>Ga0068877_10004085_pt1 | contig 11483 bp, 7 predicted proteins | sample NOAtaG_FD_66437 | JGI IMG/M metagenome (GOLD analysis project Ga0068877, IMG submission 66437) | Freshwater lake microbial communities from Lake Erie, under a cyanobacterial bloom - NOAA_Erie_Diel6S_1000h metaG | ecosystem: Environmental > Aquatic > Freshwater > Lake | place: USA: Ohio, Lake... | reverse complement strand
CATCGATCATGTCGCTTGCCAGTCAGGCGATAAGGATATAAGGAAATGCACATATCGGTTTTTCCTTCTTCGATTCGGGCCATGGACACGCTTCTCGCCGCCCTGCGCGCCGTCGCCGAGCCCACGAGGCTCCGGCTTCTGTCGCTTTGCGCGGAGGGCGAGTTCACCGTCAGCGAGCTCACCCAGATCGTCGGCCAGAGCCAGCCGCGGGTTTCCCGCCACCTGAAGCAGCTCTCCGACGCTGGGCTGCTGCAGCGCCTGCCCGAGGGGAGCTGGGTCTTCTACCGGCTCGCGGGCGAGACGCCGGCCGGGCAGCTCGCGCGGCATATCGTCGGACAGCTCCCGGGAAGCGGGACGACGCTCGAGCAGGACCGCGAGCGCCTTGCCGCCGTGCGCCGCGCCCGAGCGGCTGCCGCCCAGGGCTACTTCAACGCCAATGCCGGGCGCTGGGACGAGATCCGCTCGATGCAGGTCGATGACGGGCTGGTCGAGGGGCGCCTGCTGTCGATGCTGCCGCCGGACGGGTTGAGCGCGCTCCTCGACGTCGGCACCGGCACGGGGCGCATCCTCGAGCTCTACGGCGAACGCGGCGTGGCGGGGGTGGGCGTCGACCTCTCGCACGAGATGCTCTCGGTCGCGCGCGCCAACCTCTCGCGCTCGGGCCTCGCGAACGTCTATGTCCGGCATGCGGACATGTATCGGCTGCCCTGGCCGGCGCCCGCCTTCGACGCCGTCACCTTCCACCAGGTCCTGCATTTCGCGGACGACCCGGCCGCGGCGATCGCCGAGGCGGCGCGCGTGGTGCGCCCCGGCGGGCGCGTGGTGATCGTCGACTTCGCGCCGCACGACGTCGAGGCGCTTCGCACCGACCACGCGCATCGCCGCCTCGGCTTCGCCGACGGCGAGGTGAACGACTGGCTCGTCGAGGCCGGGCTCGAGCCCGGCGACCCGGCGACGCTTCCTGGAAACCGGCTCACCGTCGCGCTCTGGCAGGCGCGGCGCCCCGGCTGAACGACCATTCCATCGAGGACACGTCCATGCCCAACGGACATATCGGCGGCGCCCTTCCCGGCGCGAGGCTAAGGGTCAGCTTCGAGTTCTTCCCGCCCAAGACGGCGGCGATGGAGGAGCAGCTCTGGCACGCGGTGAAGCGCCTCGAGCCGCTGGCACCGCAATTCGTCTCCGTCACCTACGGCGCCGGCGGGACGACGCGCGAGCGCACCCACGCGACCGTGAAGCGCATCGTCGACGAGACGTCGCTCCGGCCGGCCGCGCATCTCACCTGCGTCGGCGCGACGCGCGAGGAGATCGACCATGTCGTGCGCGCGTACTGGCAGGCGGGCGTGCGCCACATCGTGGCCCTGCGCGGCGACCCGCCGGCGGGGAGCACCTCCTATGTCCCGCATCCCGGCGGGTACGCCTACGCGGCCGACCTCGTGGCTGGCATCCGCCGCGTCGCCGACTTCGAGGTCTCCGTCGGCGCCTATCCCGAGACGCATCCCGAGGCCGCCTCGCCCGACTCCGACCTCGACAACCTGCGCCGCAAGCTCGACGCCGGCGCGACGCGCGCGATCTCGCAGTACTTCTTCGACGTCTGGACGTTCCTGCGCTTCCGCGACCGCTGCGCCAAGGCCGGCATCACCGCGCCGATCATCCCGGGCATCCTGCCGGTGACGAACTTCCAGCAGGTCGTGAAGTTCTCGCGCATGTGCGGCGCCAGCGTCCCCGGCTGGCTCGCGGCGCTGTTCGACGGCCTCGACGAGGACGCCGACACGCGCCGCCTCGTCGCGGCGACGGTGGCGGCGGAGCAGGTGCGCCGGCTCCAGGAGCACGGCGTCGAGGACTTCCATTTCTACACGCTCAACCGCGCCGACCTGACCTACGCGCTCTGCCACATCCTCGGCATGCGCCCCGCCGCGCCCGCGCGCGCCGCGGCCTGAACCGGAGGCATACATGTCCAGGTTCCTCGACGCGCTGCGCGAGCGCGTCCTCCTCTGCGACGGCGGCACCGGCAGCCGGGTCCAGGCGATGTCGCTCGACGTCGAGCGCGACTACCTCGGCAAGGAGAACTGCACCGAGGTGCTGGTGAAGTCGCGCCCCGACATCGTGCGCGAGATCCATCGCGGCTACCTCGAGGCGGGCGCCGACTGCGTCCAGACCAACACCTTCGGCGCCTCGCCGATCACGCTCGCCGAGTTCGGCCTCGAATCCGAGGCGCACTGGATAAACCGGCGCGCGGTCGAGCTCGCGCGCGAGGCCGCGGATGAATTCGCGCGCGACGCGCGGCCGCGCTTCGTCATCGGCTCCATCGGCCCGGGCACGAAGCTGCCCAGCCTCGGGCATGTCGGCTACGACGAGCTCGAGCGCGCGCTCGCGGTGCAGGCGGCCGGCCTGGTCGCGGGCGGCGTCGACGCCTTCCTGATCGAGACCTGCCAGGACCCGCTGCAGATCAAGGCGGCGGTGAACGGCGCGAAGATCGCGCGCGCGGCCGCGGGCGTCGACACGCCGATCATGGTGCAGGTCACGGTCGAGACGACCGGCACGCTGCTGGTCGGCGCCGACATCGCGGCCGCCGCGACGGTGATCCACGCGCTCGACGTGCCCGTGATCGGCCTCAACTGCGCCACCGGGCCGCAGGAGATGGCCGAGCACGTGAAGTGGATCGCGGAGAACTGGCCAGGCCTCGTCTCGGTCCAGCCGAACGCCGGCCTGCCGGAGCTCGTGGACGGCCGCACGCACTACCCGCTCGGGCCCGACGAGATGTCGCGCTGGCTCGAGCGCTTCGTGCGCGAGGACGGGCTCAACATGGTCGGCGGCTGCTGCGGCACCGACATCGGGCACATCGCCGCGCTCGACGCGATGCTGCGCCGCCTCGGCGGCACGGCCGCGCGGCCCGCGCCGCGCCAGCGCCGCCCCGAATGGGTGCCGTCGGTCGCCTCGCTCTACGGCCAGGTGCCGCTGCGTCAGGAGAACTCCTACTTCTCGATCGGCGAGCGCTGCAACGCCAACGGCTCCAAGCAGTGGCGCACGCTGCAGGAGAAGGGCGACTGGGAGGGCTGCGTCGCGATGGGGCGCGAGCAGGTGCGCGAGGGTTCCAACGCGCTCGACATCTGCACCGCCTTCGTCGGCCGCGACGAGGTCGCGGAGATGGACGAGGTCGTGCGGCGCATGCGCGGCAGCGTCAACGCGCCGCTGGTGATCGACTCGACCGAGTACCCCGTGCTCGAGAGCGCGCTGAAGCTCTATGGCGGCAAGGCGATCATCAACTCGATCAACTTCGAGGACGGCGAGGAGGCGGCCGAGAAGCGCATGCAGCTGGCGCGCCGCTTCGGCTGCGCGGTCGTCGCGCTGACGATCGACGAGGAGGGGATGGCCAAGGACGTCGAGGGCAAGCTCCGCATCGCGAGGCGGCTGCACGACTTCGCGTGCCGGCGCCACGGGCTGCCGTCCTCCGACCTGATGATCGACCCGCTGACCTTCACCATCGCGACGGGCAACGAGGACGACCGCAAGCTCGCGCTGTGGACGCTCGAGGGCATCGAGGCCATCGCGCGCGAGCTGCCGGAGTGCCAGATCGTCCTCGGCCTCTCCAACGTGTCCTTCGGCCTCAACGCCGCCGCGCGCCACGTCCTCAACTCGGTCTTCCTCGACCACGCGGTGCGCCGCGGCATGACGGGCGCGATCGTCCACCACTCGAAGATCGTGCCGCTGCACAAGATCCCCGCCGAGGAGGTCAAGGTCGCCGAGGACCTGATCTTCGACCGGCGCCGCGAGGGCTACGACCCGCTGCAGGCCTTCATCGCGCTGTTCCAGGACCGGCAGGCCTCGGCCAAGGTCGCGCGCAAGCGCGCCGAGGCGGTCGAGGAGCGGCTCAAGGAGCGCATCATCGACGGCGACAAGCTCGGGCTCGAGGACGACCTGGCCCTCGCCATGAAGGCGTGGACGCCGCTCGACATCATCAACACCTTCCTGCTCGACGGCATGAAGGTGGTGGGCGAGCTCTTCGGCGCCGGCAAGATGCAGCTGCCCTTCGTCCTGCAGTCGGCGGAGACGATGAAGGCCGCGGTCGCCTGGCTCGAGCCGCACATGGAGCGCATCGAGGGCCAGCAGAAGGGCACGATCGTCCTCGCGACGGTGAAGGGCGACGTCCACGACATCGGCAAGAACCTCGTCGACATCATCCTCACCAACAACGGCTACCGGGTGGTCAACCTCGGCATCAAGCAGCCGGTGGCGAGCATCATGGCGGCGGCGCGCGAGCACCGCGCCGACGCGATCGGCATGTCCGGGCTGCTCGTGAAGTCGACGGTGGTGATGCGCGAGAACCTCGAGGAGATGGCGCGCGAGGGCATCGACATCCCGGTCCTGCTCGGCGGCGCCGCGCTGACGCGCAAGTACGTCGAGGAGGACTGCCTCGCCTCCTATGGCGGGCGGCGCGTCGCCTATGCGCGCGACGCCTTCGACGGGCTCGACCTCATGAACAAGGTCGTCGCGCGCAGCTTCGACGGGCATGTCGAGGCCAGCGCCGCGAAGCGGGAGAGCCGGCCCTCCAACACCAAGCGCGTGCTGGGGCAGGCGGCGCGCCCGCTGCGCCCCGTCGACGCCGACGAGGTGCGGCTGCGGCGCGCCGAGCTCGCGCGCGGCTACGACGTGCCCGCGCCGCCCTTCTGGGGCGCGCGCGTCGTCGAGCGCGTGCCGGTGAAGGCGCTGGTGCCGTATCTCAACGAGACGATGCTCTTCCAGTTCCAGTGGGGCTTCCGCAAGGCCGGCAAGTCGATCGAGGAATGGAAGCGCTGGGCGAATGGCGAGCTGCGCCCGATCCTGCGCCGCATGATGGAGCTGTGCGAGAAGGACGACATCCTCCAGCCGCAGGCCTGCTACGGCTACTGGCGCTGCGCGTCCGAGGGCGACAGCGTGGTGCTCTTCGACGACGCCGAGGCGCGCCGCGAGGTCGCGCGCTTCGCCTTCCCGCGCCAGGCGCGAGAGGGCGGGCTCTGCATCGCCGACTTCTTCCGCGACCGCGCCTCGGGCGAGACCGACGTCATCGGCCTGCAGGTCGTGACGATGGGCCAGAAGGCGAGCGACGTCGCGCGCGCCTGGTTCGCCGAGAACCGCTACCAGGACTATCTCTACCTGCACGGCATGGGCGTCGAGCTCGCCGAGGCGCTGGCCGAATACACCCACAAGCGCATCCGCGCGGAGCTCGGCTTCGCCGGGGAGGACGCGAAGGAGATGGACGCGATGCTCAAGCAGGGCTATCGCGGCTCGCGCTATTCCTTCGGCTACCCGGCCTGCCCGAACCTCGCCGACCAGAACCAGCTCCTGAAGCTGCTCGGCGCGGAGCGGATCGGCGTCGAGATGTCCGACGAGGACCAGCTGCATCCCGAGCAGTCGACCTCGGCGATCGTCGTCCTGCATCCGCAGGCCAAGTACTTCAGCGTGTGAGGCGCGCATGGGCCTGCCCGGACACGGCCGCTACGACTACTGCCCCATCGTCGGCCGGCCCGGCTATGCCTGGCCGGGCGGCGCGCGCCTCGCGGTCTATGTCGGCCTCAACCTCGAGCACTTCGCCTTCGGCGAGGGGCTGGGCGCCGAGCTCGCGCCCGGCGGCCCGCAGCCCGACGTGCTGAACTACGCGTGGCGCGACTACGGCAACCGCGTCGGCGCATGGCGGATGCTGGAGCTCCTCGACGCGCTCGGCTGGCCATGCTCGGTGCTGCTGAACAGCGAGATCTACGACCATGCGCCGCAGCTCGCCGCCGCCTTCCGTGCGCGTGGCGACGAGTTCGTCGGCCATGGCCGCAGCAATGCCGAGCGGCAGGGCATCCTGGACGAGGAGGGCGAGCGCGCGCTCGTCCTCGAAGCGACCGCGGCGATCGCGCGCCACGAGGGCAGGCCTCCGGCCGGATGGCTGGGCCCCTGGATCTCGCAGAGCCGCGTGACGCCCGACCTGCTGCAGGAGGCGGGGTACTCGTACCTGCTCGACTGGTGCATGGACGACCAGCCGGTCTGGTTCCGCACGCGCAAGGGGCGGATCCTGTCCGTGCCCTATCCGCAGGAACTCAACGACATCCCGATGATCGTCGGGCGCAGGATCGGCGGCGACGCCTTCGCCGACATGATCGTCGACAACTTCGACGAGATGCGCGTCCAGTCCCGCGCGCAGCCGCTGGTGATGGGCATCGCGCTCCATCCCTACCTGGTCGGCCAGCCCCATCGCCTGCGCCACCTGCGCCGCGCGCTCGCGCACATCGCCGCCAATCGCGATGGCGTCTGGATCACGACCGCCGGCGCGATCGCCGCCCATGCCGCCAGCCTGCCGCCGGGAACCGTGCCGGGCGGCTGACGGCGCGGGGAAATCCGATCCAGGCGAAATCCGATCCCGAAATCCGATCCAGGGTGCTTTTTCGCGGCGACCAGAGACCGGGACGGAGCCTCGGTCGCCATTCGAGGCCCGGCTATGCCGTACGCCGGCGAGCCCATTCACCAGCCAGGACGCCGCACACCACCAGGTCGTGCAGCGTGTCCCACTTCACCTTGTAGCCGCGCAGCACGCCCTCCTGCTGCATCCCGAGCTTTCGCATCACCGCGCCCGAGGCCGGGTTGCCGGCGACATGGCGGGCCTCGATGCGATGCAGCCCCAGCGTGGCGAAGCCGTAGTCGCAGAGCGCCACCGACGCCTCGGTGGCATATCCGCGCCCCCATGCCGGCACGGCGATCCAGTAGCCCAGCTCGGCACGGGCATGCTCGGCGGCGAACACCAGCCCCACCGCGCCCACGAGGGCGTCGACGCCGCGCTCGGTGATCGCGCAGGTGAGGTGGGTCCCGTCGCGCCACCGGGCTTCCTGCGCGCCGATGAACGCCTCGGCGGCGCCATCGGGGTAGGGGTGCGGGATGGTGGCGGTGGTCGCCGCGATGCGCCGGTCGCCGGCCAGCCGCTGCAGGTCGGCGGCATCGCCGGGCCGATAGGGGCGCAGGACCAGGCGCGGCGTCTCCAGCACGGGGCGCGGGCCAGCGATGGCGGCGGCGAAGCGCGCGCGGAAGGCGGCGAGGGTGGCGGCGTCGTTCATGCGTCACTCGGGCGTCGGCCGGGCTGGCTCGGCCTGGATCGGATTTCCCCGCGGTTCGAGCGCGCACCGCGAGCCTTCCAAGCGAGCGCCGGGGCGGATCAATGCACTGGCTGGCACGATGGGATGCGCGCGAAGGCGAGCCGGCCTGCGGGTCAGAGCCAGAGCACCTGTCGGCGCAGGTCGAGATCGTCGCGCAGCAGCCGGGACTCGCCCGACCACTGGACCTGGCCGCGCTCCAGCGCCACCGTGCGGTCTGAGAGCGCCAGGGCAAGATCGAGGTGATGGTCGACGATGACGATCGCCACCTCCTGCCGCAGCCGGTCGAAGCTCTCGAAGAGCTGCTCGACGATGGCGGGTGCCAGGCCCTCGAAGGGCTCGTCGAGCAGCAGGACGCGCACGTCGCCCGACAAGGCCCGCGCCACCGCGACCATCTGCTGCTCGCCACCCGAGAGGTAGTCGGCGGGCGTGTCGAGCCGGTCCTTGAGGCGGGGGAAATACGCCAGGATGCGATCGGTCTCCCAGTGCACGCCGTTGCCCGTACGCCGGCGCAGGCGCCCGAGCTCGAGATTCTCCGCCACGCTCATGCCGGCGAACAGCCCGCGGCCCTGTGGCACGTAGCCCATGCCCAGCCGCGCGATCTCGGCCGGCGGCAGGCCGGCGATGTCGCGGCCGGCCAGCGCGATGCGTCCCGAAGCGGGCGGCGCGATGCCGATCAGGGTCTTGAGCAGGGTCGACTTGCCGGCGCCGTTGCGGCCGAGCAGCGCCAGGATCTCGTTGCCGCGCAGGTCCAGGCCCACGCCGGACAGGATGTGGCTCTTGCCATAGAAGGTATCGACGCCGGCGACCTCGAGAAGAACCTCGCCGCCGGCCGCGCTGGGACGCGGGGCGGCGGCGATCGCGGCCGTGCCGCTGCCGATATAGACCTCCTGCACCCGCGTCGAGCCGCGCGCCTGTGCCGCGGTGCCGTCGACCAGCACCTCGCCGTCGTTCATGACGGTGACGTGGTCGGCGAGGCGGAAGACGCGGTCGATGTCGTGCTCGACCATCAGCACCGGCAGGTCGGCCGACAATTCCTTGACCAGCGCACCGATGCGCTCGCGCTCGGCCGCGGCGAGGCCGGCGAGCGGTTCGTCGAGAAGCAGGATGCGCGGGCCCGTCGCCAGCGCGACCCCCATGTCGAGCAGCCGCTGGCCACCATAGGAGAGCGCGCCGGCCTCTGCCTTCTCCATCCCCGAGACGCCGAGATACCGGATCAGTTCGGCGGTCTCGGCATTCACCTGCCCGGCGGCGTGCGCGGCGCGCCAGACGCCGAAGCGTCCGGGATGTCGCGCCTGGACGGCGAGGCGGATGTTCTCCTCCACGCTCAGGCCGGGGAACAGGTTGGTGATCTGGAACGAGCGCCCGATGCCCGCCGCCACCGCGTCCTCGGGTGCCAGCCCGGCGATCGGACGGCCGGCCAGGGTGACCTGCCCGGCATCGGGCGCGAACATCCCCGAGACCAGGTTGAAGGCCGTCGTCTTGCCCGCGCCGTTGGGACCGATGAGGGCATGCAGCGTGCGGCCGCGTACCGCGAAATCGACGCCGCGCACGGCGCGCACGCCGCCGAAGCTCTTCACCAGGCCGCGCGCCACCAGCAGCGCCTCGTCGACGCTGGCGCGCGCCCGCAGGAATGCGGGCAGGGGCTCGCGCGCCACCCTCCGTGCCGCCATCGCGGCACCCTCGGCGGCGAAGCGGCGCAGCGGCGCGGTCAGCCGCTCGTAGACTCCGACGAGCCCGGTCGGGGAGAAGACGATGAACAGGACGAAGAGCAGGCCGAAGAAGAACAGCCAGTTCGCCGTCATGCTCGAGAGGTAGTCGCGGAAGATCACGAAGAACAGCGCCCCGAGCGCCGGGCCGAGGAAGGAGCGCATGCCGCCGATCACGACCATCGCCAGCAGCTCGCCCGAGAACACGACCGAGATCGGCTCGGCCGACGTCATGCGGTTGTTGAACAGCAGCAGCATGCCGGCGACGCCGGTGAGCGTGGCCGACAGCACGAAGGCGATCAGCTTGTAGCGGTCGGTCGGATAGCCGACGAAGCGTGCGCGCTGCTCGTTCTCGCGGATCGCGACCAGCACCGAGCCGACCGGCGAGTTGTGGAGGCGCCACAGCAGGTAGACGACGGCGAGGCCGATCGCGGCGACCAGCGCGTAGAAGCTCTGGGAGGATTCGAAGTCGATGCCGAACAGGCGCGGGCGGACGATGCCGCCGAGGCCATCCTCGCCGCCGGTGACCGTCGTCCAGCGGAAGGCGATGGCGTAGAGCATCGCCGACAGCGCCAGCGTGAGCAGCGAGAAATAGACGCCGCGCCGGCGCAGGATCAGCGCGCCGAACAGCGCCGCTGCGACGGCGACGATGGCCGCTCCGGCGAGGAAGGGCAGCACCGCGTCGCCCGGGAAGAGATGCCGCTGCGCGAGGCCGGCCGCATAGGCGCCGAGCCCGAACCAGGCGCCGTGGCCGAAGGACACCAGGCCGGTATGGCCGACCAGGACGTTCAGCGCCATGCAGGCGATCGCGTAGATCACCACCTCAGTGGCCGAGGTCACGGTCAGCCCGAGAGACAGCATCGCGAAGGGCAGGCAGAGAAGTGCCGCGGCGGCGATAGCGAGGGGGAGGCGCGAGGGCGTCATCCGGCTCACTCGAAGCGCTGGATCCGCTCGCCGAACAGTCCGCGCGGGCGGAACAGCAGCACGAGCAGCATCAGCAGGTAGATGGCGGCCGTCGACATCTGGGCGTAGCCGGCCGCGACGATCAGGCCCTTCACGAGGCCGACCAGGATCGCCGCCACGACGACGCCGCGGAACGAGCCGAGGCCGCCGATGACGACGACGACGAAGGCAGGGGTGATGATCTCCTGGCCCATGGCGGGATGGACCGAGTAGATCGGCGCGAGCAGAACGCCCGCGAGCCCGGCGAGGCCGATGCCGAGCGCGGCGACGGCCGACATGTAGGGCTGCAGCGAGATGCCCAGCGCCGCGACCATGTCCGGGTTCTGGACGCCGGCGCGCACGACGCGGCCGAAGGCGGTACGGTTGAGCAGCAGCCAGATGCCGGCGATGCAGGCGACGGCGACCAGCAGCAGGATGCCGCGGTAGCGCGAATAGACGAAGTCGCCGATGAAGATCTGCCCGCGCAGCGCCTGCGGGATCGAATAGGGCAGCGGTGCCGCGCCGAAGACCATGCGCAGCGTCTGCTCGGCCACCATCGCGAGCCCGAAGGTGAGCAGCAGCGACAGGATCGGGTCCGATCGGTAGAAGCGCCGGAACAGGAAGCGCTCGATCAGCATGCCGAACAGCGCGACCGCCACCGGCGAGCCGACGAAGGCGCCGCCGAAGCCGACATGCGGCGTCAGCACGATCGTCAGGTAGGCACCCATCGCGAAGAACGCGCCATGGGCGAGGTTGACGATGCCGCCGAGCGAGAAGATCAGCGACAGGCCGAGCGCGATCAGCAGGTAGTAGACGCCGTCGAGCAGGCCGTTGAGGACCTGCTGGAGGATGAGGGAAACGGTCACGCGCGGGTGTCCTTGGGACGCGCTCCGGCGCGCGGCGGCGGGGCGACGATGCCGTCCCGCCGCCGGCTCCGGATCACGAGGTCAGGTGCCCATCGTGCAGGTGTTTTCCTCCGGGGTCGACGCGATCGCCTCGAGCGGTTCGCTCGGCGCTGGCGTCGGTGCGCTGGGCTTGTAGATGTCCCACTGGTTCCTGATCTCGTTCGCCTTGAGGGCCTCGACCGCGTACATCTCGTGCATGAGCTGGTGGTCGTACTTGCGGAAATAGCCCTCGCGGGTCTTGAGCACGTCGAATTTCGGCTCGCGTTCCCAGTGCTCGATCAGCTTGACCGCCTCGGTCGAGCGGATCTCGTTCATCGACTGGGCGAGGATCTTCATCGCCACGTAGTCACCCCAGGCCTGGTTCTCGGGCGGGCGGCGGTAGCGCGCGGTGAAGGCCTGCACGAAGCGCTTGGAGCCCGGCGTGTCGATCAGGTGGTGCCAGACCAGCGGCCAGGTGCCGAAGAAGTTGCCGCTGCCCGCGCCCCAGGCGACCGCGGTGTCGAAGCCGAAGCCGGCGACCGGGAAGGTCAGGCCGAATTCCGCGTACTGCTTGAGGAAGTTGGTGATCTGCACGCCGGCGAGGTTGGAGACCACCATGTCGGGCCGGGCGCTGCGTATCTTCGTCAGCATGGTCGAGAAGTCGGAGAAATCGGTCGGCACCAGCTCGTCGGCCGCGAACTGCCCGCCGTTCTGCTCCATGAAGCGCTTGGCGACCTTGAGCAGGTCGTGGCCGAAGGCGTAGTCGGCGGTCAGAGAGTACCAGCGCTTGCCCTTGACCATGTTCTGCGCGAGCAGCGCGCGTCCCACGGTCTTCACGTACA
>Ga0068877_10004084_pt1 | contig 11487 bp, 9 predicted proteins | sample NOAtaG_FD_66437 | JGI IMG/M metagenome (GOLD analysis project Ga0068877, IMG submission 66437) | Freshwater lake microbial communities from Lake Erie, under a cyanobacterial bloom - NOAA_Erie_Diel6S_1000h metaG | ecosystem: Environmental > Aquatic > Freshwater > Lake | place: USA: Ohio, Lake... | reverse complement strand
ATGTTCGTCGGGCCCTTCATCGTGACCGCGATGTCCGCGCTCATCCTGCGCGAGGCCGTGGGATGGCGGCGCTGGTCGGCGATCGCGGTCGGCTTCCTCGGCATGCTCGTGGTCGTGCGGCCCGGCGCGGGCGGCGACGCGGTCGGCTGGCCGGCCTTCCTCGTGCTCGGCTCGACGCTGTGCTGGTCGCTGGGCGTCATCGCCACGCGCGTCGTCGGCGCGCGCTCCGAGGCGACGACGATGCTGGTCTGGCAGACCATCGCCGGCTTCGCGCTCTCCGCGCCCTTCGCCCTGCTCGCCTGGCGCACGCCCGACGCGCGCGAGGCCGCGCTGCTGCTGCTCAACGGCTGCCTCAACCTCGCCGGCCAGTGGATGGTCGTGCGCGCGCTGCAGCTCGCGCCGGTCTCCGCCGTGGCGCCGCTCACCTACACCGTCATCGTCTGGGCGACGCTGCTCGGCTGGAGCATGTTCGGGACCCTGCCCGACCTCTGGACCCTCGCGGGCGCGGCCATCATCATCGTGTCTGGCCTCTATGTCTGGTGGCGCGAGCGGGCGCGGGCGCGCGCCGCCGCCGCGGCCGCCGCCGCCGAGGGATGACTCGCGCGGCGCGGCGCGCTTAAATCCGCGCGGTTCCACCGAGGGGAAGGGAAAGACCGACATGCGCCTGTTCGCAGCGACGATCGCCACCGAGACCTACACGTTCTCGCCGATGGCGACCTGCATCGACGACTACAAGCAGGGCGTCTACCTGCGCCCGGGCGAGCACCCGAACGACACGCCGCTGATGTGCACCGCGCCGCTCTTCGTCGCGCGCCGCCGCGCCGCGAAGGAAGGCTTCACGCTGGTCGAGGGCAGCTGCTTCGCCGCCAGCCCGTCGGGCACGACGGTGCGCGCCGACTACGAGGCGATGCGCGACGAGATCCTCGCGCAGTGCAAGGCCGCGATGCCGCTCGACGGCGTCCTGCTCGGGCTGCACGGCGCGATGGTCGCGCAGGGCTACGACGACGTCGAGGGCGACGTGATCGAGCGCGTGCGCGCGATCGTCGGCCCGAAATGCGTGATCGGCGTCGAGCTCGACCCGCACTGCCACCTCACGCTCAAGCGCGTGAAGGGCGCCGACGTCATCATCCTCTACAAGGAATTCCCGCACACCGACGTCGTCGAGCGCGCCGAGGAGGTGCTCGACCTCGTGCTGCGGACGATCCGCGGCAAGATCAAGCCGGTGATGTCGGTCTACGACTGCCGCCAGATCGGCAGCTACCCGACCACCGAGCCGCTGATGCGCGCCTTCGTCGACCGCATGAGCGCGATGGAGGGCAAGGACGGCGTGCTCTCGATCTCGATCGGGCACTGCTTCCCCTACGCCGACGTGGCCGAGCTCACCGGGCGCATCCTGGTGATCACCGACGGCGACAAGAAGAAGGCCGACGCCCTCGCCACCGAGATCGGGCGCGAGTTCGTCTCGATGCGCGGGAAGACCGCGCCCGCCTACCACGGCATCGAGGACGGGATCACGGCGGCGCTGGAGTTCAACGACGCGCCGGTGGTCATGGCGGACCCGGCCGACAACGCCGGCGGCGGCGCGCCGTCCGACAACACCACGATCCTGCGCCGGCTGATCGAGCGGAAGGTGGAGAGCGCCTGCCTCGGGCCGGTCTGGGACCCGATCGCCGTGAAGCTCTGCTTCGCGGCCGGCCTCGGCGCGGAGTTCCCGCTGCGCTTCGGCGGCAAGATCGCCCAGAGCTCCGGCCTGCCGGTCGACGCGATCGTCAAGGTCGTCGGCCTGAAGCGCGACTGCTGGCAGAGCTTCGGCCCGACGCAGGTGCCGCTCGGCGACTGCGCCGCCATCAAGGTGGGCGGGATCGAGGTCGTGCTGATCGCCAACCGCACCCAGGCGCTCGGCCTCGAGCTGTTCCGCAACGTCGGCATCGAGCCGACCGAGCGGAAGATCGTCGCCGTCAAGTCGACCAACCACTTCCGCGCGGCCTTCGGGCCGATCGCGAAGAAGGTCATGTACATCGACTCCGACGGCCCGCTCAGCCGCGACTACCGCAAGATCCCCTACACCAAGGTGCAGCGCCCGATCTGGCCGCTGGACGAGAAGACCGAGCCCGGCCTCGTGTTCTGAACGACGGTCCCTCCCCGCGCCTCCGGCCGGCGCGGGGAGGGTTGCCTCACGCGATCCAGCCGGCCTGGCGCGGGTGCGAGAGGGCCTGCGGGTTGACCAGGTGGTCGGGGCGCGCGCGCCGCGCGAAGGCCGCGGCCGAGCGGAACGACCCCTCCGCCAGCGAGCGGTTGCACTCGTCGGTGTGGCAGAGCGCGTGCGGCGACACGATCACGTTGTCGAGCTCCAGGATCGGGTTGTCGGGCGGCGTCGGCTCGACCTCGAACACGTCCATCGCCGCGCCGGCGATGCGCTTCTCGACGAGCGCGCGATGCAGCGCCGCCTCCTGCACCACCGGCCCGCGCGCCGCGCTGACCAGGTAGGCGGAGGGCTTCATCAGGCCGAGCGCCCGCTCCCCGACGATGCCGCGCGTCGATTCGTTCAGCAGCACGTTCGTGACCAGGAAGTCGGATTCGCGGAACAGCGTGTCGAAGTCGACGAGCGTGACCCCGAGCCCGGCGACGTCCTCCTGCTTCACGTAGGGGTCGTGCGCGATGAAGCGCATGTCGAGCGGCCGCGCGATCTTGAACAGCTCGCGGCCGATGTTCCCGATGCCCAGCGAGCCCAGCGTGCGCCCGACGAGGCCGGTACCGTAGTGGCTGCGCTGCTCGCCCCAGCGTCCCTCGCGCACCAGGCGGTCCTTCGTCGGCAGCTTGTGCGCGAGCGCCAGCACGAAGGTGAGCTGCGTGGTCGCCATCGGCCGGCGCACGGCGTTCGGGTTGTTGGTCAGCAGCACGCCGGCCGCGGTCAGCGCCCCGACGTCGCGCGTGTCGTAGCCCGCGCCGAAGCCCGCCAGGAGCCTCAGGCGCAGGTCGGGACGGCCAAGGGCCTCGGGGCCGATGCCCTCGGACACGGCGCAGATCACGTCGTAGCGCGCGCAATGCTCGGCGGTCAGGCGCTTCGGCTGGTCCGGCAGGTATTCCCATTCGAGGCCAGGCGCCGAATCGAGGAGGCCCAGCGCCTGCGGGTCGAAGAAGGTACGGCCGTCCTCAAGCAGCGCCGTGCGCGCGACGCCCACGCGAATCTTCCCCGAGACCATGGCCCTCTCCATCGATTCCACCGTTGCGGCGCGCAGGATAGCGCCTCGCGCCCGGCCTTGCCCGCGCCGTCTCGCGTACCGCCGGGCGAACAGCCCGTCGACAGCCGTCGCGATCCGTGGTTCCTTCGATCGCAGCGGCGACCGGCGCCGTCCCGATGGAAATCGGGGTGGCGGTCCGGGAGCGCCGGGGATCCAGGGTTCCACCAGGGAGGTGCATCCATGAAGTCGTCTCGTCGTTCCATCCTCAAGGGGTCCGCGGGCATCGCCGCCGTCGCCGGCGCCCCCGCCATCGCGCGCGGCCAGGCGCGCCGTGGCGAGCAGAACACCGTGCGCGCCGTCATGCATGGCGACATCCCGACCTTCGACCCGATCTGGACCACGGCCAACATGGCCGCGTACCACGGCAACATGGTCTACGACGTGCTGTTCGGGATCGACGCCAACTTCAACCCGCAGCCGCAGATGGTCGGGCGCCACGGCGTCTCCGACGACAAGCTGACCTACACCTTCGAGCTGCGCGACGGCCTGAAGTGGTCCGACGGCTCGGCCGTGACGGCCGCCGACTGCGTGGCCTCGCTGCGCCGCTGGGGCGCGCGCGACGGCGCCGGCCAGATCATGCTGTCGAAGACCGCCGACCTGTCGGCGAAGGACGACAAGACGATCGTGCTGCGCCTCAAGGAGCGCTGGGGCCTCGTCTACGACGCGCTGTCGAAGACCTCGACGCCGCTCTGCTTCATGATGCCCAAGAAGGTCGCCGAGACCGACCCGTTCCAGAAGATCGACACGACCAACGGCGTCGTCGGCTCGGGTCCCTTCACGCTCAACATGGCGGAGACCAAGCCGGGCACGCAGTACGTCTACGAGAAGAACCCGCACTACGTGCCGCGCTCCGAGCCCGCCTCCGGCATCGCCGGCGGCAAGGTCGTCAAGCTCGACCGCGTGATCTTCGTGAACATGCCCGAGGCGCAGACCGCCGTGTCGGCGCTGCAGGCCGGCGAGATCGACTTCTACGAGACGCCGCCCATCGAGCTGCTGCCGCAGCTCGAGTCCGACAGGAACGTGCGCATCTCGGTGCTCAACAGCCTGGGCCAGGTCGGCTACATCCGGCTCAACTACCTGCACGCGCCGTTCAACAACGTGAAGGCTCGCCAGGCCGTCCAGTGGGCGGTCAACCAGAAGGACCACATGGCGGCGACCTTCCCGAACCCCAAGTACGCCCGCGCCTGCGGCTCGTTCTTCACCTGCGGCACGCCGATGGAGAGCGACGTCAACATGGAGTGGTTCACCAAGGGCCCGGACCTCAACAAGGCCCGCCAGCTCCTGCGTGAGTCCGGCTACGACGGCAAGCCGATCGTCCTGATGCAGGCGACCAACATCGAGTACATGCGCAACTCCGCCGAGATCCTGGCGAAGGAGCTGCGCAGCGCCGGCTTCAACGTGAACCTCGTCCCCATGGACTGGTCGAACGTCGTGCAGCGCCGCTCGGTCAAGTCGCCGCCCGACCAGGGGGGATGGAACATCTTCATCACCTCCGGCGGCGGCACCGCGACGGCGCACCCGATCAACCTCGCCGCCCACGCCGCGACCGGCGACAAGGGCTGGTTCGGCTGGCCGGAGAACGCCCTGCACGAGCAGCTGCGCGAGAAGTGGGCGCAGGCGGAGACGCTGCAGGAGCGCCAGGCCATCGCGCGGCAGATCCAGGACAACGCCTGGGGCTACGTGCACCACCTCTACTACGGCCAGTGGATCCAGCCCGCGGCGCACAGGGCGAACATCCGGAACCTCCTGCCGGTCCCGGAAGTCATCCCCTGGTGGAACGTCGAGAAGGCCTGACGAAGGCCGGCACCGGCCCGGGGCACGCGCCCCGGGCCGGCTTCCCCCAGGAACGCCCGACGCGAACGGACACATGACCGCCTACATCGTTCGACGCCTCCTCGCCACCCTGCCAGTCATGGCCATCGTGGCTGTCTGCGTCTTCCTGCTCCTGCACCTCTCGCCCGGCGATCCCGCGGCCATCATCGCCGGCGACAACGCGACCCCGGCCAACATCGACATGATCCGCAAGCGCCTCGGCCTCGACGAGCCGCTGTGGAAGCAGTTCCTGCTCTGGGTCGGCCAGCTGGCGCGGGGCGACCTCGGCCAGTCGATGTTCTGGAACACGCCCGTGCTGTCGCTCGTCGGGCAGCGCTACCAGCCCACGCTGTCGCTCGCGCTCACCACGCTCTGCGTCGCCATCACCCTCGCCGTGACGCTCGGCGTGCTCGCCGCCTGGCGCGTCGCCACGATCGTCGACCGCGCCGTCATGGGCTTCGCGGTGCTCGGCTTCTCCGTGCCGGTCTTCGTGGTCGGCTACCTGCTGATCTACGTCTTCGCGATCCAGCTCAAGTGGCTGCCGGTCCAGGGCTACACCCCGATCGAGGAGGGCTTCGTGCCCTGGCTGCGCAACCTCGTGCTGCCGTCCCTCGCCCTCGGCCTCGCCTATGTCGCGCTCATCGCGCGCATCACGCGCGCCACGATGCTCGACGTCCTGGCGGAGGACTACATCCGCACCGCGCGCGCCAAGGGCGTCGCGACCCGTACCATGCTGCTGCGCCACGCGCTCAAGAACGCGGCCGTCCCGATCGTCACGGTGATCGGCATCGGCGTCGCGCTCCTGATCGGCGGCGTGGTCATCACCGAGACCGTGTTCAACATCCCGGGGATCGGGCGCCTCGTGGTCGACGCCATCGCGCGCCGCGACTACCCGATCATCCAGGGCGTGATCGTCCTGTTCTCTGGCATCTACGTGCTGGTGAACCTCGCGGTCGACCTCTCCTACACGTTCTTCGACCCGCGCATCCGGTACTGAGCCCGCCATGACCAGCGCATCGCCGACCGCGACCACGACCGCGCCGAAGGCGCCGACCACGACGATGGGCGCCCTGCTCGTCTTCGCGCGGCGCAACCCGACGATCGTGATCGGCGGGTCGCTGCTGCTGGCGATGGTCTTCCTCGCCGTCTTCGCGCCCTGGATCGTCGGCGACCCGCTCGCCATGGCGCCGGCGAACCGGCTGAGGCCGCCCTCGGCCGAGAACCCGTTCGGCACGGACCATCTTGGCCGCGACATGCTCGCGCGCACCGTGTTCGGCGCGCGGGTGTCGATGATCGTCGGCGTGAGCGTCGCGATCCTGTCGATCTCGATCGGCCTGTGGATCGGGCTGGCCGCCGGCTACTACCGCCGCGTCGACGCGATCGTCATGCGCTTCATGGACGGCCTGATGGCGATCCCGGGCATCCTGCTCGCGATCGCGCTCGTGGCGCTCACGAAGGCGAGCGTCTGGGTGGTCGTCGTCGCCATCACCATCCCCGAGATCCCGCGCGTCGTGCGCCTCGTGCGCTCGGTCGTGCTGAGCGTGCGCGAGCAGCCCTATGTCGACGCCGCCATCGCCGGCGGCAGCCGCGCCTCGCGGATCATCGTCCGGCACATCCTGCCGGCGACGATCAACCCGCTGATCGTGCAGGCGACCTACATCAGCGCCTCCGCGATCCTCGTCGAGGCGGGGCTGTCCTTCCTCGGCGCGGGCGTGCCGCCCGAGATCCCGACCTGGGGCAACATGATCGCCGCCGCGCGCGGCCGCCTCGGCGTCGCGCCCTGGACGATCTTCTTCCCGGGCCTCTGCCTCGCCATCGTCGTGCTGGCCGTGAACCTGCTCGGCGACGGCCTGCGCGACAGGCTCGACCCGCGCATCGCGCGGCGCATGTGACCGATCGACGGACCGGGGGGACGACGGCGATGGCATCCAGGCTCTTCTCCCTCGACGGGCGCGTCGCGCTGGTCTCCGGCGCCTCGCGCGGCCTCGGCCTCGCCATGGCGCGCGCCATGGCGGAGCACGGCGCGAAGGTCGTCCTGAACGGCCGCGACGCCGCCACGCTCGAGGCCGCCGCCGCCAGGCTCCGCGCCGAGGGCCTCGACGCCGACGCCATCGCCTTCGACGTCGCCGACCACGCCGCCTCGGTCGCCGGGATCGACGCGGTGGCGGCGCGCCACGGCCGCCTCGACGCGCTGGTCTGCAACGCCGGCATCCAGCACCGCAAGCCGCTGCCGGAATGGCAGATGGCCGACTGGGACCGGGTCGTGTCGGTGAACCTCTCCTCCTGCTTCGCGATGGCGCAGGCCGCGGCGCGGCACATGGTCGCCGCCGGGCGCGGGCGCATCGTGATGACAGGGTCGATCATGTCGGTGCTCGCGCGGCCGACCGTCCATGCCTACGTGGCGGCGAAGAGCGGCCTGTGGGGCCTCACCCGCTCGCTCGCGGCGGAGCTCGGGCCGCAGGGCGTGAACGTGAACTGCATCGCGCCCGGCTTCTTCCGCACGGAGATGAACGAGGCGATCCTCGCCAACCCCGAATTCGTCGCCTGGGTGGAGGGCCGCACGCCGCTGAAGCGCTGGGCCGACCCCGTCGAGATCGGCGGCGCGGCGGTCTTCCTCGCCTCGGACGCGGGCTCCTACGTCAATGGCCACCTGCTCGCCGTCGATGGCGGGCTCGTGTCGGTGGTCTAGAGATGCCTGCCGCGACGGCGCGATTCACGGAAAGGAACGGCGAGACGCCATGACGGACGCCACGGCACCGGTCCTCCAGGTCGAGGACCTCCGGACCCATTTCTTCACCCAGGACGGGATCACCCGCGCCGTCGACGGCGTGAGCTTCCAGGTCAGGCCCGGCGAGACGCTGGGCATCGTCGGCGAATCCGGCTGCGGCAAGAGCGTCACGGCGCTCTCCATCCTGCGCCTGCTCCCGGCGCGCCTGGGCCGCACGGTCGGCGGCTCCGTGCGCTTCGACGGGCGCGAGCTCCTGTCCCTCGAGGAGGGGGAGATGCGCGAGATCCGCGGCAACCGGATCGCGATGATCTTCCAGGAGCCGATGACGAGCCTGAACCCCGTGCTCACGATCGGCGACCAGATCGCCGAGGCCGTCGTCATCCACCAGCGCAAGTCGCGCGCCGAGGCGATGGCGCGCGCGGTGGAGATGCTGCGCCTCGTGCGCATCCCCGATCCCGAGCGCCGCGTCCAGGACTACCCGCACCAGTTCTCCGGCGGCATGCGCCAGCGCGCGATGATCGCGATGGCGCTGTCGTGCAATCCCCGTCTCCTGATCGCGGACGAGCCGACCACCGCGCTCGACGTCACCATCCAGGCCCAGATCCTGAAGCTGATGGTCGAGCTCAAGAGCGAGATCGGCGCGGCGATCATGCTGATCACCCACGACCTCGGCGTGGTCGCGGAGACCTGCCAGCGCGTGATCGTCATGTATGCCGGGCGCGTCGTCGAGGAGGCCGACATCTACGAGCTCTTCGACCGGCCGCTGCATCCCTACACGCGCGGCCTGATGGCCTCGATCCCGCGCCTCAAGAAGGAGGGCGCGCGCCGGCTGTCGGAGATCCCGGGAATCGTGCCGAACCTGCGCGAGCCGATCGCCGGCTGCGCCTTCGCGCCGCGCTGCCCCGTGGCCACCGAGCGCTGCCGCCGCGAGGCGCCCGTGCTCGAGGCGAAGGGCGCCGACCACCGCGTCGCGTGCTTCGTGGCGGAAGGAGCCAGCGCATGAGCGCCGCGCCCGTCCTCGAGGTCGACGGCCTCGTCAAGCACTTCCCCGTCCTGCGCGGCGTGCTGCGCCGCGCCGTCGCCCACGTGAAGGCGGTCGATGGCGTCAGCTTCTCGATCCAGCCGGGCGAGACGCTCTGCCTCGTCGGCGAATCCGGCTGCGGCAAGTCGACCGTCGCGCGGCTGATCCTGCGCCTCGTCGAGCCGACGCGCGGCAGCATCACGATCGGCGGCACCGACGTCACGAAGCTGTCCGAGTCCGAGATGCGCCCGCACCGGCGCCGCGTGCAGATGGTCTTCCAGGACCCCTACGCGTCGCTGAACCCGCGCATGGCCTCGGGCGACATCGTCGCCGAGCCGCTGGAGAACTACAGCTCGCTTTCAGGCGCCGAGCGGCGCGAGCGTGTCACGAAGCTGTTCGAGCGCGTGGGCCTGCGCGCCGACGCGCTCAACCGCTACCCGTTCGAGTTCTCGGGCGGCCAGCGCCAGCGCCTGGGCATCGCGCGCGCTCTGGCGCTGCAGCCCGAGCTGATCGTCGCCGACGAGCCCGTCTCCGCGCTCGACGTCTCCGTCCAGGCGCAGGTGCTGAACCTGCTCATGGACCTGCAGGAGGAGTTCGGCCTCGCCTACCTCTTCGTTTCGCACGACCTCGGCGTCGTCGAGCATATCGGCCATCGCATCGCGGTGATGTACCTCGGCAAGGTCGTCGAGCTGGCCGACAAGCAGACGCTGTTCCGCGAGCCGCAGCACCCCTATTCCCAGGCGCTGATCGCCGCCGCGCCGATCCCCAACCCGCGCGCGCGGCGCGAGCGCATGGTGATCGAGGGCGACGTGCCCTCGCCGGTCAACCCGCCCTCGGGCTGCCGCTTCCACACGCGCTGCCCCTTCGCGACCGATCGCTGCCGCAGCGAGGAACCGCAGCTCCGGCAGATCGCGCAGGGCCATCTCGTGGCCTGCCACCTGCGCTGAGACACGGGAAAGGGGCCGGCCATGAGGCCGCGGGTCAACCCGCTGCTCGAGGGGCTCGACGCCCCGCCGATCCCCGAGGCGCGCGGCTGGGTGCGCGACTACCGCGGCGAGGCCGGCCCGCTCGTCGACCTCTCGCAGGCCGCGCCGGGCAGCGCGCCGCCGGCGGCGCTCCTCGCGCGCCTCGCGGCGGAGGCAGCCACCGCAGAGAGCGCGCGCTACGGCGACATACGCGGCGACGCGGCGCTGCGCGAGGCGCTCTCCGCCGACCTCGCCGCGCGCGGCGGCGGCATGGTGAGGCCCTCCGAGATCGCGATCACGGCGGGATGCAACCAGGCCTTCTTCGTCGCGATGCTCGCGGTGGCGCGTGCCGGCGACGCCGTGCTGCTTCCCGTGCCCTGGTACTTCAACCACCAGACGACCTGCGAGCTGCTCGGGATCGAGCCGAGGCCCCTGCCCTGCGACGCGGCGCGCGGCTTCGTGCCCGACCCCGCGGCGGCCGAGGCGCTGATCGACGAGCGGGTGCGCGCGATCGCCCTCGTGACGCCCAACAACCCGACGGGCGCGATCTACCCGCCGGAGACGATCGCCGCCTTCGCGGAACTCTGCCGCCGGCGCGGCATCTGGCTCGTGCTCGACGAGACCTATGCCGACTTCCTGCCCGTGGCCGGCGCGCGGCCGCACGCGCTCTTCGCCGACGACGGCTGGCGCGGCACGGTGATCCGCCTCTACAGCTTCTCGAAGGCCTACGCCGTGCCCGGCCACCGCGTCGGCGCGATGTTCGCCGACGAGGCGACGACCGCGCAGGTCGCGAAGGTGCTCGACAACCTGCAGATCTGCGCGCCGCGCGCGGCGCAGGCCGCGCTCGCCTGGGCGATCGGCGCGCTGGCGGAATGGCGCGAGGAGAGCCGGCGCGAGATCGTCGCGCGCGGCGAGGCCTTCGCGCGCATGCTGGCCACGGTGCCCGGATGGCGCATCGATTCCGCGGGCGCCTACTTCGCCTATGTGCGCCATCCCTACCCCGGCGTGCCCGCGGCGCGCGTCGCGGAGAGGCTGGCGCGCGAGCGCGGCGTGCTCTGCCTGCCCGGGAGCTATTTCGGCCCGGGGCAGGAGACGCACCTGCGCATCGCCATCGCCAACGCCGCGCGCGAGACCATCGCCGGCCTCGCGCCGCGCTTCGCCCCCTGACGGAGACCCGCATGACCGCCAACGACATCTACGCCGGCCTTGGCGTGAAGCGCCGCATCAACGCCGCCGGCACGCTCACGCGCCTGGGCGGCGCGCTGATGGCGCCCGAGGTCGTCGCCGCGATGGCGGCGGCGGCGCGCGCCTCGGTCGACATCGCCGAGTTGCAGGACGCGGCCAGCCGGACGATCGCGCGCATCACGGGCGCGGAGGCCGGGATGATCACCACCGGCGCGGCGGCGGCGCTCACGCTCGCCACGGCCGCCGCGATGACGCGCTGGGACGTCGCCAAGATGGCGGCGCTGCCGCATGCGGAGGGCTTCGCGCACGAGGTGATCATCCCGCGCACGCATCGCACCGGCTACGCCCATGCCTTCGCCGCGGCCGGCGCCCGGCTCGTCGACATCGGCCACAACGACCGCGGCACGGGCGCCGGCGTGCGCGGCATCGAGGCCTGGGAGATCGAGGCCGCGATCACGCCGCGCACGGCGGCCTTCGCCTTCTCCGCCAATTCCGAGAGCGTGCGCGACCTGCCGCTCGTCGCCGAGGTGTGCC
>Ga0068877_10004081_pt1 | contig 11489 bp, 7 predicted proteins | sample NOAtaG_FD_66437 | JGI IMG/M metagenome (GOLD analysis project Ga0068877, IMG submission 66437) | Freshwater lake microbial communities from Lake Erie, under a cyanobacterial bloom - NOAA_Erie_Diel6S_1000h metaG | ecosystem: Environmental > Aquatic > Freshwater > Lake | place: USA: Ohio, Lake... | reverse complement strand
TTTTCGCATCCGCCCCACGCGCACTCGCCTTCCCGCCCGATGCTTTCGACCCCGCGCTCTTCACATTCCCACCCGAGGTCCCGCTCGACGCGTTCGATGAAGCCGTCGCCGACGCCGAACTCTTCACCGTCTTCACCACCACCGTCTGCGCCTCGTCGCTCCACGCCTGAATCGCGTACGCCGTCTCGGGCATGTCCGCGGCCTTCACCGCCTTCTCCACCATCCCCACCGCCGTATTCAGGTCCGTCGTCGTCGCCAACGCCCGCGCGTTCTTCAGACACTGCAACTGCCTCTCGTCCATCGGCACAACGTTGATCCCCAGCTTCAGCACCGCGACCCGCGCCGCGACAAACGCCGGGATCGCCGCCAGCGTCTCCAAGTACGCCCGCGATTCCTTCCGCGACTTCTCTTTCAGGTGAAACAGCTTCAGGCAGTGCTCACGCCGATACAAATCGTTCAGCGTCGCGCGCAGCCGCGTCGCACGCTCCTCCGCCTTCGGATAGTTCGCCCCCATGATCTGCGCAATCTCACCCGGCATGCACACCCGCAGCTCGTTGACATCCACCACCGCCTGATCGATCCGCTTCAACGCCGCCTCGGCCTTGGGCGTCGTGCTCTCCCACACCAAATACGACCGCACAAGCTCGCGCAGCACCGGGTCGTTATGGCAGCAGCACCGCGAATCTCCGCCGCCGCCGACCGCACCACCGCCCCCGGCCGCACCACCCACGCCCACCTCACCCGCCGAACCACCCTCGCCCCTGCCCGCCGCGTTCACACCACCCTCGCCCAACCCCTCACCCTCACCCCGACCACCCTCACGCGATGCACCACCGCCGCCATTGCTACCGCCGACGCCCGCACCACCGCCGATCTCCGCCGCCGCCTCCGGCATCGGAAACCGCGCGCGCAGCTTCTCCAGATACGCCCCCAGCGCCTTGATGCGGTCCCCCGACAGCGTCATCACAACCCCTCCTTCGGCTCTTCCGCCCCCGCTCCCTCGCCCGCGCTCGAACTCGCGCTCTTCCCGCCCTGCAGCTTCTCCGGTAGCGCCACCTCCGCCGGCGGCGGCTCGCCCTTCGCCTCCCGCTCCTCCCGAACCTTCGACAACGCCGCCAGCACATCCGCCTGCTTCTTCGTGCTCACGTCCAACTCAAAGTGAAACTGCGGCGTGCTCCGCAGGTTCAACTTCTCCGACACCTCGTGCCGAACGTGCTTCGCCGCGTGCTGCAACGCCGCGATCGACCGCTTCTGCGCCTTCACAGGCAACACCGAAACCCGGATCACCGCGTTGGAATAGTCCGGCGCCAGATCAACCTCGGTCACCGTCAGCATCGCCCCGTCCAGCCGCGGATCGCTCAGCCCGCGCGACAGCACACCCTGCACGCTCAGGCGGAGCATCGAGGCCAACTGGTCTTTCCGATGGTGAACCGTCAAGAAAACCTCCGAGCAAAAAACCCCCCGCCCCCCCGCCCCTCGACCCTTGGCCCCGCACGACCACCAAACCCAGAATCCCCACAGACAAACGGGAGGAAGGCTACGCACGCCCCACCGTAAAACCCACCCCAATCATCTCGAAGCACACCCCAAACCCGCCCCTCACGCCCGCCGCTCCTCCTCGGTCCAGATCGGATTCCCCGCCTCATCGAGCTCATCGCCCGGCAACTGCCCCGACGAAACAATCTCAACCGAGTGCTCACCAAGCTGCGCATCCCCCAGCGCCCGCAGCTTGCCGACGATCGTGTCAAGCACCGACCGCGCATACTTCGCGTCGCGATTGACCAGGCACAGCGCCATCCCCGCGACGTTCAAACTGTCGAGGTACCTCACCTCCGCCACGCTGACCATGTGCTCACGGTGCAGCCGGTCCTTGACAGACTTGACCACCCGCCGCTTGTCCTTGATCGACTCGGGCGAAGGGATGAGCAGCTCGAACTGGAGGATGGCGATGTGCATAACCAGATCAAGCGATACGAATCGCTCAGCACTCAGCACTCGCGTCTTTCGACTCGCCTCTCGCGACTCTGCCTTTACAGCGTCCGCTTGATCTCAACCTTCTTGTAGCACTCCAGCACGTCGCCCTGCTTGATGTCGTCGTAGCCGACGATCTTCATGCCGCACTCCATGCCGGCCTTGACGTCCTTCGCGTCGTCCTTGAACCGCTTGAGCTGTTCCAGGACCCGGTCCTGCTCGATGACGATGCCGTTGCGCGTGACGCGGATGAGCGCGTCGCGTTGCACCTGCCCGTCGGTGATGTAGCAGCCCGCGATCGTCCCGACCTTCGACACCTTGAAGACCTGCCGGACCTCCGCGTGACCGAGGATCTCCTGGCGGATCTCCGGCTCCAGCATGCCGCTGGCCGCCTTCTTCACGTCGTCGACGATGTCGTAGATGACCTGGTACGTGCGGACTTCCACACCCTTCTGGTCCGCCTGCGACCGCGCCTTGCCCGTCGGGATGACGTTGAACCCGACGATGACCGCCTTGCTTGCGTCGGCCAAGATCACGTCGCTCTCGGTGATCCCGCCCACCGCGCTGTGCAGCACGCGGACCTTCACCTCGCTCGAACTCAGCTTCTCGATCTGGTGCGCAATCACGTCCACCGAGCCCTGCACGTCCGCCTTCAGGACGATCAGGATTTCCTTCAGCTTCGCGTCCTTCATCTGGCTGAACAGCGAGTCCAGCGTCACCTTCGGCTGGTGCAGCGATTCCTGGCGATCACGCGTGCGACGCTGATCCGCCGCCTCTTCCGCCTGCTTCAGCGTCTCCGAGACGAAGAACGCGTCGCCCGCGTCCGGCACCTCGTCAAACCCGCTGATCTGCACGGGCGTCGACGGCCCGGCGCTCTTGATCTTCTTGCCCTGATCGTCCGTGATATCACGCACGCGACCGAAGGCACGCCCGACGACGATGAAGTCGCCGACCTTCAGCTCGCCGTCCTGCACCAGCACCGTCGCGATGGGCCCGCGCCCTTCGTCGCGCGTCGCCTCGACCACGCGCCCGCGAGCGTTGCCCTTGAAGTCCGCCTTCAGCTGCAGCACTTCCGCCTGCAGGTCCAGGATCTCCAGCAGCTCCTTGATCCCCGTCCCCTTCGTCGCGCTGGTGTGGATGACTTCCGTCTGACCACCCCACTGGACCGGGTTGAGGTTGTGCTCCGCAAGCTGACCGTAGACCTTCTGGATCTGGTTCTCGGTCGCCTGCGGGCTGTCGATCTTGTTCAGCGCCACAACGATGGGCACCTTCGCCGCGCGGGCGTGGTTGATCGATTCCACCGTCTGGGGCATCACGCCCTCCGGCGCACCGACCACCAGCACCACCACGTCCGTCACCGTCGCGCCGCGGGCACGCATCTCGGTGAACGCCTCGTGGCCCGGCGTATCGATGAACACCACGTGCTTCGTCTCGCCGCTGACATCCACCGCGACCTTGAAAGCGCTGGTCTTCTGCGTGATGCCGCCGGCCTCGCCCGCCGCAACGTTCGTCTTGCGGATCGCGTCCAAAAGGCTCGTCTTGCCGTGGTCGACGTGGCCCATGATCGTGACCACCGAAGACCGCGGCCGCTCGTCGAGCTTCTTGCGATCGGTAAACTGCGCCTCGACCTTCTGCTCGGCCGTCTTCGCCTCGATGATCTCAAGCTCAAGATCAAAGTCGATCATGATCTCCTGCGCCTTCGCAGGATCAATGCCCGAGTTGATCGTCGCCATCACGCCCTGCATGAACAGACGCTTGAGAATGTCCGCGGCCTTCACACCCGACGCGGCCGAAAGATCCTTGATCGTGAACGGCGCCTGGATCTGAACCTTGCCTTCAAGCAGGTCATCACCAACGCTCAGCCCGCGCGCCTCGGCCTTGGCCTTCGCCTCGCGCCGGCGCTGCTTCAGCAGGCCCGACGCACGCGCCAAACGCTCTTCACGCTCGGCCAGGTCCTGCTCGCTGAAGCCCGTGCCCAACGGCATGTCGTCCGTCGCCGACGCCGCCGGGCGACGCCGTGCCGTCGCACCCTCGGGCGCACCGCCCGGCGCACGACGCTTGTTCCGCCGCGCCGAGGCATCGTCGCCCGCGCCGCCGCCGATTACGCCGCGCCCACCACCGCCGCCGCCGCCGCCGGTCCGAGGCCCGCCCGGCCCACCGGGGCCCATGGGCCTGGGGCGCGGCGCCGAGACGGGTTCCGGCGCTTCGATGCGCACAACCCGCGGGCCCGCCAGCTTCACCGACTGCTTCACTTCCAGCTTCTGACCCGCCGGCGCAACCACCGTCGGCCGCGTCGGCACGTTCATCACCGGCGGGCGGATCGGCCCGCGGATCACCGGCCTCGCCGGTCCACCCGGTCCGCCGCTCGCTCCACCCGTCCCCGGACCGCCCGTGCCACCCGCCGCCCCGATCGAACCGCCCTGATCGGGCTTCGCGGGAGACGCGGTTGCAGACGCCGCGGGCGCCGTCACCGCTCCACCGCTCGGCGCACCCGCGCCGCCCGGCGTCGTCGTGGTCGTCGCCGCGGGCGAGATGACCTTGGGCGTCAGCGACGCCGGTGGCATCGTCGGGGGCGTGGGCATCGACGCCGCCGGTCGCATCGGGATCGCCGGTGGTTCGTTCGGATCGATCTTGTGCGCCTTGGCGTGCTCAACGTACTCAACCAGCGGCGTCTCGCTCCCAACCGCCGGGCCCCGCGCCGGCTCAATCTTCTTCGGGGCCACCGGCGCCGCGGGGCTCGTTGTCACCGCCGTGACCGGGGTCGCGGGCTTCGCGGGTGCCGCGGGCGCGACCTTCGCCACCGGCGCGGGTGTGTTCGTCTGCTTCTCAGCTTCGGCCGACTCCGGCGCGTCTTGGGTTTCGGTCGTGCTCCCGTTGGAGTCGTCCCCCTCGCCGCCCTTCTTCGAGGCGGTCTTCCGCTTCGCCGGGGCTTTCTTCAGCTCTTCGACCTTCGGGTGCTCGCGCGTCTCGACCGCCGTGGCGGTCCCACCCGCCGACGCCGCGTCCGCGAACCACTCACGCACCGACTGCGCAAGGCCCACCGGGATGGTCGACATCCCGCTCTTGACCACGTCCGCGGGCACGTCCTCCGCCAAGCACTTGGCGATGATGTCCTTCGAGTGGACGCCCAGTTCCTTCGCGAGATCGTTGATTCGAACCTTTGCCAAGAGCTGCTCCGAGACGGTGCTCGCCCGACAACCGTGTACACCACGGTTCATCAAGCCCGCACGCGGCCTACCAACTGTCCTGCCTCCAACCAACCGACCGACTCAATCTTCCGACAAGCCGCTCCGCGGCCTTTGGGCCGTTGAGCGGTGATGTTCACGTTCCGATTCACCCACCCAGAATGTCCGCGGCCCGCGCGTCGTCGCTCCCGCTGACTTCCGCCGCTGGCGCATCGCCCAGAGGCGAAGCCCCGCTGTCCAGCAGCTTCGACGCCGCCGCCTCGTCCTCGCGCTTCTTGCGCTCGTTCTCTTCCTTTTCCTTCGCCTGGATCTCGGCGACTTCCTTCGCCTTCTCGCTGGCCGTCTCGACCATCACCTTTGCGATGGCCTCTTCGATCCCCAGCTCGTTCATCAGCACCTCGGCGCCGATCTCTTCAACGTCGAAGACGCTGACCACACCCAGCGCCGCCAGGCGGTCCATGTTCTCTTCGCTCACGCCCGGAACGGCGCTCAGCGTGCTGGTCATGATCTCCAGGCCCTTGTTGAACTCGTCCGGCGTCAGGATGTCCACGTCCCAGCCCGTCAGGCGGGCCGCCAGACGAACGTTCTGTCCACGCTTGCCGATCGCCAGGCTGAGCTGATCGTCACGCACCACCACCGTGGCCCGTCCGAGCTCGAAGCACAGGCTGATCTCCTGCACCTCCGCGGGCTTCAGCGCGTTACCGATGAGGATCTGCGAAGAGTCGTTCCAGCGGACGATGTCGATCTTCTCGCCGTTGAGCTCGTCGACGATGTTCTTGATGCGCGACCCGCGCACGCCGACGCACGCCCCGACCGGGTCGACCTTGCTGTCCACGCTCGCCACCGCGATCTTCGTACGGTACCCCGCCTCGCGGGCCATCGCCTTGACCTCGATGATCTTCTCGCTCACCTCGGGCACCTCGACCTCGAACAATCGCTTGATGAAGTCCGGGTGCGCCCGGCTCAAAACAATCTTCACCGCGTTGCCCACGTCGCGAACATCCAACACCAGGCACCGCACGCGGTCGCCGGCTTGGAACTGCTCGCCCGGGATCTGCTCCGACCGCGGCATGAACGCCTCGGCCCGGTCGATCGCCACCACCAGCGCCCCGCCGTCGTACCGCTGAACCACGCCCGTGACGATGTCGCCCACGCGCTTGGAAAACTCCTGCAAAAGGCTCGTTCGCTCGTCGTCGCGGAAGCCCTGGATCATCACCTGCTTGAAGGTCTGACCGGCGATGCGACCCAGCTCCTGCGGGGTCAGCTCCATCGGCTCGTTGTGCCGGAACAGACGCATCCCCCCGCCCAGCCCGTCGATCTCGCAGCGGAACTCTTCCGAGTCCAGCGTCCCGAAGTGCTTCCGGCAGGCCGAGACCATCGCCCGCTCAAGAACCTTGATCAACTGCTGCTTCTCGACCTTGCGGTCGCGGGCGATGGAATCCAGGATGCGCATCATTTCGGTCGTGTTCATAGCGGTGCAAACTCCGAGTTGCCGGGTTGTTGGGTTGTCGAAACCGAAGCGGGACAGAAAAAACCTGAAGAAAAACCAAAAACGAAACGGGCCGAGCGCCGAAAAACCTTCGGCCCCGGTCCCGGAGTTTCGCCCCATCCTCCGCCGCGCACCCGCGGGCAGATTCGGAGCTTCGTCAGGAGTTGATCCGATCGATCAATCCATACAACGCTCCGCGCCTTGACGATCCGACGGGCAACGCCCGACCGACCGTGAAGACGGACCGAACCGCCGACACCGCCCGTGGATGCACCGAACGCTCGGGCACCGACGAGCCGCGGACCGGACCGGACGAGCCACAGGACTCGTGCGAAGGTCAGCAGGCATGGCGTTGACAACGGCTCAAGGGGAAAACTCCAAAGACCAGAACAGACGCTCTTCAGTTGTGCGTGAGGAGTTTATCCGGTCAGGGTCCAAGAAGCGAGCCCGAACCCCGCCGCCGCACAGACCGTACCCGCTCTCCTCAGGCCGTACACATCGCGCGCCCAAACGTGGGCATCTTGAAGCGCATTCCGGATAGCCATGTCCGCAGCAGCCTGTCTCGCGACGCACCGAACTCCGTAAAACCCCTCGATCGACAGTTTTGGTGATCGGTTACGCGTACGAAATACAAACGATTCATGATCGAGCCGATGGCTTATCCTTCGTACCTTCGCATGCAGCACCTCGCCGCTCAACTCGTCGGGCCTGACCAGCAAGTGCTGGTCATTCACCTTCCCTCGCGGTTTACCGACGAGTGGGTGAGTCCGGTTGAGAACGAGGTGGCCGCCCGTCTGCCTCGCATCAGCGGCGCGGGGCTGGTTTTGGACTTTTCGTCGGTCCAGCTCATGAACTCGATCGCGATTACCTGCATCCTGCACCTGCAGGAAACCTGCCGCGAGCGGTCGGCGGGGCTTCGCCTTGCCGGGTTGCCCGAGCCGATCCGCAAGTTCTTCTGTCAGCTCAAGCTCGATCGACGCTTCACGCTCTGCGGCGACCTGGACGTCGCCGTGGGCGAGCTTTTGAACCTTTCGCGTCCGCGATAGATCGATTTGCGTTCAGAAAAGTCAGACCCGGTCCGTCGGCAGGATCGAGCGGGTAATCCGCACGGCCCGCTTGCCGCGGTGCTGCCCGATGTTCGCGATGAACTTCTTCTGCGATTCCACGCAAATCACCACGGGCTGGCTGATGAGCTTGTCCATGGTGATCAGGTCCCCGGGTGCGAGCGAGCGCAGATCGCTGAGGGTGATGGTGGTCTCGCCCAGCAGGGCGGTGACGTTCAAGGCCGCCCGGTTCAGCGTCCCGGTGATGTGCTGAGAGGCGGTGGACTGCTTCGCGAGCTTGGACGAGCTGAACCAGCTCTGGCTGTTCAGCGATTCCATGATCGGCTCGATGACGTTGAAGGGGATGCACAGGTTCATCGTGCCGGCCCGGCTGCCCATCTTCAGTTCAAAGCCGATCACCACGACCACCTCGTTGGGGGGCACGATCTGGGCGAGCTGGGGGTTGCTCTCGGATGCCGCGACGGAGAAGTTCAACTGGCGAATCCCCGCCCACGCCTCGGCAAGGGCGCTGAGGCCCCGGTCGATGACCTTGGAGATCAGCCGGCTTTCGATCATGGTCATCGGGCGCTGGGGGATGAACAGCTCCTGGCTGTTGCCGCCCAGCAGGCGGTCGATGATGGGGTAGATGATCAGCGGGGAGACCTCAAGGCAGATCCGGCCTTCGAGGGGTTTGGCGTCGATGAGGTTGAAGCTGGTGGGGTTGGGCAGCCCGCTGATGAACTCGCCGTAGGTCATCTGCTCGCAGGTGGCGACCTTGACCTCGACGATGGTGCGCAAGAACCCGGAAAGGGACGCGCCGAAGTTGCGTGCGAACCCTTCATGAAGGGTGTGCAAGGACCGCATCTGGTCCTTGCTGACACGTTCGGGGCGCTTGAAGTCGTAGGGGCGGACCTCGACCTGCGAGACGTCCTTCCGCGTGCGCGAAAAGACCTTCAGCGGCTGCACATCCTCGGTCACCTGCCCCGAGTCCACCGCGGCAAGCAGTGCGTCGATCTCAGATTGGTCAAGGACTTCGGGCATGGCTGAGGCGTGGCTGACGGCGCGGTACGAAAAACCCGGGTGAACAGGAGCAAACCCCGCGCCAAACTCCACGGGCGCAGAACCTGCGCCGGCGCGGTGCGTACCAGTGCCTATCGGCCCGGCGGGCGAAGCGACTTGAGCCGTCGCGGCATCCAAAGCCTCAGACCGGGGTTTTCCTGCCGTCAGGGCCTTTGGACCGAAGCCTGTTCGTCCGTTCCCCTTACACTCTGAGCCATGCGAATCAAACTCTTCACCTCCACGCCGCTGATGATCGCTTCGATGGTGGCTTTGGCCCTTTCGCTTCTGGGCGGGTTCGGTCTGACGACCGCGCCGGCCCGGGCATCGACTCTGCTGGCAACGAACCAACCCGACGTCGTACGGGTCATGGTCGAGGGGGCGGTGCAGCGCCCGGTGGCGGCGGCGGGGGACCAGTTCGCGGTGGCCGTGACGTTCGAGTTCGCCAAGAAGATGCACATCTGGCCCAATGTGCCCGTCATTCCGGATGAGTTGAAAGGGCTGTTGGCGATCCCCACGCTGATCAACGTGCGCGAGGGTGCGACGCTCCCCGACGGGGTGAAGGTTTATCCGCGGTCGGCGCAGTGGCCTAAGCCTCAAGAGGTCGAGGTTGGGTTCACGGGCTCACCGGTGAAGCTGCTGAGCTATGCCGAGCCCACGACGGTCTACATCCCGGTGGTGATCGAGCCATCCGCCAAGCCCGGCGAGATCACCATCCCGCTGACGGTGAGCTATCAGGCCTGCAACGACGCGGTCTGCTTTCAAGAAGAGAAAGTTGAACTGGACCTGAAGGTGAAGATCGTTGAAACGGGGACGGTGATTCCCCCCGCGCCCGACGCGGCGCTGTTCAAGGACTTCGATCCGAGCGTGTTCTCGAACCTGCTGGCGGGGAACGTGAAGGGGCCCGAGGCCTCGGCGACGCGCGAGTTTGACTTCCTGGGGTACAAGTTCAACGTGGCGGCGAACGCGTACGTGCTGATCATGCTGATCGCCTTCGCGGCCGGGGTGTTGATGAACTTCACCCCGTGCGTGCTGCCGGTGATCCCGATCAAGATCCTGTCGATCCAAGCGCACGCGAAGAGCCCCGGGAAACTCGTGTGGTTCGGGACCGTGTACTGCCTGGGCATCATCGCGATGTACGGCGTGCTGGGCCTCATGGCCTTCGGCGTGATTACCGGCGGGCAGAAGTATGACTGGGGGCAGATCTTCACCCACACCTGGTTTGTGATCGCGATGTCGCTGATCGTCGCGGTCATGGGCGTGGGGATGATGGGCTGGTTCACCATCCGCCTGCCGAACTTTGTGTACTCGGTGAACCCGACGGGCGAATCGACGGCCGGCAACTTCGTCGGTGGCGTGCTGACCGGGATTCTTGCGGTGCCGTGTACGGGGCCGCTGCTGGGCGCGACGCTTGCGTGGATTTTGACGCAGCCGCCGGCGCTGGGGATTGGCGTGTTCCTCTTGATGGGCCTGGGGATGGCTTCGCCTTATGCCCTGTTGATCTTTTTCCCGAAGCTGCTGCAGAAAGTCCCGCGTGGCGGGCCGGGCAGCGAGTTGCTCAAGCAGGTCATGGGACTCTTTATGCTCGCGGTGGCGGCGTTCCTTGCGGGGAACCTCACCAGCGAGCGGTGGCCCTGGTACATCGTGGGCGTGCTGAGCGTCTTCGCCTTCGGGTGGATGGTCGCGGGCGGGCGGCGGACACTGGTGAGCGCGGCGGCGAAGAACATCACCACCGTGCTGGGTGTACTGGGGATTGCGGGGAGCATCTGGGTGACTCAGTCTTTGACCAAGGCCCCGCCGATCGATTGGCGGGTCTTCGCGGCAAGGCCCGACGGCGAGATCCGCTCGGCCATCGCGGAGGCGGTGAAGAAGGGGAACGTCGTCGTGGTGGACTTCACCGCGAAGTGGTGCACGAACTGCCACGTGATCGAGAAGAACGTTATCTATTCGGAGGAGGGGCTGAAAACCCTCGGCGCGAAGGACGTGGTGGAGTTCAAGGTCGATCTGACCAAGGCCGGGAGCGAAGAGGGGTGGGGCATGGTCAAAGAAATCTCCGGCGGCGGAGGCATCCCCCTCATCGCGATCTTCGGTCCGGCGGTGGAGAAGCCGATCTTCTTCCAGTCGTTCTTCAAGCCAAGCGACCTGACGGCGGCGGTGGCGAAGGCCCGTGGGGCGGGTGCGGCCGGGGGTGCGGCGGGCTCAGGCACTGGGCAACCGGTGAAGTAATTGGCAGCCGGGCCGATAACGCCCCGGCGTGGGGGTGGAAGAAGGGTGGGGTGGGGGGGTGGGAGGAAAGTGGAAGGACAAGGCGGTGGTCGTGGTTCATGGGGGTGGATTTCTTGACCGAATGAAGGTGTGGGTATACCTTTCTCCCCGCCGAGGGCCCTGTTGCGGGGCGTGAGGCGGACAAGTCGGAGTGCGGGCGTAGCTCAGTGGTAGAGCGTCACGTTGCCAACGTGAATGTCGAGGGTTCAAGTCCCTTCGCCCGCTTTGAGGAGATCAACAACCCCGGTGAGAGCCGGGGTTGTGTGTTTTTGCGGGTTCAAATCGGGCGCGGACGGTGCGGACGCGGGCGAATATGTTCAGCCCAGACCGAACTCGCTGTGCAGGGCCCTGACGGCTTCGGGGCCGTCCTTGTCCATGACGGCCAGTGCGATGGAGCGTTCGCTGCTGCCCTGGGCGATGGCGATGACGTTGATGCTGCTGCGGGCGATGGCGGTGAAGACGCGGGCGGCGATGCCCGGG
>Ga0068877_10004079_pt1 | contig 11490 bp, 9 predicted proteins | sample NOAtaG_FD_66437 | JGI IMG/M metagenome (GOLD analysis project Ga0068877, IMG submission 66437) | Freshwater lake microbial communities from Lake Erie, under a cyanobacterial bloom - NOAA_Erie_Diel6S_1000h metaG | ecosystem: Environmental > Aquatic > Freshwater > Lake | place: USA: Ohio, Lake... | reverse complement strand
TGATCGCCGACGACTTTGCCGCCTGCTTCCGCGACTGCGACGTCATCGCCGGCCCGGTGGCGCCCACGGTGGCCTGGAAGCTGGGCGAGCAGGCCGGCGATCCGCTGCAGGCCTACCTCGCCGACATCTTCACGCTGCCGGCCAGCCTGGCCGGGCTGCCGGGCATGAGCGTGCCGGCCGGCTTCGCGGCCAACGGCCTGCCGGTCGGCTTGCAGCTCATCGGCCGCCACTTCGACGAAGGCACGCTGCTGCACGCCGCCCACGCGCTGCAGCAGGCCACCGACTTTCACCTGTTGGAGCCCCCAGGCTCCCTTCGGTCGCCACCCCCCAAGGGGGCCGGCCCGGCTTGGGAGCGGCCCAGCGCCGGGCAGGAGCCGGTGCTGTGAGCCCCGCCCTGCTCGTCCGCGGCTACGAGGTCGTCATCGGCCTCGAAACGCATGCTCAGCTCGCCACGCAGAGCAAGATCTTCAGTGGCGCCGCCACGGCCTTTGGCGCCGCGCCCAACACGCAGGCCTGCGCGGTGGACCTGGCGCTGCCGGGCACGCTGCCGGTGCTCAACCGCGGCGCCGTGGAGCGCGCCATCCGCTTCGGCCTCGCGGTGGGCGCACACGTGGCGCCGGTGAGCATCTTCGCGCGCAAGAACTACTTCTACCCGGATCTGCCCAAGGGCTACCAGATCAGCCAGTACGAGGTGCCGGTGGTGCAGGGCGGCAAGGTGGAGTTCATGCTCGACGGCCGCCTGCGCGCCGTGCGCCTGACCCGCGCCCACCTCGAAGAGGACGCGGGCAAGAGCCTGCACGAGGAGTTCCACCTGCCCGACGGCCGCCCGGCCACCGGCGTGGACCTCAACCGCGCCGGCACGCCGCTGCTGGAGATCGTGTCGGAGCCCGACATGCGCAGCGCCGCCGAGGCCGTGGAGTACGCCAAGGCGCTGCACGCACTGGTGGTGTGGCTGGGCATCTGCGACGGCAACATGCAGGAAGGCAGCTTCCGCTGCGACGCCAACGTCAGCGTGCGCAAGCCCGGCGCGCCCTACGGCACGCGGCGCGAGATCAAGAACCTCAACAGCTTCCGCTTCCTGCAGCAGGCCATCGATGTCGAGGTGCAGTGGCAGATCGACCGCGTCGAGGACGGCCTGCCCATCGAGCAGGCCACCGTGCTGTTCAACCCCGACGCCCACGGCGGCCGTGGCGAAACCCGCGCCATGCGCACCAAGGAAGACGCGCACGACTACCGCTACTTCCCCGACCCCGACCTGCCGCCGCTGGTGATCGCGCCCGAGTGGGTGGAGCGCGTGCGCGGCGCGATGCCCGAGCTGCCGCGTGCCATGGCCGCGCGCTTCGAGCGCGACGACGGCCTGCCGGCCTACGACGCAGCCATGATGACGCAGAGCCTGGCGTTCGCGCGCTACTACGAGGCGGTGCGCAACGCGGGTCGAGCGCTGGAGGGCGACCGCTCCGCGGCCGCGTGGCCAAAACTGGCGGCCAACTGGCTGATGGGCGAAGTGAGCAAGCGGCTGAACGCGCAAGACAGCGACATCGCCGCCGTGGCCCTGCAACCCGCCACGCTGGCGGCGCTGATCGGCCGCGTCGTCGACGGCACGGTGTCGAACAACGGCGCACGCCAGGTCTTCGAGGCCCTGTGGAGCGGCGAGGCCGCCGATGTCGATGCCGTCATCGCCGCCAAGGGCCTGAAGCAGATGAACGACAGCGGCGCGCTCGAGGCCATCGTCGACGAGGTGCTGGCGAAGAACGAGAAGTCGGTGGCCGAGTTCCGCGCCGGCAAGGACAAGGCCTTCAACGCGCTGGTGGGCCAGATCATGAAGGCCAGCCAGGGCAAGGCCAACCCGGCGCAGGCCGGCGAGCTGCTGAAGAAGAAGCTCGGCGGCTGAGCGGCCGCCCAGATGTGGGCTACGGGCGGGCGCCCGCGCTGCGCGGCGCCGATGCCGACGGCAGCGGCCCCAGCGAGCCCGGTGCCACGCCTGCCCACAGGCGGCGCAGGCGGTCGAGCTCGGCGTCGTACAGCCGGTTGATGCGGCCGAGCTCAGCCTCCTGGGTGGCGGTGGCCGAGCGCTGGGCCTCGGTCGATGCGTCGTTGGCGTCGAGCGCGGTGCGCAGCTTCGGTGGCAGCGGCTTGCCGACGTAGAACTCGGCTTCCTCGAGCAGCGGCTTGCGCGCCAGCTCGAGCTCGCGCACCCGCAGCTCGGTGGCGCGGATGGCCAGCCGCACGGTGTCGAGCGCCACCTCGCGGGCGCGCTGGTGGGCGGCCTCGTTGGGATAGCGCGCCATCAGGTTGCGATCGCGGCGGGCGGCATCGGCCGCAGCGGCACGGGCATCGGCGGCGGCACGGTCGCGGGCGTCCTTCTCGGCGCGCTCTTCGGCCGTCAGCGTCGGCGGCAGGATGCCGCGCACCGAGCCGTCGCGGTTCAGGATCTGCTGTTCCTTGTGCCGGCACTCGGCGATGGGTCGGTCGGCGGTGAGTCGGCGGCCGTTGGCGTCGACGCAGGTGTAGATGCCGGCACTCGGCTGCGCCCACGAGGCCGCCACAGGCAGGCACAGCGCCACGAGCGCGACACGGCGCATCGCCATCAGCCGGCCGGCTGCACGCCGTAGCGCGTGCGGTAGGCCTCGACGGATGCGGCGTGCTGCGCGAGCGAGGCGTCGGCGCTGTCGCGCAGCCACTGCAGCAGGTCGGCCAGCGTGGCCACGGCCACCACGGGCAGGCCGAGTTCGCGGGTGACGAACTGCACCGCGCTCCAGGGCGCCTCGGCGCCGCCTTCCTGGGTGGCGCGCTCCTGGCGATCGAGTGCGATGGCCACGCCCGCCGGCGTGGCGCCCGCGGCGCGGATCATCGTGATCGACTCGCGCACCGAGGTGCCGGCCGAGATGACGTCGTCGATGATGAGCACGCGGCCGCGCACAGGCGCGCCGACCAGCGTGCCGCCCTCGCCGTGGTCCTTGGCTTCCTTGCGGTTGTAGGCGTAGGGCAGGTTGTGGCCGGCACGTGCCATCTCCACCGCCACGGCCGAGGCCAGCGTGATGCCCTTGTAGGCGGGCCCGAACAGCATGTCGAACGCCAGCTCGCCCGAGGCGCGGGCCTGCAGCAGACGGCGTGCATAGAATCCCGCGAGCTCGCCCAGCTTCGCGCCGTCGTCGAAGCCGCCGGCGTTGAAGAAGTAGGGCGACAGACGCCCGGCCTTGGTCTTGAACTCTCCGAAGCGCAGCACGCCCGCGCGCAAGGCGAAGGGCACGAAGGCCTGTGCAATCGGGTCGGTGGCAGCGGCGCTCATCGCATGTCGACCGGCGGGCGGTGGAGGAGTTCCTTGGGCTTCAGACTGGTCACGCTCAACCTCAACGGCATCCGTTCGGCTGCGAAGAAAGGCTTCGTCGCATGGGCTGAAGCTACAAACGCGGATTGTATGGGGGTGCAGGAGGTCAAGGCGCAGGCCCCCGACGTGGCCGGGACGCTCGACCGGCTCGGGCCCCTGCAGGGCCACTTCCATTTTGCGCAGAAGAAGGGCTACTCCGGCGTCGGGCTGTACGTGAAGAAAGCGCCGAGCGAGGTGATCACCGGCTTCGGCGACCCGGAGTTCGACGACGAAGGCCGCTGGGTCGAGGCGCGCTACGACACCGCCCGGCGCAAGTTCAGCCTCATCAGCTGCTACTTCCCCAGCGGCAGCAGCAGCGAGGAGCGCCAGGCCGCGAAGTTCCGCTTCCTGGCGAGCATGTTGCCGCATCTGGTGCGGCTGAAGGCCGAGCGCGAGTTCGTCCTGATGGGCGATGTCAACATCGCGCACAAGGAAATCGACCTGAAGAACTGGCGCTCGAACCAGAAGAACAGCGGCTTCCTGCCCGAAGAGCGCGCCTGGCTCGACCAGCTGTTCGGCAGCGTCGGCCTCGTCGACGTGTTCCGCACGCTCGACCCGCGGCCCGAGCAGTACACGTGGTGGAGCAACCGCGGCCAGGCCTGGGCCAAGAACGTGGGCTGGCGCCTCGACTACCACCTGGCCACGCCAGCCGTGGCCGCGACGGCGAAGAAGGCCTCGATCCATCTCGAGCCGCGCTTTTCCGACCACGCGCCGCTGACCATCGACTACGACTGGAAGGTCTGAACGCCTCGGCCGGGCTTGCGGATGCAGGCGCTCAGCTCGCGCGCGCCTCGAGCATCAGCTTGCGCACCTCGTCGATCAGTGCGGCGCCGATCTGCCGGGCCTCCGCGGCATCGACCTGCAGGCCGTCGAGATCGGCCTCCACCTCCTCGCGGCGGCGCCGCGAGAGGGCGTCGAGGATGCGCTGGCGCACCGGCTCCCCCGACAGCGGCGCCAGCAGCTTGGCCAGCTCGAGGCTGTCGCGGCGTGCCAGCGCGGCGAACAGCGATTTGTTGTCGGCGAACTCCAGGTCGGTGATGTCGGCGAACTCCTGGGGCGTCTTCACGCGGCGCTCGGCAAAGTAGCGCCGGCCTTGTGAATCGAGCAGGCGCAGGATCTCTTCGCGCCGGAAGGTGAACACGTCGTCGGCGAAGTCGCCCGATGCCAGCTTGCGCAGCAGGACGGTTCGCTCGACCTCGACCAGATCGGCGAACTCGTCGAGGCTGAGCGTCTCGTGCGTCAGCTTGTCGGCGTCGCTGTCGCCCGCCACCAGCCGCCGCACCTGGGCCACGATGTCGCGCACCGCAAAGCGCACGCGCTTGCCGCTGCCGGAGTCGTCTTCGATGTGCACCAGGTGGGCCGACTGCAGCCGGCCGAGGCAGGCCATGATGTGCCGCTCCGAGTGACCCAGCATCAGCTTGGCGTTGTGCACCACCTCCTGCAGCATCGGCTGGGCCTGCGGGCTGCGCGCCTCGGCGCCGGGGCGCAGCACCACCGCGGCGCGGCCGACATCGGCCATGCCCAGCAGGTACAGGATCTGCGCGTACACCTGCAGCTCGGGCTGGTAGTTCACCCGCGTGGCAATCAGCCGGTGGGCGGCCACCAGCCGCTCCGACAGGCTGCGCAGCAGGCCCTGCGTGAGCCCGGCGCTGTCGGCCACCGATTCGGCCAGATCGTGCAGGTTCACCAGCGCCAACTCGCAGTAGCTGCGGGCCGCGGCGTTGTGCATGCGCACGGGCTGCTCCAGGTGCGGCTCGATGCCGAAACACTGGCCCTTGCGCAGCGTCTCGACGACGGTGCGCTTGCCGTCGCGCACGTGGAACAGATCGACCTCGCCCTCGCGGACGACGTACAGATTGGTCGCCGGCATGCCCTCCTTGTAGAGCACGTCACCGGCAAACGCCCGAAGCTGACTGCAGCCGTTTTCGCGGGCAAACTGAAGAAAGGGCTCTCGTGAGATCACAGCGGCGGGGGCCGGGCCCGGACTTGCGCCAGGCCATGCGGCTAAGTGATAAAAATGTGGACATATGCTAGCGAGATCGCCGACCGATCAGGTATCGAAAATGTCATATGTTTCAACTGAAGGACGGGTTTCGTGGCTTTCGCGGCCGGCAACGGGGCCCTCGCGATGAGCGAGGAGCTGCTGACCACCCGTGACGGCTGCTCGCTGGCACTCCGCCGATGGCCCGCCGCGGCCGCGCCGCGCGGCCAGGTGCTCATCGTTCACGGCCTGGGCGAACATGCCGCGCGCTACGACCCGGTGGCCGCGGCGCTCAACGCCGAGGGCTGGGCGGTGCTGGGCTTCGACCAACGCGGCCACGGCCGCAGCAGCGGGCGGCGCGGCACGCTGGCGCGGGCCGACAGCCTGCTCGACGACCTCGCCCAGGTCATCGACCACGCCGCCACCGCGCCTGGCCCGCGGGTGCTGCTGGGCCACAGCATGGGCGGCGCGGTGGTCGCGCGCTTCGTGGCCGAGGCGCTGGCAGCGCAGCCGGCGGCCTGGTCGCGGCCGGTGGACGGCCTCGTGCTGTCGTCACCGGCCTTGCAGACCCGCCTGTCGGCCTGGCAGCGGCTGCAACTTGCCGTGGGCGAGCGCCTGCTGCCCGATCTGGCCCAGCGCAACGGCATCGACAGCCACCAGCTCTCGCACGACGAGGCCGTGGTGCAGGCCTACGACGCCGACCCGCTGGTGCACGACCGCATCAGCGCGCGGCTGGCCCGCTTCATCATCGACGCCGGCCCGGCGGTGCGCGCCGCCGCGCCGCGCTGGGCGGTGCCGACGCTGCTGATGTGGGGTGGTGCCGACACCATCGTGCCGCCCGCCGGCAGCCGCGCCTTCGCGGCGGCGGCGCCGGCCCGCGTGCTGACGAGCTTCGAGTTCGACGGCATGCGTCACGAGATCTTCAACGAGACCGAGCGCGCCGGCGTGCTGATGCGACTGCTGCAATGGCTGCGGCGGTTCTAGACTGCGCCCCACCGCCCCGGACGGAGAACCCGATGAACGCACCCACCCGCAGCGCCGAAGCCGCCGCACTCGCCTCCTTCGCCGAACAAGCCTGGGACGAGCGCATCGTGCCCGCGCTCACCGACTACATCGCGGTGCCGGCCAAGAGCCCGATGTTCGATGCGAAATGGGCCGAGCACGGCCTGCTCGACCGCGTGGTGACGGACGCCGCGCGCTGGGTCGAGAGCCGCGGCGTCGCCGGCCTCCAGCTCGAGGTGATCCGCCTGCCGGGGCGCACGCCCGTCGTCTTCTTCGACATCCCGGCGACCAAGCCCGGCAGCACCGGCACCGTGCTGCTCTACGGCCACCTCGACAAGCAGCCTGAATTCAACGGCTGGCGCAACGACCTCGGGCCCTGGACGCCGAAGTACGAAAACGGCCTGCTCTACGGCCGCGGCGGCGCCGACGACGGCTACGCGGTCTACGCCGCCATCACCGCCATCGAGTCGCTCGACCGCCAAGGCATCGCCCGCCCGCGCTGCGTGGGCCTCATCGAAAGCGGCGAAGAAAGCGGCAGCCCCGACCTGCCGGCCTACATCGAACAGCTTAAAGCCCGCCTGGGCGACATCGAGCTCGTCGTCTGCCTCGACAGCGGCGCCGGCAACTACGACCAGCTCTGGCTCACCACCAGCCTGCGCGGCATGGTCAGCGGCGTGCTGAAGGTCGAGATCCTCACCGAGGGCATCCACTCGGGCGACTCATCGGGCGTGGTGCCCAGCAGCTTCCGCATCCTGCGCCACGTGCTCGACCGGCTCGAAGACAGCGCCAGCGGCCAGCTGCTGCCGCAGAGCTTCCATTGCCAGGTGCCGGCCTCGCGGCTGGCGCAGGCGCGGGCCACGGCGGCCATCCTGGGCGACGAGGTCTGGAAGCGCTTCCCCTGGGCCTGCGGCGCAGACGGCGGGCCCTCGCTGCCGACGACGACCGACCCCGTCGAAGGCCTGCTCAACCGCACCTGGCGGCCCACGCTCAGCGTCACCGGCGTCGACGGCTTCCCCGAGCTGGGCAACGCCGGCAACGTGCTGCGGCCCTACACCGCCTTCAAGCTGAGCCTGCGGCTGCCGCCGCTGGTGAACGGCCACGAGGCCAGCCTGCAGCTGAAGACGCTGCTCGAAGACAACGCGCCCTACAACGCGAAGGTCACCTTCCACCCCGACGGCCGCGCCGGGCAACTGGGCGCCACCGGCTGGAACGCGCCCGAACTGGCACCGTGGCTGGAGCAGGCCATGAACAGCGCGTCGCAGGCGCACTGGGGCGCGCCGCTGGGCTTCATCGGCCAGGGCGGCACGATCCCGCTGATGAGCATGCTGCAGGCCGGGTTCCCGAAGGCGCAGATGATGGTCTGCGGCGTGCTGGGCCCGAAGAGCAACGCCCACGGCCCGAACGAGTTCCTGCACGTGCCGTACGGCAAGAAGCTCACCGCCACGGTGGCGCAGGTGATTGCGGCGGTGCCCTGAGGGTGTGAAAGGCGCGACGGCCGCGCCGGCGACCCCTGGGGATCACCACACCCCGCGTTCAGGGGGCTGTGGCGCCCGAGCGTCGTGGCAAGCGCCCCTGCTTGCCGCACAGTCGACGCTCAGAGGTTTCATTTCATGCAGCAGGGTCATCCGAACCCGCGGCACAGGAGGTTCTTTCATGACAGTGTCTTTCCGTTCTGCGCTGGTCTGCGCCGGCCTCGGCCTGCTGATGAGCGCACCGGCGCTGGCCCGCACCACCGCGGCCGTGCCCGCTGGCGTGGTGGCCATTCCGGTCGGCAGCGCCAGTTTCATCGACATCGATCTCGCCAACTGGACCAGCTTCGGCGGGTTCGGCGCCCCCAGCAACACGACGGTGGCTTTCGACATCGGCGCCGGCACCGCGGTGACGGGCTTCACTTACACCGGCGTCAGCTTCACCACCAGCAACGGCAGCTGGCTCAGCGAGCTCACGTTGTCGGTGAACCCGACCAACGGTGATGCCGCCACCGAGTACATGGACTGGTCGCCGAGCCTGGCCGACAACAGCGGCAGCGCCACGGCCAGCGGCAGCTGGGGTGGCGCTACGGGCGGCCCGGGGCCGTTTGGTGCCGGCACGTCGTTCACGGCCGCCGACGGCCTGATCTTCGTCACCGTGTACGAGGGCTTCGACGACCCGTTCGGTGACACGGGCGCCGCCCTCGACGCCACCATCACCGCGGGCACGATGCGCTTGTTCCTGGCTCCGATCCCGGAGCCGGGCACCTACGGCATGATGGCGCTGGGCCTGCTGGCCGTGGGTGCCGCGATGCGCAAGCGCCAGCAGTCGAACTGATCTCGCTCCCCGCCTGAAAAAGCCCGCCACTGGCGGGCTTTTCTGTCTCCGCTGCGTGCGCTCAGTCCTCGCCGAGGAAGCCGCCGCTCTGGTGCGACCAGAGCTTGGCGTAGTGGCCATTCAGCGCCAGCAGCTCGGCATGCGTGCCCTGCTCGGCGATCACGCCCTGCTCCAGCACGATCAGCCGGTCCATGCGCGCGATGGTGCTCAGGCGGTGGGCGATGGCGATCACCGTCTTGCCCTCCATCAGGCCCAGCAGCTGGTCCTGGATGGCGAGCTCGACCTCGCTGTCGAGCGCACTGGTGGCCTCGTCGAGCACGAGGATCGGCGCGTCCTTCAGCACCACGCGTGCGATCGCGATGCGCTGGCGCTGCCCGCCGCTGAGCTTGACGCCGCGCTCACCGACGTGGGCCTCGTAGCCGGTGCGGCCTTTCCAGTCCTGCAGGCCGAGGATGAACTCGTGCGCCTGCGCCTTCTGGGCGGCGGCCACGATCTCGTCCAGGCTCGCGCCCGGCCGGCCGTAGCCGATGTTGGCGGCGATCGAGCGGTGCAGCAGCGAGGTGTCCTGCGTCACCAGGCCGATGGCGCCGCGCAGGCTTTCCTGGCTCACGGCGCGGATGTCCTGGCCGTCGATGCGCAGGCTGCCGGACTCGAGGTCGTGAAAGCGCAGCAGCAGGTTCACCAGCGTGCTCTTGCCTGCGCCTGAGCGGCCGACGACGCCGATGCGCTCGCCGGGCCGCACGGTCAGGTTGAGGTTGTCGAGCACCTTCTTGCCGTCGTTGCGGCCGTAGGTGAAGGTGACACCCTCGAAGCGGATCTCGCCGAGATCGACCTCGAGCTCGCGCGCGCCGGGCGCATCGGTCATGGCGTGCGGCACGGCGATGGTCTCCATGCCTTCCTGCACGACGCCGACGTTCTCGAAGATGCCGGTCACTTCCCAGCTCACGAAGCCGGCCACGTTGGCAATCGCCCAGGCCAGCGGCAGCGCCGTCGCCACCGTGCCGGCGTCGATGGTGCCATTGCCCCACAGCCACACGCCGATGGCCGCCGTGCCCACCAGCAGCATCGCGTTCAGCACCGACAGCGTGGCCATGAAGGTGGTGATGAGCCGCATGTGGGCGGCGATGGCGCCGCTGTGCTCGTCGATCACTTCGCGCACGTACTGGTCTTCGTCGCGGGCACGGGCGAACAGCTTCACCGTGAGGATGTTGGTGTAGCTGTCGACGACGCGGCCCATGACCTGGCTGCGCAGTTCCGAGCTCGTCTTGGCAAGGTCGCGCATCTTCGGCACGAAGTGGCGCAGGAACACCACGTAGCCCACGAACCAGGCGATGGTGGGCAGCGCCAGCCGCCAGTCGGCCATGGCCATCAACACCAGAGCCGACAGGCCGTAGACGACGATGTACCAGACGGCGCGGATGCAACTGACCACGCTCTCGCGCACGGCATTGCTGGTCTGCATCACGCGGTTGGCGATGCGGCCGGCGAAGTCGTTCTGGAAGAAGGGCCAGCTCTGCCGCACCACGTGCCAGTGGCTCTGCCAGCGGATCAGGCTGGTGACGCCCGGCACCACGGCGTTGTTGCGCACCAGGCTGTCGAGCAGCAGCGTCAGCGGGCGGCCGATCAGCACCGCCGCGGCCATCAGCAGCAACTCCGGCAGGGCGGCCTGCAGGGCCGCGGCGCGGTCGGTGGCCTCCATCAGCCGGACCAGCCGGCCGATGAACAGCGGGATCAGCGTGTCGATCAAGGCCACCAGCAGGCCGGTGACGAACATGGCGCCGAACAGGGTGCGGGCCTGGCCGATGTAGTGCCAGTAGAACGCGATCAGCCCCTGCGGCGGCGGTGTACCCGGCGCGGCGGTGGGGCGGATGCGGCTTTCGAAGTAGGCGAACAAGGCCATGGGCACGGCCGCGTCGTCGGCGCGGGGCCGGACGCGGCTCTTCGTTGAGGGGATGCCCGATTCTCGCGGCGTGCGGCGCTTCGTGCCGGCGCGGCGCTTCCACCGATCGGCCTAGGCCCGAAGGCACCGGCGGCCCATGGCAGCCGCCCGACGACCAACCACCAATACCGATCGGTCACTGCAGCAACTACACAGTTTGTTGCGTGACCGTACAGTTTACAAAGGAAACCTTGTCGTCCATACTCCGACTGAGTCGTGCCATCCCGCACGCTTTTCAACCGCGCCCAGCGCCTCTGAAGGCAAGCGGCGCCCCAGGAGAAAACCCATGTTGAAGTGGATCAGGCTTTCCATGGCAGCACTGGCAACGAGCTTCGTTGCCGCTTGCGGCGGTGGCGACAACCCCCCGTTCGCGATTGCCGACGTCACGGCAACCGACAGCCGTTTCGGCACCCTCAATCAGGCGCTGGTGAACACCGGTCTGCAGGCCACGCTGCTGCAATCGGGCACCTTCACGGTGTTCGCACCCACCGACGACGCCTTCAATGCGCTGGCAACCGAGCTGGGCATCACCCGCGCGCAACTGCTGGCCGACCGTGCGCTGCTGACCAGCGTGCTGCAGTACCACGTGCTCGGCAGCACCGTGCCGCGGGCCAGCGTGCCGCTGGGCCGGGCCGTCACGCCGCTGGCTGGCGGCATCTTCAAGGTCGACTCCGTCGGCGGCAACCTCGTCATCACCGACGGCCGCAACCGCACGAGCCGGATCACGGCCACCGACATCAGCGCCACCAACGGCGTGATCCATGTCGTCGACCGCGTGCTGCTGCCGCCCAACCGCAACATCGTGCAGACGGCGCAGAGCCTGCCGCAGTTCAGCATCCTGGTCGAGGCGGTTGTCGCGGCCAATCTGCAGGGCGCGCTGTCCGGCACCGGCCC
>Ga0068877_10004078_pt1 | contig 11491 bp, 10 predicted proteins | sample NOAtaG_FD_66437 | JGI IMG/M metagenome (GOLD analysis project Ga0068877, IMG submission 66437) | Freshwater lake microbial communities from Lake Erie, under a cyanobacterial bloom - NOAA_Erie_Diel6S_1000h metaG | ecosystem: Environmental > Aquatic > Freshwater > Lake | place: USA: Ohio, Lake... | reverse complement strand
CTCGGCGAGCGCCGCGGCGAAGGGCCCGATCGCCCCGCGCACCACGTCGGAGTGGAACGCCGTCGCGACCTCGAGCCGCTTGCAGGTGACCTTGCTGTCCCGAAGGCGCTTCTCCGCCTCGACGATCGCGCCCGTCGGCCCCGAGAGCACCGCCTGATCCGGCGCGTTGTCGTTGGCGACCACGATCGGCAGGCCCCAGGCGGCGATGCGCGCCCGCACCTGCTCGGCGCTCTCGACGACCGCGAGCATCGCGCCCTCGGTGCTCCGCGCCGCCTCGGCCATCCGCTCACCGCGCAGGCGCGCCACCTTCAGCATGTCCGCGGCCGAGAGCGCCCCCGCCGCGTGCAGCGCCATCACCTCGCCGAAGCTGTGCCCCGCCACCGCCGCGGGCAGGAGCCCCAGCTCGCTCACCACCCGGTAGAGCGCGAGCGAGGCCGCGCCGATCGCCGGCTGCGCCCACTCGGTCTTCGTGAGCTCCTTCTTCTGCGCGTCTTTCTCCGCGTCGCTGAAGACCGCCTTGGGGAAGACGACCTGATCGAGGCGCGCGCCGCCCATCGGCAGCGTGGCCGAGAGATCCCACGCGCTCCGGGCGAGGTCGCTCGTCATCGCGAGGTCCTTGCCCATGCCGAGGTACTGGCTGCCCTGACCGGGGAAGAGGAAGCCGACCTGCCCCTCGTGCGCGCCTTCCTCGACGAAGATGCCGTTGGGCAGCGCGTGGCTGCCGCCCTTGTCGCAGAGGTCCGCCGCGGCCTTCAGCTTGGCGACGAGATCGGTGTCGCTCTCGGCCACGATCGCCGCCCGCGCGCCGGTCTTCGGCACGAAGGCCTCCTGCGTGGTGCGCGCGAGGAAGCGCAGCATGCCCGGCCGCTCCTCGGCGAGGCACCGCTCGACCTCCTTGGCCATCGCCCGGAGCGACGCGCTCAGCGCCTTCCGATCCGCCTCGACCGCGATCACCAGCTCGGTCGGCGCGGTGCGCTGCCGCGGCGCGTGCTCGCCGAGGCCGGTGTACTCCTCGAGCACGACGTGGAAGTTCGTGCCGCCGAAGCCGAACGAGGACACGCCGGCCCGCCGCGGATGCGCGCCGCTCGAGACCCACGGCCGCGCCTCGGTGTTGAGGTAGAACGCGCTCTCTCCGATCCCCATCTTGGGGTTCGGCTTGCGGACCTTGATCGTGGGCGGGAGCACCTTGTGGTGCAGGGCGAAGATCGCCTTCACCAGGCTCGCCGCGCCGGCCGCGCTCTTGGTGTGGCCGATCTGCGACTTCACCGAGCCGATCGCGCACCAGTTCCGGTCCTTCCGGCCGGTCTCGTCGAAGACCATCTTCAGGCCGTCGAACTCCGCCGCGTCGCCCGCCTTCGTGCCGGTGCCGTGCGCCTCGATGAGCTCGACGGTGTCGGGCCCGAAGCCCGCCGCCGCGTACGCCCGCCGCACCGCCTTCGCCTGGCCCTTGCTGAGCGGCGCGTAGACGCTCAGCGCCTTGCCGTCGCTGCCGCTGCCGAGGCCCTGGATCACCGCGTAGATGCGGTCGCCCGCGGCCTCGGCGTCGCTCAGCCGCTTCAAAGCCACCATCCCGAGGCCCTCGCCGAGCATCGTGCCGTCGGCGTCGTCGGAGAAGGGCCGGCAGTCGCCGGTCAGCGAGAGTGCCGGCGTCTTGCTGAAGCACATGTACATGAAGATGTCGTTCATCGTGTCGCAGCCGCCCGCGATCACGAGGTCCGACTGCCCGACGAGCAGCTCGTTGACGCCCATCGAGAGCGCCGAGAACGTCGAGGCGCACGCCGCGTCGGTGACGCAGTTCGTCCCGCCGATGTCGAGGCGGTTGGCGATGCGGCCGGCGACCACGTTGCCGAGCAGGCCGGGGAAATTCGCCTCCTCCCACTTCGTGTAGTTCTTGGAGATGTTCTCGCAGGCCTCCTGCACCTTGCTCTCGGGCAGGCCCGCCTCGCGCAGCGCCTTGACCCAGATCGGCCGCTGCAGCCGCGAGACCATCGAGCCCATCAGCTCCTGGCCGCTGGTCACGCCGAGGATGCAGCTCACCTTGCTGCGGTCGATGCTGGCGAACTGCCCGCGGGTCGCGTCGTCGAGCACCTGCTTGGCGACGATCAGCGCCAGCAGCTGGGTCGTGTCGGTCTGCGGCACGATGCTCGGCGGGATGCCCCACTCCATCGGGTCGAAGGCGACGTCGGAGAGGAAGGCGCCCCGCTTGGCGTAGGTCTTGTCCGGCTTGGTCGGATCGGGGTCGTAGTAGTCGGAGATCAGCCAGTGCGACTCGGGGATCTCGGTGAGGAGATCGCGGCCAGCGAGGATGTCGCGCCAGAAGCCGGTCTTGTCGATCGAGCCGGGAAAGAGGGCGCTCACACCGACGACGGCGATCGGCTGGAACTGCTGCTTCATCTTCGTCCCTTCGGGCTGGGTCGCGGGCGGAGCGCGCGGGAAGGCGGGCTCGACCGGCCGACGGGCCAGTTTTGCCGGATCGACGGGGCGCGGTCTGTCACCGTTCGGTCACTGGCCGGCGGCCTTGAAGGAAGGCCAGTTCGCCGGTGAAATCAACGCGTTGCGTCAGCGGAGCAGGCCCCCGGGATGGTCTGACCGACCGGCCCGCCCCGGCCCGCCCGTCCGGCGAATTCCGAGTCTTTTCCGATGCGCCGAAAAACCGAATGAAATCATGGACTAATCTCAGATCGCCACAACTCCATTCTCTTTCGATGCAAAGTTAGATATAACTGTACTGCTTTTTGGCTTGACAGAGTGCATGACGTGACCATACGATTGGCGTCACGGTGACCCAACCACCGGGAGGACAACATGGCAGCTAAGAAGAAGGCAGCGAAGAAGGCCCCCAAGAAGGCCGCGAAGAAGGCCCCCAAGAAGGCCGCGAAGAAGGTCGCCAAGAAGGCCGCCAAGAAGGTCGCCAAGAAGGCCGCCAAGAAGGCGACCAAGAAGGCCGCTCCGGCGCCGGCGCCGGCGGCTGGCTGAAGACGTCGAACGTCGGTCCTTCCGGGCCGGCACGACGAAACGTGCGCGCCTCGGGCTTCGGCCTGGGGCGCGTTCGTTTTGGGGGATCGGAGGCGGCCCCCGCGCTCACCAGGGGGCGCGGCGGCGCACCAGCGCGACGAGCTCCTCGGCGGCGCCGAACGGGGCGCCGAACGCGACGGGGATCGGGCGGTCGCCGAGGGCCTGCCGCACCGCCTCGGGCACGTCGTGCTCGGCGTGCCGGCCCGGCGCGAGGAACCACGGCTGCACGAAGAGCTCGGTGGCGCCTCGGGCGATCAGCGCCTCGACCCCCTCGGCGATCGAGGGCGGCGCGATCTCGAGGTGGGCGTGGCCGACGAGCGGCGCTGCGCCGAGGGCCTCGAGCTGGGCCCGGGCCGCGGTCACGACCTCGTTCGCCTCGGCCCGGCGGCTGCCGTGATCGACCAGCAGGATCGCTCGCACCGGCCGACTCTGCGGCCCGCGCCGCCCTCTGCCAAGCGCGTGCGTTCGGGCTTTCGGCGGGGCGCGCGCGCCGGTATCGTCCCGCGGAACCCGCACGGGGTTCCGGTGTCACCGAGCCGTGGCCTTCGTGCAGCCCGAGGAGTCCTTGCCGCCGCGCTGGCTCGAGGGCTTCCACGTCCCGATGGAAGACGAGCAAGAACAAGCGCTGATCGAGCGGCTACGCCGGCAGGACGAGGCCGCGTTCAACGCGCTGGTCCGGCTCTACGAGCAGCGCGTGTTTCGGCTCGTGCTGCGCATGCTCGGCGACCGGGCCGAGGCCGAGGACGTCGCGCAGGAGGTCTTCGTCACGATCTTCAAGTCGATCGGCGGCTTCCGCGGGGAGAGCAAGCTCTCGACCTGGATCTATCGAATCGCCACCAACCACTGCAAGAACCGGGTGAAGTACCTGGACCGGCGGGCCCGCGGAAAGAAGACCGAGCTCGACGAGCTCAGCGAGCACGGCGCGGTCGAGAGCGCCTCGATGTCGAGCTCGGCGCAGGTCTCGCGGCCCGACGAGCAGGCCGAGGCGAACCAGATCGAGTCGATCGTGCGCGCGGCGATCGCCGAGCTCGACGAGGAGCAGCGCGAGCTCGTGGTGCTCCGCGACGTCGAGAACCTGAGCTACGAGGAGATCCAGCAGATCACCGGGCTCGTCGAGGGCACGGTGAAGAGCCGCCTGCACCGCGCGCGCTTGCAGCTCATGAAGGCGGTGCAGAAGGCCAGCGAGCCGAGAAGGAAGGTGCGGGCATGAGCGCGATGAACGCTGAGGAGGCGCGCGAGCGCTTCGGCGACGCGGTCGAGGGGAGCCTGGGCGAAGCGAAGGCGGCCTTCGAGGCCGCGCTCGCGGCCGACGACGCGCTCCGCGAGGAGTTCGCGCTCTACCGCCAGCTCTTCGGCGGCACCGAGCCGCTCGCACCGGCGCCGGCCGACGCGCCTCCGGCGCTGCTCGGCGCCGTGCAGCGGAAGATCCGAACCCGGAGCCAGGGGCGCTTCTTCAAGGACCGCTTCGCGAGCGAGGGTGCGGGCGGCGGTCCGGCGCTGAGCCTCGTGCTCGGCATGGCGGTGCTCGTCCTCGTCGCGGCGAGCATCGTGATCGTGCAGCAGCTCGTGATCGTCGAGCTGCCCTGAGCGATCACGCGGGGGGACTCACTCGGGCTCGACGACCTCGAGGAGGAGGTCCCCGTCCCGCTCGAGCTGGATCTGGCAGCAGAGGCGCACGTCCTTGCCGTCGCCGAAGACCTCGAGCACGTCGAGCTCGTCGTCCTTGGCCTTGCTGAGCAAGTCCATGCCCTGCTTCACCCGCACGCGGCAGGTGCCGCAGCTCGCCGAGCGGCACGAGAAGGGGACCTCGGTCTCGGGGTGCTCGTCGCACACGTCGACGAGGGCGGCGCCCGGCTTGACCTGGCACTCGAAACCAGCGGGGAGGAAGCGGACTTTGGCCATATGCGGGCGCGGGTCTACCCACCGGGGGCGGCGCGGTCAAACGCCGAGCGCGGCGCGCAGCAGGCCGTAGCGCACGCCGCCCTCGGAGACGACGAAATGCTCGGCTCCGGACCAGCGGGCGATGGCGCACAGCACCCGGACGCCGGCGACGAGCACGTCGGCCCGCGCCGCGATCATCCCCGGCATGTCCCGGCGCTCGGCGGCGGTGCGGCGGGCGAGCGCGTCCGCGAGCGCGTCCGCGTCGAGGGCGCGCACGATCTGGCCGTGGCTCGGCCCGACCGCGCCGCGCACCAGCATCGCGGTCGAGGCGGCGGTGCCGGCGAGCATCACGAGCGTGCGCCCGTGCGGCGCGGGCAGCGGCGCGAGGGCTGCTGTCAGCAGGTCGTCGAGCGCCGCGAGGGACGCGGTTTCGGGCGGGTCCGCGGCGAGGAAGCGCTCGAAGAGCCGCACCGAGCCCACGTCGAGGCTGACGCGGTGCTCGACCTCGTGGCCGCGCGCCCAGACGAGCTCGGTGGAGCCGCCGCCGATGTCGACGACCAGCGAGCGGGCCGGCGGCGCGCCGAGCCCCACGAAGGCGCCGGCGAAGGTGAGCTCGGCCTCGCGGCGCCCGGCGATCACCTCGACCTCGGCGCCGAGGAGCGCGCGCGCCGGGGCGAGGAAGGCCTCGCGGTTCTCCGCGTCGCGCAGCGCGCTCGTGCCCGCGGCGACGACCCGCTCGGCGCCGAGCGCGCGGCCGAGCGTCCGGTGGGCGCGGAGGGCTTCGAGGGCCGCCTCGATCCGATCGGGACGCAGCCGGCGATCCCGGTCCACGCCGCGGCCGAGTCCGACGATGCGCTCCTCGTCCGCGAGGATCGAGAGCGCCCCACCGTGCCGCTCGCCGACGGCGCCGAGCACGGTGTTCGTGCCGACGTCGATCGCGAGCACGCGCTCCATGGCGGCTCAGACCGCGACGCGGTAGCCGAGCGGATCGGGCGCGGTGCCCTGCTGGATCGCGTCGATGGCGGCCTTGAGCTTCTTCGCGATCGGACCGGGCGCGGGGATGTCGATCGCGCCCTCCTCGGTGCCGATGCGGGCGATCGGGGCGATGATCGCCGCGGTGCCGGTGCCGAAGGCCTCGCCGAGCCGGCCCGAGGCCGAGGCCGCGAAGACCTCGGCGAGCGGGATCTCGGTCTCCTCGCAGGGAACGCCCTCGCGGCGCAGCAGGGCGAGGCACGTGTCGCGGGTCACGCCGGGGAGGATCGTTCCGTCGAGCGCCGGGGTCTTCACGACGCCGTCGATCACGACGAAGACGTTCATCGTGCCGGCCTCGCCGAGCAGCGCGTGGCTCGCCGCGTCGAGCCAGAGCACCTGATCGTAGCCCGCCTTCTTCGCCGCCTCGGTGCCGTAGAGCGAGGCCGCGTAGTTCGCGCCGGTCTTCGTGTCGCCGAGGCCGCCCTTGGCCGCGCGGATCATGTGCTTCTCGGCCCAGAGGCGCAGGCCGTGGTCGTAGAAGACGTCGGCGGCCGAGCCGACGATCACGAGCTGGTGCTGCTGCGCGGGGCGCACGCCGAGGAACTCCTCGGTGCCGAGGATCGTGGGGCGCAGGTAGAACGAGCCGTGGCCGTGCGCCGGCACGAACCACTCCTGGGCCTTCACCAGCGCGCGGCAGGCGGCGACGAAGTCGGCCTCGGGCAGGGGCGGCAGGGTGATGCGCTCGGCGCTGCGGGCGAAGCGCCGGCCGTGCATGTCGGGCCGGAAGAGGCTCACCGAGCCGTCGGGCTGCCGCAGCGCCTTGAGCCCCTCGAAGATCGAGAGCGCGTACTGCACGCTCGCCGAGCTCGCCATCGTCGTGGCGTCCTCGCGGCGCACGAAGCGTGGGCCGTGCCAGCCGCGCTCCGGGTCGTGATCGGCGAGCAGCACGTAGGGCGCGAGGACCTTGCCGAAGCCGTACTTGCCTTCGGGCAGGGCGGCGGCGGGACCGGGCAGGCGCAGCGAGGACAGGTCGAGCATCGGCGGGCTCTGTCTGAGCCGGCCCGATCGCGCAAGAAGCCTCCCGCGCCCCCCTACGCGCTGCGTCATCGGTCACGAGGATCGACGCCCCCGGCGCGGCTGCTAGATCGGCGCGCATGTCCAAGCGCCGCATGCCCGCCGAGTGGGAGCCGCACCGCGCCGTCTGGCTCGCCTGGCCGAGCCACGCCGAGCTCTGGGGGGATGAGGAGCTCGCCCTCGCCCAGGACGAATTCGTGGGTCTCTGCGAGGCGATCGCCGGGCCGGAGCGCACCGGCGAGGCGCTCGAGATCGTGTGCCGCACCGAGGCCGACGAGGCGGCGGCGCGGGCGCGCCTGGGGCCGCTCGGCGCCCGCACCCACCGCGCGGAGTACGGAGACATCTGGCTGCGCGACACCGCGCCGATCTTCGTCGACGTCGGCGGCGCGATCCGGCCCCAGGTGTTCCGCTTCAACGGCTGGGGCGGCAAGTACGAGCTGCCGGGCGACGCGGCCCTCGGCGGGGCGATCGCCGGCTTCTCCGGGCTGCCCGCCGAGCACCACGACCTGGTGCTCGAGGGCGGGGCGATCGAGCTCGACGGCGAGGGCACGCTGCTCACGACCAAGCAGTGCTTGCAGAACCCCAACCGCAACCCCGCGCTCTCGGTCGCAGCGCTCGAGGCGCGCCTCCGCACGATCTTCGGGGTCGAGACCATCCTCTGGATCGAGGAGGGGCTGCTGCACGACCACACCGACGGGCACGTCGACACGATCGCGCGCTTCGTCGCACCCGGCCGCGTCGTATGCATGGCGCCGAGCGGGCCGGACGATCCCAACCGCGCGGTGCTCGACCGGATCGCCGCGGAGCTGTCGGCGATGCGCGATGCCCGCGGCCGCGCCCTCGAGGTGGTGCGGATCCCCTCGCCGGGGCGGGTCGTGGGGCGCGTGGGCGAGGACGAGGACGTCATGCCGGCGAGCCACGTGAACTTCTACGTCGGCGACGAGGCGGTGGTGGTGCCGGTCTACGGCACGGCGTGGGACGAGGCGGCGGTCGCCGCCCTCGCTCCGCTCTTTCCCGGCCGGCGCGTGGTGGGCCGGCGCTGCCGCACGATCCTCGAGGGCGGCGGCGGCTTTCACTGCATCACCCAGCAGGAGCCCCGCGGCGGGGCGCGCTGAGGGCGCGTGCGGCTCGGCATCACCGGCGCGACGGGCCTCGTCGGCGCGAACGTCGCGGATCTCGCGCTGCAGCGCGGCGACGAGGTCGTGTGCACCCGGCGCGGCTCGAGCCAGGCGGCACACCTCGCGCACCTGCCGATCGTGTGGCGGCAGGCAGATCTCGGGGACGAGGACGCGCTCGCGGCGGCGTTCGCCGGCTGCGAGGTGGTCGTGCACGCCGCGGCGGCGGTGGAAGCGGGCGGCGCGGTCACGCCGGCGATGCGGGAGACGAACGTGGGCGGCACCCGCCGGGTCCTCGCGGCGTGCCGGCGCGCCGGGGTGCGGCGCCTCGTGCACGTCTCGTCGGTCGCGGCGCTGGGGGTCTCCGACGGTTCCTGCGACGTCACCGAGGACGCGCCCTTCAACTTCGCCGAGGCCGGGCTGCTCGACGGCTACGTGCAGACCAAGCGCGAGGCGCAGGACGTGGTCGTCGCGGCGGCGCGCGCAGGCGACATCGATGCGGTGGTGGTGTGTCCGACCTACATGTTCGGGCCCTACGACAGCAAGCCGAGCTCGGGGCAGCTCGTGGTGGGCATCGCCCAGGGTCGGATCCCGCTCCACACCGAGGGCTCGCAGAACGTCGTCGACGTGCGCGACGTGGCCCGCGGCATCCTGCTCGCGGCGGAGAAGGGGCGCGCGGGTGAGCTGTACATCCTCGGCGGCGAGAACGTGACCTACGGCGAGATGTTCGCCCGCATCGCCGAGGCCGGTGGCTGGAAGGCGCCGGGATGGCGGCTGCCGCGCTGGCTGCTCTCCCCGATCGGCTGGGGGGGCGATCTCGCCGAGCGACTGGGCTTCTCGCCGGAGGTGAACACGATCCGCCTCAACTGGCTCTACGCCCGCGGCTACCGCTTCACGAGCGACAAGGCGCGCGCCGAGCTGGGCTACGCGCCGGGCTCGCCCGACGAGGGCATCCGCGCGTGCGTCGCGTGGATGCGCGAGCGCGGCATGGTCCGCTGAGCGGGCCGTCCATGTTCTGCATGGATTTCCTCACGGCTGGCCCCGGCGGGCTGCCCTAGCATCCGCCGCCCCATGCCGAACCACGCGTACGAGCCGTGCGCACAGCATCGCGACGACGATGTCGTGGCGCGGGGCGCTCGGGACGGGGCGGCGGAGGGGACGCGGCGCATGGCGGACCTGCTCGCCGACGCGGGCGCCGTCGCGGCGCGCCTCCAAGGGTTTCCCCGGGGCAGCGAGGTCGCGGTGGTCTGCCACGACCGCTACGACTTCACGGTGGCGCTCCTCGCCGCGATCGACCGCGGCCTCGTCGTCGCGCTGCCGCCGAACGCACGGCCCGAGACGCTGCGGCAGCTCCGCAGTGAGGGGCGGGTGCAGACGGTGATCTCCGATCAGGACGGCGTGCCGGGGATCGACGTGCGGCAGATCGGGGCCGGCGCGCCGCCGATCGCCCGGCCGCTGGTGCCGAGCGGGCAGCCGCTCGTGGTCGTCTACACCTCGGGCTCGACCGGCGCCTCGCTGCCCTGCGCGAAGTCCGCCGGCCAGCTCCTCGGCGAGGCCGCGGTGCTCGCGCGCACCTTCGGGATCGAGCGCGGCGCGGCGATCGTTCCGACGGTGCCCCCCCACCACATCTACGGCCTGCTCTTCGGGGTGCTCGTGCCGCTCGCCGCCGGCGCGTCGTTCTGCCGCGAGACGCCCTTCTACGAGGGCGTCGTGCGGCGCATCGTGGCGCGTGATGCGGCCCGCGTGCTGGTCAGCGTCCCGGTGCACCTGCGGGCCCTGACGATGATGGAGCCGGCGGGGACCGAGACGCTCGCGCGGATCTTCTCCTCGGGCGCGCCCTTGCCGAGCGAGACCCGGAGCGCGCTCGAGACGCGCTTCGGCTGGCGCGTCACCGACGTGCTCGGCAGCTCGGAGACGGGCGGCATCGCGCACCGGGATCAGAGCGAGGCGGCCTACACCGCGCTGCCCGGCGTCGAGGTCGCCGCGGGCGAGGACGGTCGCTTGCTCGTCACCTCGCCGTTTCTGCCCCCAGAGACGCCGCAGCCCTTCGCGACCGGCGACCGCGTCGAGCTGCTCGGGCCGGGCCGCTTCCGGCACCTCGGCCGCGCCGACGGCGTGCTGAAGATCGGCAGCACGCGGGTCTCCCTCGCCGAGCTCGAGGCGCGCCTCTCGGCGCTGCCCGGCGTGAAGGACGCGGCGGTCGTGCCGCACGCGGCGAGCGGCGGCCGGGGCCACGAGACGTGGGCCGTGCTCGCGCTCGAGGCGGGCGCGGCGCTCGATGCGGCCGAGGTCCGCGAGGCGCTCCGGGCCTGGCTCGATCCGGTGGTGCTGCCGCGCCGCTACCGCTTCGTCGCCGCGCTGCCCCGGGAGGGCAACGGCAAGCTGCGGCGCGAGGCGCTCCTCGCGCTCTTCGAGGGCGAGGAATGAAGCGCGAGCATGCGGTGATGGGCGTCCTGCTCGTGGCGGTCGCCCTCGGCGCGTATGCGATGGGCCGGCGGGCCGGCGAGGCCGAGCCGGGCGGCGAGGTGGTCGATCTGAGCCCGCCGCGCCGCGCCGCGCCTGCGGCCGCCGAGGAGGACGAGGAGGACGCCGAGGAGGCAGCCGCGCCGGTGCTGGTGCGCTCGGCGCGCCCGATCATGAGCACGACCTACCAGATCTCGGTCGAGACCGACCGGCGGCAGGAGGCCGAGGAGGCCATCGAGGCCGCGCTCGACGAGGTCGAGCGGCTCGGCGTCGTGCTCTCGGAGTGGCGCCCGGACAGCGAGGTGTCGGCGATCAACCGCGCCGCCGGGCGCGACGCGGTGCGGGTCGGCGAGGACACGATGGCGAACGTCACGAGCGCGCTCGACGTGGCGCGCTGGACGGACGGAGCCTTCGACATCTCGTGGGCGGCGATCCGCGAGTTCTACCTGTTCCAGGAGGGCGCCTCGGCGCCGGACCTCGACGCGGTGCGCGCGCGCCTGCCGCTCGTGAACTACCGGGATGTGATCGTCGACGAGGAGGCCTCGACGGTGCGCCTTGCGCGCGAGGGCATGTCGCTCGGTCTCGGCGGGATCGCCAAGGGCTACGCGGTGGATCGTGCGGCGGCGCTGCTCGAGGCGCGGGGCTTCTCGAACTTCATGATCTTCGGCGGCGGTCAGGTGCTGGTCCGCGGCCTCCGTGAGGGTCGCCGCTGGCGGGTGGGCATCCAGCACCCGCGCGCCGCCGATCGCTACATCGGCTTTCTCGAGGTGACCGACTGCTCGGTCGCGACGAGCGGCGACTACGAGCACTCCTTCGTCGACGAGGACGGCGAGCGCTGGCACCACATCATCGATCTGCGGACCGGCCTGCCGGCGCGGCACACGACGTCGGTGACGATCGTCGCGCCGAGCGGTCTGTTGGCCGACGGCTTCGACACCGGCTGCTTCGTGATGGGCGCCGAGGCGTGCCTC
>Ga0068877_10004077_pt1 | contig 11492 bp, 7 predicted proteins | sample NOAtaG_FD_66437 | JGI IMG/M metagenome (GOLD analysis project Ga0068877, IMG submission 66437) | Freshwater lake microbial communities from Lake Erie, under a cyanobacterial bloom - NOAA_Erie_Diel6S_1000h metaG | ecosystem: Environmental > Aquatic > Freshwater > Lake | place: USA: Ohio, Lake... | reverse complement strand
GCCACCCCGGCGGTGCAGCGCATGGACGACAGCCTGCACTCGGCCGAGGCGACGCTGCGCGCCAAGACCAGCCAGCTGCGCGAGAGGGGCGACGAATGGGTCGACGGCACCCGCGGCAGCATCCGCAACCATCCGCTCACGGCCGTGGCCATCGCGCTGGCGGTGGGTGCCGTCGTGGCCCGCATGACGCGCCGCTAAACGCACGCGCACCGAATCCATCGAGTCCCGTGCCCTTCGCGCGGGGCTCCCCGTCTGAGCAAACTGGAGTACGCATCATGAATTTCATCATCTGGCTGATCGTGGGCGGTGTCATCGGCTGGCTCGCCAGCATCCTCATGAGGACCGATGGCCAACAGGGCTTGTTCCTGAACGTCGTGGTCGGCATCGTGGGGGCCATGCTGGGTGGCTGGCTCCTCTCGCCGCTGGTCGGCGTGGGCACCATCAACCAGGACAACTTCAGCCTTCCGGCCTTGCTGGTCTCGTTCGTCGGCGCGGCCATCCTGCTGGCGATCGTCAACCTCTTCCGCCGAGGTGCCGTGCGCTGAGTTCGTAACCCCCCCCAGGCGCGGCCCGACATCGGTGAGGGTCGCGACCAAGACAAGCACGGCAGGGCGGCCTGGGCCGATGCCGGATGGCATGAGGCTGCCCAAGAGGCAACAGGACCAGCACCGCGGGCCGCGTGAGCCGTTGGGATCATGTTTGTGTCGGTGTCGTCGCCGGCCTGACACCGCTCGTTCATCGGGTGTCGATGACCTGATCCGAAACGACTCCCATCGACCCCGCCTCCCGGCCTGGCCACTGCGCAATTGCTCGCGGCGCACATCGGGCGCACCGGTCCACGTTCATGAGCAAGCCCGACTTCCCGCGTGCATGCGCCCAGGTGCTCCTGTGCCTGTTTGCCTGCACGGCATGGCCCACGCAGGCCCAGACGACCGCACCGGTGGAGCGGCTCGCGCCCGCGTCGGCGCCGGCCGAAGGCGCCGCGGCGCCTGCGCCGCCCGAGCGGCTGCCGACTGATTTCGAGCGGCTCGCCACCGCCGCCAACGCCGGCCGCCCGCTCTGGCGCTTCGGCACCGAGCCACGGGTCGAGCAACGGGGGGCCGACACGCCCGAGAGCCCGACCCGCGTGCCGGCCGACTATCCCGTGCAGGCCGGCGACGAACTGCTCGTGCACGTGTGGGGCAGCGTCGAAGGCGAGTGGCGGCTGCGCGTCGACCGCAGTGGCCGCATCGTGTTGCCTCGGGTGGGGCCGGTGCTGCTGTTGTGGGTGCTGCTGGCGTGGCCCCTGGCGCGCGATGGCGCTGAACTGCTGGGGCGGCTGGCGCTGGCGCTGCCGGTGCTGGTGGTGTGGATGCTGCTCGACACGCCACTGGTGCTGCTGGCCGAAGTGTGGAAGCTGCTTCTGCAGGCCGACCCTGAGCCGGCGCTCAAGGCGCTGGTGCTGTGGTCCGACCTGCTGCGGGGCGGCGGCCGCCTCGGCCTGCCGCTGCTGGCCGGCGCCGCCGTGGTGCTGGCCGTGCATGCCATCAACCTGAGAGCCCGCTCCAAACCGGGCTGGCCCAGTTCAGTCAGGCGACTCTGAATTCGCTGTGGCTCACGCTGGCACCCGCGCAACGCCAAGGCTCAGGCTTGGGCACCTCATCGTCGGAGCCTCCCAGGGGATGCGGCTTGATCCGAGTCAAGGGCCACCCTGGCTTTACAGACCGTCATGTGGAGCAGGTCCTTTGGATCAGGGCCACTGGAAGTCAGCCTGGTCAGTCGCGACCTGGCGAGACTGGCCGTTGAGGCAGGTCAATGCGGCACGCCGTCGCGGCACCAGACTGTGGCCTGCATGGCCGTTCCCAGCGCCGGCAACACCAGGAGACATGCGTCATGGTCCTGTCCCGCTACATCCGATGGTTCAGCGAGCTGTCGATGAACGATCTGCCGCTGGTCGGCGGCAAGAACGCGTCCTTGGGCGAGATGTTCCAACAGCTGCGTCCGCTGGGCGTGCGCGTGCCTGACGGCTTTGCCGTCACTGCCGAGGCCTACCGCGAGGCGCTCGACGCCGCAGGCGCATGGCCGAAGCTGCATGCGCTGCTCGACGGTCTGGACAAGCGTGACGTCGCCGCGCTGGCGCAAGCCGGCGCACTGGCGCGCGAGATCGTGTACGCGGCACCGATGCCTGCTTCCGTCGAGGCCGGCATCCGCGCCGCCTGGCGCCAACTGCTGCAGCAGTCCGGGCCGCAGCTGAGCGTCGCCGTACGCAGCTCGGCGACGGCCGAGGATCTGCCTGACGCCAGCTTCGCGGGCCAGCACGACACCTACCTCAACATCCGTGGCGAGCAGATGCTGCTCGATGCCGTCAAGCGCTGCCAGGCCAGTCTGTTCACCGACCGCGCGATCGCCTACCGCATCGACCGCGGCTTCGATCACTTCAAGGTCTTCCTGTCCGTGGCCGTGATGCAGATGGTGCGCAGCGACCAGGCCGCCAGCGGGGTGATGTTCAGCATCGACACCGAGTCCGGCCATCCCGACGTGGTGTTCGTCACCGCGGCCTGGGGCCTGGGCGAGAACGTCGTGCAGGGCGCGGTCGATCCCGACGAGTTCTACGTCCACAAGCCCAGCCTGGCCGCGGGCCATCGCTGTGTGCTCAGCCGCAGGCTGGGCCGCAAGCAGATCCGCATGGTGTACAGCGGCGGCCGCACGCGGGAGCCGGTGGTCAACCAGCCGACACCGCCCGAAGACCGTGCCCGCTTCTGCCTGGGCGACGCCGAGGTGCTGGAGCTGGCCGACGCTGCGGTCAAGATCGAGGCCCACTACAGCCGCCTGGCAGGACAGCACAGGCCGATGGACATCGAGTGGGCGCAGGATGGACCCGACGGCCTGCTGTACATCGTGCAGGCCCGGCCCGAGACCGCGAGCGGTCAGCGCAGCGCCAACCTGATCGAGGACTTCGTGCTCGAACGAACGGGCCCCGTTCGCGTGCAAGGCCGCAGCGTCGGCGAGCGCATCGCCGCCGGTGCCGTGCGACGCATCGCCAACGCCAGCGAACTGCCCCGCTTCAAGCCGGGCGAGGTGCTGGTGGCAGACACCACCACCCCCGACTGGGAGCCGGTGATGAAGACGGCCGCGGCCATCGTCACCAACCGTGGCGGCCGAACCTGCCACGCCGCCATCGTGGCGCGCGAACTGGGCATCCCGGCCGTGGTGGGTGCCGACGGTGCCAGCGAAACACTGGCCGACGGCGAGCAGGTCACGGTCAGCTGCGCCGAGGGCGACATCGGTCGCGTCTATGAGGGAAGGCTGCCATTCCACATCGACCGAACCGACCTGACAGGGCTGAAGAAGCCGCGCACCGAGGTGATGGTGAACCTGGGGAATCCCGAGCTTGCCTTCAAGACGGCCATGCTGCCCTGCGACGGTGTCGGCCTGGCGCGCATGGAGTTCATCATCAGCGAGCACATCAAGCTGCACCCGCTGGCCGCGCTGCACCCGGAACGCGTCAGCGACCCCGAGGTGCGTGCCCGGGTTCAGGCGCTGTGGAAGAACGCCGGCCACGACAACGGCGCCGACTACTTTGTGCAGCGGCTGGCCGAAGGCGTGGCCACCATCGCGGCGGCCTTTCACCCGCGGCCGGTGGTCGTGCGATTGTCGGACTTCAAGAGCAACGAGTACGCGGCGCTTCTGGGCGGGCGCGACTTCGAGCCGCGCGAGGAGAACCCGATGATCGGCTTCCGCGGTGCCGCGCGTTACATCCACCCGGCTTTCGAGGAGGCCTTCGCGCTGGAGTGCCAGGCGCTCAGGCGCGTGCGCGAGACCATGGGCCTGACGAACCTGAAGCTGATGGTGCCCTTCTGCCGCAGCCTGCGCGAGGCCCGCGAGGTGCTGGCAACGATGGCCCGGCACGGCCTGGTACGCGGTGAGCACGGGCTCCAGGTCTACGTGATGTGCGAGATCCCGAACAACGTGCTGCTGATCGACGAGTTCAGCGAGCTGTTCGACGGCTTCTCCATCGGCAGCAACGACCTCACGCAGCTGACCCTGGGCGTGGACCGCGACAGTGCGATCGTCGCCGCCGCCTTCGACGAGCAGGACCCGGGCATGCTGAAGATGCTGAAGCTGGCCGTCGAGGGCGCGCGCCGCAACGGGCGCCATTGCGGCATCTGCGGGCAGGCACCGTCGGACCACATCGAGGTCGCGCGCTACCTGGTTCAGCTCGGCATCGACAGCATCAGCCTGACGCCCGACCGCGTGCTCAAGACGATGGCAGCGGTGCGCGAGATCGAAGCGTCGGCCTGAGGCGCCTGCTCATGGAGCCATCAAGCCCATCTCGCAACCTGAAGGCCGGAAGCCCGCTGTCCCGCCTGGGGCCCACAGCGACCCACGAAGAGACACCCACCATGCCGAACCACGCACCGTCGCGACCCAGTCACTTGTGTGATCAGACCTACGCGATGGTGCTGGCCGGCGGCCGCGGCAAGCGCCTGGGGCCACTGACCGATCGACGGGCCAAGCCCGCGGTGCCCTTCGCGGGCAAGCTGAAGATCATCGACTTCGCATTGTCGAACTGCGTCAGCTCCGGCATCCGCCACATCGGGGTGCTGACCCAGTACAAGGCGCAGAGCCTGATACGCCACATCGAGCGGGGCTGGGGCTTCCTGGCGGCGACGCTGGGCGAGTATGTCGATGTCGTGCCCGCGCAGCAGCAGCAGGGCGAGGCCTGGTACGCGGGCACGGCCGACGCGGTGGCACAGAACACCGATCTGATCCGCGAGAGCGGTGCGCGGTGGGTTCTGGTACTGGCCGGCGACCATGTCTACAAGATGGACTACTCGGTCATGCTGGCCGAGCACGTGGCACGTGGCGGTGGCCTCACGGTGGCCTGCACGGTAGTGCCGCGCGCGCAGGCGTCGTCGTTCGGGGTGATGCAGTTGGCCGAGGACGGCAGTGAACGCATCCTGGCATTCGATGAGAAGCCGGCCGAACCGGCCCCGCTGCGCGACCATGCCGACCGCTCACTCGTCAGCATGGGCATCTACGTGTTCGATGCCGAACTGCTGCTGGCCGAGCTCGCCCGCGACGCCGCCGATCCGGCCTCCAGCCACGACTTCGGCCACGACCTCTTGCCGACGCTGGTGCAGCGCGGGCTTGCGTGGGCGCACCGCTTCGAGCGCAGCTGCGTCAACACGGCGCTGCAGGGGCCTTACTGGCGCGATGTCGGCACCGTCGACGCCTACTACGACGCCAACATGGACCTGATCGAGGTCGTGCCGCAGCTGAACCTGTACGACGACGCCTGGCCCGTCTTGAGCCAGCAGCGTCAGCTGTCACCGGCGAAGTTCGTCTTTGACGACGACGCCCGCCGTGGCCATGCGCTGCAGTCGTTGGTGGCGAGCGGCTGCATCGTCAGCGGCGCGACCGTGCGGCGTTCCATCCTGTTCTCGAAGGTGCGGGTCGAGGAGGGCAGCCAAATCGATGACTCGCTCCTGCTGCCCAATGCCGCCTGCGGCCGCGGCGTGGTGCTGAGGCGCTGCATCGTCGACAAGCACTGCCGATTGCCGGACGGCTTCGTCGCCGGCCTGGACGCTGCACTCGACCGCGAGCGAGGCTTCCATGTCACCCCCGGCGGCGTGACGCTGGTGACGCCCGAGATGATCGGCCAGACCGGCCGTATCGGCTGAAGCGGGACACGCGAGCCATGCAACACCCGCCATCGCCTGAACCCTGGGACCGGCGCGAGTGCGGGCGCCTCATCGACCGCCAGGAGCGGCTGCAGGCGTGCATGCAGTCCGCCGCGCTGGCTGCCCAGGGCGCCAGCGCAGCGGTGCTTCCCAGCTATGCCGACAGCGCGGTCAACCTGCTGCACTACGTCGAGGCACGCCGGTTGGACCTGCGGGGCCTGCAGGAGCGTTTGGTGCGCCTGGGCCTTTCGTCGCTGGGCCGGGCCGAAACGCATGTGCTGGCCAACGTCCACAAGGTGCTGGGCTTGCTGCAGCGCCACACGGCCGCGCTGCTGGGCCCAGCGCCGGCCGGCATGGACGTGCCCCGCATCAACTGCGCTCACGACGATGCCCAGGTGCGGACGGCCATGGCAGCGCAGATCCGTCGCGCAGGAACTGCCCACGGGCGGCGGGTCCGCGTCCTCATGGAGCTGGGTGGCCCCAAGCTGCGCACCACCCGACTGGGGCCCGGGGCCCCAGGTGCTGCACCTGCGTCCCGAGAAGGGGCTCGACGGCCGGGTGCTGGCACCGGCGCGCCTGACGCTGGCCCCACGCCCCCGCGCAGGCGCCCTGGGTGTCGATCCCGCCTGGTTCGAACAGGCCCGTCAGGGCGCCACGGTGACCTGCGTCGATGCCCGCGGACACAAGCGCGAGGCCCGCGTGACCCGCAAGAACCGCCACAGCCTGGTGCTGGAGACGGAGCAAGGGGTCTATCTCACGCCCGAGACCCGGCTCACGCTGAGAACCGCCGAAGGCGGTGTGCTCACCGCTGTCACAGGCCTGACCCCGCTGCCGGCACGGCTGCGCTTGCGGCCGGGCGAGCGCTTCGAACGGGTGGAGTCGAGCGGCGAACCCGTGGTGGCCGGGCGCTGGCCTCGCATCGGCTGCGACTGCGCGGGCGCGTTGGCACAGGTGCAGCCCGAAGACCCGGTCTACTTCGACGACGGCCGCCTCGCCGCCGAGGTCACCGACGCGGCCATGGGCGCACGCGCCGAGTGCGTGATGCTGAACAAGGGCGCCCACGTCGTCGACGCGGTGAGGACGCTGGACGACATCCTGCGCCGCATGCAGTTGCACAGGTCCAAGAAGCGCCCGCTCCTGCGCGCATCGCGCAGCTGGAACCGAAGCTCCCGCCGTCCCGCCGTGGACCCTGACGACCACCACGTGTTCGTGAGCCTGGGTTGCGCCGCCGAGAACCTGGTGCAGGCGGCACGGGCCCATGGGCTGCTTGCAGCCCCGAGCTTCGACGCCACCCGCGAACGTGTGCACGTGGCACTGTCGCCAGCCGCCGCCCAGGCGTCGCCACTGTTCCAGGCCCTCGCGTCGCGGCAATGCACGCGTGGCGACTACGATGGCCCGCCATACGCCCGGGAAGATCTGGCCCTGCTGCAAGCGGCCGGCACCTCGGGCGGCGCGCGCTTGTGGCTGCTGATGACCGATCGTCCCGCGATGGAGCAGGCCCTGGAGTGCATCGTGCAAGACCACACAGCGCAGCTGGCAGACCCGGTCTTCGTCAGTGAGCTGAAGTCCTGGATCCGCTTCAACCCCGGCGACGCCGTGCACACGCGCGACGGGCTGTTCAGCCTGAGCTCGGGCAACCCGTCCATCCCGACCTGGCTTGGCGAACGGGCCTTCGGCCGGTTCTTCACCGCCCAGGGCGAGAACGACCAGATCGCGCGGCAGCCGCGCAGCTCGGCCGGCGTGGCGGTGTTCGTTGGCGCGGTGGCCGACAAGGCCCACTGGGTGGAGGTGGGCCGCGCCTACGAGCGCTTCGCGCTGCAGGCCACGGCGCTGGGCATCCGCAATGCGTTCCTGAACCAGCCCGTGGAGGTGGCGGCCGTGCGCTCGCCGTTCGCGGCCGCGCTGGGGCTGCCGGGCCAACGCCCGGACCTCGTGGTGCGCTTCGGCCGCGGGCCGACGATGCCCAGGTCCTTGCGCCGGCCGGTCGACGCGGTGTTGGTGTGAAGGTCGCCATGGCCCGCGCTTGACGGGCATCGAGTTCGCGCCCTGAGGGCCCGATCAATCGACAGCGGCAGGCTCGTGTTCGGTGTGTCGCTCAGGCTCGGTGGTGCGCAGGATCTCGCTCAGCACCGAGGTGGCGTAAACCCCGGCGGGCAAGGAAAACGCCAGCACCAGTTGATCGGCTTGCGGCCATTCCCATGACATGTCCACCGGGCTCGCCACCAGCGCGCGGCGCTCTTGATCCAGACCGGCGTGTTCCATGCCGTGGCACAAGGCGGCATGACGTTCAGCCACAGCGCTTTCCAGGGCCAGCGCCGGCCCGCTGGACGTGAGGCGGCCCCGTCCCCAGAGGGGGCCGGTAGGCCGGCCCGTCTCGTCCAGCACGTCACCGGGAAGGGCCTGGCCCCAGAGTCCTTGCTGGATCCGCAGCGCCAGCACTTCGTTGAAGACGAAGGAGCGCGCCGCCGACAGGTAGATGCCTTTGATCTTCGGGTTGCGCACGCGGATCTCGCGCGCCAGCATGGCCCGGCCTTGCTCGACGTTGCCGCCGTCGTGGCCGAAGCGCTGAGCGCCGAAGTAGTTGGGCACGCCCTGTGTCGCCACGGCCTGGAGCAGGGCCGCGATGGCGTCGTGCTCGCCGGTCACGTCGCGCAGCACGATGCGGAACCGGTTGCCCTGCAGATCGCCGGGGCGCAGCTTCTTCACGTGGCGGCTCTGGCTCAGCACCTTGAACTCAGGGTGCTCAAGCGGGGTCAGGTCGGGCGTCTCGCCCTTCGGCAGGTAGATGCTGAACCACTGGCGGGTGATGGCGTAGCGGTCCTTCAGGCCGGCATAGCCCACGTCCCGCTCCTGCACGCCGGCCGCCGCGGCCAGCTGCTGGGCGACGAAGGCCGTGTTGGCACCGTTCTTCTCGACGTAGAGCCAGACGTGTTCGCCCTCGCCGATGGGCGGCTGCAGCGGCAGCTCGGTCACGTCGAAGTCCTCGTTGTGGCGCTTCAGCGTGGCACTGGCGCCGCTGGCCGGATAGGCCGTGGGCCAGGGCGGCAAGGTCGTGTACGGGGCGTTGGTCATGAGCGGTCGGTCGGCATCAACTGTAGGGGGCGCACTGTCTGGTCGCCCCAGGGCCATCCAGACTGGCGCCTTTTTCCCGCTTCCCTAGACACTCGACCCGGCCCGTGTTGAAGCCCGGGCGCCCCTGCCGACGCAGCCCTCCACCCCATCGACACACCATGAAGAGGAGTCTCCCCATGCAGCTCAAGCCCACGACCGGCCCTTACCTGCTGCTGGCAGGCGGCGGCGCCGTGCTCATCCTCGCCTTGATCAGCTTTCAGCTGCCGATGTTCGCCGCCGCAGCGGCCCTCATCGGCCTGGGCTTCTGGACGCTTCGCCGGGTCGCGGTTCCAGCGACCTTGGGGCTGTACCTGCTGTGGGCCGGGGCTGCCGCGTTGCTGGCGGCGGGTTATGCGAGCGCCACGGCGTTCCTGATGTTCGTCGCTGCGGCGTTTGCCGGACTCGGCGGGTACGCGTGGATGCGCGAGCAGGAGCGCCGCTGATCGCGAACAGCCCCTTCTCGGCCGAAGCAGGCGTGCGCAGACGGGCAGCTTCTGCGCACCAAAGCCGGTCATCTTGCCGAGAAAAGAAAAAGCACCTGGGCTTGTGACCTGGGTGCTTGATCCTTCGGGCTTTTCTTGGCTCCCCGACCTGGGCTCGAACCAGGGACCTACGGATTAACAGTCCGGCGCTCTACCGACTGAGCTATCGGGGAATACAGCCCATGAGTATAGCCTGGTTTCCTGCCTTCCCTGGGCTCAGAGCGTGACGTTCAGCGCTACCCGCCACGTGCGCGGGGCCAGCGGGTACAGGTAGGCGTGGCCGAACTGGTAGGGCGCTTCCTTCCACGCCCGCGTGTCGGCCACGTTGTCCACGCCGGCGCGCCACACCCAGCGCGTGCCCTGCACGGTGTGGGCGTAGCGCAAGCCCAGGTCCAGGCGCGTCCAGCCGTCGGTGGCCACGCTGTTGTCGGGCAGCACCTCGCGCCCGCTCTCGTGGCTGGCAAAGGCCAGCAGCGCCAGGCCCGGAGCCGCAGCCAGGTTCCATGCCGCCTGCAGCTTCAGGCTGCGCTCGGGCACGTTGGTGGGCTTCAGGCCGTTGCGCGCCGCATCGGCCGAGCCTTCACGCCGGGCCTTCAACAGCAGGGCGCTGCCGCGCAGGTTGATGGCGCCGGCGCGCCACTCGGCCTCGGCCTCCAGGCCGCTGTGGCGGGCGGCACCGTCGGCTCGGCGGGTGCAGGGGTCGGCGTCGCTGCAGCTCTCGCTGGGCAAGCCGCTCGAGGCCCGGATGTCGCTCCACAAGGGCCGCTCGATGTCGAACCAGGCCAGCTGCCAGCTCAGCGCCTCGCTGCGGTGCTTCACGCCGGCCTCGATCTGCCGGCTCTTCAGCGCGGGCAAGGCCTGGCTGGCGTTGGTGTAGCGCCTGCGGTTCGGGGCCACTTCCGACTCGATGCCCTGGCCCCAGCTCACGTAGCCCATCAAGGCCGGCGTGGCCTGCCAGGCCAGTGCCAGCCACGGGGTGGTGAAGGCTTGTGGGTAGTCGGTGGCGCGGCTGCCGTCGGTGCGCACGCTGCGGCGTTCCAGCCGCGTGTGGCGTGCGCCGGCCCACAGCTGCCACTGCGGCGCCAGCGTGATGGCGTCCTGCAGGCGCAGCTCGGTGCTCTGCTCGTCGCGGTTGGTGTTCTCGTCGGTCAGCGTGGGCTCGGCGGGCACGGTGGCCTTGCCGTCGATGCGGCCCACGCCCGCGTAGTTGTAGGCCTGGCGGTTGAAGCGCGCTTCGAAGCGCGTGCTCAGCACGCCCAGGCTCCAGCGGTGCTGCAGGCCGGCCAGGGTGTGGCGGCCCGACAGCGCCACGTCGGCGGCCGTCGTGATGCGGCGCTCGCCTTCGCTGCGGAAGTCGTAGAAGTCGAACGTGCCGTCGCTGCAGTAGACGTTGTAGTTGCCCTCGGCATCGCAGCCGTAGGGGAAGGCGATGCGGTCGTCGGTGTCCAGCTGCTGCCGCATGGCATGGGCCGTGAACTGCATCGTCTCGCCGATGCCCTGCGTGTAGCGCAGCGAGCCCGTGCGCCCTCCAAACACCACCGGCAGCGTCCACGGCTGGTTGTTCAGGTTCAGCGTCGGGTCGATGCTGTCGGGCGCGGGCAGGCGGCGGCCCAGCAGGCTGAAGCCGGGCGTGCTGGGCTGGCTCTGGCGGTTGCTCTCGAGTTCCACCTCCAGCAGGCCCTGGCGGCCCAACTGCCACTCGGCCGCCGCGGCCAGCAGGTGGGCGCGGCCGCGGCTGTTCTGCGTGGCCGGGTCCAGCCGCGTGGTGTTGGCGTTGAGGCGCCAGCCGAAGCCGCCGTGGCGGCGGCTCAGGTCGGCGTCGAGTGCCAGCGTGCCGGGCTCCGTCCACTCGATGCTGCCGCTGCTCAGCGGTTTGGAGGTGGGGCGCTTCACCAGCAGGTTCAGCAGCCCGCCGGGCGCGCTGGTGCCGGCCTGGATGCCGCTGGCGCCCTTGAGCAGCTCGAGCCCCGACTTGTTGCCCGTGGGCAGCACGGTCTCGGCGTTCACCGGCAGGCCGTCGCGCCTGAAGTTGAAGCGGTTGTCGAGCGTGAAGCCGCGCACCGCCACCTGGCCCCAGTAGCCGGGCGCGTTGTAGGCGTCGGTGATGCCGGCATCGAGCCGCGTGATGTCGGCCAGGCTCGAGATGCCGGCGTCCTGCAGCTGCGCCGTGCCGATGACGGTGGCCGAGAAGGGCGATCGCGCCAAGGGCACGTCGCCGAAGCCGGCCACGCTGGCG
>Ga0068877_10004075_pt1 | contig 11497 bp, 13 predicted proteins | sample NOAtaG_FD_66437 | JGI IMG/M metagenome (GOLD analysis project Ga0068877, IMG submission 66437) | Freshwater lake microbial communities from Lake Erie, under a cyanobacterial bloom - NOAA_Erie_Diel6S_1000h metaG | ecosystem: Environmental > Aquatic > Freshwater > Lake | place: USA: Ohio, Lake... | reverse complement strand
CCCCTCGAAGCGTTCACCGGCCTTGATCCAGTACCGGATCGCGACGTCGGTCAGCTTGCCCATCGTCCACCCCGCGTGTGTACCCGGAAAGGGCCCCGGACCGTTCCGGGTACACGCTAGGGCACACGGAAATTCGGGGATGGGGTGGGACGCTGTTCAACCTCCCGAAACGCTAAGCCCTTGTAAACGCTGGACTTTCCGGCCGCTTGGGGGTGTCAAGAGACCCCGTGGAACCTCACTCGATGTTCTGCACCTGCTCGCGCATCTGCTCGATCAGGACCTTCATGTCCACCGAGATGCCGGTCAGCTCGAGCGCAGCCGACTTGCTGCCGAGCGTGTTGGCCTCGCGGTGCAGTTCCTGGATCAGGAAGTCGAGCCGCTTGCCGACCTCGCCGCCGGCGTCCAGCAGGCGGTCGATCTCGTCGAGGTGGGCCTGCAGGCGCGACAACTCCTCGGCCACGTCGATCCGGATCGCGTAGGCGGCGGCCTCGGCGAGCGCCCGCTCCTGCACGGCGGCCGCGGCCACGCCGGCGGCCCCCTGCACCGCATGCAGCGCCTCGTTCCAGCGCTCGACGAAGCGCTGCTGCTGGCGCTGCACGACCGAAGGCACCAGCGGGCCGGCGCGTCCGGCCAGTTGGCGCAGCTGCGCGATCCTCTCGCGCAGCGTCGCGGCCAGGCGCTCGCCCTCCCGGGCACGCGCCTCGGCGAGCCCGGCCAGGCAGGCGCGGGCGGCCGCCAGCACCGCCTCGTCGGCGCGCGGCGCTGCCGCGGCGCTGCGGCACCAGGCGAGCGCCTCGTTCACGGACAGCGGCCGCGCGTCCGGCAGCCGGGCGGTCACCTCGGCCTGCAGCGCGGCCAGCCGGGCGAGCTGGTCCGCGCCGGGCTGCGGCCAGGGGTCGGCAGCCTCGCGGCCGGCGGCGATGCGAAGCTCGACCTTGCCGCGCCGCAGCCGGGCGCCGGCCAGATCGCGCAGGGCCGGCTCCAGGCCCCGCAGTTCGTCGGGCAGGCGCAGCGAGAGGTCGAGGAAGCGGCCGTTCACCGAGCGGGCCTCGACAGTCAAATTGGCCGCGCCATCGTTGCCATCGGCGCCCTCTGTGCCGGCGACGGCGTAACCCGTCATGCTATAAACAGTCATCGTCCCGCGCCGCCTCCGGACCCGACGCGCATTATGTCCAAGCCCAAGCCCGCACCGCTGCCCTCGGGCACCGTGGTCGGGGGCTACACGATCGTCAAGAAGATCGCCGCCGGCGGGTTCGGCGTCGTCTACCTCGCCGAGGGCGAGAACAGGCAGTTCGTCGCGGTCAAGGAGTACCTGCCGGCGTCGTTGGCCGAGCGCAGCCCCGGCGAGCTGACGCCGCGCGTCAAGCCGGACAAGCAGCCGCTGTACCGGCTCGGCCTGAAGAGCTTCTTCGAGGAAGGCCGCAGCCTCGCGCAGATCAGCCACCCGAGCGTGGTCTCGGTGCTGAACTTCTTCCGCGAGAACGAGACGGTGTACATGGTGATGAACTACCTGCAGGGCGACACGCTGCAGGACTTCATCGTCACGGCCCGCGACCTAAAGCGGGACAAGGTGTTCCGCGAGAGCACGATCCGCTCCCTGTTCGACGAGATCCTGCGCGGGCTGCGCATCGTCCACCAGCACAAGATGCTGCACCTGGACATCAAGCCGGCCAACATCTTCGTCACCAACGACAACCGGGCCGTGATGCTCGACTTCGGCGCAGCCCGCGAGGTGCTGTCCAAGGAAGGCAACTTCATCCGCCCGATGTACACGCCGGGCTTCGCCGCGCCCGAGATGTACCGGCGCGACGGCACGCTCGGGCCCTGGACCGACATCTACGCGATCGGCGCCTGCATCTACGCCTGCATGCAGGGCTACCCGCCCAACGACGCCCCGCAGCGCCTCGAGAAGGACCGCCTCGCGCTGAGCCTCTCGCGGCTGCGCAACGTCTACAGCGACAACCTGATCGAGGTCACGGAGTGGTGCATGGCGCTCGACCCGCTGTCGCGGCCGCAGAGCGTGTTCGCGCTGCAGAAGGAGCTGGCGCGCGAGACCGAGCGCCGCTACACCAAGCTGAGCTTCGGCGAGCGGCTCAAGCTGCAGCTCGAGACCCTGAAGACCGGCACCAGGACCTGACCCACCGTGGCCGCGTCCGACCTGACCGCCGCCGCGCCGGTGCCGCCCGCGGCGGCTCGCGCCCCGGCCGTCGCCCGCACCTGACCGCCCGATGCGCTTTGCCGTCTACCAGGTCAGCCGCAAGGGCGGCCGCGCCAAGAACGAAGACCGCATGGGCTACTGCTACACGCGGGAGTCCGGCCTGTTCGCGCTGGCCGACGGCATGGGCGGCCACCCCGAGGGCGAGGTCGCCTCGCAGCTGGCGCTGCAGACGCTGGCAGCCAGTTTCCAGCGCGAGGCCCGGCCGCGGCTGGCCGACCCGCTGCGATTCCTGCACGACGCGATCGTCGCCGGCCACCACCAGCTGCTGCGCTATGCCACCGAGCGCGGCCTGCTGGACACGCCGCGCACCACCATCGTCGCCTGCCTGCTGCAGGGCAACGCCGCCTACTGGGCGCACTGCGGCGACTCGAGGCTGTACCTGGTGCGCGGGGACAAGCTCGTGGCGCGCACCCGCGACCACTCCTACAGCGAGCTGCAGGAGACGCTGGCACATGTGATGCCTACAGGCGACCGGCTCAACCGCAACGTGCTGTTCACCTGCCTGGGTAGTCCGGGCAAGCCGGTGGTCGACGCCGCCGGACCGCTGCGCATGCACCCGCGCGACCGGGTGCTGCTCTGCTCCGACGGGCTGTGGAGCAGCGTGTCCGACGCCGAAATCACCGACGTCGTGGCTGCCCACCCCATCTCCGAGGCGGTGCCCGAGCTCGTCGAGCGCGCGCTTCGGGTCGCCGGCGAGCGCAGCGACAACGTGACGGCGCTCGCGGTCGAGTGGGAAGGCGCCGAAGGCACCGACAGCGGCGTCTCCACCCACTCGCTGGGTCAGGAGGTCTTCGCTTCGACGATCCAGGCCTCCATCGGCAGCGAGAGCCCGCCGGGCAGCGTCGACGAACTCGACGACGCCGAGATCGAGCGCTCGATCCGCGAGATCAACGAGGCGATCCGCCGCAGCTCGGACCGGCGGCGCTGACTCTCCGGGCCGACCGCGCGCCGGACGCGCCGCCTGCCGGTTGACCCGGCGCCTGGCGGCGGCCGCGCGTGCCGCGACAATGCGGCCCATGACATACGAACGATCGGGCGGTCGCGCCCACGACGCCCTGCGCCCGGTGACCCTGGAGCGCGGCTACACCCGGCACGCCGAGGGCTCGGTGCTGGTGGCCTTCGGCGGCACCCGCGTGCTGTGCACGGCCTCGGTGGAGGAGAGGGTACCGCCGCACAAGCGCGGCAGCGGTGAGGGCTGGGTCACCGCCGAGTACGGCATGCTGCCGCGCAGCACCCACACCCGCAGCGACCGCGAGGCGGCCAAGGGCAAGCAGAGCGGGCGCACCCAGGAGATCCAGCGCCTGATCGGGCGCAGCCTGCGCAGCGTGTTCGACCTCGCCGCGCTGGGCGAGCGCACCATCCACCTCGACTGCGACGTGCTGCAGGCCGACGGCGGCACCCGCACCGCGGCCGTCACCGGCGCCTTCGTCGCCGCCCACGACGCGGTCGGCTGGCTGCTGTCCCAGGGCCGGATCGCCGACAGCCCGATCCGCGACCTCGTCGCTGCCGTGTCGGTCGGCGTCGTCGACGGCGTGCCTCTGCTCGACCTCGAGTACGTGGAGGACTCGGCCTGCGACACCGACATGAACGTCGTCATGACCGGCGGCGGCGGCTTCGTCGAGGTGCAGGGCACGGCCGAGGGGGCGCCGTTCTCGCGCGCGCAGATGGACGCGCTGCTCGCGCTGGCCGGCCGCGGCATCGGCGAGCTGGTGCGCGCGCAGCGCCGCTCGCTCGGCCTGGACGCATGACGGCGCGCGCCACGGGCGCCGCACCGCTGCGGCTGGTGCTGGCGTCGAACAACGCGCGCAAGCTGGCCGAGATGCGCGCGCTGCTGGACGGGCTGGCGCTGGAGCTCGTGCCGCAGGGTGAGCTCGGCATCCCCGAGGCCGACGAGCCGCACGGCACCTTCGTCGAGAACGCGCTGGCCAAGGCGCGCGCGGCGGCGCGCGCGTCCGGCGGCGCCGCGCTGGCCGACGATTCCGGGCTCGTGGTGCCGGCGCTCGGCGGCGAGCCGGGCGTCGTCTCGGCCGAGTACGCCGGGCCCGTCCCCGCCGCCGGGGCGCCGGATCGCGAGGCGCGACGCCGGCAGCAGGACGAGGCGAACAACGCGCTGCTGCTGCAGCGCCTGCATGGCGTGCCCGACCGCCGCGCCGCCTTCGTCTGCACGCTGGTCGCCGTTCGCCACGCCGGCGATCCGCTGCCGCTGGTGGCGACGGCACGCTGGGAAGGTGTGGTGCTGGAGGCAGCGCGCGGCAGCGGCGGCTTCGGCTACGACCCGCTGCTGTGGATTCCCGCGCTCGGCGCAAGCGTGGCCGAGCTGGACCCGGCGCGGAAGAACCGCCACAGCCACCGCGCGCAGGCCGCGGCGCAGATGCGTGAACTGCTGCGCGTGCAGTGGGACCTGTGACCGCGACGTGGACGAGCCGCTGACCGAGGCGCAACTGCCGGCCGCGGCCGCGCTGCAGCATCACTTGCGGCCCGGGACACTGCAGCTGGCCGCGCCGCCGCCGCTGGCGCTGTACGTGCACCTGCCGTGGTGCCTGCGCAAGTGCCCGTACTGCGACTTCAACTCCCACGCGTGGGATGGCGGGCGCGGCGCGCTGCCCGAGGCGCGTTACCTCGACGCCCTGGTGGCCGACCTCGATGCCGCGCTGCCGCTGGTCTGGGGCCGGCGGGTGGCGAGCGTGTTCATCGGCGGTGGCACGCCGAGCCTGTTCTCGCCCGAGGCCATCGACCGTCTGCTGGCCGACGTGCGTGCGCGGCTGCCGCTGGAGCCGGGTGCCGAGGTCACGCTCGAGGCCAACCCGGGCACGTTCGAGCGCGAGCGCTTCCGTGCCTTCCGCGCGGCGGGGGTCACGCGCCTGTCGGTGGGCGTGCAGAGCTTCGACGACGCGATGCTCGCGAGGCTGGGCCGCGCGCACGACGCGGCCCAGGCGCGCGCCGCCGTGGCCGAGGCCGCGACCGCCTTCGACACCTTCAACCTCGACCTGATGTACGCGCTGCCGGGTCAGACCCCCGGGCACCTCGCACGCGAGCTCGACATGGCGCTCGGGTTCGAGCCGCCACACCTGTCGATCTACCACCTGACCGTCGAGCCCAACACCGCCTTCGCGCGCCAGCCGCCGGGGGATCTTCCGGACGACGACACGGCCGGGGCGATGCTCGACCTGGTGGTCGAGCGCACCGCCGCCGCGGGCCTGCAGCGCTACGAGGTCTCGGCCTTCGCGCAGCCGGGACACCGCTGCCGGCACAACCTGAACTACTGGCAGTTCGGCGACTACCTGGGCATCGGTGCCGGAGCGCACGGCAAGCTGAGCTTCGCTCACCGCGTGCTGCGCCAGGTACGCTGGCGCGACCCGGCCACCTACGTCGAGCGCGCCCTGGCCGGCGCGGCGGTGAGCAACGAGCACGAGGTCGCCCGGCGCGACCTGCCGTTCGAGTTCATGATGAACGCGCTGCGCCTGCGCGAGGGCTTCGCACTGGCCACCTTCGGCGAGCGCACCGGCCTGCCGCCGTCGACCGTCGAGGCCGCGCTGGCCGAGGCCGAGCGGCGCGGGCTGGTCGTTCGCGGCGGCAACCCGGAGACGGTGTCGCCCACCGCCCGCGGCCTGGACTTCCTGTCCGACCTGCAGGCGCTGTTCCTGCCTCCCGGGCCGCGCCGCCCCTGAGGCGGGCCGCGCTCAGATGCGCGACGTGGCCAGGCCGGCGGTGCTGCGCAGCCGCTCGATCAGGCGCGGTGCGATCTGCGCCAGCGGCAGCACCTCGTCTGCGGCGCCGTGCTGGATGGCCTCGCGCGGCATGCCGAACACGACGCAGGTGGCCTCGTCCTGGCAGATGTTGAAGCTGCCGGCATCGCGCATCGTGCGCATCGACCGCGCCCCGTCGCCGCCCATGCCCGTGAGCATCACGCCGAGCGCGTTGCGGCCGGCCACGCGCGCGGCCGACTCGAACAGCACCTCGACGCTCGGCTTGTGGCGGTTGACCGGCTCGCCGTCGCGCACGCGGGCCACGTAGTTGGCGCCCGAGCGCTCCACCGACAGGTGCATGCCGCCCGGGGCGACGTAGGCGTGGCCGGGCAGCACGCGCTCGCCGTCCACCGCCTCGGCCACGCGGATGCGGCACAGGTCGTTCAGCCGCGCGGCATAGCTCTTCGTGAATCCCGGGGGCATGTGCTGCGCGATCAGCACCGCCGGCGCGTCGGCCGGCAGCTTCATCAGCACCTCGCGCGTGGCCTCGGTGCCGCCGGTGGATGCGCCGATGAAGATCAGCTTCTCGGTCGACAGGCGTCCGAGCGGCTGCGGGGCGGCCGCGGCGGCCGGGGCGCCGTTACCACCCGCTCCGCCCTGCGTGGCTGCCTGGGCCGGTGCCGAGGCCAGGCGGTGGACGCGCGCCCGCGCCGCGGTGCGGACCTTCTCGGTGATCTCGGCCCCGAGCAGCTTGAGCCCGTCGGCCACGCCGATCTTCGGCTTGGCGACGAAGTCCACCGCGCCGAGCTCGAGCGCCTTCAGCGTGACGTCGGCGCCGCGCTCGGTCAGCGTCGAGACCATCACCACCGGCATCGGCCGCAGCCGCATCAGGCGCGACAGGAAGTCGAGCCCGTCCATCCGGGGCATCTCGACGTCGAGCGTGATGACGTCCGGGTTCAGGCTGCGGATCATCTCGCGCGCCACCAGCGGATCGCTGGCCGCGCCGATGCACACCATGTCCGGCTGCCGGTCGATGATCTCGGTGAGCAGGCTGCGCACCAGGGCGGAGTCGTCGACGACGATGACGCGGATCTTGTTCATGGTGGCTGGGCCCCGACGGGTCAGAAGAGGTCGATCGAGCCGCCCGCACGAGGCGCCGCGCGCGCCGCAGCGGCGCGCTCCTGCGCCGCCAGTGCATCGGCATTGGCACTGGCAAGGCGCTTGACCAGCGCCTTGCCGCTGGCCGGCAGGAAGCAGACCTTGCGTGGATAGATGTCCATCACGTCCTTGCTGACCACCGTGATGCGCTCGGTGCGCAGGTAGTCCATCACGAAGGCCGTGTTGCGCTCGCCGACGTTGATGCTGTTCATGCCGCCCAGCACCGCGCCGCCGCCGAAGACCTTGGCCTCCATCGTGCTGCGCGTCGCGCCGCGCTTGACCATCTCGCCGATCAGCAGCTCCATCGCGTAGCTGCCGTAGCGGCCGCTGACGTCGCCGTTGCCGCCGCCGTCGGGTAGCAGGAAGTGGTTCATGCCGCCGACGCGCTTCTCGCGGTCCCACAGGCAGGCGGCGATGCACGAGCCGAGCGTGGTCGTGATCAGGATGTCCTCGTCGTGGACGAAGAACTCCCCTGGCAGGACCTTGCATGCATCGTTGCGGAAATGCGAGTCCCAGAAGAAGAACGAGGCCTCGCCGGGCTTGCGCGCGGCGGCCTTCAGCCGCTCGAGCCGCGACGGCGCGGCGCGCGCCGCGGCCGGGGCGGGCGCGGTCATCGACGACAGGACACTCATGGGGGGAATATCGGGTACGGTGGCGGGGTCTTGAGCCGGGGCCTCCAGACGGGTCCGGCTAGACGCGCTCGTAGATGGTCTTGCCGCGCAGCCGGAACAGGTCGCGCGAGTCGGTGAAGTTCTCGGAGTGCCCGACATACAGCAGCCCGCCGGGGCGCAGCACGCCGTGGATGCGCTCGAGCACACGGCGCTGCGTCGCGTGGTCGAAGTAGATCATCACGTTGCGGCAGAACACCATGTCGAAGGGGTCGCCGAGGCTGGCGTAGCTGCCGCTCATCAGGTTGAAGGTGCGGAACTCGACCATCCGCGCCAGTTCAGGCCGCACGCGGATCGAGCCGGCGTTGGCGCCGGTGCCGCGCAGGAAGTGGCGGCGCAGCCGCTCCGGGTCGAGGCCGCGGGAGTCGGCCGGGTAGATGCCGCGCTGCGCGCTGGCGAGCACGCGGGTGTCGATGTCGCTGCAAACCACGCGCACCGGCGCGGAGGCGCCCAGCGCCTCGACGACCGTCATCGCGATCGAGTACGGTTCCTCGCCGGTGCTGGCGGCGCTGCACCAGATGCGGATCGGCCGCGCGGCGCGTGCCCGCAGGTCCTGCACCAGTGCCTGGAAGTGATGCTCCTCGCGGAAGAAGGCGGTCAGGTTGGTCGTCAGGCAGTTGACGAACTCCTGCCACTCGGCGTCGCTGCCGCTGCGCTCGAGCCAGGCCAGGTAGTCGGCGAACGAGCGCTGGCCGTTCTCGCGCAGGCGACGCGTCAGGCGGCTGTAGACCATGGCCTGCTTGCCGGCGTTCAGGCTGATCCCGGCGCGCTGGTAGATCAGTTCCCGCACCCGCTCGAAGTCGGCGGGCGACATCGTGAATTCGGGCTCGGCCGCGAGCGTGAGCGCGGAGGGGCTCAGGGCGGCAGACAGGGTGGCAGGCATCTTCGGCGGATCTCGGCAGGACGGACGGCAGGGTCGGGTTCACGCGGCGGCTTGCGCCGTCGGCGCGCACCACCGGGCCGCGGGTGGGCGCCCGCGTCCGCATGTGTCGAATGTGAGGGAAGGGCCAGCCCTGCGTTGGGCCGAAACGCGCCGCCTCCCGCTGCCACTTCGGCTCCGGCGGCCCGCTGGCGCAGGCTAGACTCGCCCGCGCTGGGGCTGACCGTGAAATCCTGCACCTACCTGCCTGGCGGCGCGCCGGCATTGCCGGCGTCGCGCGCTGCCCGCGGCTGCGTCCGCCGCCCGGACCGATGAGCGACACCGGCGGGGACGCGCCCGTCCCGTTCGAGCTTCTCGGGGGCGAGCCGGGCGTTCGCATGCTGGTCGACCGCTTTTACGATCTGATGGACCTCGAGCCGCAGTTCGCCGGGCTGCGTGCGCTGCACCCGGGTGCGCTCGACGGCTCGCGGGACAAGCTGTTCTGGTTCCTCTGTGGCTGGCTCGGCGGGCCCGACCACTACGTCGAGCGCTTCGGCCACCCGAGGCTGCGGGCGCGCCACCTGCCTTACCCGATCGGCATCGCCGAGCGCGACCAGTGGATGGCGTGCATGGGCCTGGCCTTGCAGGATCTGGCCGTCGACGAGGCGCTCGCCACACGGCTGCTGCAGGCCTTCTTCGGCACTGCCGATTGGATGCGCAACCGCGGCGTGTGAGGCCGGCCGCGCTTGGGTGGGCCGCGGGTCGCGGGCCGCGAGCCTGGCGGGCGGCGGGCTCCTCGGGCTCAGCCCCGAAGCAGCACGATCAGCGCGCCGGCTCCGCCCTGCGGCCCGCTGGCCTGGGCGAACGCGAGCACCGCCTGAGCCTGCGCCAGCCAGCGTTGCGCCTTGCCCTTGAGCACCGGCTCGCGCCCGGGCGAGCCCAGGCCCTTGCCGTGCACCACCCGCACGCAGCGCCAGCCGCGCCGCGCGGCGAGCGCCAGGAAGTCGGCGAGCGCATCGCGCGCCTCTTCGCGGCGCAGGCCGTGCAGGTCGACCTCGCCCTGGATCGCCCAGTGGCCGCGCCGCAGCCGGGCCAGCACGTCCGGGCCGATGCCCGGACGGCCGAACGACAGGCCGTCGTCGGTGTGCAGCAGCGACTCGATGTCGACCGCGTCGGACCAGGCCTCGCGCAGCGCGGCGCGTTCGTCGAGCTCGCGCTGGCGCGGCACCGGCTCGGGACGCAGCGGCGCGTGCAGCACCCGCCGCTGCCGCTGCGGCTCGGGCAGCGGCGTCACCGGGCCCACCGCATCGACGAACTCGCGCGCGGCGCGCTCGCGTCGCGCGCGCTCGGCCGCCTCGTGCGCGCGGCGTGCCGCCGCGACGCGCTCGTGCTCGCGCAGCGCCTCGCGCAGCGCGCCCAGCTCCGACATCGTGCGGGCCTTCATCGCGCTACAGCAACCCGCGCTCGGCCATCGAGCAGCACTGGCCGCACCCGACGACGACGTGGTCCAGCACCCGCACGTCCACCAGCGCCAGCGCGCCTTTCAGCGCCAGCGTCAGGTGCTCGTCGGCGCGCGAGGGCTCGGCCACGCCGGACGGGTGGTTGTGCGCCAGCACCACCGCGGCGGCGTTGTGCGCCAGCGCGCGCTTGACCACCTCGCGCGGGTGCACGCTGGTCTGCGCCAGCGTGCCGGCGAACAGCCGCTCGAAGGCGAGCATGCGGTGCTGCGCATCGAGGAACAGCACCGCGAAGACCTCGTGGCCGAGGCCGCCGAGCTGCAGCGCGAGATAGTCCTTCACGCGCGCCGGCGACTCGAACACCGGCGCCTCGCGCAGCCCCTGGGCGAGCGCCCGGCGGGCCAGCTCCATCACCGCCATCAGCTCGGCGCGGCGCGCCGGGCCGATGCCGCGCACGGCCGCCAGCTGGGAAGCGTCGGCCTGCAGCAGCCCGCGCAGCCCGCGGCACTGCGCCAGCAGCTGCGCCGCCAGCGCCAGCACGCCCTGGCCGCGCGTGCCGGTGCGCAGCAGCAGCGCCAGCAGTTCGGCGTCGGCCAGCGCGGCCGGGCCGAGCGCCAGCAGCCGCTCGCGCGGGCGCTGTTCTGCAGGCAGGCTCTTGATCATGTGCGGCGCGGCGCCAGGCGAGGCGGTCGGTACAATCGGTGGCAGTCTATGCGGCGCCGAGCGGCCCCGCACCACCTTCGGGAACGGGTGCCGGCGGGCCCTCCGCCCCCGCCCTCCGGCAGGCACCCGGACGAGGGTGCGCGCCGGCCCGTCCCGCACGCCAAACCCTGCCACCACCCCCCGTGACCGCCACCGTCCGCCCCGGCTCGTTCCTGACGCTGCACTACCGCCTGGCCGCTGGCGACGGCACGCCGGTGGTGGACACCTTCGCCGACAAGCCGGCGACGCTGTCGCTCGGCGCCGGGCAGCTGGCGCCGGCCATCGAGGAGCGGCTGGTCGGGCTCGCCGAGGGGGCCGAGGCCACCTTCGAGCTGCCGCCCGGGGCCGCCTTCGGCGAGCGCAACCCCGAGCTGCTGCAGCGCGTGCGGCGCACGCTGCTCGACGAACTGGGCGACCCCGATGCCGATTACGCCGTCGGCGACGTGGTCCAGTTCCCCACGCCCGACGGCCAGGCCAGCTACGCCGGCGTCGTGCGCGAGTGCGGCCCCGACTGGCTGCTGTTCGACTTCAACCATCCGCTGGCGGGCCGCGCGGTGCGCTTCGACGTCAAGCTGCTGGGGGTCATGTGAGCGCAGGCACGGCCGACGGGGTGCGCGTCGACGAGGTGCTGCTGGCCGAGCCGCGCGGCTTCTGCGCCGGCGTGGACCGGGCCATCGAGATCGTCGAGCGGGCGCTGGTGCGCTTCGGCGCGCCGATCTACGTGCGCCACGAGATCGTGCACAACACCT
>Ga0068877_10004072_pt1 | contig 11501 bp, 7 predicted proteins | sample NOAtaG_FD_66437 | JGI IMG/M metagenome (GOLD analysis project Ga0068877, IMG submission 66437) | Freshwater lake microbial communities from Lake Erie, under a cyanobacterial bloom - NOAA_Erie_Diel6S_1000h metaG | ecosystem: Environmental > Aquatic > Freshwater > Lake | place: USA: Ohio, Lake... | reverse complement strand
AGCCGGCCTGCCTGATGGAGCGAGAGCCAGGCCTCGTCGAAGAGAGCAGCCGTCGTCGTCATGCGCGCTCCTCTCGTGCCGGCGCGGGCAAGAGGATCTCGACCGCGATGGGGTAGACCCGCGCTTCGCCGCGGAGCCGGTAGCGGTTCGGCAGCACGAGATCGAGGGTGCGACGCTGCTCGTCCCCCAGCTTGTCGAGCACCGAGTCGTAGTGCTTCTTGCGGAGCTCGATCTCGGCCTGGAGGTTGGACAGCCGCTTCTTCTCGTCGTCGTCCATGTCGGCGAGCAGGTAGAGCTGCCGACGCTCGAGGTACTTGTTGGCCTCGTCCTGAAGTTTCTTGAGCTGGTTCTCCGCCATCGCCTTCTCGAGCTCCTTGCGGCGGCGGTCGAAGCGCTCTTTCTCGAGCTTCTCGACGCGCTTCCGCGCGCTTTCGAGGCGTGCGCCCAGCTCCTTCGTGCGCTCGGTGGCCAGCGCAGCAACGCGCTTCTTGAGGTCGCTCTCGACGTCGTCCCAGACCTCGCGTGCCTGGCCCGTGTCGGACGAGGCGTCGCTGGTGCTCCAGTCGGCGGCGGGTCGATGCGGGAGGGAGTCGCCCAGCGCGCCCCCGCGTACCGGCAGCGCGAGGGTGCGCACCCAGTGATGGCAGGGCTCGCGCAGCTCGTTCACGGCCAGCTCTTCGAGCGTGATCCGCACGACGGCGTCGCAGCCCTGGGGGACGTCCTTCGACGTGCGCACGGCCCACCGCGTCGCCGCTTCGGGCCCGCCCGGGAACCGGTAGCGCGCGAAGACGCTCATCACGCGGTGGTAGAGCGCGTGCCCGAGGTGGAGCAGCTTCGAGTCCGGCTCGGGCAGGAACACTGGCCGCCCCGAGCGCATGGCGACGTAGTGCTCGGGGTCGAAGACGAGCGCGGCGAGCGGCCCCTTCGGCCCCCCCTCGCGCAGCGTCTGATCCACGACATCGAGCCACGCCGCGGGGACGGGCCCGCCCGACGCGAGCGGCACGAAGCGGTAGCGGCCGGCACGCTCCTCCCTGAGGCGCGGACGGCCGGCCTCGACGGCCAGCGCAGTCTCGAGCGTGCGAAGCAACGATGACGGCGACAAGTCGAGCTCGGCGCGCAGCGCGTCGAGGCGCTCACGATCGCTCTGCCCGGGGAGCGACGGACCATCCGGGACGTCGAGTTGCTGCTGCTGCGCCTTGAGGTTCTTGATGGTCGCCTCGAGGCGTTCCTCGGCGACGTCGATGTCCTCGTCCTCTTCGAAGTGCCGGAGAAGCGCCTGCGAGAACAGCTCGTCGGTGACGACCTGGTCCTCGCGCGTCTGGCTGCGTTTCTTCAGCACCTTGCCGAGGAAGCGCATCGATGCGTCGTCGGTGCTGTCGAAGTGGAACACGCGGACATCCCGCTCCTGTCCGTGGCGGTCGAGGCGACCGTTGCGCTGCTCCATCTTCCCGGGGTTCCACGGAATGTCCCAGTGAAGCAGCAGTCGGCACGCGCGCTGGAGGTTGAGGCCTTCACCGGCGGCATCGGTCGCGAGCAGCACGCGCACGGGGCTTTTCGGATCGTTGAACGCGCGTTTCACACCGTCGCGCTCTTCGTCGTTCATGCCGCCATAGAGCACGCGCAGCCAGTCGCCGTCACCGAAGCGCGCGACGAGGCGTGCGCGCAGGTAATCGAGCGTGGCGAGGTACTCGGTGAACACGACCAGCCGCTCCGGGGGCTGCTCGTCACGCCACGCGTCCCTCGTTCGAAGCCGCTCCTCGAGCAGCGTCTCGAGGGCCTTGAAGCGCGCATCGGCGCGCACCTTCGTGGCGGCCGAGCCGATGGCGGTCCTCCGCTCTGCTTCGGAGATCCCCGCGGGAACACCTTCGAGACCGAGCGCAAGCACTGCGCGCGACACCGCGGAGATCTCGCCCTCGACGGCTTGGCTGAAGCCCTTCAGCCAGGCACCGCTGGTGCGGCTCGCCTGCCGCTCCCGGCTCTCGCGCTCGGCGTCGTCGTCGGTGTCGTCTTGGACGATGCCGCGCACCTTGGCGACGGTGTCGAGGGCGCCGAGCGCAGCATCCTGTGCCTTCAAGCCGTCCAGCAGCGTGAGCCAACTCTGGCCGAACGCCCACGGTCCCGACAGCAGGCGCTTCTGCAGCACCTCGAGGGCAAAGGCCGCCGCTGCGCGCTCGCTCGGGGTCGCCCGCGCGGTCGCCTTGTGGAGCGCCTTCTTGAAGTCGTGGAAGGCGTCGGAGAGAGCGCGCTCCTGCGCTCCGAAGCGCAGGACGGGAAGCGCCTCGACGATGCGGTCGGAGAAGCGAGCGGGCTCGCCGAGCGACGTGTACGCCGCGTTGATCTCGCTCTTGAGTCGACGAATGACGCTCTCGCCAACGCGAGCCCGGTCTTGCGGCTCGAGCTCCGACTTTCGGGTGAACCGAACGGGGTCGAGCGACTCGAGGAGTCCCGAGAACGAACGCGTGTGCCCGTTGTGAGGTGTCGCGGTCAAGAAGACCCGGTGCTCGAACCACGGCGAGATGCGCTGCAGCATCTGCGCGAGATCCGAGTCTTCGCCGAAGCTCGACGGCGCGAGGTTGTGCGCCTCGTCGACAATCAACAGGTCCCACTTGAGGCGCCCGTCTTCCCCAGGCTCGGCGGTGCCGCGGAACTGCTCGAGGACATCGGGCTGCTTGAGGTAGTGGTAGCTCGCGATGATACGCTCGTGAACGCGCCAAGGATTCGCGTCGAGCCCCAACTCGCGTTGGAGCTTGAGCGTGTGAGGCCGATCGACGACATCGAAGGAAAGAGAGAACTTCTCGTCCATCTCCTCTCGCCACTGCGTCCTCAGCGATGCCGGGCAGAGGACGAGCACGCGGCGGATGCGCCTTCGAAGCATCAGCTCACGCAGCACCATACCTGCCTGGACTGTCTTTCCGAGGCCCACCGCGTCCGCGAGCATCAACGCAACGCGGGGCATCTCCAGCGCGCGGAGCACCGGCACGAGCTGGTACGCCTCGGGGTGGATCGCGCCGAAGAGCGGCGCAGCGAGCGGCGGCCGATCCTCGTCGAGCCCCGAGAAGGGCAACGATGGCGTCAACGCCGACCAACGCGCGGCCCGCACCATCGCGTCGAGCTCTCGTGGGTCCATGGGCGATGCCGAGTCGACGCGCGGCAACGCCGAGGGCTCGAGCACCTCGGGCTCGGGCTCGACCTCCCAGAGCACCTGGTCAGTCTCGGCGCCGACGCCGTCGGTGTACTCGACCTCGACGAGGTGAAAGCGACCGCGCTCGTCGGCGTCGAAGGCCTGCACGCCCGTGATGAGCGCGCGGCGGTTGCGGACGACCGCCATCATTCCTTCGCGCGGCAGCGTGCTCATCGCGCCACCCCGCCGTCGTCATCCCCCGCGTCCGCGCCGCCCTCGCGCACCCAGGCGTCGACCTCGGACAGCTTGAACTTCCCGATGCGGCCGACCTTGTGCGCAGGCAGGCCCTTGCGCTCGATCCAGCGGTAGACGGAGTCCCGCGCCACGCCGAGGTGTTTCACGACGTCGTCGACCGAGACCCAGGGTTCGGTGCTCATCAGGCTCGCTCCGCTTTCCATGCCCCAGCGCACGCGAGCAGAATGCGGGAGGCCGTCTGCGCACACAAGAGCAGAAGAAAGTCGTAGAGGGCCGGTTGCGGGGGGCCTATGGGGCGCGTTCACGAGGACCTCGCGGTGGTACGGCCCGCGGGGCGGCCGCCTGCTGAAAGCATCGGGCGGCCTACGCGGCAGCCTGCTCACCGGTCTCGGGGTCGTAGAAGCCCCAGATGACCTCGCCGACGGGCTGGAGCTCCGTGATCGGAACGACGCCGGGTGTGCGGCCGCTGTCCGCCCCGATCCAGACGCCGCGGTAGCAGAGCCCGAGGTCGGCGCGCAGGAAGATCTGATGGATCTCGAAGCGGTCGCTCGGTCGACCGGCCATCGTGCCGTGGCTCCGCGGAAGCATCACGCGGACGCGCTCACCGAGGTCCATCGCGTCCGCCAGCCCGAGCGTGTCGGCAGCGGGTTCGTTCTCCCGCAGCGCCGCGAGGAGCGCCGCGGCAGCGGAACGCGTCTCCGGGGTCACCGGCACGGTCTCGGAACCGAGCTCGACCGCGTCGCGCTCTGCGAGCGTCTCGACGACGAGCTCGAACGCCGCGACGAGCGTCGCGCGGTCCTGGAACCGCGCCGTGAGGTGGAGGCTGCCGTACGTCTGGTCATAGAGCACCAGGACACGCCGGCCGGCGCCGACCGAGCCCCACGCTCCGCGCAGGACGTCGCACGCCGCATCCACCTCCTGGCGCTCGATCGGGACGGTGAGGAGGAGCGCATCGAGAAGGACGCCGGCGATCACTTCGGCCGACACGCCGCCCGCGTCGAGCGAGGGGTGAGCGAGCACCATCCCCGTCGTGAAGAGCGTCCGCGAGAACGCGGGCTGGCTGTACGTCACGGGCGCCGTGCATGGGTAGATGACGGCGTCGGCGACGGGTCCACGCCGCTCGCGGAACCCCATCACCGCGCGGCGGATCTGCAGGTCGGAGTCTGCGATCACGAGATCCCCGTAGCGCACGAGGCGATGGACTGCCCGCTGCGGCGCGATACGCGACACGACCGGCGCCGGAGTGGTCGTGTACTGCGGCGCGCCGGCGACGAGCACCTCCTTGGCACGGAGGTCGACGTGCCTCACGCGGAACGGCCTCCCGATGTAGTAGTAGATTGCGCCGGGGTAGGCCTCTCGCATCAGCTGTGCGTGGGAAAGCGACCCGAGCCTCTCGCGGCTGCGTCCGCGCACTTCGAACACCTCGAACTGCGTCTCGACGTCCCGGAGGGGAAAGGCGTGCACGGCCATCTCGCCCGCGTCGCGCTTCATGTCGCGGAGCTCCCGCGGAACGGTGCCGCGCCGCTCGTCCTCCGCGAGCGCGAGGAATCCCGGCGGCCACGCCACGGCGCCGGTGTCGAGCGGCGTCGTCGCTCCCGAGAGCAGGTCGTGCTCGCGCGCGATGGCCATCGCATGGATGTACTGGATCCGCTGGTTCTCGAGGTACACCGTGCTCTCCGCCAGCGGGCGATCGAAGAGGCCCTCCGGGTGCGCGAACGCGACGTCGTCGCTGACCGTGCCGCTGTGCACCACGACGACGCGCCCTGGGCCCGCACGTCCCACTCGTCCGATGCGCTGGAGGAAGCTCGTGCGCGACGCGGGGACACCGACGAGCACGGCGGTCCCGAGGCCGTGGATGTCGAGGCCGAGCTCGAGGGCGCTCGTCGAGAGCACGCCGACGAGCGTGCCGTCGGTCAGGCGCTGCTGGATCGCATCGCGGTGCGCCGCCTCGTACCCGGCCCGGAACGGAAGTACCTGCGCGTCGAGGAGATGCCCGAAGCTCTCGTCTTCCTGCTGGTCGCGCTGGAGGATCGCCGCCATCTGCTCCGTTCCTTTCCGGCTGTCGAGGAACGCGATGAAGCGCTCGCGACGGTCGCGCAGCTCGCCGAGGACCTCCGCGACGGTCGCGTGGAAGTCACCGGGATCCGCGGGCCGCACCAGCTCGACCCGGATGGGGTGGCGTGGAGATGTGTCGCGGTCGGGGCCGACGACGCTGAACGTGCGCCCGGTGAGGCGCTCGAGGTGTCCGGCGGGATCGCGCAGCGTGGCGGACGCCGCGACGAAGCGCGGCTGCGCACCGAGGAGCGCAGCGGCGTGGAGCAGCCGACGCAGGAGGAATGCAGAGTTCGATCCGAAGATGCCCGAGTACGTATGCGCTTCGTCGATGACGACGAGCGAGAGCCGGCGAAGGAATTGGCGGAGGCGCCCGAAGTCGGTCTGCCCGGCCCGAGGCAGCATCCATGCGTGGACGACGTCCGGCGTGGCGATCACGACGCGCGCGGTCCGGATCAGGCCGAGACGATCCGCCGCCGAGACCGAACCGTCGATGCGCGCAACCGTCCCGGGGACGCCGGCCCGCTCGAGTGCCGCGCGCCATCGCGCCTCCTGCTCACAGCCGAGCGCCTTCATCGGGTAGAGAGCCAGGACGCGCGCACGCGGATCGCGGGCGAGATGCTCGACGCCGACGGTCTGGAAGACGAGCGACTTGCCAGAAGCGGTCCCGGTCGCGACGCACACGTCGTGGCCCGCGAGCGAAGCGGCAACCGCCTCGTACTGGTGGTGGAACACGCCGTTCGGCGCAGAGCACGCCAGGAGGTTCCGCGCCGGCGCGCCGAGCGGGAGATCCATGGTCGCGCGGTAGCTCGCCGGCCGGGGGTCGAGCGTGTGGGTCCAGGTGCAGGTGAACGACGGGAAGGGCATGCCCCAAGAGACGCATGCGCCGCGGAGAGTCTGACAGCGCGTCTTCTTCGGAACGCTGTGCCCGCTCGACCGTCACCGCGCCGACGGGCACAGCACCTCCCGATCGGTGTAGTAGCGATCGGAAAGTGGAAGGAAGCGCGCGACCACGACGCTCCTCGCGTTGAGGCTGATCCGCACGTCGCCGTTCAGCCAGATCCACGCCGCCGACGGGCGCTGGGGCGCCCCGAACCGGCGCGAGATCGCGGCTGCGATCTCGTCGGCGCTCGCCCGGGACCGGATGGTCACCTCGAAGAGCCCGTGCCGCGTGTCGAACGCCGCGCTGGCCCAGAACGTATCGGGAACCCCGCTCGCGGCGATGGGCGTGAGATCGCGGCCCACCGAGATGGCGCAGGTCGGGGTGCTCCCGTTGCGCACGACGACACCGCAGCGCCCGTCGAACCCGTCTACTGGCTCGCCCCAGCGCACGTCGACGCCTGTGAGCCACCGGCCCACGTCCGATGGCGCCGTGGAGCCATCCCAGCGGCGGCACGCGGCGATTCGATCCGCCGCGGAGCCGGCCGCGGTCGCCGATACCGTGGACGGGGCCTCTTCCGAGGCGCTTCCTCCTGCCAGGGTGAAGAGCGCGACTCCGATGCCACCCACGCCGCATACCGCGGTGGATACTGCCAGGAGGGCGGCCGCCGGGCTCAGGAGGTGCGTGGGCCGCGAGGAAGGACGCGCCTCGAGCAGCGTCGGCACCGACGGCGCCGGTGGCACGGCGCGCTCGGGGCTGGGTGGGGTCGGCCCGGAGCGCTCCGGGCCGGGCGGGTTCGGCACGGCGCGCTCCGGAACGGACAGCGGAGCCAGGGTCGCGAGTTCGTGCGGCGCCCTGTCCTGGGGAAGAGCCTCCCCGTCGCTCGTGCGCCGGAGCACCGGGCGGCCCTTCTCGGTCGCAGCGAGGACCCAGACATCCTTTCCGTCGAACCAGACGAGCGGGTGCAGGTCCAGCTCGAGCGCCCCGCCTTCCTTCGAGATGAGCACGACATGTTGGGGAAGGACATCCCCGCCGACCGGCTTCTCCGCCCCTTGTTCGAGAAGGAGCGGCTGCGAGCCATGCAGTTCGTAGGCCTTCGCGAGCCAGTGCCCCGGCCCGGCCCGGTTCACCGTCTGGATCCACACGAGGCGATGCTCGGCGAAGAGGCGATTCGTCCAGGCGAGCGCCAGCGTGGCGCTGAAGAGCGCGTCCGCACACGTCTGCCGGGGCGCCGGAAGCGGCTCATTGTGCGCCCATCGGTTGCGGAGCGGTGCGATCGCGTCGAGCGCGCGCGCGACCGTGGGGTCGGCCTGGCCATCGCCCACGAGCGACAGCAGCGAAGCGAACCGAGTGTCGACCCGGTCGAGCCCCCAGCCGGTGCATCCCGGAAGCTGCCGTTCCAGCTTGCGCAGCGCCTGCCCGACCTTGCCTGGGGTGGGCTGCTCGAGCGCTCTCCACACGTCCGAGTCGATCGGGCGGCCTTCCTTCCGCATGCGGGCCAGCGCGTACGCATACGCGAGGTCCAGCGTGCCGCTGGCCAGGTGCACCGTCCGCTCGAGGAAGTCGGCTGCGGTGCGATCGATGGCCAATGCCCGTTGGGCCACCGGAAGCGGCAGGCGCGTCCAGTCCTGGAGCAGGCTCGTCTGCCGGGCACTCGACATCGGACCCAACGATCACCCTTGGCGTGGCTCGTCCGCAACCGTTTCCGCCATCTTGGTTCCGGCACCGTCAGCCCCGCGCCTTCTCGCGCGTCCTTCCGCGAGAACGATGGACGGCTCCGCTCCCCTCCACGCACGGACTCCCACCCGAGGCCTCTTCGCGCTCGGCCCGCCACTGGGCGAGGGCGGGGAGGGCTCGGTGCACGCCGTCGACGGGGGCACCGTCGCCAAGATCTACCGTCCCGAGCGTCGTACCGCCGCAGCGTTCCGGAAGCTCGAGCTCATGCTCGCGACCCCCATCCGGGACCCTCGCCTGGCGTGGCCAGTCGAGCTCCTGCTGGACCACGGCGGAACGCCCATCGGCTACCTCATGCCGCGCGCCGCCGGCCAGCAGTTGCAGCGTTCGGTGTTCATCCCCACCCGGCTCACCGAGCGGCTCCGCGGCTGGACGCGCCTGCAGCTCGTCGACCTGACCCTCGCGCTCCTCGACGCCGTCGAGGTGCTGCACCGCCACGGGGTCCTCGTCGGCGACGTCAATGGCGCGAACGTCCTCGTGGACTCCGACCCCACGCAAGTCGTCCTCGTCGACCTCGACAGCTGTCAGATCGGCGACTTCCGCTGCCCCGTGGGCACGCCGCCATTCCTAGCGCCGCGTCTCCTCGGCGTGCCCCTCGCGAACGTGGTGCGGACGTTCGAGGACGAGAGCTTCGCCCTCGCCACGCTGGTCTTCATGATCCTGGTGCCTGGCAAGCCGCCCTACTCGCGGCTCGGCGGGGGCGACCCGGCCGAGAACGTCCGCAGCGGACGCTTCCCGTACCCGACCGTGTCGCGCGATGCGCGCGACGTGCCGCCGGGTCCGTGGGGCGCCATCTGGTCCGGGTTCCCCCGCGTACTCAAGACCTACTTCGACGATGCCTTCACGCGGCACCACGTCGTCGGCCCCGTGGAGTGGCGCCGCGCGCTCCAGACCTACCGCCTCCGCCTCCTGACGGGGCACACCTCGCTCGACGTCCTCCCGGTCCCGCCGCGGACCGCGCCGGTGTCCGAGGCGCAGTTCGACGACGGGCTCACGACGCTCGACGGCGCGCTCCGCGAACCCGAGAGGCCGTGCTCCGCGTTCTCGGGTGGCCCGCTCACCCCGGCGCCATCGCGCCCCTGCGTCGACTGCGGCACCGGCTTCGAGCTCACGCCCAGACAGCTCGACTGGTACGCACGGAAGGGGCTGCAAGCCCCGCGTCGATGCCCTGTGTGCCGGGACCTGAAGCGACAGGAGATCCCCATTCGCTACTTCTGCAAAGACTGCCTGACGCAATTCGACATTTCCGCCGGTGAGGCGCGCTTCTTCCACCAGAAGGGCTACTCCCTTCCGGTGCGGTGCCCTTCCTGCCGTCGTGCCCGACGCCACGCGTCCTAACCGCTTCGTTCCGCGTCCCGTCAGGTTCTCGCGCCTTGCTCGTCTCGTCCTCGGAGCCCACGCCATGAACACCCTCGACTTCCACGACCGCGACCTCGTCACCAACCCCACGCCGCGCGTGCCCGTCGCGCTGGTGCTCGATACCAGCACCTCGATGCAGGGCGCGCCGATCGCCGAGCTCGAGCGCGGCGTCGAGGTCTTCCGCGAGGCGGTGGCCGCGGACGAGGTCGCGCGCGCTGCCGTCGAGCTCGCCGTGGTGACCTTCGGCCCGACCCGGCTCGCCCGTGACTTCGCGCCGATCGACGACCACGCGCTCCCCGCCCTCGCGGCGAACGGCGACACCCCCATGGGCAACGCCGTCCTTCTCGCCCTCGACGCGCTCGAGCGGCGCAAGGCCGAGTACCGCGGCGCCGGGGTCGACTACTACCAGCCTTGGCTCGTGCTCATGACCGACGGCCAGCCCACCGACTCGATCGACGCCGCCGCAGCCCGCACGACCGCGCTGGTGCAGGCGCGCAAGGTCACCGTCTTCCCGATCGGCATCGGCGCCGGCGCCGACCTCGCGGTCCTCGCAAGGCTGTCGGGCGGTCGCGAGCCCCTCCGCCTCTCCGGGCTGCGCTTCGCCGACTTCTTCCAGTGGCTCAGCCGCAGCGTCGCGCGCGTATCCCAGAGCGTGCCGGGAGCGAAGGTCGCGCTACCGCCTCCCGGGTGGGCGGAGGTCTGAGCCGTGGGCTGGCGCGCCGTCCACGGCTGCGTTCGGGGCCGGGGTCACGACCGCGATGGCGTGGGCTGCGACGACCGCAGCGCCATGGCCTCCTTCGATCCGTTCGTGGCAATCGCACTGGCCGACGGTCTCGGCTCCGCCCGGGTGGGTGGCCTCGCCGCCCGGTGGGCCGTCGAAGCGGCTCTCGCAGCACTCGAGATGCATCCGCGACCGTTGCGGATCGACGCGATCGCCCGGCGGAGTCTCGAAGCCGCGCGTGACGCCGTCCTCGCCCTGGCGCGCGAACTCGAGGTGGATGAACGCGAATGTGGCACCACGCTGATGCTCGCGATTGCGCGCGAACGGCAGGTCGCGGTCGCGCACGTCGGCGACGGCGTCGTCGTCGCACGCGCGGCGGCGGGCTGGCACGTCCTCTCGACCCCGCTCGGCGGCGAGCACGCGAACGAGACCCGAGTGCTTGCGGCAGCCGACGCTCTCGAGCACGCGCGCATCCTCGTCCGCGACAACCTCTCGGCGTGCGCGCTTCTGACCGACGGCGCGGCGGCGTCGTTGTGGGAGCGCTCGACCGGCCGCGTCGCGCCGGCCCTCGAGCGGATGACCCGGGCGCTCCGAACGATGGAGCCCGCCGACGTGGAGCAAGCGCTCCGAGGTCGCCTCTGCGCGCAGCTTCGCGAGCGGACGCTCGACGATTGCGGCGTGGCGCTGCTCGCTCGGCCCGAACTCGACCTCATGCCGCACTCCGAGGCGCCGTCGCCCGCATCGCGGTGAACGGGTACACTCGCAGCGCCTTGGGCCGTTCCGCGGCCTCGCTCAAGCCCGAGGGTCCGCCGCGCGTTGTTCTCGGCCCTGGCGCTTGCCCGCTCCTCGGCGCTCGTCCTCTCTCATCCGCTGCCGGTGTACCTTGCGGGCGTGCTTGGCCAGTCGACCTACCCGCAGCACCTCGCGATCGGGGTGACCACGGCGCAGAACGTCGCGAACCTGCTGCCGGTGCTCCAGCTCGGGCTCGGGCGGTATCGCGCCTGGAGCTCCCCGACCGCGCTTGCGCAGCACTGGGACGCCGGGCTTGCAGAGGTGCTCCGCGGGGCGGGCTGCTCCGTGAGCACGACCATCGACGTCCCTGATGGGCCGGTCACCGACGTGGTTCGTGGGCTCGTGGCGTCCGTCACCGGCGAGCCTCGTGTGTGCTGGCTGGTGGGCGGCGGCCAGAAGGTCCACACGCTCGCGATGTGGCAGGCGCTCGAGCGGCGCTGGCGGGATGGGTGCGTCGAAGACGTCGGCGTGTATGCCGACCCGCACCGACGCTTGGTCGTGTTCCGGCGCGGCCCCGATGGGGAGGTGGAGGAAGAGGACCGGGCGCTCGACGCGCCGCGCCTGACCCTCCAGATGGTCTTTGGATG
>Ga0068877_10004070_pt1 | contig 11502 bp, 11 predicted proteins | sample NOAtaG_FD_66437 | JGI IMG/M metagenome (GOLD analysis project Ga0068877, IMG submission 66437) | Freshwater lake microbial communities from Lake Erie, under a cyanobacterial bloom - NOAA_Erie_Diel6S_1000h metaG | ecosystem: Environmental > Aquatic > Freshwater > Lake | place: USA: Ohio, Lake... | reverse complement strand
ATAACGGCTTTTCCTTCTTCCATCTTTTGTTGGATATACAGTGGCGAGCGTTTGGCAATTCCTGTACCACGTACTTTGGCCGACTCAGCCATTTCTGTAGTAATGGTTTCAGCATAATGTTTGTCAGCAGCAGTAGCTGTTCTGACAAGTATTGAGTTTGTCACAAGTAGAAAAAGTTAAAATGAATAGATAAACCAGTGCAAAAGCACAAGAAGGCGAAAGTCAACTGTTGATTTTCGCAAGGGTGTTAGTAAGAAAGATTAACGATTCAGATTCGGATTCGCCTGTGCGGGCGCCTGGTCACCTGACAGGCAGAGAGTGGAGCGTTGAACAATGCCGGAGTGGCACTGAAGAGGTTGGTATCGAAACCGGAAACCTCAGAAGGGGTGAACAATTTTTTCAATTCGCGTAAGATGTTTTTTGTTAGATAAAAGGCATGAACACTTGTTTTGTACAAAATTAATGGAATAAAAAACGAAATTCACAACATCAGGTTATGATTTTATGAATTATTTCTGAAGTAAGGTTAACTTGAGTTAGTACCAAACCCACCAGGTAGGACAAGCATGAAGCGATGCAAGGCCGATTCATCTATGAAAAAGAATCTTTGAAATAAAACTGAAATGGTTGTAACCGAAGGATGAGAAGCACAGTCAAAGCACCAAATCACAAACAATAAAAATATGGAAACCGAAAACATTGCAGTATTTATCCCGATTGTAACCGTTATCAGTGGTGTTGTACTGGCGAGTTATATCCGCAAAATGATTCACCTAGAAAAATTGGCGATGATTGAAAAAGGAGTAAGTCCTGAATTTTTAGCATCTAAAAAGAAAGGAAGAAGTTCTGCTGCGCTGCGCTTTGGCCTTCTTTCTATTGGTGTAGGTCTGGGCTTCTTCATCGGCTATTTCTTAGACTTACAATACAATATGGAAGAAGTTGGCTATTTTGCTATGCTATTTATCTTAGGTGGAGTTGGGTTAGTTGTTGCATACCTGATTGAAGAGAAAAAAGAGAAAAGCAATACTGAATCAACTCTTTAAGAACTGCCTCCTCGTACATGGTTACAGATGCAGACAGCATATTGATCAACAGAATTCTCGCTGGCGAACAACACTTATTCGCGCAGTTAGTGAATAAGCATAAATCGTATGCTTATTCGCTTGCTTTACGGATAATCGAAAACAAAGCTGATGCGGAAGAAATTGCGCAAGACTCATTCATAAAAGCATTTAAATACCTGGCTTCCTTCCAACAAGAATCGAAGTTTTCTACCTGGCTATATCGCATTGTGTTTAACACCGCGATTACGTATAAGAGAAAAAACAAGGTAAGTTGGCAAAGCATAGAGCAACTACAAAAAGGATATTGGCAAGATGATGCTGAACAAGCCGATAAAAAGAAATTTATTGCGCAAGCGATACATCAATTATCGGAGCAAGATCAAGCCGTAATAACGCTTTACTATATGCAAGAACTTTCATTAGAAGAAATGGCTGAGATTTTGCAAAGTCCGGCTAACACTGTTAAAGTTCGTGTACACAGGGCTCGGTTAAAACTAGCGGAAATTTTAAAAACCATATTGAAAAAAGAAGCATTAACTTTATAGGTATGAGTGTCGGTAAGAATTTTAAGAGAGAAGATGTTTGGCGCTACCTCGACCATGACATGAGCGAAGAAGAAAAAATCGTTTTTTTAGCAGCTGTAAAAACTGATAAAAATTTAGAAAAAATACTGGAAGAAGAAAACCTAATCCGATTACATTTTACCCGGATTAAACTCAGCGAACCCAGCGCAGGATTTACGAATCTGGTGATGGAGAAAATTCAGAAAGTGCAAGGAGAGTTTTCTATTTCTATCAAGCGTAGTATGCTTTTATTAGCTGGTGTTTTGGTAGTAACTTTACTTACTGCCTTTTTAGTATCGAAAGGAATTTTCGACTCGCCAGGAACCATAAAATTGCCGGAAGTAAATCCTGTTGTAAATCAATATTTGCCCAACATGCCGGAAGCGAGTCAGTTTACCATCAACAACAAAATAGTGGTAAATGGTATCATCATTTTAAACCTGATAATTGGTTTTGTTTTATTAGATAGAACAGTACTTAGACCATTCTTTCAAAAAAGAATGCGACATTCGTAACGGAGGCCTACAAGCCTCCTTCTTCTTTTTTAGGCATGGGGCATTCCAGCTTCCAATCTTTTGCCAAAGGAATTTCTCCGGCTTTTACTTTTTCAATTACATCTTCTTTTTTTCTTCTGCAACCAACATCTACATGCCTGAATTTCCCCCCATCTACAAGAAAGTTGTAATGACATTCGTTTTTTGCTTTTAACGTTTTGTTACATACAAATTCTACATTTTCCTGATAATCGAATTTATTATCGGTAAATGAAAACAGAAGAAGGGAAAGAAAGATGATGGTTAGTGATTTCATATTCTAAAATTAGTTTTTTCTTTCCTTTTTCATACAAGGGCTTTTAAATAAATTTAATTTAAGGATACGATTTAAATCGTGTTCTGAATTAACAAATTGATTGCTGCATCTTACGAACACTATACCAGATTACCGATTATATCAAATTCATACTCATACTCATATTCACAAAAAAAAAGACACGATGGAGATCGTGTCTTTTAAATTCAAAAACTATTAATCGAAATTAATATCTATAATACTCTGGCTTGAAAGGACCTTGTGGCTCTACGCCAATGTATTTTGCTTGTTCAGTAGAAAGTGTTTCTAACTCTACGCCTATTTTCTTTAAATGTAGGAAAGCTACTTTCTCATCTAAATGCTTAGGCAACATGTACACTTTGTTTTCATACTTATCTGCATGTTTCCAAAGTTCGATTTGTGCTAAGGTTTGGTTAGTAAATGAGTTAGACATAACAAACGAAGGGTGACCGGTTGCACAGCCTAAGTTTACTAATCTTCCTTCTGCTAATAAGATAATTTGATTTCCGTTTTTCAAGTTTACTAAATCAACTTGTGGCTTAATGTTATCCCACTCACCATTTTCGCGCAACCAGGCAACATCAATTTCATTATCGAAGTGACCAATGTTACATACGATGGTTTTGTCTTTCATCTTCTTAAAATGTCTGTCGGTAACAATACCGAAGTTTCCGGTAGCTGTTACAACGATATCCACTTCGCCAACAACATCATCCATTTTCTTTACAGCGAAACCATCCATTGCTGCTTGTAACGCACAGATAGGATCGATTTCTGTTACAATTACACGGCAACCTGCGCCACGCAAAGAAGCAGCAGATCCTTTTCCTACATCTCCATAACCCGCAACAACTGCCACTTTACCGGCAATCATCACATCGGTGGCTCTGCGGATGGCATCTACCAACGATTCTTTACAACCGTATTTGTTATCAAACTTAGATTTAGTAACTGAATCGTTGATGTTGATAGCCGGCAAAGGAAGTGTTCCTTTGTTCGCACGCTCTTGTAAGCGGTGTACACCTGTTGTTGTTTCTTCAGATATACCGCGAATGCCCGCCACTAACTCCGGATAACGATCTAACACCATGTTGGTTAAATCGCCACCATCATCTAAAATCATATTCAAAGGCTTGCCATCTTTAAAGGCAAACAAAGTTTGTTCAATGCACCAATCAAACTCTTGTTCGTTCATGCCTTTCCAGGCAAACACAGGAATTCCTGCAGCTGCAATGGCAGACGCTGCATGATCTTGCGTTGAGAAAATGTTACAAGATGACCAGCTTACCTCTGCTCCTAATTCAACTAATGTTTCGATAAGAACAGCCGTTTGGATAGTCATGTGTAAACAGCCAGCGATGCGAGCACCTTTTAATGGCTTCTCTTTACCAAACTCTTCGCGTAGCGCCATTAAGCCTGGCATTTCCGCTTCGGCTAATTTAATTTCTTTGCGGCCCCATTCGGCCAGACTAAGGTCTTTTACCTTGTACTTTACAGTTGCGTCAACCACCATGTTTTAATGTTTAAGTCTTTTCAAAACACAAAGATAAGGCAAAGGTTTATACGTTGTAGCCTGTTGTTGAACTATTTAGTATCCCTTAGGGTTTATCGCTTATCCGAAATCGAATGAAAATGAAAGAAAAGATTAAAGTTAAGGTTGATGTTGTTTCTGATGTGGTTTGCCCCTGGTGTTATATAGGTAAAAGAAGGTTAGAAAAGGCAATTGATCAACTCAAAGATACCCATGAGTTTAGCGTTACCTATCTGCCATTCGAGTTAAATCCATTAATGCCCGAAAAAGGCATGCATCAGCCTACCTATCTAACTAAAAAATTCGGCAGCGAAGAAAAGTATCATCAAATTACACAAAATGTAAGCGAGGTAGCGGCAACCGAAGGTTTATCCTTTAGATTTGATTTACAACAAGTTTCGCCCAATACTAGAAAAGCACACATGCTTTTGTTACTGGCTATCCAGCAAGGTAAACAAAACGCGTTAAAAGAAGCTTTGATGAAAGCATACTTTACCGAGGGTGTGGATTTGTCGAGCGAAGAAAACCTGATTCGCTTAGCAGAAGGCGTTGGTGTAAGCGGAAACCTTCAACACTTTTTACAAACCAAAGCCAACGAAAACCATGTTGATGAATTAGAAAAACAAATGCAACAACTTGGTATTAGCGGAGTTCCTTTCTTTATCATCAATAATAAAACAGGTGTTTCGGGTGCGCAACCTACTGCAACCTTTTTAGAAATATTTACCGGTTTACAAAAAGAACAATCGCTTACCGAAGAAAACTGCGATGTAGATGGAGAAAATTGTTGACGTTAAAACATTTCAATCTAATATCATTTTAACTTCTTTTAAATCGTACTGCTTTATACTGCCCGATTGCTGGATGCAAACATGACCGGAGTCTAACACATCTTCAATTTTACCCATAAACAAACCATCGGCATCTTCAAATTGTTGCATTGTTTGGTAGGCTAATAATGAAGAAAGATAATCTTGTTTGATATGTTTGTTTAAACCGGCTTTCAATTGTAAATATCTTTTCTCTATACATAGTATAAGAGATTGAAAACATGATCTTACATCTTGCTCTACTCCTATTATCTGGTAAACTGATGTTGCCGGAAAATCTCCAAAATCGGTTTGATTGATGTTAATGCCAATTCCCCAAACACTATGTTGAATGATTGTACCTCTCAGTTGATTTTCTATTAAAATCCCGGCTATTTTTTTCTTACCAACATATACATCGTTTGGCCATTTTACTTTCACATCATTTATGTTCAAGCTCTTTAACCAATCGGCAACTGCTAAACTACACGCCATGCTCATAAAAAATTGATGTTTCGGCAATACAAAAACAGGTTTAAACAAAATGGAAAAAGTAAGGTTTTTACCTGGTTCAGTAATCCATGTATTACCTCTTTGTCCTTTACCGGCAGTTTGCTTGTTGGTAATAACAACTAAGCCTTCAACTGATGTTTGGCGATTTAGTTCAGCCAGCAAAAAATCATTGGTTGACGGGCATTCAGGCAGATAAATTATCTGTTTTGCGGTAAAAAGCGTGTCGTTTACTGTTTCGTACACCATTAAATTGGGTTAACTTTGCAAATTGTACAATTCAAAATAGTAATCAGCCTGATGGCAAAAAAAAGAAAATCAAATAATTCAGAAAAACTAGCTCAAACTATCGTAAAGGGCATGCAAGAAAAGAAGGCAGTCGATATTGTTATGATGGACTTGCGACAGGTAAAAAACGCAGTAGCCGACTTTTTTGTAGTTTGCTCCGGTAACAGCGATAAACAACTCGATGCCATTGCAGACTCTATCGATGAGGTAGTTTTAAAAGATTTAAAAGAAAATCCATGGCACATGGAAGGAAAAAACACTAAAGAGTGGGTGTTACTCGACTACATCAATGTGGTTGCCCATGTGTTTAGAAAAGATAAAAGAGAATTCTATGCGCTGGAAAAACTTTGGGGAGATGCGGATATTACCGAAATAGAAGATTCTAATTGAACCAAAGCCAATAGAAACCGTTATTTGTTTGATAGTAAATTTTAAAAATAAGAATGGACAAGCCTAGTAATAAAGGACCTTTAGCACCCAAAAATAATCCACGCGGAAATTACCAATTATGGGTTATTCTTGGAACAATTGTTTTAGTTGTAGCCCTTATGGTTCTGAACAATGCCGGTAGCTTAAAAGAAACCGACATGTTAAATTTTAAAGCGATGGTGGCTGAACGCAATGTGAAAAAAGTTGTGTTGATTAAAAACCTGGAGTACGTTGAAATCACGTTAAAGTCTCAAGCTTTACAAAACACTAAATACAAAGATGAACTCGAAAGAGGAAACGCCATGGGCATTAATGCCAATGGTCCGCACTATAAATTAAACATCGGCTCGATAGAAGGCTTCGAAAAAGAATTCGCTGAACTCAATAAAAAATTACCGACTAGTGAACAAATTCAATACAACGTAGAAAAGCGCGATGATTATGTTGGATTATTTTTCAGCTGGGGATTGCTCTTTTTAGTGTTAATTGGTTTCTGGATGTTGATGCGCAGAATGAGTGGCGGGGGCGGACCGGGCGGACAAATCTTTAACATTGGTAAAAGCAAGGCAGCATTATTTGATGCTGAGAATAAAGTAAAAATTACGTTCGCTGATGTAGCCGGTTTAGATGAAGCCAAAGAAGAAATAAAAGAAATTGTAGACTTCTTAAAAACGCCAACTAAGTTTACCAAACTTGGTGGCAAAATTCCGAAAGGCGCATTGTTAGTTGGCCCTCCGGGTACCGGTAAAACCTTATTAGCAAAAGCCGTAGCTGGTGAAGCAGGTGTTCCTTTCTTCTCATTATCAGGTTCAGACTTTGTTGAAATGTTTGTGGGTGTAGGCGCAGCGCGCGTAAGAGATTTATTTAAGCAAGCCAAAGAGAAAGCACCGTGTATTGTATTTATAGATGAGATTGATGCAATTGGTCGCTCGCGCGGGCGCGGACAAATGCCAGGCGCTAACGATGAAAGAGAAAACACATTGAACTCATTGTTAGTAGAAATGGATGGTTTTGCAACTGACTCAGGTGTAATTATTTTAGCTGCAACCAACCGACCAGATGTTTTAGACTCTGCCTTGTTAAGGCCAGGTCGTTTTGATAGACAAATTTCTATTGACAAACCCGATGTTGTAGGAAGAGAAGCCATCTTCAAAGTTCACTTAAAACCCATCAAACTTGAACCAGATGTTGATGTGAAAAAATTAGCAGCACAAACACCTGGGTTTGCCGGAGCAGAAATTGCCAACGTGTGTAACGAAGCTGCACTTATAGCAGCGCGTAGAGATAAGAAAGCTGTTGATATGCAAGACTTTCAAGATGCCATCGACAGAGTAATTGGCGGTTTAGAAAAGAAAACCAAAATTATTTCACCCGAAGAAAAGAAAATAGTTGCGTACCACGAAGCAGGACATGCAGTAGCAGGTTGGTTTTTAGAACATGCCGATCCTCTCGTAAAAGTAAGCATTGTACCACGCGGAGTAGCTGCATTGGGTTATGCGCAATATTTGCCGAAAGAACAATTCTTATATCAAACAGAACAAATGTTAGATGAGATGTGCATGACTTTTGGTGGTCGTGCGGCAGAAGACATTGTGTTCGGAAAAATATCTACCGGTGCGTTGAGTGATTTAGAACGCATTACCAAAATGGCCTACAGCATAGTTACTGTATATGGCATGAACGATAAAATCGGAAATATGTCGTTCTACGATAGCAAAGCCTCTGAGTATAATTTCAATAAGCCTTACTCAGAAGCAACCGCTGAAAAAATTGATGTTGAAGTAAAACGCATTATCGATGGCGCTTACGAAAGAACCAAGCAATTGCTTTTAAAACATAAAAACGAATTAGAAATAATTGCTAAAGAATTGTTAGAGAAAGAAATACTATTCCAATCTGATTTAGAAAGATTGATAGGCAAAAGACCTTTCGAAAAATTAACGACTTACCAACAATTTACGAACGGTAGCATGGATAAGAAAGAAGAAGTGAAACCAGAAGAAAAAGCTGTTGAGAATGCTGCCACACCGGAAGAAAAAACGGCTGAATAATTTTTATTTAATAGAAAAAATAAAAGCCACCTGATTGGGTGGCTTTTATTATTTTAACCTCAACTTCCAGATATCATCATACATGATCATGTTTTGCTCTAGTAAAACTCGTATCGCCTCAGAAAACTCATTTGTATCCTCAGGATTCACTCTCTCTTCTAAGGCTTCAATCGTCATGCTTTCGCTTGACAAAATTTTGATTATTACTTCTTGCAGATGATGAGTTTCGTTTTCATGTAAAGTTTTTTTCTTATCAATACAAACATCGCATTGGCCGCAAGCTTCGCCATCTTTCTCACCAAAATAGTGCATCATCACCAACATTCTGCATAACTCTTGTTGTTGCACATAGTTTACAACAGCTTGCATTTTATTTTCCAGTAAAGCTCTTCTTGCTTCCCATTTTTGCCTGTCGATAGGCAAATGCTTTGCCTCTACTCTGCGGTGAAGAAATGTAATTTGTGGTGTATCTTTCTTTGGCTGATAATCTACAATCTGCATTTTGCTCAAGTGTTGCAAAAGATCCATACATTCTTTTAACGATACTTTTGCTGCTTCTGCCAATTGTTTCTCATGTATTTTAACATACTCGCTCAACAACACACCGCCATACATACGAAGCAATACTTTTATAAAAAAATCGAATCGTGCCTGGGCTACCTGAAATTCGTATAATCTTCCTTTATCAACGCTTATGTGTAATAACGATGGACTATAATAACTTTCATTAAAAGTAAGGATACCATTTTCTTCTAATTTTTTTAAAGCATGAAAAACTTCGTGGGAGAAAAAATGAAAACGATCGCTAAACTCTGCCAAATCAAAATCGTAATTCTCTCCTTCTCCCGCTCCCATTGCAATTTGAAAGTAATTCATCAAGGCAGTATAAACACGATCTACGTATTCTCTTTCCGGATTGGATTTTGCTGTTTTATCTTTTAATACATCGATATCGGCCAAATCGTATAAAACAGTAGCGTACGATTTTTTCCCATCTCGTCCTGCTCTTCCTGCTTCCTGATAATAGGCTTCGAGGTTTTCCGGTAAATCCATGTGCACCACTAAACGCACATCGGGTTTATCGATACCCATACCAAATGCATTGGTAGAAACCATGATTCTGTTTTTATTTTGAATCCATGCATCTTGCAATTCGTTTCTTATTTCTTGTTTTAATCCGGCATGGTAAAACAAAGCTGAAAAACCATGTGTATTTAAAAACGAAGCCAGCTCTTGCGACCGTTTTCTTGACCTTGTGTAAACGATAGCTGTACCCGGTACTTTTTTTAATACATCTAACAACTTTTTTTCTTTGTTATCTGTTTTTCGAACAACGAAACTAATGTTATCGCGCTTAAAACTTTTAAAAAACCGTTGATAGGGCTTTCGAAATGCCAGTTTCTCTATAATATCAGCTTGCGCTTCGGGTGTGGCCGATGCGGTTAAAGCTAGTACAGGAACGTTAGGTTGTAGTTCTCTGATGGTAGCAATCTCTAAATAAGAAGGTCGGAAATCATAACCCCACTGTGAGATGCAATGCGCTTCGTCTACCGCCAGTAAGCTAACTTGCATGTTTTTAAAGCGCTCCAGAAAAATATCGGTTTTCAATCTTTCTGGTGAAACATATAAAAATTTTAATCCACCATTTAAAGCATTATTCAAATACAAATCTATTTCCCGAAAACTCATGCCACTGTAAATGGCTTCTGCCAGAATACCACGTTTTTTTAAGTTTTCAACTTGGTCTTTCATCAAAGCAATAAGTGGAGAGATAACGATGCACACACCTTCGCGTATCATACCGGGTACTTGAAAACAGATGGACTTACCTCCTCCGGTAGGTAGTAAAGCTAAGGTATCGTTTCCTTTTAAAATAGTATCGATGATCTCATCTTGCGGAGAACGAAATTGGGTATAGCCCCAATAGGATTGCAAAATTCGTAAAGCTTCGTTCATCGATATATAGCTAAACGTTATTTACCAGCTTATTTTTTCTTTGGCTAAAAATGCCGCAATTCCTTTTTTACAATCAGCGGTAGCTCTTGCTTCAGCGTTCATGGCTGCGGCATACGCCAATGCTGAGTTTACATCTAAACCAGAGATAGCCGCTAACATTTTTTTTGTAGTAGCCATTGCTTGAGCAGAATTTTGTGTAATCAGTTGCTGCGCTAATGTTGATACTTGTTCTTGTAATTTTTCTGCTTCAACCACTTGATTAATTAAACCCATTTGTGCTGCCTGTTCTGCTGTGATTAAATCTCCACTCAACAATAATTGTCTTGCTTTTCCTTCCCCTATTTTCTTCACCAAAAAATACATAACAATAGCAGGAATGAAACCAATCTTCACTTCTGTATAACCGAACTTAGCACCCGGCACTGCTATAGCAAAATCACAAACAGAAGCTAACCCACAACCTCCGGCTAAAGCATGGCCTTGCACGGAGGCAATTATAACTTTCGGTAAGGTGTATATCTGAAAAAACAATTCTTTCAAATGCGTGGAGTCTTCGTGGTTTTGTTGTAAGGTATTGGCTTGCAATTGTTGCAAGTAAGCCAAATCTGCACCGGCACAAAAAGATTCTCCGTTGGATTGCAATACGATTACTTTGGCTTGCGCATCTTCTTCAGCTTGTTTAAACGCTTTTTTTAATTCACTCACCATTTCATAACTCAATGCATTTCTTTTCTCTGGTCGATTTAAGGTAATGTACCCCACACGGTCTTTGGTTTCATACGTTACTATCATATTTGTCATAAAGTAAGAGATTGATGTAAAATCAAGTATTGTAATTTCTTTTTGCTAGCTTCTCTTTCGAAAAGTTTGGTAAAATACACTTTGTTTGAAGCATCTAAAAGGAAAACTGCATCTTGTTGCGAAACTGGAATGTGCTGTGGCAAGACAGCCTGATGGGAAATTAGGTAATAATCCACTTTAAAATTGGGCCAGTGTTTCGGTTTACGGTTAACAATGGCCAATATCTTATTGTGATACTGAATGAATGTAAAATCGTTTTGTTGCGATAAAACAAAATGCTGAATACCGTTCGGAGAAACCCCGGCTCTCAATCTTCCGGGTTCAATATGCATGCGCAATGAACTATTATTTTTTGTTAATGTATCAGCCCGATACCAAATGCTTTTTCCTTTTTGAAAATGTTCAACACTTGTTTGATTGTTGATGGCGTGGATAACCAATTGATCTGTTTGCCGAAAATTTAATTCGTGTTCCAGTTGTACTAATAACAAGAAAGAGAAACTTCCTGCCAGTAACCAAGCTCCGAATTTCAATTTATGTTCCCATAGTAACCACAAACCAAATACCATACTTAACAACAACCAACTCTGTGTAATGTTGATGTAAACATGGTCAATTACACTTCCAGGTAATTGTTCTACCAACCGAACAGATGCATTCATTATCACT
>Ga0068877_10004068_pt1 | contig 11509 bp, 9 predicted proteins | sample NOAtaG_FD_66437 | JGI IMG/M metagenome (GOLD analysis project Ga0068877, IMG submission 66437) | Freshwater lake microbial communities from Lake Erie, under a cyanobacterial bloom - NOAA_Erie_Diel6S_1000h metaG | ecosystem: Environmental > Aquatic > Freshwater > Lake | place: USA: Ohio, Lake... | reverse complement strand
ATCCTGGGCGTGGACAAGAAAGGCGCGGAGTTCTATCAGGTGCTGTTGGGCGGGAGCCAGGGTAATGAAGCCTCGCTGGGGACGATCCTCGGCCCCTCTTTCGCCAACGAAGAGGTCCCCGGCGTCATCGCCACGATTCTTGAACTGTATGTATCGCGTCGCGAGCCCGGCGAGAGCTTCCTCGAGTGCGTGCGACGCACTGGCATCGAGCCTTTCCGGGAGACGGTATATGCAAAACCTGCTCGGCCCTGAGGGGCCGATTGCTGATGACACCTGGGTGCTGCTTGGCAGGGACTCCTCCCTCGAGGACCTGCCGGAGGGAGATATCATCGTGCCGCTCGCGCTTTGGCAGAGCGCACGTGATCAGCTGCGCTCGCGACCGGGGCGCACGGGCGTGCTCGTCCGCAGTGATGAGCAGGTTGAATCTTTGGCGGGCGAACTCGCAGGCCTCTCACTGGTAGCGCTGGATTTTCCCGTCTTCAGTGATGGCCGCAGCTACTCCAACGCGCGCATCCTGCGTGAACGGCTTCACTTTCAGGGTGAATTACGAGCGGTGGGCGACGTGCTGCGCGACCAGATTTTCCTGATGCGACGCTGCGGTTTCGACAGCTTTGCGCTCCGGCCAGACCGGCCCGCCGGAGCCGCGGCAAGTGCCCTGCACGACTTCCGCCACGTCTACCAACAGGCAACAATAGACCCCGAGACACCGATCCTCGCCCGGCACCGCTGACCCTCCCGGGCGGAACATCCGGACACCGGAGGCCGCCCTGGACACCACTTCCGTCACCTTCACGTTCTTCCTGATCTTCAGTGGCGCTGCCGTGCTCGCCTCGCTGGCGCTCTACACCCGTCAGCCACTGCTGATCGCCTACATCGCCCTCGGTGCGCTACTGGGTCCCTACGGGATGCAGCTCACCACCGACGTGCAACTGCTGCAGGACTTCGCCCACGTCGGCATCATCTTTTTGCTCTTCCTTCTGGGGCTGGACATGCAGCCCCGAGCGCTGATGACAACGCTGCGGCAGTCCACCCTGATCACGTTGCTGAGCGCCGGCGTCTTTGCGACAGCCGGCGCGGGCGTGGCGCTGCTGCTCGACTTCGGGACGCGCGAGGCGGTCGTCGTGGGACTCGCGATGATGTTCTCGAGCACGATCATCGGCATCAAGCTCCTGCCTACTACGGTATTGCACCATCGACACACCGGAGAGTTGATGATCGGCGTGCTGCTGCTGCAGGACATGCTCGCCATCCTTGTTCTGGTGGTCCTCACGGGCGGGGGCGCAGAGGGTTTCGATATCCGCGCAGCGCTATTGTCGATGCTGGCACTGCCCGTGCTGGTGGCAGGCGCGGCGCTGCTGGTGCGGGTATTCATGGTGCCACTGCTGAAGCGCTTCGATAAATTCCAGGAATACGTGTTTCTGCTCGCCATAGGCTGGTGCCTCGGTCTCGCGGAACTGGCCGCAGCACTGGGGCTGTCGCCGGAGATCGGCGCCTTCGTCGCAGGGGTCTCCATCGCCTCCAACCCGATCAGTCTGTACATCGCCTACAGCCTGCGACCTCTGCGCGATTTTTTCCTCGTGCTGTTTTTCGTGTCACTGGGTGCAGGCTTCGACCTTCGGGTACTGGAGAGCATCTGGGCCGGTGCGCTGCTGCTGTCAGTATTGATGCTGGTGTTGAAGCCGCTCGTGTTCCGATCCCTGCTCGGGCGACTCAGTGAAACGCCTGCGCTCGCCTGGGACGTGGGCTTGCGCCTCGGTCAGAACAGCGAGTTCTCCCTTCTCATCGTCTATCTCGCAGCAGGACTGGGGCTGATCGGAAAGGAAGCTTCGCACCTCGTGCAGGCGACGGCGATCCTGACCTTTGTCGTGTCCTCCTACATCATCGTGCTGCGGCTGCCGAACCCGATCGCGATATCAGACCGGTTACGCCGGGACTGAGGGCCCGGGGCTCAGGAGAGTATGCCGGCAAGTTCGATCTCATTGCCGTCAGGGTCCGCCACGAAGGCGTAGTACACATCGCCGTCGTAACAACTCGGTTCGTGCAGGATCCGCCCTCCCCCGGTACGACAGGTCTCCACGGCTTCGAGAAGGTTGTGCACCACCACCGTCAGGAAGCGCATACCCGTAGCCGCGTACGCCCGCTCGGGCGGGTCCTGCCGGATGTCCGCACCGGGGCAATGGATCAGCTTGATCAGCATGCCGCCTGCCTCGAGGCGATGCTGGTAACCTGGCGGAACGCCCAGATCCTGATTTCCCGAGGGACTCGGGAAATCCAGTCTCATCTGGTACCGGAAGCCGAGGACATCGCGGTAGAAGCGCAGCATGTCCTCCGGTCTATGGGTGATGACAGCGAGTTCCAGCGCAGGATTGGCGATCTGCAGCATGCTCGGGGCTCCGGGCTCAGGTGCGGGGACTTATTGCCCTGATCCGCGCGAGCGGCGCGCCGGGGCACACGTCTAGAATGCCAGCATGCAGACCGCAAAGAACCTCTTCAGCTATCGCAAGTACTGGGCAAAGCGCTTCGGTACGGCGCCCTTCCTGCCCATGAACCGCGCTCAAATGGATGCGCTGGGCTGGGATTCCTGCGACGTGATCATCGTCACGGGTGACGCTTACATCGATCATCCGAGCTTCGGGATGGCGCTGGTGGGCCGTCTGCTCGAGGCCCAGGGGTTTCGCGTCGGGATCCTGGCGCAACCCGACTGGCGCTCAGCGGAGGCGTTCCGCAGCCTGGGTAAGCCGAACCTGTACTTCGGTGTCACTGCGGGCAACATGGATTCGATGGTGAACCGCTATACGGCGGACCGGAAAATCCGCTCCGACGATGCCTACACACCGGGCGCTGAAGCCAACCGTCGCCCTGACAGAGCCGTGATCGTCTACGCCCAGCGCGCACGCGAGGCCTACCCGGACGCAACCGTCGTGATCGGGTCGATCGAAGCGAGCCTGCGTCGCATCGCCCACTACGATTACTGGTCAGACACGGTCCGCCGCTCCATCCTGCCCGACAGCAAGGCGGACATCCTGCTGTTCGGAAATGCCGAGCGCGCGCTGGTGGAACTCACGCACCGGCTCGCGGCGGGCGAGTCGGTCGCCGATATCCGGGACCTGCGTGGCACCTCCTTCATGGTGCCGCGTGGGTGGAGGCCCGAACAGGACTGGGTGGAGGTCGACTCCACCGAGGTGGACGCGCCAGGCCCACTGATCCGGCATCCTGACCCCTACGCCATGGAGCCCGAGACGCAGGTCTCGCCCCCGGAAAGCCCGTCGGAGGAGATACAGCCCGTACGCTTGCTGGGAAGGCCGGCGCGACGCGTGGACCGGGAGCGCAGCGTTGTGCGCCTGCCTGCCTTCGAGCAGGTGAAGGATGACGAGGTGGCCTACGCGCATGCCTCGCGTACCTTCCACCTCGAATCGAATCCGGGTAATGCGCGAGCGATGGTGCAGGCCCATGGTGATCGCGACGTCTGGCTGAACCCGCCGCCGATCCCGCTTACGACGCCGGAGATGGACGGCGTCTACGACCTCCCCTACCAGCGCGCGCCGCATCCCGACTACGGGGATGCCAAGATCCCCGCGTGGGAGATGATCCGCTTCTCCGTGAACATCATGCGCGGCTGCTTCGGCGGCTGCACCTTCTGCTCCATCACCGAGCACGAAGGCCGCATCATCCAGAGCCGCTCCGAGCGCTCGATCCTGCGCGAGATCGAGGAAATCCGCGATCGTACGCCCGGTTTCACCGGCGTCATTTCGGACCTCGGCGGCCCTACCGCCAACATGTACCGCATCGCCTGCAAATCGCCGGAGATCGAGAGCGCCTGCCGCAAGCTCTCCTGCGTGTACCCGGATATCTGCGAGAACCTGAACACGGATCATTCCTCGCTGATTTCGCTCTATCGCAAGGCTCGCGCCCTTCCCGGCATCAAGAAGGTGCTGATCGGCTCCGGTCTGCGCTATGACCTTGCGGTGCGTTCACCCGAGTACGTGAAAGAACTCGTGCAGCACCACGTGGGCGGGTATTTGAAGATCGCGCCGGAGCACACCGAGGAGGGCCCTCTCTCCAAGATGATGAAGCCGGGCATCGGCAGCTACGACAAGTTCAAGGAGATGTTTGACCGGTTCTCGAAGGAAGCCGGCAAGCAGCAGTACCTCATCCCCTACTTCATCGCTGCGCATCCGGGCACCGAGGACGAGGACATGGTGAACCTCGCGCTGTGGCTCAAGAAAAACGGCTTCCGCCTCGACCAGGTGCAGACCTTCCTTCCCACGCCAATGGCGATGGCTACCACCATGTACCACACGCGCAAGAACCCGCTGAAACGGGTGAAACGCGACAGCGAGGAAGTGGAGACCGTGCGCGCTCTTAAAACGCGGCGACTCTACAAGGCCTTCCTCCGTTATCACGACGCGGAGAACTGGCCACTGCTGCGTGAGGCACTCAAACGCATGGGCCGCGCGGACCTGATCGGCAACGGCAAGCGCCATCTCGTGCCCTCGTTCCAACCCGCGGGCACCGGGCCGCAGCGCGAAGGCAAGCGCGGCGCGCCCTCCGCCAAACATGGCAGCAGCGCAGAGACTGTGCCTGCGGGCCGTGGCAGTCGCAGCACTCGTCAGCGCGGGTTCCGGACGTGAAGAGGCTGCATTGCCTGCAGCACCAGCATTCCCGTGTCGCGGCACGGATGCTGGTCTAGACTCGGCCCGTCCCCCGGCGCGCGGACTCACATCGATGGCGCGATTCATCCTCGGACACGCACTGCGCTCGCTGGGCGACAGCAACCCCCGCGTGCGACGCGCCCTGTTCCTGCTGGACCACGCATTTTTCAGCGCACTGCTCTGGCTGATCCGGCTCCTGCCGCCTGCACCGGCGGCGCGCTTTGGTGCCTGGGTCGGCGCCACCCTGGGTCCGCGGTTCAAAAAGAGCCGCGCTCTTGAGGAGAACTTCCGCATCGCATTCCCGGAGCTTGATGAGGCTGCCCGTCATGAGGCGGCACGTGCTGCCTGGGCGAATGCGGGCGCGGTGTTTGCAGAATTCGCCCATCTCGAGGCCATCGCCGATCCGCGCGGCGACGGCCTGGAGGTACGGATACTGGCGGACTTCGCGGTATTCCGCGACGCATCAAGGCCGGCGGTCTTCGTGCTGCCGCACCAGGCCAACTGGGAGATGTCCGGCGCCGCCATCGTGCGCCAGGGTGTACCGCTCACGGCGGTGTATTCCCCGCCGACCAATCCTTTTCTCGGTGAACTGCTGCGCCGCTGGCGGATACGCATTGGCTGCGAGCTGATTGCCCGCGATGAAAGCATGCGTCCCATGATCAAGGCGCTATCGTCGGGTCGCTCGCTCGGCATCGTGATGGACCGCAGGGTCGATAGCGGGAAAGCCGTGACACTGTTCGGGCACCCTAAGCCCACCACACTGGTGCCAGCGCGGCTGGCCATCCGTTACGGCTACGAGCTCGTACCCATTCACGTCGAAAGACTAGGGCCCGCGCGCTTCCGGGTGAGCTTTCATCCGGCCGTGGCCGTACCCAAGGGCGAAGATGAATTGCAGCAGGCCATCCGGATGACCGAGGACCTGCATCGTCTCTTCGAACAGTGGATCCGCCAGTCCCCCGGCAGTTGGTTCGCATCCAAACGGATGTGGTCAAAGGAAACCTATTCCTCCGGCGGCAAGTGACCGCCAGAGCCAGGAGCGCAACGCGATGAGCGAGAAGCACACACCACGCCCGGACGAGCCATCGATACGGCTGTTCCGGAACAACTTCCTGGAATCACTGACACACGTACACCCGATCGTGCCATTGCTGTTCTGGTCACCCGTTGCGGCATGGCTGCTGTGGCGCACGCTCTCGGCTAGCACCATGGGTGGAGGCGAGCTCGCGCTGACGGCGCTTGCGGGACTTACGGTTTGGACGCTCAGCGAGTATCTGCTCCACCGCTTCGTGTTCCATTTCAAGGCACGCAGCGCGCTGGGCAAGTATCTCGTGTTCATGTTCCACGGCGTCCACCACGACGCACCCCGCGACAAGTCCAGATTGGTGATGCCGCCGGCGGGGGCCGTCATCGTGATGTTTTTCCTGTGGCAGCTCTTCGGGCTAGTCGTGCCGTCGCCATGGCTGGAACCGTTCCTGGCGTTCTTCATCGTCGGCTACCTCTGCTACGACTACATCCACTACGGCACGCATCACTTCCCCATGCGTCATCCGCTTCTGCATTTCCTGAAGGTGTACCACCTGCAGCACCACCACGGTGCCAAGGGAATTCGCTACGGTGTGAGTTCACCGTTGTGGGATCGCGTGTTCGGCACGTATCCGCCCGCGGGTACGCGCTGAGAGAGTTGTCACGGTAGCCACAGATGGCCGAGCACCTGCTGCTGCCAAAGCGTCTTGCACGCGCCTTCCCGCGTCTGGGCCATGCGGCGAGATCACTCGAGTCAGGCTTGCTTCGCGCGCTTGTCGGCGTCCTGCGGGCGCTGCCCATCGGCATGGCGTTCGCCATCGCACGAGGCTGCATGCAGTTTCTGGGGCCCTTCACGCCACTCTGGGACAAGGTCTGGAGAAACCATGCGATCGCGTTTCCCGCGATGACTGCGGGCGCCCGCCGCACATTGCGGAGGCAGACCTTCAGCCATCTGGGGGATGCCATTGCAGAACTGGTGCTCGCGCCTCGGCTGTACGCAGACGCCAGCAGGATCGAATGGTGCGCAGATGCGTCTCTTGTAAATGCACTTTCCACCCATCGCCCGATGGTGATGGTCACCGGCCACGTGGGCGCCTGGCAACTCACCAACATGGTGTCGCGCCGCTGGAGCATCCCCCTCACCTCGCTCTATGCCGAGGAGTCCAACCCGGGGATGGCCTCGTTGATGCTGGATCTGCGCAACGGTCTTGGCTGCCGGTGGTTGCCCAGCGCGGGTGGTGTCCGGACTCTTCTTGAGGAGCTGCGCTCAGGTCACTCGGTCGGACTGGCCTGCGACACGCGCATGGATCAAGGTGAAACGGTACCCTTCTTCGGCCACCCGGTACTCAGCAATACCGTGCCCGCCCGGCTGGCACTGCGGCTAGGCGCGCCGCTGGTGCCGGTACTTGCGGAACGTTTGCCCGGCTACCGCTACAGGATCAGCCTGCAAGCGCCGGTTGAGGCACCGGACACTTCCAGAACACAGCAGGAACAGGCCCTGGACATGACCGCCGTCATGATGGCCCGCTTCGAGACGTGGGTGCGGGAACGGCCAGCGGAATGGATGTGCCTCTCACGTCGTTTTTCCAAGGATCTCGACAAGGCAGTACGACGTAAATGACGACCCTTCGCCACGCATGCACGCTCATCCTTACCGCTGCCGTCCTCGCGCCACGGGCAGATGGCACCGAACTCGAGACGGTTGTTGTCACAGCCACACGCGGCGCGGGCGAAGCGGGCACACTGCCTGCCAGCCTGAGTACCGTAGCCGCGCCGGAACTGGAACTCATCGGTGCAGTGCACATCAGCGAAGCCCTGTCACGAGTGCCCGGCACCTGGATCAGCCGTGGTAACGGCCAGGAAAACCTGACCGCCATCCGCTCGCCCGTGTTTACCGGCGCAGGCAGTTGCGGTGCGTTCTATCTTGGCGAAGACGGCGTACCCATAAGGCCCAGCGGCTTCTGCAATGTGAACGCCCTCGCCGAGGTGAACGGAGAACAGGCAGAACGTATCGAAGTGCTGCGCGGGCCCGGAACCGCCGTCCACGGGGCGAACGCGCAGCACGGGGTCATCAACGTCATCACGCGCGCAGCGCCGCGTGACGGCACGGAACGCGCCATCGCACTCGAGGCCGGTGCGAACGACTACACCCGGCTGCTCGGGCGCCTTGGGGCGGGCGATGCCTCGCAGGGTTGGCTGCTCACCGTCAACGCCGCACACGACGATGGCTACAAACGCAGCTCTGGCTACGAGCAGCAGAAGCTCGGCCTGCGTAACGATCTCGACTGGGATGGCGGAAGCTTCTCGTCGCGCTACAGCTTCGTGAACCTGGAGCAGGACACGGCGGGATTCGTGATCGGCGAAGGCACTTACCGTCGCAGCGATACCAAACGCGAGAACCCGAACCCGCAGTCCTTCCGTGACAACCGCGTGCACCGCTGGAGTGGTGATCTGCGCATCGACGGACCTGCCGACAGCGCATTCAGCCTCACGCCTTATCTACGCCATCAGGAGATGCGCTTCCTCCAGCACTTCCTGCTGGGAGAGCCGGTGGAGGAAAACGGTGTCGAAGCCGCAGGAGTCCAGGCCGGATGGTCTATGCCAATGGGGGCAGACTCTCTCCTGCGCGCCGGTCTCGACGGTGAACTGGCCGAAGGGTGGCTCAAGGAGACACAGGCGCTTCCGGTGCCCGGCATCAGCTCGCTTCCAGCGGGCAAACACTACGACTACCGCGTAGACAGCGGCATGTCGGCCGCTTTTTCCCAGATCGAGTGGCAGGCACTCCCGGGCACGCGGGTGCTGGCGGGCCTGCGGCTCGAGAGACAGTCGTATGACTACGACAACCGCATGATCGATGGCGCCACCCGGGACGACGGCAGTCCCTGTGGCGCACCCGGGCGTCCCTCCCCGTGTCGCTATTCACGACCCGCGGATAGCCAGGATAGTTTCACGGAATGGTCCTGGAACGCAGGACTTGTGCATGCACTCGGCGCAGATCAAGACATTGTCCTGAACGCCGGGCGCGGCTTCCGACCGCCGCAGACCGCCGAGCTCTACCGCCTGCAGGCGGGTCAAGTGAGCACAGAGATCGCGCCAGAACAGATCGACAGCGTCGAGGCAGGCATTCGCGGCTCTAGGGGGCCGGCGGATTATTCCTTGGTGGCCTTCGCCATGGAAAAGCGTGAGGTGATCTATCAGGACGCCGACCGCCGCAACGTGAGCGGTGCACGCACACGACATCAAGGTATCGAGTACTCCGTGGGACTCCGATTGGGCGCTGACTGGAGGCTTGATGCCGACGGTACGCTTGCGCAGCACCGTTACGACAGCGCCGACGTCCTGCAGGGGCTCCCTCCGGGGACCGACATCAAGGGAAACGACATTGACACCGCGCCGCGCAGCTTCGCCTCGGTGCGGCTGTCATGGGACGCCAGTCCCCACACCCGCGCGGAGCTAGAGTGGCAGCACATGGGGCGGTATTTCCTCGAACCCACCGAGAGCTTCGACTATCCGGGCCACGATCTGCTTCACCTGCGCGTCCGGCACGAGATCGCACAAGGCTGGTCGCTCACGGCACGCATCAGCAACCTGCTCGACGAGGACTACGCAGAGCGGGCGGATTATGCGTTCGGTGACTATCGTTACTTCGTGGGTGAGCCTCGCGAACTGTTCCTCGAGATCGCCTGGGAGCAGCCCTAGGCCGCGCGGGTCCACGCGGCCAGGGCGAGCCTTATCGTAGCCCGGCGTTGATGCTGTCCAGCACCTTGCTGCCGGGACACAGGTCTTTCTCCTTCAACGAGTTCAGCGGACGCCGTGAAGCACCGAGCAACTTGTAAAGATCGGGTGCGTCGCGGTCGATGTAGAGCAGGCCTGTGAGCGTACGGCCAGCCTGTTCGTGCTCGGAGATGGCGCGCAACGCCGCCTGTGGATCTTCCACGTCGTAGTCCTGACCCGAGTCCTTGTGGAGCCGGATGATGGAACCGTCATGCATCCGTACATCAACCGTTGAACCGGACGCGTAGCTCGCGCGGATTTCGTCGCGTATAGGCACGAAATCAACAGGTGCGGCGTCCATGTGGTCACGTACATGGATGTAGCTCTTCGTCGAGCCCTCATGGTTGTTGAAGGTCACGCAGGGCGACATGACATCCAGCAGGGCGAAACCGCGGTGGCTCAAGGCCGCCTTGATCAGCGGCACCAGTTGTTGGCGATCACCGGAGAAACTCCGGGCCACGAATGTCGCGCCGAGCTGGATAGCGAGGCTCGCGAGGTCAATCGCCTCGTAAGGGTTGCTCGCCCCTTTCTTGCTCTTCGATCCGCGGTCCGCCGTCGCGGAATCCTGTCCCTTGGTGAGTCCGTAGCAGCCGTTGTTCTCGACGATATACGTCATGTTCAGGTTGCGCCGCACCACATGCGCGAACTGCCCCATGCCGATCGACGCCGAGTCACCGTCACCTGAGACGCCGATGTAGACGAGATCGTTGTTTGCAAGGCTCGCACCCGTCGCCACGGACGGCATGCGGCCGTGCACGGAGTTGAAGCCATGCGAGCGCCCCAGGAAATACGCTGGCGTCTTGGATGAACAGCCGATACCGGAGAGCTTCGCGATGCGGTGCGGCGCGAGCGGCAGGCCGAAGCAGGCCTCGATGATGGCGGCGCTGATCGAGTCGTGTCCGCATCCCGCGCAGAGGGTGGAAATGGAGCCTTCGTAGTCCTTGCGCGTGAACCCCAGCGCATTGGTCGGCGCATCAGGGTGGCGGAAATTCGGGCGCTGGTAAGTCATGCCTTGGTCCTCGCGGAGTTGCTGCGCTTGCGTGCGATATCGGTGACGTTGGCGCCGCCGAGACGGCTGCGTATGTGGCCTGCGATGTGCCGCGCCGTGATAGGCAATCCGTCGTAGTTCAGCACCGACACGAGTTTCTCGCGCGTCGCAGCGCTGCTTTCGTTCAGCAGCAGGCGTCGCATCTGTCCATCGCGGTTCTGCTCGATCACAAAGACGGTGTCGTGCTCCTCCAGGAACTGCTCGACTTCCCGCGTGAACGGGAAGGCCCGAAGACGCAGCGTGTTGATCGCGTAGCCCTCCTCTTCCAGGATCTCGAGGGCCTCGTAGGCGGGAGAAGCGGTGGTGCCGAAGAACAACGCACCCGTCTTCGTAGGCCGAGCGGCGGGCTTGATCTTGGGCGCGGGAACGTAGCGCTTCGCGGTCTCGAACTTGAGCAGCAGACGGTCTACGTTGCGCACATAGGCATCGCCGTCCTCGGTATAGACCGCGTACTCGTCACGCGAGGTGCCGCGCGCGGTGAAGGAACCCTTGGTGGGGTGCGCGCCGGGCAAGGTGCGGTAGGGAATACCGTCGCCGTCCGTATCGAGGTAGCGGCCATAGCGTGCCTGGAGTTTCTCCAGCGCCTCGCCGTCCAACACCTTGCCCCGGTCAAAGCGGTAGCTGTCGTCGAATTCGAGGGGCGGCGACATGCAGTCGTTCATGCCGAGCTCAAGGTCGGTGAGCATGATCACGGGCGTCTGCAGCCGCTCGGCGAGATCAAAGGCATTTACCGTCAGGCTGAAACACTCCGCTGGCGTGGCCGGGAACAGCAGCACGTGCTTCGTGTCCCCGTGAGAGGCGTAGGCCGCGGCCAGGATGTCTGACTGCTGCGTGCGCGTCGGCATGCCAGTCGAGGGGCCGGCGCGCTGCACATCGACGAGAACAGTAGGGATCTCCGCAAAGTAGGCCAGGCCAAGGAATTCACTCATCAACGACAGCCCGGGACCACTGGTAGCGGTGAACGCGCGCGCGCCGTTCCAGGACGCACCGATCACCATGCCGATCGCAGAGA
>Ga0068877_10004066_pt1 | contig 11510 bp, 15 predicted proteins | sample NOAtaG_FD_66437 | JGI IMG/M metagenome (GOLD analysis project Ga0068877, IMG submission 66437) | Freshwater lake microbial communities from Lake Erie, under a cyanobacterial bloom - NOAA_Erie_Diel6S_1000h metaG | ecosystem: Environmental > Aquatic > Freshwater > Lake | place: USA: Ohio, Lake... | reverse complement strand
TCCATAACGAAAGCCCCAAGCCGTTCATTTGGACCGCTAAGGCCAACGGCATTCTTGCCAAAGTGATGCGTGCCAAAGCATCGGCGCTTACTGGTCACTCTGTGTGAAGCACTACACTAGGGGATTTTCGTCGTCTGGTGCGCCACCAATCGCCAAGCGCCGTTCTTGCGAACCCAGAAGTGGATCAGCATTAGATGGTCGTTGAACGGCCCGGCGTCATTCTTACCCGTCACACGTGCGATCGCATGGAGCACGGCCGAGTCCCCGTGAACCCGCACTGTTGTCTTCTCGTATTGGAACGTGTCGTAGCGCTGCTTGCCTTCCCGCAACCGGCCCAGATACTCCGTGAGGTTCTCGACTTTGCCGGTTGAGTGGGCATAGATCACGTCGGGGGAAAAAATGCCCTTCAGGCCACTCTCATCCCGCTTGAGTACGGCCTCATACCAGGATTTTTCCGCTTGTTTGATTTCTTCTTCGGCGGTGGCCGGGAGGCTCAACGCGCCGAGCACCAAAAACAGCAGCAGGCGAATCAAGCTCCAGCTCCCTTGGCCTGCTCACCCCGCGCCTTGATCAGATCGCGAATCTCACCCAGCAGGGCTTCAGTCGGCGTCGGCGGCGGCGTCATCTTCGCGGCGTAACGATTAAACGGCAATACGATCAACACGTACATGCCCAACGCCTTGATCAGAAAACTCACGATGGTATTGATGAAATTGCCGATTGTGATGCCACCAACCTTGAGAGCGGAAAAGTCCGGCTGCCCGCCCAGCATCCCGATCACCGGCGTCAGGATGTCTTTGGTCAGCGAATTTACAATTTCGCCAAAAGCCGCGCCGATAATCACACCAACAGCTAGATCGATCACGTTGCCGCGGGCAATAAAGCTCTTAAACCCCTGGATCATGATGGAATCCTCCTTCTCGGGGGATTCTATACAATTCTCCGGGCGCTAAGGCTTCGGTGGATCAACTTTAATGATAATTTCGCCTTTGCGCGCCTTGCCCAGTTGCCGGCGCACCTCGAGCTCCTGTGTCTGCGCATCGCGGTCCAGGGCATCGACACGATACTTCAACTCATCCCGCTCCCGCGCGAGATCCGCATTCTGCGCCTGCAATTGCCGCAGGTCAGCGCGCTGCTTGAGCAATGCCGGCACGCCATTCGGACCCAGTAGCACAACAACTACATACACGCCCGCCGTAAGCAGCCCGAGGGCCAGACCGACGCGGCGAAGTATTGTGGATTGAAACATTGTAATGAGGGCTACTCTTGTTTATAAAACGTTGACAGCGAGAAGGCAAATGAAGAATGAGTTTTGCTTGATTTTATCCACCGCCCCCGACCACGGCACAGCCCGCTCGATTGCCCGCGCGCTGGTCGACAAACAACTGGTTGCCTGCGTTAACATCCTCCCCGAGGTCGAGAGCATTTATCGTTGGCAAGGGCGGGTCGAGTCGGCCTCCGAGCTACTATTGCTGATGAAAACTACAGCGGCAGCAAGCGGCGAGGCGATCGCCGAACTGTCGCGCCTTCACCCGTATGAGGTGCCGGAAGCAATTGTGCTTCCCATCTCGGCGGGCCTGCCATCTTATTTGAGTTGGCTTGGCGCGGAGTGTGATAGTCTCGGCTAGTTTATGCAAGCCAGCAGCACCCGCCATTGGGTCATCGTCTTCGCCGTCGTTCTTTCCATCATCACTTACATCGACCGTGTCTCAATTTCCTTCGCCGGCCCGAATATGCGCAAGGACCTCGGCCTCGATTCGGCGCAGTTCGGCTGGGTTCTGGCCGCGTTCGCCTGGGCCTACGCCCTCTTTGAGATCCCCGGCGGCTGGATGGGCGACAAGATGGGTCCGCGCAAGGTCCTGACCCGCATTGTCATCTGGTGGAGTTTCTTCACCGCCGCCACGGGATGGGCGATGAACTATGTTTATCTGCTCGTGGTCCGCGCGCTGTTCGGGGCGGGCGAAGCCGGAGCTTTCCCGAACATCACCAAGGCTTTTTCCACCTGGCTTCCGCCGGCCGAAAAGAGCCGCGCTCAGGGCATCGTGTGGATGAGCGCGCGCTGGGGCGGCGCCTTCACCCCCTTGCTCATGGCCGCCTTGTTCCAGATGATCGACTGGCGCGTCGCCTTTCAAATTTTTGGCGTCCTGGGCGTGATCTGGTGCTTCTTCTTCTACGCCTGGTACCGCGACAATCCCAAGGACCACAAAAGCGTTAATCCCGCCGAGCTCGCCATCATCGGCGATAGCGTCAAGATGGCGGATGACCACGGCAGCGTGCCCTGGAGCCGCTTTGCTTCTTCAACGAGCGTCTGGCTCTTGTGGGTGCAGTACTTTCTGCTTAGCTATGGCTGGTATTTCTACATCACCTGGTTTCCCACCTACCTGAAGGATTCGCTCAACTTCGACCTCAAGGCCAGTGGCGCTATCCTCGCCGGCATGCCTCTTTTTCTTGGCGGAATCGGCTGCCTCGTCAGCGGCTTTCTCACCCCGAAACTCGCGCATGCCCTCCGTGACGCCCGCCGCGCCCGCAAGATCGTGGCCGTCACCGGCATGACCATGGCCGGCATTCTTCTCCTCGTCGCCATGCAGCTCAAGGATCCGCTCACCATCGTCGCCGTGATCGCCATGGCCAGTTTTTCGAACGATCTCGTCATGCCGCCGGCCTGGAATACCTGCATGGACGTCGGCGGAAAATTCTCAGGGACACTCTCCGGCAGCATGAACATGATGGGGAACTTCGCTGGCGGCGTTGCCCCGGTGGTCATCGGTTATGTGCTCAAGCAGACCAACAACGACTTCACGCTAACCATTTACATCTCCGCGGCAGCTTACTTTCTCGGCGCTCTTTGCTGGCTGGGTATTGACTCGACAAAAGCTCTCGACCACCAAGGCTAATGGCTGTTTTGCTGCGCTGGCTGGCTCTTTTCCTCGTCGCGATTGTTCTGGCCTACGAGGAATTGCAGTGGCGCTTGGCCGCCGTTTATGCGCTGCTCGGCCGCCTGCCTATACTCCACCAGTTGGAGACCGCCGTAACCCGTCTGCCGCCTTACGGCGCCTTGGCCTGCTTCACTTTACCGACTGTCTTTCTGTTTCCGCTGAAGCTGATGGCGGTTTATTGGCTGGGAGGCGGATATCCCATGCTCGGGCTCTCCACGATGGTTGCCGCGAAGGTAGCCGGCACGGCTCTGGTGGCCCGAATCTTTCAACTCACACGGCCCGCCCTGCTTACCATCGCTTGGGTACGCTGGATCTACGACCGCGTAATCGCCTTGCGCGCGGCGGCCTACCAACTCTGGCGGTCCTTGCCACTAGTGCGTTGGGCGCGCCAGCGCTGGCGCCGGCTCAAGGAAACCGTGGCGCGCCGCCTTACCCGGGCGGAATCAGCCGCAGCATCCCGAAATTCAAGCTCAACTCGCGGTCATCATTCGGCGCCGACCACACCGGACTGACCCGGATCTCCAGTTCGTAGCGCGCCGCCGCGGGCAGATTCGCCTCGAGCGCGAACAGACCGTTGCGGTCCAGCGGCCAAGCCTTCAGCGGCAGGCCATTGACAAAAACTTCCACAACCGGACGCGGACTCGCCTGAAAAATCGCCTCCGGAGCGAATCCCCGCAGCCGCAGGCGCTGCTCGCCCCCCTTCACATTCGTCAGCCAAGCCGACGCCCGCGCCCCGATCCAGCGGTATTTGTTGCCATAAACACCTTCCAGTTCATGCCAGCCGTGGCCCAGATGCTTCTCGTGCGAAGGCAGCGAAAAATCGATGATGTCATCACGATCGCCCGGGTACAACTCCCGCTTGTCCTGGGACGGCAACAGGTTGTAAACACCCTGGTGCAGCGGGGATTGGTAGCCGCAGCCCATGCAATTCAACGCCGATGCTTCATCCCGGCTCAGGTCGCCCCCGCAATCCGGGCAGCGGAAGCGCGACTCAAAGCGCGTCTCCGCATCATAGGGTGGCGGTGTCCCCTCCTTGCGGCAGATCGCGGCCAGTGTGCCACCCATCAGCCGCGCCGCCCGCCATTCGGAATGATGCGGATCCGTTGCCACCGCAATCTTCTTCAGCCATCGCTCCGCCCAGCCGCGCTCCGGCACGAAAAGCTGGTAGCGCTGTTCGGCGAAGTGTTTGGTGATCAGGTGATGCCAGTCACTCAAATACATTCGGTGATTCTGGTGGATGCCAAAGCTTTCCTCCTGGTGCGCCCCGATCACGTCTTTCACCAGGAAGCCCAGCAATCCCCAGTCGTACAGCTTCCGCTCCCAGGGCTTCATCGTGTCGTAATACGGGCAACGGTACAGCCGTGCCGTGAGTAGCCGCCGAATCGGCTCCTCCGCGAAAAAGAAAATTCCGCCCGGCGCCAGCACCCGCTTTACTTCGAGAAACACGCTCTCGATGTCCATGAATTGCGAAAGCATCTGAAACGCGCACACCATCCGCAACGAACCATCGCGAAACGGCAGGTGCAGCGCGTCGCCGGCCACAAGCACCGGAGTATGCTCCAACTGCCAGCGTTCGCGCAACGCCATCCCGTAGCGCAGTGAGTCCTCGGATATGTCCAGGGCATAACCGCTCGCCCCATACTGGTTTGCCAGCATGTAGCTGGAATGCCCGGCATTGGCGCCGATCTCGACAAAGGGGCTCATCGGGCCGATGAAGTCGAGCATCTGGTCGAGAATCGCTCCGCGCCGCTGATTCTCCTCGGCATATACGCCCGCTGCCCTTTCCGGTTCACCCAGACTTGCGAAGTTATGAAACTCGACCTCGGCCCGCTTTACCGAAAGAGATTGGGCTGCGTCCTCGTGAGGCCCCGCCGGCAAAGACTTATTTTCTGGCATTCATCCATTCGCCTGTTTTCATCACTCGCATCGGATTGCTCAATATTAATGGATTATCTAATGGATTTGCTTGCAACAGCAACAAGTCGGCCGGCGCCCCGTATTCGAGCCGTGAACCGGTATTCACCGGCGTCACATAAAGGCCGACCGCATTCGTGATCTCCGCTTTCTCCGGAATAGTCACCCCAGCCGACGCCGTCGCCACCAGGACCTTACCCACATGAACAATCACGATCGAATTGACAATCGGCGGCCGGCCTGTGCCATCGATCAATGTCGCCCCCAGTATCACCTTCGGCGGAGGAATTACCTCCTTTGGCGCCAAACCCGAACAAGAGCACATCTCCAATAGGGCGGCAAGAATCGTTATGCGAGCAAATTGCATCAGCCTTCCATTATCTCCGGTGGCAGTTGCTCGAGTGAATCGACGAGATAATCCGGCCCAAAGGCGCTCAACTCCTCGCGCCGCATCGGCCCTGTGGTCACGCTGATCACCGCTATACCGTTTTCACGCGCCGCCCGGATATCGTTCAGGTGATCCCCAACCAGAAACACCTTCGTACCCGGGCCGCTCAAACCCCGGCGGCGCGCCTGATCTAGGGCAATCGCCACAAGTTCACCCCGCGCCCAGCCCATTTCCGCGAAGGCGCCAAATTGAAAGAACGGCCTCAACCCCGCCCGGCTCACCTTATGCCAGCCGATCCGCGAAAGGTTTCCCGTCACCAAACCCGCGGCGATTCCACGCCGGCTCAGCCGCCCAAGAAACGGCCTCACCCCCGCGCAAACCCTGTGTTTCAGATCGGGGCAAAGACGCGGATAACGCCTCATCGCATCGCGTACAATCGCCGGCATCCATTCGCCGATGCGCTTGTCGGCCACGCCCGCCTGCCGCAGCATCAAACGCAGGATGTCCCGGTCCAGCATGCCCGCTACCGGCACCCCCTCGGCCGTAACGCGGCGCTGCGCCCGTTGCGAGGCCGCCTGCTCAAGCGCCATCCGGTGGTGCGGCCCCGCCCGCGAAACCAGCGTGCCGTCTATGTCGAAAAGAAAAAGTGTGCGCAACTCTTCCGATAGTAAAATACAAGTTAACAATGCAGGTCTTGCAGGCAGGTGGCGAGAAATACATTCTTCTCGAACTGGAACCAGAGGCAATCGGGGGCATCGCCAGTCAGGCGGGCTTTGAGGCCCAGCTCGAAGAGCGCGAAAGAGCTTGGGTGATTCACATCACCGCCCAGGATCGCAAAACGCCTTTACTGCTTTTCGATGCCGCCGACCCCGGCAATCTCGGCTGGTTTTCCCGCTGCCAGTTCTATGTCGACGGCGCCAGCGGTAATGTTCTGCAAACTCCGCTCGCCATCGCTAACCTGCGCGACCGCCGCGGCAATTTGCTTTCCAACGGTCTGCGCGTTCATATCGCCAAGGAAATCTCGGCCCGCTTCAAGCTCCCCGGCCGGATCGCCGTCAACGAACAGATGATCTATCAGGTCTTCTACAACCTTCTGCATGCCCTGCAGAATGTAGGGGTCGGCCTGTGCGGCGGCCCCAGTGTCCGCGCCCTCGCCGGACGCGGAGAAAATACCGCTCTGCGCTTTTAGCCAGACCGGAACACGCAACGCTGAATCACGATTCTTCGTCCCTTCATTCCGATGCCATTTCTGATCGCCTTTCTCGCCGCCTCCCTGGTTGCCGCCCAGGATCCCCGCGCCATTCTCTCGCTCGCCCTCGAACGCGACGAGCGCAATCTCGAGTTGCTCAATACCTACATCTACGAGCGCAAAACGGTTCAGCGCACATACGGCAAGAATGGCGGCCTCCAGCAGACCAGCGAGAAACTCCACGAGGTCTTCCATGTCGATGGCTCTGAGATTGAACGCCTCATCGCCAAGGACGGCAAACCACTTTCAGAAAAAGAACAGCGCGAGGAGCAGCGCCGCGTCGACAAGTTGATCGAAAAATTCAACAAGCAATCTCCCCAGGATCGGGCCCGGCGCCGGCGCGAATCGGAAAAAGACCGCCGCGAGGAGATCGAAGCACGCCGTGAAGTACTCGATGCCTTCGACTTCACCTTGACGGGCGTTGAGTCCATCCGCGGCCGCTCCTGCTGGGGCATCCGCGGTGAGCCTCGGCCCGGCTTCACTGGCAAAGGCCGCCGCGCCGATCAGATGCGCAAGGTGCGTGGCACGGTCTGGATCGACCAGCAAACACACGAATTCACGCGCATGGATCTCGACACCCATGGCACGATCAGTTTCGGCTGGTTCCTATTCCGCCTGCAGCCGGGCGCGCGCATCCGTCTCGAACAAACCCTGGTCAACAATGAAGTCTGGCTTCCGGTCGAGGTTGGCATTCGCGCCGATGCCCGGCTGCTCGGCAAGATGCTCCGCATCGGCCTCGATATCGAGCACGGCAAGTTTCGCAAATTCAGCTCCGAGTCGAAGCTCGTTGTCGCCCAGCCTTAGGCGCCGCTCTCAGACCACCGTCATCCGCTCTTTGCGATAAAGTCCCGCGCGGCGGATGTAGTCCGCGACAGCCTCGGGCAAGTCTTCCGCGCCCAACCCCTGGGCCAGTCGCGCCCGGATTCCGGAGGAACTCTCGGACAGATCGAGGGAATCAAGCCGGTGCACACGCGCCCCCGCCGGCACTTCATAATCGAAGCCCGGCCGCGCCGCGACAATAAACTCCGTCATCGCGAACACCTCCGCAACCCGGTACCAGGTCAGCACTTCAGCAAAAGCATCCGCACCAATGATGAAGAAGAAGTCAACCCCGGAGCCATAGGACTCCCGCAGCCGCTCAAGCGTCTGAATCGTGTAGCTCTTGCCTTCGCGATCCTCCACATCGCAGGCCTCCAGGCCCTCGTCTCCGGCGCAGGCCAGCCTCACCATCTCAAGCCTCTGCTCGTAGCTGGCGCCCGTCAGGGCCTGCTTGTGCGGCGGCAGACGGTTCGGGATCACCAGCACCCGGTCAAGACCAAAGGCCTGACGCGCCGCGCGCGCCACCGCCAGGTGCCCCTTGTGCAGCGGATCGAAGGTCCCCCCATACAGTCCAAGCCGCTTCCTAGGCAGGATCATCCCCATTCACACCCGCAGCGAAATCATCTTTGTTTCGCTCATCTCCGCCACGGCGTAGCGCGGCCCTTCCTTACCCAGCCCACTTTCCTTTCTGCCTCCATACGGCATCAGATCCACACGGTAATTCGATGAGTCATTGATCAACACCGATCCGGCCTCGATCTCGCGCAGGCAACGCAGCGCCGCATCCAGCCGGTTCGTAAACACCCCGGCCTGCAATCCATAGCGCGAATCATTCACCATCGCGATCGCCTGATCGAGGCTCGCAAACCCATTCACACAGGCCACCGGGCCAAACACCTCATCCCGCCACACGGCGCTCTCGCTGCGAACACCCTCAAGCACCGTCGGCTGCAGCGTCGCCCGGCTCCGCCCACCCCCGCTCACCAGCCGCGCCCCCTGCCGCACCGCCTCGCCGATCCAGCCCTGCACCCGCTGCGCCTCGGTTTCCTCTATCAGGCTCGAGATCTCTGTCTCCGGCTCGAGCGGATGTCCCAGCCGTAGCGCCCGGGCCCGCTCGGTGAAGCGCTCGAGAAACTCCGGCAACACGGCGCTCGCCACCAGCACGCGCTGGACACTGATGCAGGTTTGCCCGGAATTCACATAGGCCCCCGCCGCGCAAGCCTCCGCCGCCATGGCCAGATCCGCATCCTCGAGCACCACCACAGCACTGTTGTTACCTAGCTCGAGCGTAACTTTCTTTAAGCCCGCCAGCCCCGCCAGTTGCCGCCCCACCGCCGCACTGCCCGTAAAGCTGACAAGCCGCGCCGCTGGCGCCTCCACCAGTGCCCGTCCCAATTCCCCGCCCGGCCCGACGACAACCTGCAGCGCATCCTTGGGCAGCCCGCAATCGTTGAGCAGGGCCGCGGCCTTCAAGGCGCTGAGCGGCGTCGCGCTCGCTGGCTTATGCACCACCGCGTTGCCTGCCGCGATCGCCGGCCCCACCTTGTGCATGCTCAAATTGAGCGGAAAATTGAATGGCGTAATCGCCGCCACCACGCCTACCGGTTGCCGCATCGTGTACCCCAGACGCCCTTTGCCATTCGGCGCCGCGTCCAGCGGTATCTCCTCCCCCGCCAGCCGGTGTGCTTCCTCCCCGCTCGCCCACAAAGTGCCCGCCGCCCGCTCCACTTCCGTCCGCGCCTCGCGCAAGGGCTTCCCGCTCTCAAGCGCAATCGTCCGCGCGAAATCTTCCTGGTTGGCCAACAATCCACGGCTGCCCGCGAACAAAATTTGCGCCCGCTCATCGCGCGTCAAATTGCCCATCATCCGCGCCGCTGCCTGCGCCCGCTCCAATACCGCGCCGATTTCCGCCACCGGCGTCTCTTCCACCTCCGCTACCTTCACCCCGTCATAGGCCAAGAGAATTTTTCGCGCGCTCATACTCCTCCGACTGTATCCTGTACTGCTCATCGAGCTTAACGATCACTCGCGGCCGCGTCAGATGCTTCTCAACGGCCAGTTCTTCCATCAGCACAACCCATCGCGTTTCCCCGTCATACCGGGTGACGACACTGCGCGGCCAACGCGCCCAAGCAAGAAAAATCTGCGCCGTTCTTGTTCCCCCCGCCTTCCGCAGCGCCACCCCCGCTGCCTCCGATGGTACTTGCCGGAAGTAGGTCTGCCCCCCCTCGGCATCAAAATCACGCATCAACCGCAGATCCGTAAGCTTCTGAAACGCCCGGCCCTCCACGAGCGCCACGAATTCCAGCGGCTGCCAACTCGGATACACGTCATAGCGCCGCGGCGCCTCCCCCAGGTACACCCGGCTGGCCAGTTCCCCCATCGCCTCCTGCCGCAAAACATACCGTGTGCTCCACCACGCACCGATCAACACCAGCACCACACAGGCGCTCGCCCTTCCACTTGCCTGCCGCGCACCGATCTCCCCGCTCACCAGATTCGACAGAAAAGGTACTCCAAACGCCAACCCCAACAGCGTGTACAAAACCGGGTCAAAGAACGACTCGATGCCCAAGGCATAGTAAGCGTCGGAGAATGGCAGCAGAATGCGCGTGCCCCGGTACGTCAGAAGATCCGTCAGATCATGCGCCACGACGCCCAGCAGCGCCACGCCCAGCGCGCCCCACCACTGCACCGGGCGCCGCAACACAAAGCGGACTCCCACCACGGTCGCCAATGCCATCAATGGCGCAAAGGCCAGCGCGTGCGTGAAGTGCCGGTGCCATTCAAGCAATACCTCCCGGCCCAAAAAGCGCGCCACGCTATCAGAATCCGGCGCGTTGGCGCCAAATACCATCACCCACGCCCAATTGCTCGTCCAGCGCCGCGCACCCACTGCCCGTCCCGCGAGAAATCCAATAGCAGTATGTGTCAGAGGATCCATGCTTTAGCGGGCCGGCGCCAGCAGCGTAAGCGCACTCTCGCGAATCTCCAGCTTCGCCGGCAATTCCCCAAACAATTCTCCATCGAGTTGCAGATACACCGGTTCCCTGCCCGCCGGCGCCAACTCCAGTTCCTTCACCCGGTGCACATGCACGCCGCTCATGCCGCGGTGCCGGTTCACCAGCACCCCACTCAGGTACTTGAGATAGCGCAATGCCAGCCGCCCCTCGAACATCACCACTTCGAAGCCCGGCTCATCAAGCGAAACCGTTTTGGCAATCTCCAGGTCGCCACCGTAATTCTTTACCCGGCTCACCAGCGCGAAACTCACCTTGGCTTCGCGGCCACCCACCTGGGCCCGCATCTCCGGCAGAATCCGCAGCGACGCGGCGAAGCCCGCCGTCCAGTAGGCCGCTTTGCCCAGCTTCTTCTTCAACCCCGGATTCACTTCCCGCACGATCTGCGCATCCACACCCGCCCCGGCCATCGCCACAAAGTACCGGGCATCGCCGCGCTCTGGCGTGCACTTACCGAGAGCGATTCGCCGCCGCTCCCAATCCTTCACCCTTCCCGCCGCTCGTAACAGATTCGTGCCAATGCCCAATTCCACGGCCAGACAATTCGCCGTCCCGCCGGGCAGCACGCCCAGCGGCGTCTCCATGCCCGCCAGACCGTTGATCACTTCGTTGATGGTTCCATCCCCACCTGCCACGTAGATCGCCGCGGCGCCGCGGCTGGCGCATTCCCGCGCCAGCGCCCCGGCCATTTTCGGCCCTGTTGTCGGCGCCGGCTCCACGGGCCCGATTTCCCGACGCAACAATTCGAGCGTGGCGCGAATCCACGCGGGGTTTCGCTGCAGCTTTCCCGCAACCGGATTATAGATGAGGTAATTCGTCAAGGCAGGCCGCTAAACTGTTAGTTTACCGTCCTTATGGCTGACGCCGAACTCTCCATCGCTGAACAGATCCGCCAACTCCGTTCCGAGATCACCCGCCACGAACACCTCTACTACGTTCTCGACAGTCCCGAGATCACCGACGCGCAATACGACTCCCTGCTGCGCCAGCTCTCTTCCCTCGAAGACCAGCATCCCGAATTCCGCACCCCCGATTCCCCCACTCAGCGCGTCGGCGGCGCCCCCCGCGAAGGCTTCGTCAAACTCGCTCATTCCTCCCCCATGCTCAGCCTCGATAACGCCCTCAACGAGGCGGAACTGCGCGACTTTGACCGGCGCGTCCGCGACCTCCTCGCCGACGAGCCA
>Ga0068877_10004064_pt1 | contig 11514 bp, 7 predicted proteins | sample NOAtaG_FD_66437 | JGI IMG/M metagenome (GOLD analysis project Ga0068877, IMG submission 66437) | Freshwater lake microbial communities from Lake Erie, under a cyanobacterial bloom - NOAA_Erie_Diel6S_1000h metaG | ecosystem: Environmental > Aquatic > Freshwater > Lake | place: USA: Ohio, Lake... | reverse complement strand
CATAGAAAAATACGCGCTTGTTGCATTATTAACCTATCGCGGGCTAAATTATTGTGTGCCGGGGCGGCGGGATAGCCCACCGAGCCTAAAAGACTGTTTTTTCACAAATTATTAGCTCTTCGCCCCGCCGTTTCAGCGGCTTCCCTCCAGCACGTAAATGGCCGGCAGATTCCGCCCAAGCCCGTCGTAATCCAGTCCGTACCCAACCACAAATCGGTCTTCGATGTCAAAGCCAATCAAATCCGCCTGCACCGGAAATTGCGCGGCGGCGGGTTTGCGCAAAAACGCCGCGATGGAAACCGTAGCCGGTCTTTGCGCCACCAGATCACTGACTAAAAAGTGCAGCGTCCGGCCGGTATCCAGAATATCCTCAATCAGCACAACGTGGCGGCCCTCCACGCGGGTTTCCAGGCCAAGTACCTGCCGCACGTCGCCGACAGACTGAAGGCCGCTGTAAGACGATAATTTGACGAAACTGATCTCGCAGGGGCCCGCAAAGGTGCGCACCAAATCCGCCGCGAAAATAAACGCACCGTTCAAAATGCCGATAAAAAGCGGGTTTTTGTCCGCAAACCGCGCGTTGAGCTCGGCGCCCAGCTCCCGGACGCGCTGCTGAATTTTTTCCTGTCCGATCAAAGGGACGAATGTGTTGTCGTGAAGGCGAACCATAACAGCCATTTGTGCGCGAAGATAATACGGCAAAGTTATCGCTTATACTTGGTATCTTTGACCCGATGAGGCTGCTACCTTATTTCGAAAAAGATCGGCTGGAAGCCGGGTGCGATGAAGCCGGGCGCGGGTGCCTGGCCGGACCGGTCTTCGCGGCGGCGGTGATACTGCCGCCGGATTTTTACCATCCGCTGCTGAACGACTCCAAACAACTCAACGAACGCCAACGGAATGAACTCCGGGAAATAATTGAAAAAACCGCCCTGGCCTGGCATGTAGCCGCCCTGGATCCGGCCACGATTGATCAAATCAATATCCTGCAGGCATCTATCCGGGCGATGCACCGGGCGCTGGCAGGCTTGCTTCCCGCGCCGGACTTCATTCTTGTGGATGGAAACCGGTTTCACCCTTTTCGACAAACGCCGCACGCCTGCATCATAAAAGGCGATGGAAAATACGCCGCGATCGCCGCCGCCTCGATTCTGGCCAAAACGCACCGGGATGCGTGGATGGAACAGCTGGACCGCGAATTTCCACAATACGGCTGGCGCGTCAACAAGGGCTATCCCACCGCCGCGCACCGCGCAGCAATCCGCGAACACGGCGCATCGCCGCACCATCGAACCAGCTTCCGGCTGCTGCCGGATAGGGAGCAGCCGGGGTTATTTTAATCTGATCGGGATACGACGCAAGAACAGCATCGCAAAAATTAACCCGCCGCCGCCAATCGCCAAATCGCTATCTTTGCTCCAATAAAACACATCCCGCCCATGCTGAAAGATGCTTCACTCCTCCGAAACCAAGCCTTTGTCAACAACGAATGGATCAGCGCCGCCGACGGCGCCGCCTTCGAAGTGCGCAACCCGGCGAACGGCGCGCTGATTGCTCTTGCGGCCGATTGCAAAGCCGACGAAACCCGCCGCGCCATCGAGGCGGCGGAAGCGGCGCTGCCAGGCTGGAGCGCTAAAACAGCCGGCCAACGCGCCAAAATACTCCAAAAATGGCAGGATCTGATTCTTGAAAATGCCGAAGACCTCGCCCAACTCCTGACCGCCGAACAGGGCAAACCCCTGGCGGAGGCCCGGGGCGAAATCCGGTACGGCGCCACGTTTATCGAATGGTTCGCCGAAGAGGGCAAACGCGCCTATGGCGATATTATCCCCACACACCTCGCCGGACAACGCCTGCTGGTGGTCAAACAACCCGTCGGCGTGGTCGGCGCCATCACACCCTGGAATTTCCCGAACGCCATGATCACGCGCAAAATCGCGCCGGCACTGGCCGCCGGCTGTACTGTGGTGGTGAAACCCTCGGAGGAAACCCCGCTGTCGGCCCTGGCGCTGGCCGAACTGGCGCTGCGCGCCGGTATGCCGCCCGGCGTCCTGAATGTCGTCACCGGCATGGACGCGCCCGCGATCGGCCGCGAACTGACCACCCACCCGGGTGTTCGGAAAATCTCTTTCACCGGCAGTACGGAAGTGGGCAAACTGCTCATGCGCCAATGCGCCGATACCGTGAAAAAACTGTCGCTCGAACTGGGCGGCAACGCCCCGTTTATCATTTTCGACGACGCCGATCTGGACGCGGCCGTGGAGGGCGCGCTTACTTCCAAATACCGCAATACCGGTCAAACCTGTATCTGCGCCAACCGCATGCTGGTGCAATCGGGTATCTATAACGCATTTATGGAAAAATTTACCGAGGCGGTAGCAAAACAAAAGGTGGGCGAAGGCACGGAAGCAGGGGTGAGCGTCGGCCCGCTGATCAATATGGAAGCGGTGGAAAAAGTGGAGCGCCTTGTGCACGACGCACTGCAAAAAGGCGCCCAATTGGCCACCGGCGGCCACCGACTGGAAGGTACTTTTTACCAACCCACGGTGCTGGCCGGCGTCAGGCAGGACATGGATATCATGCAGGAGGAAATTTTCGGACCCGTCGCGCCGGTCACCCGGTTCGATACCGAAGAAGAGGCCATCCAAATCGCAAACAATACGCGCTACGGCCTGGCCGCATATTTCTACGGCCGCGATATCGGCCGAATTTTCCGCGTGGCGGAAGCGCTCGAATACGGCATGGTCGGCGTAAATACCGGCGTGCTGGGTACGGCCGTGGCGCCTTTTGGCGGTATGAAAGAAAGCGGCATCGGCCGCGAAGGCTCCAAATATGGCCTGGAAGAATTTATGGAAATAAAATATATTTGCCTGGGGCTCTAATGTTTACTACCGCGCTCAAATTTATCCTCTACGACAAGCCCAAATCCATCGGGGCGCTCGTCGGTATTATCATTTCGATATTCCTGGTCGGACAGCAGGTGGGGATTTTCATTTTCCTCACGGATGCAATGAAAAGCATCGTGTCGAATAACAACCGGTATATCTGGGTGGTGGACGCCAAAACGGACAATGCGAATCAACTGGGCGCGCTCGATATGCGGGTGGGAAGGCAAATCGCCAGCTTGCCGGGGGTAGCCGGGGTGCACCCGGTCGTCATCGCCGGCGCCGCCGCCCGCTTCACCAACGGGAAATCGAGCGGCGTCACCCTCGTGGGTTCCGAAGCGCCAAATTTTACCGGCGGCCCTTGGGGCTCCCAACCGGTGCGCCCCAGCGATATGCTGCCGGAAGGCGCGGTTGTCACCGAGTTTTTTGATAAAAATACGCTCGGTGGGGTAGAATTGGGCGAATACTTCGAAATCAATGGCAATAAGGTGTACAATGCCGCCCAAACAAAGGGCGCCAGGGGATTCGGGGCCCCGGCTTATGTCTTCACAACCATCGAACGGGCCAGGGCGCTGGCCAATTTTCCCGCCACGAAAGCCAGTGTGTTCCTGGTGCGCTGGAAACCGGAGGCCGACAAACAACAGGTGGTTGCCGCCATCAACCGCGCGATGCCCACCGTGCGCGCCTGGGATGCCGACGCCTTTGCGGCCTCTACCGTCAATACCATCCTGCGCTCCAGCGGCATCGCGCTGTCGGTGGGCACACTAATTATTTTCGCCGTGTTGTCCGGACTGGTAATCATCGGCCTGACGCTGTACTCCGCCGCCATAGACCGCCTGCGCGACTACGGCACGCTAAAGGCCATCGGCGCTACCAACGGCTATATCACCCGCCTGATCCTCTCGCAAGCGCTGCTGATCTCTATGGTGGGCTTCGCTTTCGGACGCCTGCTCGTGGAAGGCTTCCGAATGGGTATCGCCCAGGCCGGCACGTTGTTCCACTTTCCTCCGGCCGTCCAAATTGGTTTTTTCCTGCTCACGCTGATTATCTCCCTGGGCGGCAGCCTGTTCGCCATCCGGCGGATCAACTCGCTGGAACCAGCCCAGATTTTCCGACAATAACCCGCTCACCCGTACCTCCGCTATGAAATATATAGCCTTTGCCTGCTGGTTGCTCCTCCTGTTCCAAACCGCCCGGGCGCAGGACACCCCCGGCCTTTCACTCGAAGAAGCTTTCCAGCGCGCACGCGTTAACCGACAGGAACTCCAAGCCCAAAACCTGCAGATAAGCATCGCCGAATCTGCCAATGAAAAGGTGCGCGCTCAATGGCTGCCAACACTAGACGCCTCTGCGGACCTGCGCTGGAACACCCTGTTGCAATCCAACGTGCTGCCCATCGGCGCCTTCGGTATCCCGGGGGTTCCGCCCGACGCTACCCGGGCAGTGCGCTTCGGCACCCCCTTCAACAACGCGCTAAGCGTGCAGGCCACCCAAAAAATCGTGGATGCAAACAGCCGAATAGACCGCCAAATCAACGACAACGAAACAGAGCGCCAACGAAATGAAGCCCGCCGCCGGGAATCGGACGCCCGCTTCGAAGTCGCCGCCGCCTACTACAATGCCCGCTGGCAACAAGAACGCCTTCGCTTCGCAACACAAGCCGAAAGCCGCGCACAGATACTCCTGGACGAAGCAAACGTCCGCCTGCAAAATGGCGCTATCCTGCAAAATGACCGGGATCGCCTGCTGCTCGACCTCCAAAACGCCCAACGCGCGCAAAAAAAAGCGGCGGCCGACCTCGCCCTGGCCCGAAAAAATCTAAATTACCAAATGCGCGCACCAGAGGACGCACAGTGGACGCTCTCCGAAACGCTGGAGCAACTGCAGGCAGCCTTGCCAACGCCGCAAATCAATAACCGCCCGGAAATCCTGGCGGAAAATCTCGCAGCAACCGACCTCGAACTCCGCAGCCGAAAGCAACTGGCCCGGCTCCGCCCAAGCGTGGACGCCTATGGCAATGTCAGCTTGCTGCAACTGCACGACCAACCCAATCCTTTCGCCGCCGATACCTGGTTCCCCTTCCATTATGTGGGTATCCGCGCCACCGTGCCGATTTACGACGGCCGACTGACCCGCCTCGAAGCCCGCGAATTCGCCCGCCGCGCCGAAATCAACCGGCTCAACGCCCAAAAATTACAAGCGGATTTCAGCTACCAGACCGAACAGTTCAAAATCGCCGTGCAACAAGCCGAACTCGACATGGCGCAGGCAAAAGAAAGCCTGGAACTCGCAAAACAAATTTATGAAACCGACGCCCTCCGATTCGAGCAGGGCGTTACCTTGATCACTACGCTGCGCGACAGCGCCTTCGCCCGCCAACAAGCCGAAAACGACTACCTCGCCGCCGCCTACTCCTGGCTGGTCGCCGCACTGAATTATCGGCGGGCAAGCGGAATGTAGGAATTGGGGATTGCAGATTGGGGATTTTTAATATTGCATCGTTGCGCACTCAGCAGGTTTTGCGGGTGCCCTGGCATCTAATCTCATTTCGCCCCGACAAGATGCTTTAAAGAAAACGCCGCTTGCTGGTCGTCCAGGATTTGTTTTGTTTTGAACAGCACCGTTTTTTTCTCGCCGGGCAGCAAATCGAAATAATTATCGGTAAAAAAGCCGGCGACTGCGGATTGCAGGCAAACGTTTTTAGCGAGTTTATCGGTCTGCAGGGTAATTTGATAGCCATCATTGACGCTGTCTGCCTGCATACTGATCCGCGGGTTGGGAAGGTCGAGTTTTTTGGGCTTATCAAAATAGAACAACCGGCGGTAGGCGAGTTGGCCCTCGGCGGTCTGGAGGGTGATTTCCACCACGGCATCCTCTTTTTTGTGTTTTCCCAACAGCGTCCGGAGCGCGCCTTGCCAGATTTGGAGGCTGGAATCGGGCCGGATGCGTTGCTGCGGCGTTGTGTGGTCGAACAGGTTTTTTCCGTCGAAACTGAGGGCGCGCACGCGCAGGACGAGGGTGGTATCCGCCGGCAGATCGGACACGCCGTACACCTGCAGAATATCATCCTCGAGGAAAGGCAATGCGGCGACCGGGCTGTAGGCTTCCCGAACAAAATAGTGCAGGGCTTTCCAGCGGCCGTAGTAGTCTATGCTCGACCAGGAAGCCACAGGCCACACGTCGTTGAGCTGCCAGTAGAGCGTGCCCATGCAATAGGGTTTATTGCGGCGGTGCGCTTCGATGCCGAGGCGCATACCCTCTGCCTGGAGGAGCTGGCTGACATAAACGAAGTCGGCAAAATTTTCCGGCACGCGGTAGTCGCGCTGCATATATTCGGCAATAAGCGCGTTGCCGCGCGGGTGTTTTTGATGGACGCGCATGACCGGACTGTCCAGCGTGCGGTCTTCCGGCAGGCTAAACGATTCGATGGTGCGCCATTCGGGGAACGACTGGAAGCCGAATTCGCTCATGAAGCGGGGCACTTTTTTGTCGAGTACCGAGAAAGGCTCCTCGTCGTGCCACACGCCCCAATAGTGGGCGTCGCCTTCGGTGAGCGATTTGGGATTTGCCCTGCCGAATTTGGGGGAGCTTTCCCAGTACGGCACACCGCCGCCGGCATCCGCCACATACGCGGGCAGCAAATCCACAAACAGGGTTTTGTAATCTCGCCAGCGTTGAATGCGCTGCGATTCGTTGAACTGCATCTGCCAGCCCCAGTTGTGCCAAGCCTCGTTGTTTTCATTGTTGCCGCACCAGAGGGCGATGCAGGGGTGCTGGCGCAGGCGTTCGATTTGTTCGCGGGCTTCTGCCGCTGCATTTTTCAGGAAAGCGCCGTTTCCAGGGTACAAGGCGCAGGCGTACATAAAGTCCTGCCAGACGAGGATCCCGCGGGCGTCGCAGAGTTGGTAAAACAGCTCGTCTTCGTAAATCCCGCCGCCCCACACGCGGAGCATGTTCATATTCGATGCCGTTACGTCGTCGAGCAGGCGTTTGTATTGCGCGGGCGAAACGCGATCCTGGAACATGTCCTGCGGGATATAATTGGCGCCTTTGCAGAACACCGGCTTGCCATTCAGTTTAAAATAAAACTGCTCGCCCTTGTCGTCCGGCGCAGTCACCAATTCGATGGTGCGGATGCCGGCGCGCACATCGGCTTTATCGAGGGTTTTACCCTCTTGTCGAAGTTCGAGTGAAAAATCATAAAGATGCGGTTCACCCATGCCGGCGCACCACCAGAGGCGGGGGTTGGGGACGGTAAACCAGACAGAGTCCTCATGGACGCCGGTGTCGAGCACGCGCTCGTCCACCGATTTGTTTTTGTTGTACTTGGTAAAGACCGTGACCTTCCCGCTTACCTCCGAACGGTAGCGGAAATGGGCGGTCATGCGGGCGCTGTTTTCCGAGATTTCCGAGGTGGCAAAAAAGACGTTTTCGAGCAAAAAATCATCCCAGGCCAGCAGCTCCGGCTCTTTATAAATACCGCAGCCGACCAGGCGCGGGCCCCAGTCCCAGCCATAGTGAAACTGCGCCTTGCGGGTCATGGTGCGGATGCCCCCGGGCAGTTCATAGCCCAGTTCCTGCCAGGCAGCGGCGACCTTTTTGACCGGGCTTTCGAAATAGATGTGCAGCGTATTGTCACCTTTTTTGAGCAGCGCCTTGACGTCCACCGTCCAGGAGCGGAACATATTGTCCGTTTCGAGGATCAGGGTATCGTTGAGGTATATTTGGGCGTAGGTATCGAGGCCTTGGAAGCGCATTTCGACGTGCTTGCGGGCCAGGATATCTTCCTGCACAAAAAACGTACACTGGAATTCCCAGTCTTCCTGCTCGATCCACTGCTGCTTGAGTTCGTGATCCCGGTAGTAGGGATCGTCGAGTTTCCCATGCCCCATCAGGGCCGTATGCACACTGGCGGGGAGGGTGGCCGGCAGCCAATCGCCGGTATGGGCCTGACGGAATTCCCAAGCGCCTTCGAGGCGTTTGGTAAAAGGCGTTGCCGGCGATTGCGAATGGGCGATCATAGTGAAAAGGGAGAAAAAGGGGACCAGGAGTCGCAGCATGATAAATAATTACGTTTATTTCCCGGATAGTTCCACCTGGATACCCAACGACACCTCTTCGTTGAGTTCGATTTGATCGCCCGGGAGGTTCTCGGTCAGTTCCAGCTTGTCGGCCAGCACCTCGCTTTTGATGTAATCTGCAAAATCGGTGACGGCCTGGGTGATTGCCGGGTGGTTTTCAAGCGTTACGCGGATGCGGTCGGTAACATTAAAATCTTTTTCCTTGCGCAGATTTTGGATGCGATTGACCAGGTCGCGGGCGGTGCCTTCGGCCAGCAGCGATTCGGTGAGGGTAACGTCCAGCGCCACGGTGATCCCTTGTCCGGCAGCCACCTTCCAGCCCGGCAGGTCTTCGGTGCTGACTACCACGTCCTCCGGGGTAATAGCGTGCGGGATTCCGTGGACAACAATTTCCACGGCGCCGGTTTTCTCCAGCGTATTGATTTCCTCGTTTGTGAAGCCGGCGATGATTTGCGCGGCTTCCTTCATATCCTTACCCAGGCGAGCGCCGAGCGTTTTGAAATTGGCTTTTGCCGATTTTTTTATCAGTCCGTCCGCATCGGTGATAAATTCCAGTTCTTTTACATTGATTTCGGACAAGATCAAATCTTTCACGCCATTAACCTCTTCGATAAACCCTTCGTCGAGCACGGGCAGCAGCAGTTTCTGCAGCGGCAGCCGCACGCGGAGTTTTTCTTTTTTCCGGATACTGAGCGCGAGCGAACAGATGCGCTGGGCGTAGTACATCCTGCGCTCCAGGTCTTTGTCAATTTTTGCAGAATCCGGGTGCGTCAGGTCGGTGAGGTGTACCGAGACGTGGCGCAGGGGCGTGTTGTGGGCGCGGGCGGTTTCGCGGATGGGATTGGTCAGGTTGCGGTAGAGCCAATCGGAGAAAAACGGCGCCAGACTGGCACTAAGTTGAGCGGTGACGGTGAGGCATTCAAACAGCGTTTCGTAGGCGGCGCGCTTATCGGCGTTCATTTCGCCGCGCCAGAAACGGCGGCGGGAGAGGCGGACATACCAGTTGGAGAGGTGCTCATCCACAAACTCTTCGATTGCGCGGGCGGCGCGGGTCGGCTCATAGTCGTCCATGGCAGCGCGGTAGTCTTCCACCAGGCTGTAGAGCTTCGAGAGCGCCCAGCGGTCGAGTTCTGTACGTTGTTCGAGCGGGAGCACGTCCTGTTCGTTCATTTTCCAGCCGTCGAGGTTGGCGTACAGTGCAAAAAAGTTGTAGGTATTGAAAAGTGTGCCGAAGAACTTATTGCGCACCTCCAGGATGCCGGCGGCGTCGAATTTGAGGTTGTCCCAGGGGTTTGCGTTGGCGATCAGGTACCAGCGGGTGGCGTCGGCGCCGAATTCGCCGATCGTGGAGAAGGGATCCACGACATTCCCTTTGGATTTGGACATTTTATTGCCGTCTTTATCCAGCACCAGGCCATTTGACACCACATTTTTATACGCCAGGCTATCGAAGGCCATGACGGCGATGGCGTGCAGGGTATAGAACCATCCGCGGGTTTGATCCACGCCTTCTGCGATAAAATCGGCGGGGTACATCGTATCGAAGGGGGCGTTGAAGGGGCGGTCGGCGCCGGCCTGCAGTTTGTCGTAGTCGAGTCCCCACTGGGCGTAGGGCATCGAGCCGGAGTCGAACCACACGTCAATGAGGTCGAGTTCGCGGCGCATGGGTTTGCCGGAAGGCGCCAGGAGTACAATATCGTCTATGTACGGGCGGTGGAGGTCGAACGGGTCGTCGGCGCCCAGCGGGTTGTGCGGCATAAGTCCTGCCTGTACCGCCTTATCCACTTCTGCGCGCAGTTGAACCATCGAGCCGATGCAGATTTCCTCATTTTCGTCTTCTGTGCGCCAGATCGGGAGGGGTACGCCCCAGTACCTGGATCGGGAGAGGTTCCAGTCCTGCAGATTTTCGAGCCAGGCGCCGAAGCGGCCGCTGCCAGTGTGTTCGGGTTTCCAGTTGATCGTTTTATTGAGTTCGGCCATGCGTTCTTTCACAGCGCTGGCGCGGATGAACCAGGAGTCGAGCGGGTAGTACAGCACCGGTTTGTCGGTGCGCCAGCAATGCGGATAGTTGTGTTTGTATTTTTCGATTTTAAAGGCCTTGTTGTTTTCCTTGAGGTGCAGGGAAATCAGCAGATCGGTTGGTTTAAAATCTTTTTGTTCCTGTACGTCTTTGGGATAGTACTCCGCTTTGACGAACAGGCCGCCGAAAAGCGGCACTTCGGGCACAAACCGACCTTGCTTATCCACCAGCGGCAGGATCCGGCCTTTTTCGTCGGGCACGCCGATAAACGGCACGCCGGCGGCCTTGCAGACGCGGAAGTCGTCGGCGCCGAAATAGGGCGCCGTATGCACCACGCCCGTGCCGTCCTCCGTCGTCACAAAGTCGCCGGGAATGACGCGGAACCCGTCGCGGGCGAGCGCTTCGCCGACGAGTTCCGGCATGGGCAGGAGTTGCTCGTAGCGCACGCCGACGAGGTCGCGGCCGTGCAGGGATTGCACGACTTTGTAGGGCAATTTTTTATCGCCGGGCTGATACCCTTCGAAGGTCATACCGGCGTCGTCGGGGTTGAAATAGGCGTGCAGGCGTTCGCGGGCGAGGAGGACGCTGACGGGCGCGCCGGTGTACGGACTGCGTGTTTTTACCTTGACGTATTCGATGTCGGGGCCGACGGTCAGGGCGACGTTGGAAGGCAGGGTCCAGGGGGTAGTCGTCCAAGCGAGGATGCGCACGTCCTCTTGCTCGTTTTCGAAAAGAAAAGCCGATTTGCCCTCGCGCTGCACTTTAAACATCGCGACGGTAGAAAAATCCGTCACCTCCTTGTAGCAGCCGGGCAGGTTGAGTTCGTGGGAACTCAATCCAGTGCCGGCGGCGGGACTGTATGGCTGGATCGTGAAACCCTTGTACAGGAATGCCCGGCCGTCGGTTGTTTTTTTATCGTACAGGCGGCGCAGCAGCCACCAGCAGGTTTCGATGTAGCGGTTGTCAAAGGTGATATACGGGTTGTCGAGGTCCACCCAGTAGCCCATGCGGCGGGTAATATCGTCCCAGAGGTCCTTGTACTGCATGACCGTTGCGCGGCAGGCCTGATTGTACTCGTCCACCGAGATTTTTTTTCCGATATCCTCTTTAGTGATCCCGAGTTCCTTTTCCACCTGGAGTTCGATGGGCAGGCCGTGGGTATCCCAGCCGCCTTTGCGTTCGACACGGAATCCTTTGAGCGTTTGATAGCGGCAGAACAGGTCTTTTACGGCGCGCGCCATCACGTGGTGGATGCCGGGTTTGCCGTTTGCGGAGGGCGGGCCTTCATAAAAAACGAACGGCCGGTCGGCAGGGCGCTGTTCGACGGATTGTTGAAAAATGCCTTCCGCTTCCCAAAATTGCAGGATCTCGGCGTCTATGGAAGGCAGGTGGAGTTGTTTAAATTCGCGATACATGTCGTGCAAGGATTCGGATATTCAAATATTGGCGTTTGGCGGTCGCAAAGATACCCAAATTAGCCCAAAAAGAAACCGTCTCTTGCCGGTGGTTGGCAAGAGACGGTTTCTTT
>Ga0068877_10004063_pt1 | contig 11517 bp, 6 predicted proteins | sample NOAtaG_FD_66437 | JGI IMG/M metagenome (GOLD analysis project Ga0068877, IMG submission 66437) | Freshwater lake microbial communities from Lake Erie, under a cyanobacterial bloom - NOAA_Erie_Diel6S_1000h metaG | ecosystem: Environmental > Aquatic > Freshwater > Lake | place: USA: Ohio, Lake... | reverse complement strand
CGATGCTTACGACACCCGGATTCCAGCCGGAACCAGATACGATGCCATACGCGTTTTAGCGATGTTGCCTGCCCAGGAGGCCCTGGCCAAGGTCACTCCATTTCTGGATGACAACAACCCGGATCCTGCGATCAAGGAAGAGCTTCAGATGGGAGCCGTCAGCGCACTGAGCGATATCGAACACCCCGGAATGTTTGAGCCCCTTTTAGCAGCTTACGCGAAACTAGCACGAGGCAATCAAGCGTTGGCTCGCGAGGCGATGCAGCGCACCGATCAGCGAAAATTAGCTTGGGATATCAATCAATCCGATCTCAAGGAGCAAGTCTACTTTCCGTTACCCTTGACGCTTGACCATGTCTTCACGGAGGGAATCGAAGGACCTGTTAGCGATGAGCAAGGAAATGTTTATGCGGTGAATTTTCACAAGCAGCAAACGATCGGCAAGGTGGATCGGTGGGGCAATGGGAGCCTTTGGGCTACGTTGCCGGATCAAGGTGTTGGAAACGGAATCGTCTTGGACAGTCAGGGAGATCTGCTTGTCGCCGACTATGTCGAGCACAAGATCTGGCGTATCGATCGAGTCACCGGCAGGATGTCGCTCTACTGCCACGAACCCGCGATGAATCAACCTAATGATCTGGCTATCGGAGATGATGGAATGCTCTATGCCAGCGACCCAAACTGGAGCAATTCAACAGGGCGTATCTGGCGGATCGATCGAAAAGGGGAGGCAAAGATTGTTGCCGATGGCATGGGAACGACCAACGGCATCGATGTCAGTCCAGACGGTAGATACTTGGCCGTCAATGAATCCGCCCAGCGAAAGATCTGGCGATTCGAGATTCGAGCCGATGGAACTCTAGGTCAAAAGACACTGTTTAAGGAGTTTCCTGATCATGGATTCGATGGCATGCGTTACGACCAGCAAGGGAACCTCTATGTGACCCGCTATGGCAAGGGAACCGTTGTAGTCTTGAGCCCCGAAGGAGAGATCTTGCGCGAGATCGATGTGTTGGGTTTGAAACCTAGCAACATTTGTTTCGGAGGAAGCGATGGTAAGACCGTTTGCGTGACGGAAGTCGAGCATGGTCGTTTGGTCCGATTCCGTGCAGAAAATCCTGGCAGGATACCGCGGTTTAGCGAACCAACCACCCGAGCCGATTGGATCCACAAGATCCATCGTTGGGGAGAGACATTCGATGATTCGAACAACGAAGAGACTCTCCATGCGAGCCGAGACGCATTCGACGTTCAATCCTTAGCCGATTGGGAGCAAACCAGATCCAAGATCAAGCAACGCTTTGAGAAACTACTTGGGCCTATGCCTCCGGTCGGTGCACGGCCCGATATGGAATTGGTTTCAGAGGAGATTGTTGATGGAGTGATTAGGAAAAAATACCGAGTTCAGATCGAGCCAAACGTTCGACTCGATGTGTACATGCTTGTTCCAGATGGTTTGAAACCAGAGGAGAAACGACCCGGATTGATTGCTCTTCATCCGACCAACAGCATGACCATCGATGAGATTGCTGGGGTGGGAGCTGCGGGGCCCCGAGCCACCGGTTTTGAGTTTGCTAAACTTGGGTATATCGTGGTCTGTCCTAAGTGTTTCTTGTGGCAAGATGTTCAAAGCTTTGATCAAGCCGTGGCTAATCATCGCCAGTTGCACCCAAATGCTCGAGGGATAGCCAAGATGGTCTATGATGCGCAGCGTGCTGTCGATGTGCTGGTATCGAATGCAAATGTGGATCCCAAAAGAGTCTTTGCGATCGGTCATTCCCTTGGAGCCAAAGAGGTGCTCTACCTGATGGCAAGGGATCAGCGAATAGTCGCTGGAGTGGCCAGCGAGGGAGGAGTCGACCTGAAATCCACCAATTGGGGGGCTCCTTGGTATTTGGGGCCTGAACCGAGGCTTGAAGGTGGCGATTGGGGGCACGAGGAGCTGCTTGCTCTGATTGCTCCAAGGCCCCTATTGGTGATGGGCGGAGAGCGAGGATCAGGGGCTGCCGACGGCACCCAGAGTCTGCCAGTGATGCGCCGAGCCTTACCAATCTGGAACCTATTTCACAGAGGGTTGGACGGAAATCCCTCTCAGAACCCCGGGGATTACCTTGGATTAGCGCTTTGGAACCATGGCCAGGGGCATGTCTTTGGCCCGATGCAATTTCAGCGAGCCCGAGATTGGTTCGACTTGGTCGGCTCGAAATAACCCCTGTGCGGGTGGATTCCAAGGCAAGTAAAACTACACTTTTGAAATCCTCCGAACCTCCGACTCAAACAGGGTTTACGCAGAAGAAATTTTATAAATATTTGTCGGTATTCCTGACTAAAGGACTGCCAAAAGTTGCTAAATCCTGCATATTAATCGACGTTGCCGAAAGGCGTTTTGGGTATCGGTTCCTCTTCAGACAAAAAGAAAGTTTTGAGTATGGCAATCAACCTTATGGACTTGGTCAAGACTGCGATCAATACCAGCGGTGTCGCTGATCAAATTGGTTCGGCAGTTGGATTGGAAAAGAGCAAGACGAATTCGGCGATCGAAGCCGCAATTCCCGTTTTGCTCGGTGGATTGATGAAAAAAGCTGCGACCCCAGCAGGTGCGTCGGAGCTGTCGAATATTTTCAAGAAGCAAGATGCTGAGCCATCCGTTTTGGATAACCTCAGCAGCTTGGTCACCGGTGGTGCGAGCTCCAAGCTTTTGGGCTTGGGCACATCGCTTCTGCCGATGCTCTTGGGCTCATCCCAAGCTAGCATCGTGTCTGTTTTGATGAAACTTTTGGGTCTTGGCGACAAGTCGGTTCTCGGACTACTTGGATCCTTGGCACCGATCGTCATGGGTGTTGTTGGCAAGCAAGCCAAGTCTGCTGGTGGATTTGATCCAGGCGTTTTGAGCAACCTCTTGGGCGGTCAAAACAACTTCCTGAGCAGTGCACTTCCCAACGAGCTCAAGGGCGTGATGGGATTGGCTGACTTGGGCAAGGCTGCAAGCGATGCAGTATCGGGTGCCGCACGCACTGCAACGCAAACCGCTCAGCGCACGGCTACACAAGCCGCTCAAGCTGCTCCAGCATCGAATCCACTCGGTTGGCTCTTGCCCCTTTTGGCATTGGCAGGCCTCGGATTCTTGGCTTGGAACTTTGGCCTCTTTGGCGGCGGCAAGAAGGTTGAGCCTGTTAAGGTTCCCACTCCGACCCCTGGTCAAGTTTCTCCTAAGGTAGCCGAAGTAGACATGCCAGCTCCTGAGTTGCCAAAAGTTCCCGAGCTTCCAAAGCTTGAACTCCCAGGCGGTATCAGCATCGACGATTTGAAGACCAAGCTCACCGGCTCGTTCGACGGAATCGCTGACATCCTTGGATCGATCAAGGACGTTGACACAGCCAATGCAGCCAAGAGCAAGCTTGAAGAAGCCACCAAGGCTTATGCAGACCTAGGTATGGACAAGATGCCTGAAGCTGCAAACAGCATTCTTGGCCCATTCCTCAAGCCTTACTTTGGTAAGGTTGGCGAGTTGCTCAATACCATCTACGCTATTCCTGGCGTGAAGGAAATTGTTGAACCGGTCATCGGCCCGATGGTTTCCTCGGTAGCTAAACTCGTCGGCTAACGCCCAATTTGTTGATTCTAAAAAATTGAAGAGCCTGCGAAAACAATTCGCAGGCTTTTTTTATGGATGGATACCAATCGTGCAGCAGCCCAAGTTCAGGCCCTTGGTCGAGGGTTTTTTGCTAACGAATTCGGGGTTCAGTTCGTAATAACGGTATTTGCCGTCTTTTTGAATCCTTACCAGATCGGCATGATACAAGATCCGCAGATGATGCGAGACTTTCTGAATATCCAATTCGAGAAACTCCGCCAAATCCGAAACGGTAAATGGGCAGGTCTGAAGCGCTTTGATGATCTTCAATCGAATCGGGTCGCCGATGGCTTTAAGATATTCGGCGCACTGTTGATCTGTCTGGATGTTTTGCTGTGCCATAGTCGTTTTCCTCTGATTGCAATATCCCAGAAACTTTGTTTGTAGCAAGGTGGATCGAGTTTTCGGATCAGAAACAATGAGCTATAACATTCCGACATTCTCATGAATGTTTGCATGTCTTGTTTCTTTATATCCTAGAAAATTCGACCACGAGGCTTAAACAATGAAGTCAGTGCTGATTGCTTGGATGATTGTATTGTGCACCGCTTTTGGATCCTACTGCAAGGCTGAAATTTCGGTCATCTCCTGCGAGCAAGCCAGAGCTTTGATCGAGAGCCAAGATCCCAAGCAGCGGCCCGTGGTGATCGATACTCGAGGTGGCTACAAGGATTACTTCAGATGCCATTTACCGACAGCTCATCATTTGAATTTCGACACTCTTCGTGGTACCGATCGTGGGGTTCCGGTTCAGTACCTTCCTGATGATTTGACCAGAGCATTGCTTGTCAGGGCTGGAATCGATCGCGAACGCACCCATTTGCTCTATGCCACCGGCGATAGACTCCCCAACGACGAAATACTCAGCGCGAGCATGGTCGCCTATGTTCTGGAGAAATTTGGGGTTAAGGACATTCGAATTGTCGATGGTGGTTTGGCCCATTGGAAGCAACTTGGATACCCAACCACCCAAGAGTACTTTGGAAATCCTAGTGGAAAACTACCCGAGCAAACCAAAGGGGCCATCGGGATCGCGATTGAAGAGTTGCTGCAACTCAAGGATAATTCGAACGTGTTGCTCGTCGATGCAAGGCCTGCCAATGAGTACGTCGGCCAAGATGACGTCTGGCTTCGCAAAGGTCACATTCCTGGCGCAGTGAGTTTTCATTGGGCTAGGCTCATGGAAAAAGACAATACGCACAAATTTTTGCCTGCCGATGAGGTAGCCCAGGAGCTCGCCCAGTCTGGTTTGACCAAGGACAAGCAGATCATTGTTTACTGCGGAACCTCACGCGAAGGGAGTCTATTGCGATTCTATCTAGCCCACGTCGCTGGATTTCCAAATGTACGACTCTATGAAGGTTCCTGGAAGGAGTATGCATCGCTCAAGCATTTGCCTACAGAGACTAAAGAGAACTTCGCAAAGTAGAGACGCACGTGCTGCTGGGTTTTCTGGTTTTATCGGTAGCTTTCGTTGCGCTGACCAACGGAGCCAATGCGAACTTCAAGGGGGTTGCATCGCTCTATGGCAGTGGCACAGCGAGCTTGCACAAAGCGCTTTGGTGGGGAACACTCTGCACGGGTGCAGGCTCTCTTTGCGCGCTGTTCTTGGCGCAGGGCTTGCTAAAGTCCTTTAGTGGCAAGGGGCTCGTAAGCGATCAACTGTTGGACTCCCCGATCTTCACCTGCGCGGTGGCAAGTGGAGCGGCCATGACAAGTTTTATTGCCAACCGGATCGGATTTCCTGTTTCGACCACACACGCTCTGTTGGGGGCGCTGGTCGGTGCAGGGCTTGGAGCCGCAGGGGTCGAGCAAGTCAAATTCAATGCTCTTGGTAAGACCTTCCTTTACCCACTTCTGTTTAGTCCGCTTGTTGCGATTTGTCTTGGTGCCCTCACCTACAAACTTCTTCGGGCGCTCCGAGCAGCTCCAGATCATCGCACAAAGACGTTGGATGCGTTGCATTTTATGTCGGCGGGAGCAGCGAGTTTTGCCCGAGGGATCAACGATACACCTAAAATGGCAGCGCTGCTGTGGATGGTTCCATGGCTGACTAAACCCCAATCGATCGTACTCATTGGTGCATTGATCGCTGTGGGTGCTTTGCTAGACGCAAAGAATGTTGCCGAGACTCTAGGCAAGAAAATAACGGATATGAATCCAGGCCAGGGATTCGCGGCGAATCTTGTCACTGCGATCTTGGTGGCATCGGCAAGCTTCCACAGTTTACCCGTCAGCACCACGCATGTGAGTGTTGGGGCATTGCTGGGGATGGGAGCTAGCACTCGGCAAGCAAAGTGGCAGAAAGTACAGGAAATCATCCTGGCCTGGATTACCACTCTCCCTGTAGCCGCAATCCTTGCCGCGACGTTCTACTGGTTGGTGTCTTGGATCACTACCTAGCTGAGTATTCCGCTTACAACCTTGCCAGAGACATCCGTAAGACGATAATCGCGACCGCTGTGTCGGTAAGTCAAACGCTCATGATCGATTCCCATCAGATGCAAGATCGTCGCGTGCAAGTCATGCACATGGACACGATTCTCGATGGCCGACAAGCCGAATTCGTCGGTCTGGCCGTAACTGATTCCACCACGAACACCACCGCCGGCCATCCACACGGTAAATCCGTAATGGTCATGGTCACGACCTTTTTGACCCTCCGACGTGGGAGCTCGACCAAACTCCCCTCCCCAAATGACCAATGTCTCGTCGAGGAGTCCACGTTGCTTAAGATCCTTTAGCAGCGCTGCGATCCCCTGATCGCAGGCGTCGGCTAGCCGTTTGTGCCCACCGACAATATCATCATGTCCGGTGTCCCAAGCGATATCATATCCGTCGATCGAATGCGAGAGTTGCACGCAGCGCACTCCTCGCTCGATGAGTCGCCGAGCAAGAAGGCAACCCTTGGCATACTCACTCGTTCCGTACATATCCAATGTAGCTTGGGTCTCCTGCTGGGTTTCAAACGCCTCAGGAACGGCCATCTGCATTCGAAACGCCATTTCCATCGTCTTGAGACTTGTCTCAAGCTGCGGGTCGGCTTGCTGATCCAAGTGAAGTCGATTGATCTGCGCCAATAGATTTACTTGTTGACGCTGCTGCTGTGGTGTCCAACGTGAATTTTTAAGGTTCTTTAGGACACTCTCAATGCGCATCTGGTGAATATTGATATAGGTTCCTGCGTAGGCACCTGGAAGGAAGGCGTTGCCCCAATTGGCAAGGGTTCCTCGGGGTTGCGCATGGGGACTCATCGCGATAAAACCCGGCAAATCCTGATTCTCAGAACCAAGTCCAAAAACGAGCCAGGACCCAAGACTCGGTCGATTCGGCTGGAGGCTTCCGAGATTCATCATCAGAATCGCTCCGGCATGTTCGGGGATATCGGTGTGCATCGAATGGATAAAGCAAATATCGTCAACACACTCGGCCACCTTTGGGAATATATCGCTGACCCACTTTCCGCATTGGCCGTATTGCTTGAACCCAAACGGACTAGGCATCAATCCGTTCTTTGTATTGCGAAGCGATTTTCGATCGACAGACTCGGGTCGCTTACCGGCATGCTCGGCAATCGCGGGTTTGTAATCGAATGTGTCAACTTGCGATGGCCCTCCTGGCATGAACAACTGGATGACTCGCTTGGCTTTGGGTGCGAAATGGGGTAAGCCCGATACAGGATCAGCTAGGAGGTTCTCCTGAGACAGAACGCTCGCCAACCCAAGTGTTCCAAAACCAGCACCAATACGGCTTAGCATCTCTCGGCGACTTGTAGGTAATCTTGTAAACATGTTTTTAGTCCCCGTCGATGACGACTGGCTTCATTTTCGATCCTATTTACGCTGGTACTCGAAAATGGCGTATCTGGAAAGAAAACAGAATGATTTGCAATTAAGGTAGATACATGAATTCATTCGATCCTAGCAATGCTTGGCTGTAAAGTTCCCATCGGGCCTCTCGCTGGTTTTGGTCTGAAACATCGATGGCCACAAATTCGAGTCCGATTGATAACTCCTTTTCGGTGGGAGTGCGCTGGTATAGCCATTGATAAGCTTGTTCGATGCGCGCCGAATCGTTCGTGGATGCCTTGGTGATTCGCAGAGCAAAGGATTTAGCTCGTTGTTGCATAAAAGGGCTATTGAGCAAAAACAAATATTGCTGAGGAACTATGCTCGATGGTCGCTTGGCCACCGAAGATCGCATCAAGGGAAAGTCGAAGAGCCTCAAAAATTCATCGGTTGCGAAGACATCTCCGTTTCGGCTGACTTTGAAGTAGAAAGTCCGTCTGTGACTTTCGATGTTATCGCTTGGTGGTCCACCGACCGTTAAATCCAGTTCCCCGCAAACATGCAAAAGCGAATCTCGCCATACTTCGGCATCCATGCGGCGTGGATTCATCCTCCAGAGCCAAAAGTTCTCTGCGTCTTTAGAAAAACATGCCGGATCCTGAAGGCTCGACATTTGATAGGTTGACGAATTGATTATCGTTCGATGAAGGTCTTTCATCGAACCGGTTCTGAGCAACCTGCTTGCTAGCCAGTCGAGTAGCATCGGATGAGTTGGTTTGTCTCCAAGGGCGCCGAAGTTATTGGGGGTGCGAACCAGCGCCTGTCCAAAATGATGCATCCAAATTCGATTGACGAAAACTCTTGCGGTCAGAGGATTTTTCGGATCGACGATAGAACTGGCGAGCTCCAATCGACCACTTCCTTTCGTAAAACTATCGCGATCCTCTCCAGCGACTATTTGCAGAAAACGTCTTGGCGCGATCGACCCGGATTTGAGCAGATTTCCTCGGATGGCAATCGGCATATCGGAGTTGCCGGTGTCTTTGAGAGCATGGGTCTTGGCATACATCGGCGGTGCAGACTTTTTGAGCTCTTCAAGTGCGATTTGCTCGCTGTCGATCTGATCTTGGAGCGAACTGCGTTTTTCCTCTTCCTTAGCCTCGCTATGCTCCTTGCGAAGTCCTTCGAGTTGCTTGATCTTGGCTTGGATCATCCCTTGGTGTTGATTAAATGCCCCGACCACATCGTCTGCTACAAGTGGAATATCCTGTGTTATGCAGTTATTGAAGATCCCTGCGATCGAGTAATAGTCCTCTTGAGGGATCGGGTCGAACTTGTGGTCGTGGCACCGAGCGCAGGCGACCGTCAGCCCCAGCATACCTTGGCTGAGTGTGTCGATTCGATCCGAAAGCGTCTCTGCTTTCGCTTGGGCTGTACTATCGGGATCGCCACCGTCGCTGATGTAATTCGGGCCCAGAGCAAGAAAGCCTGTGGCGATTGCAGTGGACTTGTCACCTAGGAGATCTCCTGCGATTTGCAGACTGAGAAAATCCGCAAACGGCATGTCTTGATCGAGGGCATCGGTCACCCAATCTCGATATCTCCAAGCGTGTTCGTTGGATGCGTTATCCAGGAATCCACCAAAACCATCGCTATAGCGGGCTACATCGAGCCAGTGTCTAGCCCATCGCTCCGCATAGTGCTTCGATGCAAGCAACCGATCGACGCACTCGGAAACAGCTTTGCTCGGGTCGATCCGGTAAGCTTCCTCAAAGTCCCGGACTTCTTGTGGATCAGGAGGCAAGCCGACTAGATCGAAACGTATCCTGCGGATTAGACTTCGCGGATCAGCCTTAGGCATCGGCCGTAGTCCGTTGGCCGTTAGTCCATCGAGGACGAATGAATCAATAGGGGACTGGCACCACGACGGATCGCTCAACGAGGGTGGAACTGGGTTAGCGATGGGTTGAAATGCCCAGTGTTCCCTTCGCCATTTCGTCCAATCGTACTGGGTTTTTTTTGGAATCAATGGATCTGTGCTCGAATCGTTAGGCCATGGCGCACCCATCTGCACCCACGTGGTGAGGTCGGCGATTTGCGATTCCTTGAGTTTGCCATCCGGTGGCATCTCAAGGCCCTTCCAGGAAACGGCAGCGATGAAAAGACTTTCTTCCGGTTTTCCAGGCGCTATCGCGGAACCTGACTCTCCCCCTTGGATCGCTACAGCCCGACCGTCGAGTCTGAGTTTGGCCTGGATCGATTTCGACTCGCTGCTGTGACACTCGTAGCAGTGCTCAGCAAGAACAGGTCGGATTCGGTTTTCGAAGAAATCCAATTGCTCTTGCGTGAAAGATTCTTTGTCCGATTCCTGAGCGATGGTTGTGTAGCTGGCGATGAGGCAAACTATCAAACCAATTCTCGAAACACGTCGATAAAGAAAAAAGCTTTGGATCACAGACTGTTGTTTTCCAAATTGGGTTTGCGATCCTGAAGGCTGCCGATACCTATGAGTGTAGCTAATCGGCAGGTCAAAAACAACTTAGTAAACTGCTACAATCTTGACCCTAAATCCTTAGCCTCTGGGCATCAAATCGGGACGCTCGACGAGATTGATGAGCGATTACACCATGGTCAACGATAAGACTCAATTCAAGCGACTCGTTTTTACGTTAGTGACACTAAGCCTGACGATTCTTGTCGTGATGGCAAGTGTTGGCTTGCTCTCATGGTTTGCCGGATTACCCGACTGGGGCAATAGCAACTACCGAAGCTTTTTGGCGATCGAAATCGTCCTTGTTAGTTTCGCAACGGTTCTATTTGTGTTCTACCGCAAACCATCGCTGCATCCTTTCGAAAGACCCCTGCCAGCCCATAGGCACTTGGTTGGCAAATCGGATGCATCCAAGCGAGTCGGTTGGTGGACGCTTTGGTTGCTGGCTTGGTTGATGTTTGTCATCCCTACCGGACTGCAATTCCTTGAGTCCAAGTCCATCGGTGTGATCCGCGCGGCGTTGGCCCTGTGGTGGCTCATGGACTTGTTGATCTCAGGCTACACCATTTTCTCTCAACTTGGAAAACAGGATTCTTTCCAAAAAAATGAACCCAAACCTGTAGAAACTTTCTGGGAGAAGTTCAGCCGAGTCGAGCGATCCTTGCTGACACTTTTTGTTTTTCTTCAGTGCACCGCATCGACGATTGTCTGCAATAGCGCTCCGGTTTGGATCAGCTATCTACTGGCTTTGCTATTGGTTGTTGCTGCCCTAGCCTTGAGGGTGATTTACTTACCCTTTGACCACCGATCGCTCTTTGGTCAAACCTTCCTTTTTGTGTTTCGCAACATCAATCGTATTTGGAACTGGTATGAATTGCCCAAGTGGGTCGGCATCGCAAACCTCGCGGCACTCCGAGAAGAACTCCGAATCTACAACCTCCATAGCACTTCGCAAGACAGAATTCAGGTGACCAATCCACAAGGGCAATCGTCAACGACTCAATGCCCATTTGCCGCGATTTGGAGGCAGTCGGATGGTTCATTCAATGACCCCGTGAATCCTACGATGGGGATTGCCAGCCAAGCACCTGTAGGTTCTCCAAGCATAGACTTTTCCCATAGCCATCCAGACTCACGTTTTGGTCGCAATATGCCTCTCGATGCGCTCGAGCCATCCCCAAACGTCTCTCCATCACGTATCGTTACACCCAACCCTCGGATCGTCAGTTGCAAACTTCTGGCTCGTGACCCGCAGCAACCCGGTGGGCAAAAACTAGCCACTTCGCTTAATCTACTTGCCGCTGCTTGGATTCAATTTCAGACCCATGGTTGGTTTAGCCACGGAACTCCCGTACTAGAAAATGCTTTCGAGATCGACACAAGCCAAGATCCACCCGATGATCGTTGGCCTACGTCAAAGATGTCAGTCAGACGCACGCGGCCCGATCCGACCCGCCTTGCCTGCGACGGCCAAAACGCTCCGGATACCTATGTCAATTCAGAATCGCACTGGTGGGACGCTTCCCAGATCTATGGATCGCAAGCCTCTCGTACCGAAGCTCTCAAGAACACCAACTGCCCGTACTTGCCCTCAGTCCACGTGC
>Ga0068877_10004061_pt1 | contig 11521 bp, 10 predicted proteins | sample NOAtaG_FD_66437 | JGI IMG/M metagenome (GOLD analysis project Ga0068877, IMG submission 66437) | Freshwater lake microbial communities from Lake Erie, under a cyanobacterial bloom - NOAA_Erie_Diel6S_1000h metaG | ecosystem: Environmental > Aquatic > Freshwater > Lake | place: USA: Ohio, Lake... | reverse complement strand
ACCGGCGCGAGGTCGCGCAGCGGGTCGTAGGGCAGCTTCGCAACCATCGCCGCGTTGATCGCATAGGCGAGGTTGGTGAACAGCAGGGTGTTGCCGTCGGCCGGGGACTTCGCCGCGAGGTCTACGCCGATCACCGAACCGGCACCCGGGCGGTTGTCCACCACCACCGTGCGTCCGAGCGTCGTCGACAGTTGCTCCGACACCGTGCGCGCGATCAGGTCCACGCCTGGGCCGGGCGGGAACGGCACGATCAGGCGCAGCGGACGGCCCTGTGCGAAGGCGGTCGAACTCGCGGCTGCACCCAGCAGCAGCATCGCGATCGCGGCCGGTCGCGCGGCGCGCATCGTCATGCCTTGCGCTCGTTGCGCGCGAAGCCTTCCAGCTTCTGCTTCCATTCGTCCGAGTGCATGCAGGCCACCCAGGCTTCGGTGTCGAAGCGAAGGCCCGCGGCGAGGCCGGCTTCCATCGAATGGTTCAGCGCGCGCTTGGCCTGGACCAGGCCGGTGGTGGGGAAGGTCGCCATCTTCCGCGCCATCTCCATCGCCTCGTCGAGCACCCGGTCGAGCGGCACCACGCGGTTCACCAGCCCGAGCGACTTCGCCTCGGCTGCATCCCAGCGCCGGCCGGTGAGGATCAGTTCGCGCGCGACCTGGTAGCCGACCAGGCGCGGCAGCCGCTGGCAGGCGCCGCCGCCCGGGAAGAAGCCATGGGTGACCTCGGGCAGCGCGAACACCGCGGTGTCGGATGCGATCGACAGGTCGCACTGGAGGACCAGCTCGAAGCCACCGCCCATGCAGTAGCCCTTGATCGCCGCGATCACAGGCTTGCTCACGCCAGCCACCGCGTGGGTCCACTTCGCCATCACCTGGCGGCGCTCGTCGATCATGTCGGCGGTCGAGCCCGCCGAGCGCTCCTTCAGGTCGGCGCCGGTGCAGAACGCCTTGTCGCCGGCGCCGGTGATCACGATCACCTTCACCGCGGGATCGGTGTCGAGCCGGGGCAGCAGCTCCATCAGCTCGCGGCGCAGCGCGCGGTTGAGCGCGTTGTGGGCCTGCGGGCGGTTCAGGGTCAGCAGGGCAACGCCCTGGTCGATGACCAGGGTATGCAGCGGCGTGTCGGCCATCGAAGTCTCCTCCTGCGGTTCAGCGGTTCAGCGGTTCAGCGGGTCGCCGGTTCCAGGCCGGTCGCCCGGATGTCGGCGGCCGCTTCCGGCGACGACAGGAAGCGGATGGCCCTGACTGCGGCATCCACATGCACTGCGCTCGCAGGCACCGCCGCGCTGTAGGTCGTGAACTTCTGCAGTTCGCCGGGCAGCGGCGTGATGTGCGCGATGCCTTCGATCGGCATCAGTTCGCTCACCTGCTGGAAGCCGAGCTCGACCCCGCCGTTCGCGATGAAGGTGCCCACGCGCTGGCCGTTGCCGATGAACCGGCATTTCGGCATCACCTCGTCATGGATGCCGAGCCGCCTGAACAGTTCGGTGGTCACGTAGCGCCCGCTGACGCTCGCCGAGTAGCCGATGGAACCGGCGCGCAGCAGGGTGGCGCGCAGGGCATCCGGCGTGCCGATGTCCGGCGCCGGCGCACCGGCACGCACCGCCAGCCCGACGCACGAACGCGCGAGCGGCGCCGCGCCTTCGGCCCGTGCCAGGCCTTCCTGAATGAAGCCCTGCACGATGCCGTCGTCGCAGATCACGAGGTCCGCCACCTCACCGCGCTTCATGCGGTTCGGGATCGAGGCGTCGCCGGTGCCGATCGAGGTGGTGACGGTCACGAGCTCGAGTCCGGTGAGGCGTTCGACGGCGGGCAGCAGCCGCAGGTGGGCGGCCGTGAAGGCGCCCGAGGTCATGACGCGGAACGGTTCGATCATCGCGGAAGCGGGCGGTGTCGGCCCGCGGCGGAGTGGCTGGACGACGATTGTAATGCCGTCCGGCATTGCCGCTGGCGGAGCGCACGCCCGCATCGGCCGCGGGGCGGTCAGCCAGTGAAGTCGTTCCTGAGCACCGCGCGGTAGCGCACCTTGCCCTCGCGCAGGCGGTCCAGCGCCTCGTTCACCCGTGACATCGGGAACATCTCCACCACAGGCTCGATCGCATGGCGGGCGCAGAAGTCGAGCATCCGCGCGATCGCGGTCGGAGACCCCGTGGGCGAGCCGGAGACTTCCTTCTGGCCCATGATCAGCGGGAATGCCTGTATCGGGATGGGCTCCAGCACCGCGCCGACCACATGCAGGCGACCCTTCGGACCGAGTGCGGCAATCAGGGCGTCCCAGTCGAGCGACGCATTCGCGGTGACGATGATCAGGTCGAGCTGGCCGGCGATGCCGGCGATCTCGCCGGTGTCACGGCTCGATACCACGCGGTGCGCGCCGAGGCCGAGTGCCTCGGCCGCCTTGTCCGGGCTGGAGGTGAAGGCGGTCACCTCGCAGCCCCATGCGCGTGCGAAGCGCAGCGCCATGTGCCCCAGTCCACCGATGCCCACGACACCGACGCGGCTGGTCGGCAACACCCGGTACTCGAGCAGCGGGTTGAACACGGTGATGCCGCCGCACAGCAGCGGCCCGGCCATCTCGGGACGCACGCCCTCGGGCAGCGGGATGGCCCAGGCCCAGTGGCTGCGCACGCGGTCGGCGAAGCCGCCATGGTGGCCGACGATGGTGGGTACCGCAGTGGCGCAGAGGTTGTGGTCGCCGCCCAGGCAGCAGGCGCAGTGCATGCAGCTGCCGGCGGTCCAGCCGACGCCGACCGGTTGGCCGATGCGCAGGCCCTTGGCCTGGCTGCCCAGCGCGACCACCCGGCCGACGACCTCATGGCCGGGCACCAGCGGCCAGGCCGACATGCCCCAGGCATTCTCGATCATGGACAGGTCGGAGTGGCACAGCCCGCAGTACTCCACGGCGATCTCGACGTCCTCGGCGCCGAGCCGCCCGGGGTCGTAGTCGTGGCGCTGCAGCGGTGTTCCGGCGGACAGGCTCGCCCAGGCTCTGATGGTGCTCATGGCATGCTCCGGTTCATTGAGCCCCCATCATGCCTGCATCGATGCGTCGACGGACGCCGCCACCGCCGTCGAGGAAGGTGGTGGCCAGGGGCAGAATCGAACTGCCGACACGCGGATTTTCAATCCGCTGCTCTACCGACTGAGCTACCTGGCCATTGTTTCACGCATCCGCGGACCCGGGTTTCCGGAGCGCGGCGGCGGATTATAGCCAAATCAGTCGGCTTTGGCGCCCGAGGCCTTCACGACGCGCGCCCACTTGGCCAGTTCGGCGCGGATGAAGGCGCCGAACTCGGTCGGTGTCGAGCCGACGATGGATGCGCCGAGATCGCCGAACCGCTGCCGGGTGTCGGGGTGCTGCAGGGCCTTCATGGATTCCTGGTACCACCGGTCGACCAGCGGCGCCTGCAGGCCGCCGGGTGCCGCCAGCCCGAACCAGGAGGTGACGTCGTAGCCGGCGACACCGGCTTCGATCATCGTCGGCACGTCCGGCAGTTGCGGGTTGCGTGCCGTGGTGGTGACTGCCAGCGCGCGCACCTTGCCGGCCTTCACGAACGGCAGCACGAACGGCAGGTTGTCGAACACCATCTGCGTATGGCCGCCGATCAGGTCCTGCATCGCCGGCGCACTGCCCTTGTACGGGACATGCAGCACCTCGATGCTGGCCAGGGATCTCAACAGCTCGGCCGACAGGTGCATCGACGTGCCGGCACCGGCCGACGCGAACGCGATCGCGCCCGGGCGCTTGCGTGCGAGCGCGATCAGTTCGCTCACCGATTTCGCCGGCAGCGACGGGTGCACGGCCAGCACGTTCGGGATGGCCGTGAGCTGGGTTATCGGCGTGAAATCGCGGATCGCGTCGAAGGGCAGCTTCGGATAGAGCGCAGGCCCGATCCCCTGGATGGCGATCGACGTGAGCATCAGTGTGTAGCCATCGGCCGGCGCGCGTGCGACGGCTTCGGCACCGACATTGCCGCCGGCACCGGGACGGTTCTCCACCAGCACCGGCTGCCCGAGCTGGTCGGTGAATCGTTGTGCCATCACCCGACCGGTGATGTCGGTCGACCCGCCGGGCACGAAGCCGACGACGATGCGAACCGGCTTTGCCGGGAAGCCGCCGGCCTGCGCATGTGCGCCGGTGGCGGCCAGGGTCGCCGGCAGTACGGCCAGCAGCGCGAGCACGGGCATCATGATGCTACCGCTCCTTCCAGTTCCGCCATCGCCATCGCCGTCACCACCTTGCGGTCGATCTTGTTGGTCCCGGCCAGCGGGAACGCCTCGACGATCCACACCCGGCGCGGATGCATGTAGGCCGGCGCATGCTGCAGGCAGTGCCGCTTCAGTTCGTCCTCGGTCGCCGACTGCCCGGCCTTCAGGATCACGAAGGCGACCGGCTTCATGCCCTTGATCTCGTCCTCTACCGGGATGCAGCAGGCCTGCTCGACCGCCGGATGCCGCTCGAGCAGCTTCTCGACCTGTCCCGGGTAGATGTTCTCGCCGCCGGACACGAACATGTCGTCGGCGCGGCCGACGAAATAGTGGAAGCCGTCGGCGTCGCGCCGGAAGATGTCGCCGGTGATGTAGAAGCCGTCCTCGGTGATCGCCTTGCGCGTCGCCTCGGGCAGCCCGTGGTAGCCGTTGAGCATCGCCGGGCTCTTCATCTGCAGCACGCCCTCGGTCGCATCCCTGTCGTCGCCGTCCACCAGCCGCAGCTCGACCGCGGGGTGCGGGTAGCCGACCGACATCTCCGGCTGCGGCAGTCCCTTCGGATGCGGCCCGAACACCACCATCGCCGCCTCGGTGGTGCCGTAGCCGTTGGCCACGACTGCCTGCGGGATCGCCTGGTGGATGCGCGCCATCAGGGCCTCGCTCACCGGCGCGGAGCCCATGCGGATGAACTTCACCGTCGACAGGTCGGTGCGGGCCATCGCGTCGGCTTCCTGCAGCATCATCGCCAGCATCGGCGGCACTGCCGTGAGCCAGGTGCAGCGGTACTTCTCGATCGCGGCGACGTACTCGAGCGTGTTGAACTGCGGCAGCAGCACCAGGGTCGCGCCGGCGCGCATCGACAGCTGCGCCATCGCCAGGCCGTTCATGTGGTACAGCGGTGCGGCGACCAGCAGCCGGTGCTTCGAGTAGTCCTGGCCTTCGGTGCGCCTGGCCGTCACCCACAGGTGGCTGGCATGCGACAGCACCACGCCCTTCGGGCGCCCGGTGGAGCCCGAGGTGTAGAGGAAGATCGCCGGCTCGCGCACGCCATCGACGACGGTCGGCTCGACCGCGGTGAACGGGCCGGGATCGAGAAGCGCATCGAAGCCGTCGGCACCGGGGGCGCCGAATTCGATCACCGGCAGGCCGGCCGGCACCTGCGCGCGGCGCGCGGCATCGCAGAACACCAGCTTCGCGCCACAGTTGGCGGCGATGTAGTCGATGGTCTCCTGCGGGAACTTGTAGTTGACCGGCACGCAGACGAAGCCGGCACGCATCGCGCCGAACGCGGCGGCCATGAACTCGGCGGAGTTGGCGGCGAGGATCGCGATGCGGTCGCCGCGCGACAGCCCGAGCGAGGGCGCGCGCTTCACCAGGCCGCGCGCGACGCTGTCGAACAGCGTGTCGAGGCGGGCGTAGGTCCATTCGCGCGCCGGCGAGGTGGCGGGTTCGATCAGCGCTATGCGCCCGGCGCCAGGCGCGGTCAGCGCCGGGTCGATCAGCGCGCCGAGGTTGTACGGGTGATGCATGGGAAGCTCCGGTGCTATTCGATGAATTCGATCGTGGTGTTGCAGGCGAGGCTGGCTGCGACGATCACGCGCGAGCCCTGGTCATGCACGTCCCGTGACGGCAGCGCGCGCAGCGACTGGCGCACCGCGTCGAGCCCGGTGCTGCGCAGTTCGATCGCGGCCATGTACGACGCACGTCCCTCGCCATCGCAGGCCGACGCCCCGAGCCGATGCTGCAGCAGCGCCGCCGTCACCAGGTCGAGCCGCAGGTGGCCGAGCGTGAGTTCGGCCCGGGGGGCGTCCGGCCGCATGGAGGATTCCGCGAACAACGGTGCCAGCCGCGAGGCTTCGGCATGCGGGTCGGGCACGACGACGGTGATGCGGGTGATCTCGCGCGCACCGTTCGGATGGTTGCGCATGCCGTCGCGCCAGACCAGTTCGCGGGTCAGGTGTTCGCAGACGAACAGCCGGCCCCAGGCGGCGGTGTCCGGCGGCAGCGCCACCAGCGCGAAGCGCGCGTCCTGCACGCCGTCGTCGATCGCCACCGGGCGCGACAGGGACTTCAGCGGCTGCGGCCGGAACTTCGCCTGTTCGAGGGCGATGTGGGCGCCCGCTGCGCTGTCGGTAGCGAAGGCAATGGCATTCAGCCCGCGCGGGCTGGCCGACAGCTCGGGCCGCAATGCCGCGTTCTCCGGCGGCACGCCGATCAGTTCCAGGTAGTCCGGCCCGAACATCATCAGGTGGTTCACCGAGCCGGAACTGTGGAAGCCGCGCGGGGTCAGCCTGAACCCCAGGCGGGCGAACTGGTCGAGCGCATCGTCGATGCGCCCGGCAGTGTTGATCACGGCATGGTCGATGCCGAGGCAGTGGGAGATCATGCTGGATGGCCCGCTTGGCTCGATTCAGGAAGCCGCGAGTGTAGCGAGAAGCCGGGTCCGGCACGCGGGCCGGGCGTCAGTACCCGGCGTCAGTGTCCGTCCGGTCCGCCGCGCGGCGGTTCCTGCGGCGGCACGTGGCTGAACCAGCCGACCGCGAAGCCGAGCGCGGCCATCACCGGGGTGGCGACCAGCAGCAGCAGGTTGCGCATGCGCAGGTGGGCGAGTTCGCGCCCGTCGGGCAGCGCGACCAGCCAGCCCTTGCTCGACAGGTAGAGCTCCGCCACCATGTAGGCGATCAGCACCACCAGCGCGGTGGCGATCGCGAACAGCAGGGCCAGCAGCCCCGCGTAGATCTTCCGGCTGCGCGTGGCGGCGCTCAGCGCAGCACCATCACGCAGTCGACGGCGACCGCGGCATCCGTGGACAGCAGCACCGGGTTGAGGTCGAGTTCCTCCAGCCTGCCACCGGCGGCCGCGCCGAAGCGCGATACCGCGCACAGCAGTTCGACCAGCGCGGCGCGGTCGACCGGCGGCTTGCCGCGCGCGCCGGCGAGGATCGCCCGGCCGCGCAGCTCATCGAGCATCGCGCCGGCCTCGAACGGCGTCACCGGGCAGCGGCGGAACGCGACATCCTTCATCACCTCGACCAGGATGCCGCCCAGGCCAGCCATCAGCACCGGGCCGAACGACGGGTCGTTCTTAAGGCCGATCACGAACTCGACATGGCCGCCGGCCATCTTCTGCACCACCAGGCCGTCGATGCGCGCCTTCGGGTCGTACGCCTTCGCGGCAGCCAGCACCATCGCCGCGGCGGCGCGCACCGCCTCGCCATCGGCCAGGCCCAGCTTCACGCCGTCGGCCTCGGTCTTGTGCAGGATGTCGGGCGATTCGATCTTCACCGCCACCGGCCAGCCGAGGGAGGCGGCCAGCGCGGCGGCGTGCGCGGCATCCTTGCCGAGCGCCACGGGTGCCGACGACACGCCGCAGGCGTCGAGCAGCCGGGTCGCCGCGATCGTGCCGACCACGCCCGGTGCCGGCAGCGACAGGGCCGGCAGCGTCACCGCGGCGCGCGCCGCGCGATCGGCGAGCCAGGCGCGCCTGGCCTGCGCATAGCCGATCAGCCCGGCGACCGCATCGACCGCCGGCTCGGCACCGCGCAGCACCGGCAGCCCGGCCTCGCGGCAGAGCTTCAGCGCTTCTTCGGAAGCGGCCACCCAGCACAGCACGAACGGCTTCGAAGTCTCGGCCTTCACCGTGCGGAACAGGTCGACCAGCATCCCGGCATAGGTGTCCATCGACAGGATCCAGACGATCCCCACATGCACCGACGGATCGGCCAGGGTCAGGCGCAGGCCGTTCAGCAGGATCTCCGGCTCGGCGATGAACTGCGCGGTGACATCGACCGGGTTGGCGCCGGACCCGAACGCCGGCAGTACCTCGCGCAGCTTCGCCTGCGTCTCGTCGGACAGGGTCGGCAGCGACAGCCCGAGTTCCTCGGCGCGGTCGGCGATCAGCACGCCGGCGCCGCCCGACTGGGTGACCAGTCCGATGCCGCTGCCTTCGGGCAGGTTGCAGTGGGCGAGCACGTCGACCATGTCGAGCATGTGCTCTTCGTTGCGCGCACGGATGATGCCGAACTGCCGGGCGAGCCCGTCGAACACCCGGTCTTCGCCGGCGAGCGAGCCGGTGTGCGAGGCGGCCGCGCGCGCACCGGCCTGGCTGCGGCCGACCTTGGTCACCACGATCGGCTTGCCCGCTTCCAGCGCGCGCTCGGCCAGCGCCAGCAGTCCGCTGCCGTCCTTGAAGCCTTCGATGTAGCCGCAGCCGACCCGGATGCGCGGGTCGGCGAGCACTTCGTCCATGATCTCGACCAGCGTCGCGTCGCACTCGTTGCCGGTGTTCACGAAGTAGCCGAGGCCGAGGTGGCGGCGCCGTGCCAGGGTGGCGATCGCCGAGCCGAAGGCACCGGACTGGGTGACGAAGCCGACCGGGCCTTCCAGCACCGCGCCGCTGCCGTACTGGCTGAAGGTGGCGATCACCCGGTCGAAGGAATTCACCAGGCCGAGGCAGTTCGGACCGCACAGGCGCACGTTGCCTTCGCGCGCGACCGCGACCAGTTCGTCCTCCAGTGCATGGCCGGCATCGCCCATCTCGCCGAAGCCCGAGCTGTAGATGATCGCCGCCGGCACGCCCTTCTTCCCGAGCGCACGCACCTGGTCGATCACGAAGCGCGCCGGCACGGTGACGATCGCCATGTCGACCGGGTCGGGGATGTCGCCGACGGTGGGGTAGCAGCGCAGTTCGCCGCCGGGGTGGCTGATCCGTTCGTACTTCGGGTTCACCGGGTAGATCTTCCCGGCATAGCCCTTGTCGACCAGGAACTTCAGCGTGCGGCCGTTCAGCTTCTGCAGGTCGTTGGAGGCGCCGAGGATGGCGATCGAACGGGGGGCGATCAGTGCACGGATGGCTGGGTTCATGGCGCGCATTCTAACCGGCACGGTTCCCGCCGCGCGACCGTGCGCGCGCGCTGCCGCCGGGCGACGCAGCGCGCGCTGTGCACTGCCGCATGGTCGAATTCGGCGAGAATCGCGGCATTGTCGACGCACTCCGGGTCTACCCCGGACGCAACCGAGCCCCATCCCGGAAAACCCTCGCCGCGAGTACCCATGACTGCCGAATCGCCCGTTGCCCTCGCTCCGAACGCGCCGTCGACGCTGTTCGAGAAGATCTGGAACGCCCATGTGATCGAACAGGGCAGCGCCGACGACGCGCTGCTGCATGTCGACCAGAACTTCCTGCACGAGGGCGCCTTCCTCGCGTTCGCCGCGCTGCGCAAGGAGGGCCGCACGGTGCGCCGTCCGAAGCAGCACTTCGCGGTCGCCGACCACTACGTGCCGACGCTGGGCCGCGAGGCCGGCATCGCCGGGGTGACCGACCCGGAAGTGCGCGGGCTGATCGACCTGCTCGAGCAGAACGCCGCCTGGGGCGGCATCGACTACGCGGGCATCGACGACCCGCGCCAGGGCATCGTGCACGTGATCGGACCGGAGCTGGGCCTGACCCACCCCGGCATGGTGATCACCTGCGGCGATTCGCATACGTCGACCCATGGCGCGTTCGGCGCGTTCGCGTTCGGCATGGGTGCCTCGCAGGTGAAGCAGGTGCTGGCGACCCAGTGCCTGTGGCAGCGCAAGCCGAAGCTGCTGCGCATCACGATCGACGGCACGCTGGCGCCAGGCCTGTCCGGCAAGGACGTTATCCTGGCGGTGATCGCGCAGATCGGCGCGGCCGGCGCCACCGGGCATGTGATCGAGTACGCCGGCAGCACGATACGTTCGATGTCGATGGAGAACCGGCTGACCGTGTGCAACATGTCGATCGAGGCGGGCGGGCGCGCGGGGATGATCCGCGCCGACGACACCACCTTCGACTACCTGCACGGCCGTCCGTTCGCGCCGAAGCAGCAGCACTGGGACGCGGCGGTGGCCTACTGGCGCACGCTGAAGACCGACGAGGGTGCGGCCTTCGACCGCGAAGTGCGCGTCGATGCCGGCGCGCTGGTGCCGATGGTGACCTGGGGCACCAGCCCGGGGCAGGGGCTGCCGATCACCGGCCGCGTGCCCGACCTGGCGACGCTGTCCGGCGATGCGCGGCGCGCGGTCGAGTCCGCGCTGTCCTACATGGGGCTGAAGCCGGGGCAGGCGATGGACGGGCTGCCGGTCGACCGCGTGTTCATCGGCTCGTGCACCAACAGCCGGCTGGACGACATCCGCGCCGCGGCCGCGGTGGTGCGCGGGCGCAAGGCGAAGATCCCGGCCTTCGTGTCGCCCGGTTCGACGCAGATCAAGCGCGAGGCGGAAGCCGAGGGGCTCGACCGGGTGTTCATCGAGGCGGGCATCGAATGGCGCGCGTCGGGCTGCTCGATGTGCGTCGGCACCAACGGCGACCTGCTGCAGCCGGGCGAGCGGTCGGCGTCGACATCGAACCGCAACTTCGAGGGGCGCCAGGGCCGTGGTGCACGCACCCACCTGGTGAGTCCCGCGATGGCCGCCGCCGCCGCGGTCACCGGCACCCTGACCGACGTGCGCCGGCTGCTGGCCGCGGGCTGAGGAGAGACACGATGCAACCGTTCACCACCTTCACCGCGGTCGCCGCGCCGCTGGACATCACCAACGTCAACACCGACATGCTGATCCCGGCGCGCTTCCTGCGCAAGCCGCGCGACGAGCGCTACGGGACCTACCTGTTCCACGACCTGCGCCATGACGAGGACGGCCGCCTGCGCGACAGCTTCGTGCTGAACGAGGCGGTCTACCAGGACGCGAAGATCCTGGTCGCCGGCGCCAACTTCGGTTGCGGCTCCTCGCGCGAGAGCGCGGTGTACGTGCTGCTCGACTCCGGCTTCCGCTGCGTGATCGCGCCCTCGTTCGGCGACATCTTCTTCGGCAACGCGCTGCAGAACGGCGTGCTGCCGGTGGTGCTGCCCGAGGCCGAGTGCATCGAGCTGCGCGCCTTCCTCGATGCCAACCCGGGCGCGACGATCACCGCCGACCTGCAGGCGCAGACGGTGAGCGCCGGCGATGGCAAGGTGCGCCGCTTCGCGCTCGACCCGCTGCGCCGCGAACGCATGCTGAAGGGGCTGGACGAGATCGGGCTGACGCTGACCCGGCTGCCGGCGATCGAGTCCTTCGAGCAGCGCTACGCGGCCGCGCGGCCGTGGCTCGACCGCTGAGGCGCGCGATGCCGACGCTGCTCGTCTCCGCGCCGTTCGAACGCGAGTTCGGCGGCGAACTGCGCGCGTTCGCCGCGGCGCGCGGCATCGCGCTGGAGCTGGTGCTGCTCCCCGAGGACGTCGATGCCCGGGTCGGTGCCGAGGACACCGCGCGGATCGACGCCGCGCTGTTCTCCGGCGACATCCATCCCGAATGGTCGCG
>Ga0068877_10004059_pt1 | contig 11524 bp, 7 predicted proteins | sample NOAtaG_FD_66437 | JGI IMG/M metagenome (GOLD analysis project Ga0068877, IMG submission 66437) | Freshwater lake microbial communities from Lake Erie, under a cyanobacterial bloom - NOAA_Erie_Diel6S_1000h metaG | ecosystem: Environmental > Aquatic > Freshwater > Lake | place: USA: Ohio, Lake... | reverse complement strand
CGCATTGTGGGTGAAGTCAGTCCCTTTCAACGCCAAGAGTTAGAAGCGGCTATCGACGTGTGGGAACAAGCGTTGTCGAGTGGTGATCGAGAGTTTTTTGAGTCCACCAAATCGGGTCTTCTCGTGATGCTATCGTCTCTCGGGTTTCCGTTTATAGGTGGCAACGAAACACCATGACGGAACCTGCAGAGACTGGATCTGCAGATCGTGAAGGTCGAGAAGAGCAGATTCGCACATACATCCATCGCGCCCTTTTCGCAACGGATATGGAATCGCCAGCCGAGCTTATACGCGCACGCGAGGTCGTTTTGGGCCGCGATCTCCCGAAGACTTTCTTGCAGCGCCGAGATTCCGAGGAGTATCTCCAGCGACGAGAGGCGAATAAAGCGAAGATCGAGGAATGTCGAACTAAGTTCTGGGATTTAACGCATGAGCAATTGCAAGCGATGCTCGATCTTGATTCGCTTGATCAAGATGCCGATTTGCAGTTCTCCGCAGAGCGTTTGATTCATGTTTCAACTCTGCGAGGCGATTTTTCGGAGTTGGCGAAGCGTTTGGGTCATAAGGATCGTATAGCACGGGTATTGAAGAGCTTGATCATGCTCGCTCCCCGTGAAGCTGCGGGATTCCGCGAAGCCGAATTGCGCACCATGCGGACGGGACAGACCGACAAAGAAATGAAGCTGGGAGCAATACGAATCCGTGAAGAATTCCCTGCGATCTTCGCGTTGGAATCAAGTTGGTTGACAGAGGTTGAAGCGTTTCAACGCCGCTCGAATCGAGTGCGAACGTATCACCAAGCGGAATCAGCAACCAACAATTGGGTGGTTTGGGTTTGGCTCTCACTCGTACTGGGCGGTGCAGCTATTCGATACATCGGCAGATTGATGCGTGGGGAGTAAGCGTTGGAAGAGCAAGAGCCGGTAGATTGGAACTTACTTCAGCATAACCCTCAAGCATTCTTTGGACTGCCAATATCTTTCGATCGTAAAGATTTGAAGCGAGCTTACAACGTTTGGTTAAAGCGATTCAAGCCAGAGCAGTATCCGACAGAGTTCCAACGCATTCGAGCGGCCTATGAGCTTCTGGAAAGCCAATTGCGGTTTCAGAGGAATCAAGAACTACCACCGGAGGATAGCATTAGACCAACGCTATCCGATACGGACCCAGTTTCGTTGCCTGACAACTCAGGCCACTCTCAAGAGAAACAATCACCAGTCGAACCAGTCGCATTTGTTCGAGAGCTCCTCGCACGGAAGGATCGCGAGGGAGCAGTCCTGGAACTCTCTCAAAAGGAACAAAAGACATCCTTTGAATACTATGCTTTGGCAGTACTTTCGGATTTCACGCAGTCTTGTGCAGAAGAGGACTCAACAGGCTTTGTCGACTGGATACTCGCTGGCTTAGAAACGCATCGAGGGGATCCATCGTTATTGCAATTGTTGAGAGCTTACCTGCGCGAAGCATCGATGAACAAGCGAGACATGAAGCGGATTCTCGAACGCATCGTGACGATTTTCCCGAACGACTGGTTCTATTATTTGAGTGAGCCATTATGGTTGAGGTTCGTTCACGAAGTGGATTGGTCCACGTTTGTTGAAACGCTACAGCAATGTGATCGAATGATTCGGGATCCACGCCAATACGGGAGGTTGGCCTTCAAGACCCGGCTATTGCGTGCAGCGCTCTTCAGAGCGCCTGATGACTGGTGCAAAGAAACTCTTGATGAACTAGAAGAGAATAGCCAGTCGATGAACAGTTCGCTCTTGCCAGAATTCGAAATTGTCGCGGGCCTTTTAACCCTCAAGCAAAGGGCTGAACGCTTTTTGTCGAAGGGGCCGATGTCTGAACGCATCTTCGACTCCATGCGAAGCTATTGTGAAGACTCGGAAGAGGTTTGGCAGAAGAAGATTATTGCGAGCCAAGCGATTCTAGCGGCCAATCCTTCGGCCGTACTTTCCGAGTTTCAATACACGGATATCGAAGCAAAAGACTTGGTGCTCCCCTGGATTATCGTTTCCAGCGAGGTTCGTGAACAGTTGGGCTTCGTAGACGAATCGTCGGAATCTCCACAAGCGTATGGGAATGCGACGATCAGTTTACTGCAGGAGATCGACAGGTCCTTTGCTTATTCGAAGATTACGTCGAATCAGCGTCACAAATCGCTGAAAACCATCGGAACCGCAGCGCTTAGTTTTTTGGGAGTCATGCTTCCTGGGACAATTCTCACGATGTGGCTGAGCAGCGGGATCAACGTTCGAACGGCAGGCGCCTCGATGATCTTGGGAACCGTTGTTTTGCTGGTTTCGCTGCTACTGTCAATCGGAGCGGTGGTCTGGGCCTTTCGTAATCCGATTCGTCGAATCGAGGCCCTTTATGCGCAACGACTCTCCAAGTTGCTGGAGGAGCATTATCGAGACAAGGGGCGAGCAATGGTCTCGCGCATGTTGGCTGCCACTCATTTGAGTTTTCACGATTTGCTGCAAGTCGCGTTTCAATGTATCCATCAGCAGGAATTAGCGTTCGGCGTTAGCAGAGTGGTACCACAATATATGCGTCAAGACGTCGGGCTGTGGATCTATGCAACTGCCGTTCGTTTTCAACGATGAGCCTACCGGTAAAGCGGCAAAACCATGGTCGATTTGAATAGTCGACCGCCACTTCATCGCAAAAAAGTCTTTATAATTGGCCGAGTTCTACGACTTTAAACTGATTAATGCTTGAATAAACAAGGGGCGAGAAAATGTGCGATCAAGATCACTTTGAAGAAGACCTAAAGAAGTACTCACGGCGAGACATGGGCATCCTGATGTCGGCGGCGGGAGCTGCGATGATGTTTCCACGATCCGCATTTGCCGTGGATGTTGCAGAGAACGAAGTTCAAATCAAAACGCCTGATGGAGTTTGTGATGCCTACTTTGTGACACCGAAATCGGGAGCTCACGCAGCAGTCATTGTTTGGCCCGATATATTTGGATTGCGACCTGCATTTCGAACGATGGGAAAACGACTCGCAGAATCGGGCTATAGTGTGCTTGTGGTCAATCAGTTCTATCGCAGCAAGAAAGCGCCAGTTGTCGAAACAGACGCGAGCAATGCGTCGATTCAAGATGTTCGTCCGCTAGCGCAAGCACTGAATCCAAAGACTCATATGACGGATGCGAAAGCCTTCGTCGAGTGGTTGGACGCTCAACCTCAAACCGACACCAAACGCAAGATTGGCACAATCGGTTATTGCATGGGAGGGCCGATTGTCTTGCGAACGGCTGCGGCTGTACCGGAGCGAATAGGTGCGGGAGGATCCTTCCACGGTGGAGGCTTGGTAACTGCGAACGACGATAGCCCACACCGATTGATTCCAACAATGAAGGCCAGTTTTCTCATTGCGATCGCTGAGAATGATGATCAGCGTGATCCGGAATCCAAAAACGTTTTGAAAGCGTCTTTCGAGCAAGCCAAGTTATCGGCAGAAATCGAAGTTTATCCCGCAGGTCACGGCTGGTGCCCTCCGGATACGAAGGTCTATCATAAAGAGCAATCCGAGCGAGCATGGGCTAGGCTTCTGGCGCTATTCGAAAAGTCGTTGGCAAAGTAACGGGATGCATTCAGCGTTCGGTGAAAATGGGAGAAGCATTCCCTGCGTGGTTTGTGCCCCCTTCGTAATACAAAATTTACCTGTGGAAACAAAAAGTGTGTGGAGCTGAACTCGAACTAGAAAAGATGATGTTACAGAGTATGAAGAGGCATTCGGTAGGTTGGATCGCTGCAATCTTTTGTCTGGTTGCATTTTTTTGCAGTGACAATGCTTTGGCATTGGACGCTGCAAAGCGTTGGAATCTGTTGATCATCACAGCGGATGATATGAACGCGGATTCGAGCGGCTGGATTGGCTGTACACTTGGTGCGACGCCCAGCCTTGACACGTTTTCGAAAACAGCCCATCGGTTCGTCAATTCCCATGTTACCGTACCCATTTGCCAACCGGGACGTTCCGCTTTGATGACGGGCCGGGTTCCGCATCGCAATGGAGCTCTTGGTTTCAATCCAATTCGTCGTGACTTCACTACTTTGGTTGAATTGCTCCGAGAACAAGGATACTACACGGGGGTTATCGCTAAAGCGGTTCACATGGCGCCGCCAGAGAAATTCCCATGGCATCGTATTGGCGAGCAATCGCTTGGCAAACAGCCGACTAAGTTTGCCGATTCCTTTCGCCAAATGCTTTCAGAAGCAACCGAAAAAGACCTGCCGTTTTTTATCAACGCAAACATCTGTGATCCACATCGTCCCTTCATCAGCGGCGGAGGCATGAAAACAAAAACCAATGAGATGCTCGATGGAGTTCGCATTTACCAGCCAAACGAAGTCAAGGTACCAGCTTTCTTGGAGGACCTACCTAGCGTTCGCGAAGAAGTAGCCCAATACTATTCAAACGTCAGTCGATTCGACGTGACTTTCGGTTTGTTGATGACTGAGTTACAGTCCGCAAATAGACTCGACGATACCGTCGTTGTTTTCCTTTCGGATCATGGAATGTCGTTCCCCTTCTCTAAGGCGACCGTTTATCAAAACGGTACATGGTCACCTGTTTTGATTCGAGTCCCCGGCATGGAGGCGAAAACACACGATGCGTTCGTTAGTAGTGTCGATATCATGCCATCGCTTCTTGAATTATTGAAGATCAATCCGCCCGCTGGCATGGACGGTCGGTCATGGGTGGATCTTCTGCATGGGAAAACACAACCCAATCGGGACTTTGTCGTGACGCACGTCAATACGGTTAGCAGCGGGAAATCTTTCGCACAGCGATGCATTCGAACCAAAACCCATGCATTGATGTACCATGCATGGGTTGGTGGACAGGATAAGTTTCGAGTTGAAGCCATGAGCGGCTTGAGCTTTGCGGCAATGAACGATTCGACCGATCCAAAGATACAGGCTCGTGTCAGGCAGTTGGTGGAGGGGGAGTCGTTGATGTTCTTCGACTTAACAAAGGATCCTACAGAACGTCAGAACATGGTTCGCGACCCAGCTTATGCAAACGATATCAAAATGCTCAGTGAAAAGTTACTAGACCATATGCAAAAGACGGAAGATCCACTATTGAGGAATTTTGAAACCGTCATGTCACATTCACGATAGAATGCCCAGCCAAACGCTCTCCACAAAAATGCCAAAGCAATGTATTTGCTCGCGGGGCCTTGTTTCTGACTTATCGTAAGGCCGAGAATCGGAAGTCTGCACCGTGACCCCATTAGACGAAGTCGGTTAGATGGCGTAATTAAATCGCCAACTGGAAACCTTCGAACGGCACCGCACCCTGCAACAGACCAATGGAGGACTCGGTTTCTTCAGAAGTCGCAGCTATATCAGTGGTCGCTCGGGGAGTTGAACCCCGACGCCTTTCGGCACCAGATCCTAAGTCTGGCGTGTCTGCCAATTTCACCAAGCGACCATACCACGAGCTAGAGTCTATCAATTGCCATGTTCTATGCAAGTGTTGAACGGGCTCACGATTTCCTTTCGCAATTTCATCGGATATTAGCGATTCCGAGGCCACTAAAATAGTTGCCAATCAGAGATTTTGGCGTTCCAGCGGTCTGCTTTGAGCGAAGTAGGAGAGAAAGTCTTGGCGATTCGCCGAACCTGGCTATGCTGTGAAGCGTAACAGCACGAGATTCGTACTCTTTTCAAGGTTCGTTGTTATGCCGTTCGGAATGATGTCACCCTTACTCGCCGCGTCTGATTTTTGGATGGCAAAATGGTTAACCCCGTTTTGGTTCATTGGTGCAGGGATTGTCATTGGATTTGCTGCTTTAGCTGCTTTTTTGTTGATTTTCTCGCTGCTAATGGTCCCGATGAAGGGACTGGAAAGGCAGCGAAAAGACGGAACATTGCATTACGTCGCGGCTGTTATCACCCTCTTGTTCGGGGCCGGGATCGGCTATTTCTTGCGTTCTGGCGAGATTGGGCAGGCGTTTTTGGTGAAGGGGGAGTTCGCGACAGAAGAGTGGCTTTTGGTATCGTTCGCGGCGACTGCAATGGCTGGTGTCATCGTTTGGGCCGTACTTTTTTGTTCCTCTTCTCGATTTTTCGGCGAGTTACGGTCCTTGCTTTTCGAAGGCGTCGGCTTTTCGATGATTGTTGTCCTAGCCGCAGTTGCCGCCATTGGATTGGCTGCAACACCGTGGGTTGATAGGCCAGCCGAGGCGTTTGCCAGCATCCCCCAGTTCTTTACACCGCAGTCTTCGTTCAAGGAGTATACCGTTGCAGGAGCAAAAACACCGGAGGACAGAAAGCTTACAAAGATAGAAGTACAGTATGATCCAGGGACGCTGGGGTCGGTTCGGATTGAATCCAATCGACGAGTCATATTGGCTGACGCATCTGAGATTGAAAAACTGAAGTTCGCTGCGGTTACGATCGATGCAGACGCTCCGAAAGTTTGGGAGCGCGCAATGGGGCCGGCCAAATGCCCGCTCCCCTTGATCGGCGGTGCGGAAGTGTATGTTCAAAACGAAGAAATCGATGATGCGACGTTAACCATTGCGATTCGGTCTTATCCGACTGTTCCTCAGTCGCTCTCCATATTGTTGACAGCCATTTTTGTAACGGTGTTTGGGTTGCTGTTTTTCCTGATGCAGGGAGCAGGACCAAAGACCGCTGCTATCGCTTTATCGGCTGCGAAAAGCGAGCTGTCGCAACCACTGCCAAAGATTCTCATTACCATCGTCGGTTTGGCTATTCTTCTCTTTGTGTTTCTTCCGTTCCATACGTTTGGAGAAGACATCAAACTACTGAAGGATTGCGGCGTTACCTTGACACTGATCGCCGCTATTTTCCAAGCGGTATGGTCTGCGAGCACTTCCGTTAGCGATGAAATCGAAGGCAGGACAGCTTTGACTCTATTGAGCAAACCGATTCACCGCCGCTCCTTTATCTTAGGCAAGATCTTCGGTGTTTTCTGGATCGTCATGCTGATGTTTCTGATCCTGGGATCCTTTGAGCTTTTTGCCGTTGCTTACAAACCGATTGTGGAAGCGAGGGAGAACTCTACCGATGCGCCGCTGTGGCAAGTTTGTCATGCGGAAATGTTCCAAACCATTCCCGGGTTGGCACTGGCGTTTATGCAGAGCGTTGTGCTTGGTGCTATTTCTGTGGCGATTGGAACACGAGTATCCATGATCGCCAACTTTTCTATCTGTTTTTCGATCTATGTGCTCGGGCACTTAACGCCAGTCATCATGGAATCCACGGCAGGTGGATTGCCGCTTGTTGAGTTCTTTTCCCAGTTGATCTCTGCGGTAGTACCGAATTTGAATCTGTTCACAATGGAATCAGCGATCGACGCGGATGTGAGCATTCCGTGGTCTGTAATCGCCAGCGTTTTCATCTATACATCGATTTACGGGATTGGAGCCACGTTGCTCGGATTACTCCTTTTTGAAGAACGCGATTTGGCCTAAGCGTGATCGACCTCGTCTATTGCTTTCCTACTCAGGAGCGTCACGTCCAACAGATGCGTGACGCAGCGCCGAACTGTCGCTTTATCGAAGCGACGCAAGCGAACATTCCGCAACGGATTTTCGATGCGGAAGTCTTTGTTGGGCATGCCAAAGTTCCCGTACCCTGGGATCAAGTGGTAGAGAAAGGAAAGCTGAAATTCATTCAGTCATCCGCTGCAGGTCTCGACCACTGCCTGGCACCGTCCGTTATCTCGTCGGAGATAGTCGTCTGTAGTGCTTCCGGGCTGTTTGCCAACCAAGTGGCAGAGCAAACGTTGGCTTTACTTTTTGGATTGCTTCGAGGGATTCCGATTTTCTATCGCCAATGGCAAAACCGTGAATTTGTTCGTCGTCCCACCGATGACCTTTACGGCAAACGCGTCGGCATCGTCGGCATGGGTGGGAACGGTCGAAGATTGGTAAAAGTTCTTCAACCGTTCGGCGTATCGATTCGAGCTACGGATTATTTCCCAGATCGCAAGCCTGAGGGGCTGGATGAACTCTGGGATCACAATCGATTGCGTGAATTGGCGGAATGGTCTGACATTCTGATTTTGACACTGCCGCTCAATGAGTCGACGCGCGGGGTTGTTGATAAAGAAATACTAAGCGCGATGCCAAAGGGATCGTATTTGATCAACGTCGCTCGAGGGGCATGTGTTCGCGAATCAGACCTTTGCGAAGTGTTGGCGGAAGGCCATTTGGCGGGTGCCGGTTTAGATGTGACTGAAATAGAGCCATTGCCGAATGACAGTCCACTTTGGGGATTCCCAAATGTTCTGATCACTCCTCACGTCGGAGCGCAGGCGGTTTTGCGAACAGACGATACTACCAATTTGATTTGTGAAAATCTTCGACGCTATTTCTCCAACGAGAGTCTCTTCAACATCGTCGATAAATCGCTAGGGTTTCCACATCCGAGCGTGCTTTTCTCCGAGCGTAACGCTTAACTCCATGACTTGCAGGTTGGTGCCGACGGGATTGTAGCGTCGAATCGTCGCTCCGGATAAGTTGTTTTGATTCGACGAACCTTTTCTCAAGTGGTATACTCATAGCTTAAGATTCGTTGGATTTCTAACTTTTTGGAGTACCGAGAATGGCTTCCGTTTCAGATCGCCAAGCAACCACTGTCATGACTGGCGCCGATATTGTGGTTAAGTCTTTGGTGGATCACGGCGTCGACGTCATTTTCGCTTACCCTGGCGGTTGCAGCATGCCGCTGCACCAATCCCTTACGTTTTATGGGGACAAGATTCGCACGATTTTGCCAAGACATGAGCAGGGTGGTGCGTTTGCTGCCCAGGGGTATGCAAGGTCCACGGGTAAGATCGGCGTGGCCATGGCAACGAGTGGGCCGGGTGCGACCAATTTAGTGACCAGTATTGCAGATGCGAAGATGGACTCGATCCCGTTGCTGGCCATTACAGGGCAGGTTCCGACGGCGGTAATTGGCTCTGACGCGTTTCAAGAGACTCCGATGGTCGAAATCTGTCGGGGAATTACAAAGCACCACTACTTGGTGACCAAAACCGAGGATCTACCTCGGATCATGAAAGAGGCTTTCCATATCGCGACGACTGGTCGGCCGGGACCTGTTTTGATCGATATTCCAAAAGACGTTCAAATGATGAGTTGCGAGGTCGACTGGGATGTACCCATGGACTTGCCAGGCTACAAACCAGGCAGATTGCCGGATGCTCAACCCGAGCAAATTCGTCAAATCGCTGCGGCAATCAAGCATAGCAAACGCCCAATAATCTATTGCGGTGGAGGAATCGTAACAGGGGAGGCTTCCAACGAACTTCGAATGCTTGTTGAAAAGACAGGAATCCCTGTCACTATGACCGTCATGGGTCTTGGGGTTTATCCTGCGGACGCATCGCTTTCGATGGATATGTTGGGGATGCACGGCAGTGCCTATGCGAACTATGCGGTGAAAGAGTGTGATTTATTGATCGCATTGGGCGTTCGATTTGATGATCGAGTCACCGGGCATTTGGCTTCATTTGCTAAGAATGCCAAGATTGTGCACGTCGATGTGGATCCATCTGAACTCAACAAAAACAAGATCGCCCACATTTCGGTGCGAAGTGATATCAAGGTGGCTCTATCCGAACTCAACAAGATTGTTGAAGCTCCAGAGGATATTTCTGCATGGGTGAAGCACTGCAAGGACTTGAAGGCCAAGTTTCCATTTGCGTATGACGAACAGTTTGACGGTATTTTGCAACAGCATGCGATTCGAACACTTTCGAACCTTACCAAAAATCGCGAGACCTATGTAACGGTGGGAGTGGGGCAGCATCAAATGTGGGCCGCTCAATTCTTCCAATTCCGGAAACCTCGAACGTGGATGAGTAGCAGCGGTCTGGGAACGATGGGGTTTGGATTGCCATGCGCGATGGGTGTACAAGCGGCCCATCCTGACGCATTGGTGATCGACATCGACGGAGACGGGTCGTTCCAGATGAACATCCAGGAACTTGCAACGTTGCGATGCGAGAAGCTACCGGTCAAGGTTTTGCTTTTGAACAATCAGCATCTCGGAATGGTGGTCCAATGGGAAGATCGATTCATGGGTTCGAATCGAGCGCATACGTATCTCGGTCCAATCGACGATGAAGAAGCGAGTGGCCCAGGCTCAACCGTCGCCCATTCCTACGCTGCGAATCGGTATCCCAACTTCGTGCAGATTGCAAAGGGTTACGGCCTCGGTGCAGCTACCGTACGAAAGAAATGCGACCTCGAAGCTGCCTTACAAGAAATGATCAATTACCCCGGTGGGTTTGTTCTCGATGTCGAGGTTCCGTATCAAGAACACGTCCTGCCGATGATTCCATCGGGCAAGACGGTAGATGACATGATCCTGAAATAGGTATCAGCCTACAAAATCAAGGTTTAACTGTAGCGTGGGACCATTGTCCCGCGCGGATAGAACCATCGTCCCGCGCTTATTGACTTTGCAGGGACTTATTGGCGACCGGGACAATTGCCCCGGCGTTCTCGGCCTACCTCACCTTTTGTAGGCTAGATTGAAATAGGCGTTAGCAAACTGGGCTTTAGCAACGGTTGTTAATTGCTGCTTAAGTCCCTTAGTTCTTCGGCTGTCTGGCTAATGGAGCGCATGGTCACCGATTGCTCTTCTACGGCAGTGGCGATTGTGTTCATGCTGCTGGATACGTCCATTACACTTCGTTCGATCCCATCGATGGAAGTAACGACGTCCGCAATGTTGGACTGAATTTTTTCCACTGTCTCCGATATGTTCTTCGTAGCAGTTCCTGTTTGTTTTGCCAGATCTTTTACAGCGCTAGCAACCACCGCGAAGCCGCGTCCAGCCTCGCCAGCCCGAGCCGATTCGATGGTCGCATTCAGAGCGAGCAGGTTGGTTTGGTCCGCCAGTTCCTGAATGACTTCTACGATCTTCCCAATAACACGGCTCGATTCATCCAATCGTTGAACGTAGGCTTTGGTATCCGTCGTCAATCGACTTGCGTCTTGGCTGAGGCCAGCGGTGCGGTTGACACTTTCGGAGATCTCATTGATTGTTTGTGTGAATTGCGAAGAAGTTGATGAAATCGCCTCACTGATGGACGCCGTTTGTTCTCGACGCCCAACCTCTGCTGAAACATCCATCGCGTACTTTACAAATCCAGTTACCTCTCCATGGGCATTGAACGTTGGGTTGTAGCTTGCCCGTATCCAGATGACATTTCCATTCCTCGCGATTCGCTTGAATAACCCCTGGTAGTAGGTGCCTCGGTTGAGCTGTGCCCAGAAGTTCTTGTAGGCCTCCGACTGGTGCTCGGACGGATCGACAAACATTCGATGGTGTTTCCCCTGAATTTCAGTGAGCGAATATCCAAGTGTCTTCAGAAAGTTCTCATTGGCAGTGCGGACGGTCCCATCCAAATTGAACTCGATAACTGCATAGGAACGATCCACCGCTTCAACCTGGCTCATCAACTCCGCATCGCGCTGTTTTTTCGCCGTAATGGTGGATGCAATTTTGATAATCT
>Ga0068877_10004057_pt1 | contig 11529 bp, 3 predicted proteins | sample NOAtaG_FD_66437 | JGI IMG/M metagenome (GOLD analysis project Ga0068877, IMG submission 66437) | Freshwater lake microbial communities from Lake Erie, under a cyanobacterial bloom - NOAA_Erie_Diel6S_1000h metaG | ecosystem: Environmental > Aquatic > Freshwater > Lake | place: USA: Ohio, Lake... | reverse complement strand
ATGCTCGCGATCCTCGACCAGCGCGCGTTTCCTGCGGCGTCCGTGCGCCTCTTCGCCTCGCCGCGTTCGGTCGGCGTGAAGATTCCGTTCCGCGGCGGCGAGATCGCCTGCGAGGCGCTCGAGCACGGCATGCCGACCGACATCGACCTCGTGCTGTTCTCGGCCGGCAAGTCGATCTCCAAGGAGTGGGCGCCGAAGTTCCGGGAATCCGGAAGCCTCGTCGTCGACAACTCGAGCGCGTTCCGCGCCGACCCCGCATGCCCACTGGTCGTGCCCGAGGTGAACGGGCACGTGCTCGACGCGATCGACTTGCCTGCGATCATCGCGAATCCAAACTGCTCGACCATCATCGCGCTGGTCGCGGTCACGCCGATCCATCGCGCGTGTGGCGTCGAGCGCATGGTCGCGGCCACATACCAGGCCGCATCGGGCGCAGGTGCCGCCGCGATGGCGGAACTCGAGTCGCAGGCGCATGCGTTCGCGCGAAACGAACCGTTCGACACGCGAATCTTCGGCCGCCAGTACCTCTTCAACGTGTTCAGCCACAACTCCGCGGTCGGCCCCGACGGCTACAACGAGGAGGAGCGCAAGCTTCTGACCGAAACGCGGCGCATGTGGGAGTCGGACGCGGTGCGCGTGAGCGCGACGTGCGTGCGTGTGCCCACGCTCCGGGCGCATGCGGAAGCGCTGCACCTCGAGCTTGCGCGCGCGACCACGGAGGACGAGATCCGCGCGATCCTCTCGAACGCGCCGGGCGTGCGGATCGTCGACGACCGCGCGACGAACCGCTTCCCGGAGCCACTCGATGCGGCCGGCGGCGACGACGTGCTCGTGGGCCGCATCCGGATGGATCCGAGCGTTCCGGGAAACCGCGGCGTCGCCCTGTTCGTCTGTGGCGATCAGATCCGGAAGGGCGCGGCGCTCAACGCAATCCAGATCGCCGAGCGGTTCCTGGACGCGCCCGCACCGGGCAACGGCGGTGCGCGATCACGGACGACGTCCAGCTCGGTCTGAGCGAGACGGAGGGCATGCGATAATCGCAGTGGACTCGGCGTACGGCGCGAAATCGCCGCTTTCGGACGCGAATCCCACCCCCCGGCGCCGCTGCGACTTGATCTCCCCGATGTCGCGGCTACCATGTCGCGACACCGATTGGGGATTGGTGTAACGGTAGCACAAGTGATTCTGGTTCACTTTGTCCTAGTTCGAATCTAGGATCCCCAGTTCTTCCGGAAGTCGAGGAAAGTTCCGCCCGCGAACGCGCGGGGAACCAACCGGGACGACCAACGGCGCGGCCGCGAAGCCCGACTGACGCAAGCGAGATGCTTGCGCGTCCGGTTTCGAGGCCGTCTCTGTTTTTGGCCGTCTCTGCTTGTGGCCGTCTCTGCTTGTGGCTGTCTCTCGCGCGCGATCAACGATCGAGCAGCGCCAGCAGCGCGCGAACCTCTGCCAGAAGTTCTGCATCGGCGCGCACGAAGAGCGTGTTCGCAGCGTCGCTGGCGACGATTCGGATCCGCTCGCGGCGGCCCTCGTCTGCGGCGGCAAGCGCCGCCGCGATCTCAGCGGCCACCTCGCCCGCTGCGCGGCGCGCAACGGGCAGCACTTCGACCGCGGGAGGCAAGCGTCCGCCTGGCTTGTCGAGCTCGGCAAGCGGCGCGCTGATCATGTCGAGGATCGAGGCCTCGCCCTGCAGGACGATCGACGATCGCGAAGCCACCTCGATCACGGGCGTCGGTCCGTTCTGCGGACACAGGAGACCGAGGATCGACGCTGCATCGTTCGCGTCGATGCTTCGGAGCGGCAGCACGCGAAGTTCGTCGCGCGCCTGCGCAGCCGAGCGGTCGAATCGCGCAGCGAGACGACTTGCGGCGGCGACTTCGGCCGCACGTCCCATCACGACCACGCCGCCACGGTCTGGCGCAACGGCGACGCGCGGCAGGCCGTCGGCGCGCGCCGCGACGAAGCGCAGCGCTTCCGCCACGCGGTCCGCTTCCGCGTGTGCAAGCACGAGACGCCGGACCACGACAGGCTCGGTGCGCTGCACCTGCGCCAGCGCCGCAAGCAGTTCCCGCACGATCGCGGCATCGCGCGGCGTCGCGAGCACGAGGACTCCCGCAGCGGCGGGATCGGCAGCGATCGCCACCCGATCACCGATCGGAAGCCCGCCGTCGTCGACGGCAAGCCGCTCGCACGCGACGATCGCAAGCGCCGCAAGCTCGAGGGGATTCGCGGATGGCGGCAGCGCAAGGCGCCGCAGCACGGCGTCATCCGCAGGCGCGAGGCGCGCGAGCTGCCGCACCGACTCGGCGTTGCGCGCGACGGCCGCCGGCGTCGCGAAGCAGGCGATGAGACCGCGATCGCGATCGAGCGAGAGCGCCACGGGCGCCGCGCTTTCACGCACCTCCTGCGATGCGCGCTGCGGCGTGGCTGCGGCCGGTGCGGCATCGCCGGACGCAGGACGCGCTGCGGCGGTGTTCGCCCGCATCTCGGAAAGCACCGCAAAGATCCGGTCGACCTCCGCGGGCGCGATGGCGAGCTGCTGCACACCAAGCATCCGCTCGGTGATCGCCGCCGGCACCTCGGCCTTCGCGAGCATCGACTCGACCAGCCTTCGGATCACGGTTCGCTGCGCATCGGATGCCCGCACCAAAAGACCGTTGCGCGCGGGTTGGAGGCGCACCGAGGGTGGTTCCTCGCCGGGGTCGTCGAGTTCGAACCGATCGACGATCGCCTTGGCGACGACGGCCGCATCGGCGCCCGCGATTTCATAGAGCCGGAACGAGCGCCGTGGCGCCTCAAGCGACTCGTGGTCGAGTTCGACGAGGATCTCCTCCGCCAGATCGAGCGTCATCGGCGACGCGATCGCGGTCACCGTTCCGCCGCGTTCGTCGAAGACGATGCGGGCCGGCGCGAGCTCGCGCGGAACGTCTGGCTCGGCGGCGCCACGCGCGTCATCTGCGTCGATGGCGGTGAGGAGCGGCCCGATGACGCGGGCAAGCGAGCGCGGCGAGGCGTGACGTGCGGACATCGTGCGCGCCCGTGCGGCGTCGCGAAGCGCACGGACATCGACCGAACGAACCGCCGCGTCGACCGCATCGAGCCATGACGGCTCGCCGAGCGCGACGAGGAGTCCGCCCGCGGAGAGGTCGACAAGCGTCGCCGGAGGAGCGATGCCTGGCTTCGCCCGCGCGTCGAGCGCCTGTTGCGCGGCCTCGAGCGCACGCCCGACCGCGGCGCCTGCAAGCGGATAGGCGCGCAGCTCGACGCGTCGTCCTGGCGGCTGCTCCGTGTCGATGAGGAGCGCAAGGCGCGTCGCCACGTCGGCAAGGCGCGGCGGCGCCACGACGACGACGCTGGTCGAGTCGAGGAACGGCTGCACGCAGGGCGGGCGCTGGATGACCGAGCGCTGGGCATCGGCGCGCAGTTCCTCGGGCCAGCGGGCACGATCGCAGACGACCGCGTCGATCACCGCCGCAGCGGCATCGGGCGCGACATGGGCGAGATCGATCAACTCGCACACGAGCGGCGCGACCGCGGGCGCCGCCTCGACACCAAGATCCTCGAGGGCGCGGAGCACGCCTTCCCTCGAGGCATCGTCGGCGCGCACGACGATCGCCCGCGCCGAGGAAAGCGACCGCACCGACGCGCCGGGAACACGCGCAGCGAGCTCCGCCGCCACACGCCCGGCGTCTCCACTGCGCACGGGATGCAGATGGACGGTCTCGCGACGCGCTTCCCGCGTCGCCACGTCGAGCGTGCGAATCACCTCTTCCGCAAAGCCGACGAGCGCGGGCGCACCGGCGAGCGAGATGCTGCGCGCAGACGGCTCGGCCAGCACGCGAAGCGTCGTCGACTCATCCGCGCCCTCCTGACCGAGCGCGCGCTCGACGATCGAGGCCAAGCCTGTCGCATGCGCGGATTCGACCGGGATGATCCGAAGCGCGCGCGATGGCTCGACGCCCGCTTCGCTGGCCTCGATCTGGCGGGCGATCCGATCGAGCGTGTCCGGCGCACCTGCTGCGACGAGGGTCGACCCGCGCGCACCGAGATCGATCTCGATGCGTGCGTCCGGCGCGATCTCGCGCAGTTTCAGGGCAAGCGACTGGAGCTTCGCCAGCGGCCGGAGCGCGGGCGTCGTCGCCGAGACGTCTTCCGAAGCGTCCCGGATGATCCGCCACGACTGCGCCGCGACGCCATCGCGAGGCATGCCATCCGCAAGCGCTCCTGCGCACGAGGCAAGCAACGCGGCTTGGGTGGAGTCGGCCTCGACAAGCAGGATGGCGCGCGCATCCCGGTCCGCGCCGATCGCGCCACCGGCATCGAGGTCGCCGACCGCGGCGGCTCCCACCTCGACCGTCGCGCCGCTCGAGCGAAGCATCGATGCAAGTTCCGTCGCGCGTCCAAGCGGCACCGGAATCACACGCCACTCGCGCGCATCGCCGGCGGTCAGCGGCTGCGGAGACGCCGGATCGCGCGCGTCGCCCGGCACCGGCTGCTGCGCCGTGAGGTTCGCCCCTGGCTTCGCGCCACGCTCGCGCGCACGGGGGTCGCGCTCGCGCGCCTCCGACATGGCACGCGTGATCGCGTCGACATCCGGCAGCATGTCTGGATGCGCGACGACCAACAGGCCGTCACCGTCGGCGCATGCCTCGACGGCAAGCGGGCGGCGTCGGCGGTCGTCCTCCGGGCGCGCTGCGAACCAGCCCGCGATCGCGGTGGCGACAAGCTGGGGCTCGATGCACGGCCGTCGCAGCGCACGCAACTCGACGGGCGCATCGAGGCCCGCGAGCACATCGGACAGCATGCCGAGGAGCCGGACACTTGTCCGTGGTCCTCCGACGATCGCGGCCTTGCCTTGATCGATCAGCGTCGCTGCGTCAAGCGTGCGATCCGAGCCGATGTCCGATGCGATCGGCGCTCCAAGCACGCTCGATGCCCCGGTGCGCAGCGGGATCAGTCCGACCGCATGCCGGCGCTCCTGCATCGGGATCGATGCAAGGCAGGCTGCGACGAAACGCTCGAGGTCCGCCTCGGCGCCGATCGCGGCGATCGTCCCACGCCGCGCGTCAACCGTCGCTGCGACACCGACCTCCGCATTGCCGTCGGCGCCGCGCGCGGGTTCGGTCCCGGAACGCGTCCACGCCCGCGCACGGATCGCCTCCGGATCCGCATCGCCGACATCGATCACGCGCACGCCGCGGTCGTCCGACTGGCCCGTGAGCTGCCGCAGCACATCCTCCGCCCGCGCGCATGTCTCGCGATCGCCGGCCACGACGACGGTGCGCGTGTTCAGATCCGCCTCGATCCGTGTCTCGATGGCCTCTGCGTCGCCGGGCGGCCGCGACGACAGCTGGCCGCGCGCCGCGAGATCGCGGAGATTCTGGACGATGCGCCCGAGGTCGCCGCGCTCGACGCGGAGCACGCGCACGTCGCCGCCAGGGCCAAGCGCCATGCGATCGAGCAGCGTGATGAGGGTCTGCAGCGCAAGCGGCGATTCGCGCCAAGACTCGAGCCACACCATGCGGGTCGCGGTGTCGGCCACGGCGAGATGCTCGCGCTGGGCGCGCAGGTGGACGAGGGCGCGACCCCGCTCGTCGCGCGGAGCCCGGCCCGGCTCGAAGAGGCGATTCAACGCACGCGCCACGGTCTCCGGGTCCGAACGCACCAGCGTCGTGCTGAGGGTTTCGCGAGGGCGGACGGTGGCGAGATTCGCGGCGCGCTCCGCGGCATCGATCGCATCGGCGACCTCGGGCAGCAGCGTGCGGTGGAACGCGATCGCGAGCACCTCGGTCGACGCATCCATCTCGATGAGCACAGGGAACTCGCGCGCTTCCTCCTCGGGCCGCGCATCGAAGCGCTCGCGCAGGCGCCGCACCACCGGCTCCACGTCCGTGCAGCGCACGACGAGAGGGCGCATGACGGAGAGCGCAGGATGCTGCGGCCCTTGCTCCGACTCCGCCAGCCGCGCGAGCAGCGCGATCTGCGCGGGAACACCCTCGACGACCACGGCGTCGCGCGCGTCGAGCACGCCGACTTCCGCCGGCGGAACCGTGCGCGCCGTTGCGATCGGAACGCCGCGCGCAATGAATGCACGAAGCGCCGCCGCGGTGTCGGATGGCGCGACCATGCGCGAGGGAATGAGACGCGCGGCGCGCGCATCGGCCTGCAGCCCGCGCAGCACCGCGAGCTCATGCTCGATCGCGGCGACCGCACGAGGATCTCCACGAAGCCGCAGCGACCCCGAAGCCTCGTCGAACTCGGCCGACAAGGGCGCCGGCAGCGACTCGCGGAGCGAGGCCGTTCGCTCGAGCGCTCGCTCGAGAAGGCTTCTCGCCTCGGCGGACGGCACGCGCGTCTCGACCGCCATCGCGGCAAACTCGCTCGACTGCTCGATTGAGGCGAGCCCAGCGCGCGCCACCGCGACGCCACCTGCGCGCGCGTCGAGCACGGCGATCCCGAGCTCGTCGAAGCGTGCGACGCGCGCCGAACGCGCGCCGGATGCGGGCGTGCGGACGGCGAGCGACTCGATGAAGGCCGACTCCGGTGCTGCACCGGACGCGGGCAGCGCAAGCATCGCGCGCTCGCGCGCGATCGCACGGCGGCCAAGCGTCTCCCGCAGCACGCCGGCGAGCCTTGCGACATCGGAACGCGCGCCGATCGCCAGGATCTCGCGCGCATCGGCGTCGACGGCGATCTCGATCGACTGCGCACGCCCTCCCCGCGGCGAGATTCGCGCGCGCCATTCGTCGACGGCGCGCATGATCGCAGCGCCGTCGAACGCGCCGTCGCGCGCCGCATCGTCGCCGCCGCCCAGGCGGAACGTGTGCGCGGACTGCCGGGCGTCGCCCACGGAGTCGATCGCACCGAGCAATGCCATGACGACACCCACGTCGGCGCGGTCGGCGCGCAGCAGGATGGCGCGCTCGTCCGGGGAAATCGCGAAGCGCGTTGCCTCGCGCAGCCGCCTTGGGAGCATCGCGCGCGCGACCTCGATGCGCGCCGCGGCGTGCTCGCCGTCGATTCGCAGGAACACCCGCTCGCCGTTGCGCTCGGACGACGCCGGAGAAGCCGCGCCACCGGCGTCGGCGTCGATCAGGTCGAGCGCATGCTTCGCTTCGTCGAGCAATGCAGGGCTTCCTCGCAGCACGACCGCTTGCGCGAGTTCATCGAACGTCGCGCGCAGGGCCCCGCGGGCGACCGAATCCTCGAAGAGCGACGAGAGCGTGGCGTGCGCGCGCCCGGCTCCGACGCGGCGCAGCGGGAGCACGGCCGCGTCGCCTTCCATGCCGATGCGATCGAGCGCCTCGACGACACGTGCGAACCGACTGGCTTCGGCGGCCGACGCGACGATGACGAGCGCGTCGCCGCCGGCGATGCGAGCGACGGACGCCTGCTCGGGCAGCAGCGATCCCAACGCCTCGAGCGTGCCTGCTGGCCAACGCGACACGACTGGCAGGATGCGCGCGATCGACGTCGCGGCCGGCGCATCCGGTCGCAGCCCTGTGCCGCGCACGATTCCCGTCGCTTCATCGTCTCCCGGCCCTGGCGGCACGGCCACGAGCACAAGCGCGTCCTCGCGCTCGACGAGCCGTCGCCCGAGAAGCCGCAGCACTTCGTTCGACTTCGTCAGCAGGTCCGACGGCGCGGGCGTCGTCGGTTCGAACCAGTCGATCGCTGTCGCGAACGGTTCCGCCTCGACAGTCAGCGGCTTGCCGACGGCTTCCGCGACGACTTCGGCCAACCGCTCGATGGGCGCGTCGACGAGATCCAGAGCTTCCGTTGCGCGGGTACGCGCCGGTGTCTGTGCCTGGATCGGGCGCCCGTCGGGAGATTGGTTGCCGCGTTCATCACGAGCACGGTCTTCTGCAGGCGTCGGCGGTTCCTCTTGGGCCAGCGCCGCAGCGGCGAAGCCGGTGAGGCCGAGGCTTGCAAGGACGACGCTTGAAATGATGAAGCCTCGGGTGATGAGGTTCGACGCGACGAACCGCGAGAGGACCGCCGGAACGAGGGGCGCGGCAACCGGGCCCGCGCGCATGGCGCACGGACCGCGTTCGCTGTGGGTTCGGTTGGAGCGCACTCGTTCGATCAATGTCGGACTCGGGAGTCGTCGCACGGCTCGGTGGCAGGGTCGGTCGAGGGGTACGGCCGGAGGGCGGCCGGGGCGCGAAGCCTTCGGCCAATGGGGTTGGAACAGTAGTCGTGGCGTCGGTCTGTGGCGGTCGTCAACGGCCCACTGGACCTTCGTCCGCGGCTCGATTCCCCGCTCGCTTCAACGAGGGCGCATGCCGTCGAAGTCGCGGGACGGTATCGGCCAAAGTGAGCCCGGTACGCCCGAAACGGTGGTTGCTGTTGTCCGCCGCCTCAAGCGCGTTTCGCCGAGCCGAGTTGCGGTGGAACGGACGTCCTTCCAGATGGCGCTGCCCGGCCTCCGCTGCCTCCGTCCAAATGTGGTTCTGTAGGTTGTCGGCCCCCACGGGAGTTCCGGTTGCAGAGTCGCTATCGGGTGGTTTTTACTCTTTCTCGGGTCGGTGCGCTCCCGCAGGGCGCCGAACGCGCCGCCACTTGAAGCGGGACGTCGGCCCCGCGTGCCGCTGACCAGACCTCAATCCATGATGTATGGGTCATTCTAACTGGATGAGGGCTCAGCCGCGGTGTCGGCGGTGCGCTCGGCTTCGACGGCGGTCGGTACCCTCCCCGGATGCGCGTTGTCAGCCTCTTGCCCTCAGCCACCGAGATCGTGGTCGCCTCCGGCGGTTCCGACCTTCTGGTGGGTCGCAGCCACGAGTGCGACTTCCCGCCGTCGCTGGCGCACCTGCCGGTGCTGACGAAGGCGCGGACCCATGGCGGCTCGTCAGCGTCGATCGACGCAGAGGTCAGCGCAAGCCTTTCGTCCGGGCAGAGCCTGTACGAACTCGACGAGCGCCTGCTCGCCGACCTCAGGCCTGATGTGATCGTCACCCAGAACCTCTGCGAGGTCTGCTCCATCGACCTTCGCACGGTCGAGCGCGTGGCGGCCGCGCTCCCCCACCGGCCGACCGTGGTCAGCCTCGACCCGAAGACGATCTTCGACGTGTTCGACGACATCCTCACGGTGGGCGCCGCGATCGGGCGCGCCGATGCCGCCGAGCGCGCCATGGTCGAGCTCCGCGCCCGCTACTGGAGCGCGGTCGACTTCGTGAACCCGTATGTGCCCGGGCCGGAAGTTCTCTTCCTCGAGTGGTGCGACCCGCCGTTCGTCGGCGGTCACTGGACCCCCGGGCTCATCGAGGCGGCGGGCGGACGGCACTCGCTGAACGCGCTTGGCGCGAAGAGCCGGCGCGTGACGCCCGAGGAGATCCTCGAGGCGGCGCCGGAGCGCGTGGTCATCGCGCCATGCGGGTTCGACCTCGCACGCACGCGCGTCGACTTTGACGAACTCGTGAAGACGCGCTGGTGGCCGCTCCTTCCCGCGGTGCTCGACGCGCCGCCGCATGCGGTGGCGCTGGTCGACGGGAACCAGATGTTCAACCGCCCTGGTCCGCGCCTCGTCGATGCCTTCGAGTGGCTGGTCGGATGGCTGAACCGGCGCGACGAGCTGATTCCACCTGATTTTCCGGTGTTCCATCCGTTCGCCGAACGCGTGCGCTCCTCATGAAGACAGCGCGCGCCAAGGGGCGCGCGCTGTGGCGAGAACGGCGTGTGGAGGCGGAGGCTCAGGCCGTCAGCATCGCGCTCTTCATCTGCCGCAGCTTCACGATGAAGAGGATCATGCAGATCAGGCTTCCGAGCGAGAATGCGACTCCGAGGACTGGGATCGCGGAGAGCAGCGCACAGGCGATCCACGCGATGCCGAACGCAAGTCCGCAGTCGCCGAACTCGGTGCGCCCGCGCGAGGCGAAGGCATCCTTGAAGGCAAGCGGCACGAGGATCGCGGTCACGAGGAACATGACAGCGCCGAAGCAGGGGATGACGCAGAGCCAGACAAGGCCGGCCGGCAGCTTCTGGAACTGCTGCGGCACGGTCTTGTAGGAGTCCCAGATCAGCCAAGTCACGACGATGGAGATCAACAGACTGACGACCAGCAAGATCGCCACGAATCCGAACGCGAGGCCCAGGACGGCCGCTGCCTCGGCCGCGTCGGGACTCGAGTCCTGGGCAAGAATCTGCACGAGTGGTTCCATCGGAAAGAGCCTTTCTGGCGGTATCCGCCTGAACGCGGCACGATAACACGACGCGCCGGGCAACTGCTCCTTCGACTCCATCGACTGCCCAAACGGCAGCGCCCGGGGCTGTCTCGACCGCTTCGGCAACCGAGATCGCCCACCGAGCGCCGCCACGGCTGGCGCGGACTTTGCCTTTCGCCTCCACCTCCCGCGAGCCGGGAGAGGAAGAGAGCACCACACCATGCGATTCGACAAGTTCACAACCCTCGCCCAAGAGGCCATCTCCGCCGCGCAGAACCTCGCCGCGAGCGCCACCAACCCCGAGATCACCCCGCTTCACCTGCTTTCCGCGTTGCTTGCGGAGAAGGGCTCGAACGCCGCGACGATTCTCCAGAAGTCCGGCGTCGATGCGGCTCGCGTGGCGAGCGTGACCGACGCCGAGATGCGCCGCCTGCCCAAGGTGCAGGGCGCGACGACCGGCAACGCGTCGCGCGAGCTGATGGAGGTCCTCGGCGCCGCAGAGCGCGATGCGCAGAAGATGAAGGACGCGTATGTGTCGACCGAGCATCTGCTTCTCGCGCTCGCCGATGTGAAGAGCGGCGCGAAGGAAGTGCTCTCGACGCTCGGCGTCGACCGCAAGCGCGTGCAGGCGGCGGTCGACGCGATCCGCAAGGCGTCGGGCGTGACGAACGTGACCGACCAGAACGCGGAGTCGACCTACGAGGCGCTGAAGAAGTACGGCATCGACCTCGTCGAGAAGGCGCAGCAAGGAAAGATCGACCCTGTCATCGGCCGCGACGAGGAGATCCGCCGCTGCATGCAGGTGCTGTCGCGCCGCACGAAGAACAACCCCGTCCTCATCGGCGAACCCGGCGTCGGCAAGACCGCGATCGCCGAGGGTCTCGCGATCCGCATCGTGAACGGCGACTGCCCCGAGTCGATGCGCGAGTCGCGCATCGTGGCGCTCGACGTCGGCCAGCTGCTCGCGGGCGCGAAGTACCGCGGCGAGTTCGAGGAGCGCCTGAAGGCCGTGCTCCGCGAGGTCGCGTCGAGCGAGGGCCGCATCATTCTCTTCATCGACGAACTCCACACGATCGTCGGCGCTGGCCAGAGCGAAGGCGCGGTCGGTGCAGGCCAGCTCCTGAAGCCAGCGCTTGCGCGCGGCGAACTGCGCTGCATCGGCGCGACGACGCTCGACGAGTACCGCAAGCATGTCGAGAAGGATCCCGCGTTCGAGCGGCGGTTCCAGCCCGTCTTCGTGGGCGAGCCGAGCCTCGCCGACACGATCGCGATCCTGCGCGGCCTCAAGGAGCGCTACGAGACGCACCACGGCGTGCGCATCCAGGACGGCGCGATCGTCTCGGCGGCGACGCTGTCGCAGCGCTAC
>Ga0068877_10004056_pt1 | contig 11530 bp, 10 predicted proteins | sample NOAtaG_FD_66437 | JGI IMG/M metagenome (GOLD analysis project Ga0068877, IMG submission 66437) | Freshwater lake microbial communities from Lake Erie, under a cyanobacterial bloom - NOAA_Erie_Diel6S_1000h metaG | ecosystem: Environmental > Aquatic > Freshwater > Lake | place: USA: Ohio, Lake... | reverse complement strand
GCGCGCGGCCTCGTAGGCCTGGGTCGCCTCCTCGGCGAGGGCGTGGACGCCGCGATGCACGTTGGCGCGGTGCATGGCGTCGTGCTCGCGCACCGCGTCGAGCACCGCGCGCGGGACCTGCGAGGTGGCCGCGTTGTCGAGGTAGCGCAGCGGCCGGCCGCGCACCTGCCGCGCGAGGATGGGGAACTCGGCCCGGATCGCGGCGGGATCGAAGCTCATGCGCTGCGCTCCCTCAGGGCCGCCAGCGCGGCCGGCGTGTCGACGTCGAGCAGGACCGCGTCGTCCTGCATCTCGACCTCGCAGACCTGGTCGGCATGCGCGCCGAGGAGCCCGCGCGCGCCCTGGTCGCCCTCGAGCGCCCTCATCTCCGGCACGAAGCGCGCATCCCAGAGGATCGGGTTGCCGCGCTTGGCGCGATGGGTGGGGATGCAGATCGCGCGGCCCTCGCCGGGCGCGAAGGCGGCGATCAGCCGGTCGAGATGCGCCGAGGTCACGCGCGGCATGTCGCCGAGCAGGACGAGCACGCCGTCGATGTCGGCCGGGAGCGCGGCGAGCCCGGTGCGCAGCGACGCGCTCAGCCCCTGCGCGAAGTCGCTGGCCTCGACGAGGGTGGCGTCGCGGCCGGCGAGGGCCTGGCGCACGCGCGCGGCCTCGTTGCCGAGGACGACGATCGTGGCGACCGCCTGCGAGCCGATCGCCGCGTCGACGGCGCGGCGTGCCATGGGCGCGCCATCGACCTCGACCAGGAGCTTGTTCGCCGGCGCCATGCGGCTCGAGCGTCCCGCGGCGAGCACGATCGCGGCGATGCGCGGCTGGCGTGGCGGCTGCGGGGCCGGGGAGGCGCTCTGGCGCGGCAGCGGCCGGCTCGGGATCTCGGCGAGGAGTCCGCCGGCCCCCATGCGCATGATCTCCGCGCGGCCGACCGGCAGCCCGGCCGCGACGCGCTGCAGCACCCAGTCGAAGCCGTTGAGCTTCGGCGAGCGCGCGCAACCCGGCAGGCCGATGACGGGGATGCCGTCGAGCGCGCCGAAGAGCAGCAGGTTCCCGGGATCGACGGGCATGCCGAAATGCTCGACCGTGCCACCCGCCGCGACGATCGCCGCCGGCACGACGTCGCGGCGGTCGACGACCGCCGAGGCGCCGATCACGAGCAGCAGGTCCGCGCCGGCGGCGCGCGCCTCGAGGAGGGACGTGGCGACGGTGGCGGCCTCGTGCGCGACCACGACGTCGCTGGACAGGACGCCGCCGATGGCCGCGACGCGGGCGCGCGTGGTCTCCACCGTGCCGGCGAGGACGCTCGGCTTCGTGCCGGGCAGGCGCGTCTGCACCAGGGCGGCGCGCAGCGGACGGAAGCGCGCCACGCGCAGGAACGGCCGCGCGGCCCCGACCCGCGCGAGCACGGCGTCGAGCGCGGCGCGCGGCGCCGCGAAGGGGATGATCTTCACGGTCGCGGCCATCTGGCGCGGCGCGATCGGCGCGTGCGGCGGCAGGAGCGCGATCGTGATGGATTCGTGGATCTCGTTCGCCTCGTCGAGCGCGCGCTGGTCGTAGGCGACCAGCCCCGCCGCGGTGGCGTAGAGGTTGGCGCGCCCCGTGAACGCGGCCGAGACGACGAGGTTCTCGCCCGCGATGGCGCGCGCGATCGCGGTCGCCGCCTCGTCCTCGCCGACGTCGCCGGCCTCGAGCCGCGCCGCGACGACGCGCGCGATCCCGGCGCGCGCGATCGCGTCGATGTCGGCGCGGTCGAGGACGCGCCCCTTGCGGAAGGAGAAGCCGTCGCCCTTCAGGCCATGGGCGAGCATCGCGCCCTCGGCCTCGGAAAGCGGCATCTCGCCGAAGATCATTTCCGCGTTCCCCCGCCGCGTCGCACGGCCGTCACCTGGCCCATGATCGACAGCGCGATCTCCGCCGGCGAGAGCGCGCCGATGTCGAGGCCGACGGGGCCGTGGATGCGGGCCAGCGCCGCCTCGCCATGGCCGAGCGCGGCGAGGCGCCCGAGGCGCGCGGCGTGCGTCTTCCGGCTGCCGAGCGCGCCGATGTAGAAGGCCGGCGACCTGAGCGCGACGTCGAGCGCCGGGTCGTCGAGCTTCGGGTCGTGGGTCAGCGTGACGACCGCCGTGCGCATGTCCGGCCTGAGCTTCTCCATCGCCTCGTCCGGCCAGTCGCCGGAGACCGCGATGCCGTCGAAGCGCTGGCTCGCCGCGAAGGCGCGGCGCGGGTCGACGATCGTGACGCCGTAGCCGGCGAGCGCGCCCATGCGCGCGAGGGGCTCGGCGATGTGCACCGCGCCGACCACGACGAGGCGCGGCGGCGGCGCGAAGACATGCACGAAGACCTTGCCGGCGGGGGTCTCGAACGAGGTGCTCTCGTCGGACTTCAGCGCGTCCTGCGCCGCCGCGACCATGTCGACGTCGAGGCAGAGCTCGCCCTCGGAGCCCGAGGCGGTGACCAGCAGCTGCGAGCCGCTGCGCAGGTTGGTCAGCAGCGCGACGGGCGTCCCGGCGGCGCGCAGCTCGGCGAGCCGCGCGAATGTGGCGCCCTTCATGCGTCGATCCTCTCGACATAGACCTGCACCTTGCCGCCGCAGGCGAGGCCGACCTCCCAGGCCTGCTCGTTCGTCACGCCGAAGTCGAGCAGGCGCGGGCGACCGGTCGCGATCGCGTCGACCGCCTCGCGGATGACGGCGCCCTCGATGCAGCCGCCGGACACGGAGCCGGCGAAGCGGCCCGTCTCGTCGACGACGAGCTGGCTGCCGACGGGGCGGGGGCTCGAGCCCCAGGTCGTGACGACCGTCGCGAGCGCGACGCCGCGCCCGCCCGCGCGCCATTCGGCCGCGGTGGCGAGGGTGTCCCGGACTTCCGTTGCGTCCATGGTCTTGCTCCCGTTGCGTTCAGGCCGCGGGCGCGGCCTGCGGCCGGCCCTTCCACTGGTAGCGCCGCCGCGTCGCGGGCGCGTCCGCCGACAGCACCTCGGCGATCGCGCCGAGGCTGTCGAGGCTGTGCGCGGGGCGGAAGTCGTCGACGAAGGGCAGCATCGCCCGCGCGCCGGAGGAGCGCGGCTCGAAGCCCTCGAAGCGCAGCAGCGGGTTGAGCCACACCAGCCGCCGGCAGGACTTCGACAGGCGCTCGACCTCCTCGCGCAGCCCGAGCGCGGCGTCGCGGTCGAGCCCGTCGCTGATCAGCAGCACCGTGGCGTTCTGGCCGAGCACGCGGCGGCTCCAGCGCAGGTTGAACTCCGCCAGCGTGTGGCCGATGCGCGTGCCGCCGGCCCAGTCCTCGACGCTGTCGCTGACGCGCTCCATCGCCTTGTCGGGGTCCTTCTGGCGCAGCGCGCGCGTCACGTTGGTGAGGCGGGTCCCGAACAGGAAGACATGCACGCGCGCGCGGTCGTTGGTCAGCGCATGCAGGAAGTGCAGGAACATGCGCGTGTAGCGCTCCATCGACCCGGAGATGTCGCAGAGCACGACCAGCGGCGGCACCCGCGTGCGCGGCTCGCGGCGCGCGAACTCCGCCGAGTTGCCGCCGCTGCGCGCCCAGCGCCGCAGCGTTGCGCGGAAGTCGATGCGCGACCCGCGACGCGACGGCCGGAAGCGGCGGGTCTTCATCTCGTTGAAGGGAAGCGACAGCCGCTGCAGCGCGAGCTTCGCCTGGGCGAGCTCGGCGGTCGACATCTGCTCGAAGTCCTTCTTCTGCAGCAGCTCGCGGTCGGACCACGTCATCACCGCGTCGACCTGGCGCTCGTCCTCCTGCTCGCGCGGGTCGGGCGGGCGCTGGCGCTCGTGGTCGCGGCCGGCCTGGAACGCCTCGGCGAGGCGGCGCGACAGCTTCTCGCGCTCCTTCGGGTCGGGCTCCTCGCCGGCGCCGCGGGCCTGCGGCAGCAGGAAGTTCAGCATGCGCTCGAGGAACTTCGGGTCGCGCCAGAACATGCGGAAGGCCTGGTCGAAGACCTCGCGCTGGTCGCGCCGGTTCACGAACACGGCGTGCAGGGCCCAGTAGAAGTCGTCGCGCGAGGCGACGCCGATCGCCTCGAGCGCGCGCACCGCCTCGATCGCGCGGCCGGGGCCGATCGGCAGCCCGGCGCCGCGCAGCACGCGCGCGAAGTGCACGACGTTCGCGACGAGCGAGCCGTCGCGATCCTGCTCCAGCTTTTCGGCCGGCGGCGTCATGCGCCCGCGGTCGCGAGCTCCGAGCGGACCTGGGCGAGCATCTGCGCCGCGGTCGCGCCGCGGATGCGGGCGATGTCGTCCTGGTACTTGAGGACGGCGCCGAGCGTGTCGTTGATCGTGTCCGGGTCGAGCTCGATGCGGTCGAGCGCGACCAGCGCCTTCGCCCAGTCGATCGTCTCGGCGACGCCCGGGACCTTGAACAGCTCCTCGGAGCGCAGCTTGTGCACGAAGCCGACGACCTCGCGGCTCAGCCGCGCCGGCGCCTCGGGCGCCTTGATGCGCAGGATCTCGAGCTCGCGCGCCATGTCGGGATAGTCGACCCAGTAGTAGTAGCAGCGGCGCTTCAGCGCGTCGTGGATCTCGCGCGTGCGGTTGGAGGTGACGATGGTGATCGGCGGCGCCGGCGCCTTCACGGTGCCGAACTCGGGGATCGTCACCTGCCAGTCCGAGAGCGTCTCGAGGAGGAAGGCCTCGAAGGGCTCGTCGGCGCGGTCGAGCTCGTCGATCAGCAGCACCGGCGGACCGGCGACGTCCGGCGTCATCGCCTGGAGGAGGGGGCGGCGGATCAGGAAGCGCTCGGAGAAGATCTCCTCCTCGACCGAGGCGCGGCCGCCGGCGCCGCCGGCCTCGGCCATGCGGATCTCGATCATCTGGCGCGCGTAGTTCCACTCGTAGACCGCCGCCGCGACGTCGAGGCCCTCGTAGCACTGGAGGCGGATGAGCCGGCGGCCGAGCGTCTGGGCCAGCACCTTCGCGATCTCGGTCTTGCCGACGCCGGCCTCCCCCTCGAGGAAGAGCGGGCGGTCGAGCCGCAGCGCGAGGGTGACGGCGGTCGCGAGGCTGCGGTCCGCGACGTAGCCCGCGCCGGAGAGCAGGGCGAGCGTCTCGGAGACGGTTCTGGGGAGGGAGGCTGTCATCGGCATGATCCGCGGGCTGGGGCTGGGCGTATCGAGTGGTGCCCTGGACGGTGGTGGAGGAAGATAGTGCAGCGGCGCGGCAGGACGATATGGCGGAATGTCCGCGCGGCCATGCCGGCGCCGGCGGGCCGCAGGGGTTTCCTGCGCCTCGGCGCCGCGGCCGCCCCGGTCGTGCTGGCGGGGTGCAGCGGCCTTCAACTCGTCGATGCGGTCGCGCCCGCGGACGGCTACACGCTCCGCCCTGCGATCCAGTACGGCCCCGACCCGCGCCAGGCGATGGACGCCTATCTTCCCGCGCGGCTGGAGGGCGGCGCGCCGCCACCCGTCGTGCTCTTCCTCTACGGCGGCAGCTGGCGCAGCGGCGAGCGGCGGGACTACCGCTTCGTGGGCTCCTGGCTCGCACGCATGGGCCATGTCGCGCTTGTGGCGGACTATCGCCTCCATCCCGCCGTGCGCTTCCCGGCCTTCGTCGAGGACGCGGCCGCGGCCTTCGACATGGCGCGTCGCGAGGCCGCGGCGCTGGGGGGCGATGCGCGGCGCGTCGTGGTCATGGGGCATTCGGCTGGGGCGCAGATGGCGGCGCTGCTGGCTCTCGAGCCGCGCTACCTGGGCGCGCTCGGCCGCTCTCCGGCGGAGATCGCCGGCGTGGTCGGCATCTCCGGCCCCTACGTGCATGATTTCGGGCGGGTGCGCTGGCTCGCCCCGGTCTTCCCCGACGAGGCGTCGCGGCGCGAGGCGATGGTGATCGCGAAGGCGCGGCCCGGCTCGCCGCCGATGTTCCTCGCCAACGGGACGGCGGACGTCCTCGTGCCGCCGCGCAACGCGACCGAACTCGCGGGGCGCCTCGGCGAGCTCGGCGGGCGCGTTGAACTCCGGCTCTACGAGCAGGCCGGCCATGCCGACATCCTGCTCGGGCTCGTCGATCCGCTCGCCGGGTCCTCGACGCTCGCCATGGATGTCGCGGCGTTCCTGCGATCGCTCGCGCCGGTCTGAGGCGCGCGCGGGCCCCGAAAGCGAAAGGGGCGCCCGGATCGCTCCGGACGCCCCCTCGATCGTCGCTGCTCGCGCGGCGTCAGCCGGCGGCGGCCACCGCGCGCTTGGCCATCACCGTGATCAGGTGGGCGCGGTATTCCGGCGTGCCGTGGATGTCGCCGTTGCAGGTGCCGGCCGGGACCTTCACGCCGTCGAGGGCCGCCGGGCTCCAGTTCTTGTCGAGCGCGGCCTCCATCGACTTCATGCGGATGACGCCGTTGCCGGCGCCCGTGACCGCAACGCGCGCGCCCTGCGCCGTCTTCGCGACGAAGACGCCGATCATGGCGTAGCGCGAGGCGGGCGAGGGGAACTTCATGTAGGCGGCCTTCTGCGGCACCGGGAAGGAGACCTTGGTGATCACCTCGCCCGGCTTCAGCGCGGTCTCGAAGACCGAGACGAAGAACGCGTCCGCCGCGATCTGGCGCTGGTCGGTATGGACCGTCGCGCCGAGGCCGAGCACCGCCGCCGGGTAGTCCGCCGCCGGGTCGTTGTTGGCGACCGAGCCGCCGATCGTGCCGCGGTTGCGCACCTGCGGGTCGCCGATGCCCTCGGCGAGCGCGGCGAGGGCCGGGATGGCCTTCTTCGCGTCGGCCGAGCCGGCGACCGCGGCATGGGTCGCCATGGCGCCGATCGTGACCGCGCCGCCGGCAGCCGAGATCCCCTTGAGGTCCGAGGCGCCGCCGAGGTCGATGACGTCGGAGGGCTTTGCGAGCCTCTGCTTGAGCGTCGGGATCAGGGTCTGCCCGCCCGCCATGAACTTGGCGTCGGACTTGCCCTTGGCCTTGGAGGCGGCGTCGGCCGCGGAGGAAGCCTTGTGGTAGGCGAAATCGTACATCTTCAGGAACTCCCCTTACTCGGCGGCCTTGCGATGGGCGCCGTTGATGACGGACCAGACCTTCTGCGGGCTGGCAGGCATGTCCATGTGGGTCACGCCGTGATCCTTGAGCGCGTCGACGACGGCGTTGATCACCGCGGGCGGGGAGCCGATGGCCCCCACCTCGCCGCAGCCCTTCACGCCGAGCGGGTTGTGCGTGCACAGCGTCGTGTGCGTCGCCACCCCGATCGAGGGCAGGTCGTCGGCGCGCGGCATGGCGTAGTCCATGTACGAACCGGTGATCAGCTGGCCGTCCTTGTCGTAGACGCAGTTCTCGAGCAGCGCCTGGCCGATGCCCTGCGCGACGCCGCCCTGGACCTGGCCCTCGACGATCATCGGGTTGATGACGCGGCCGACGTCGTCGACGGCGGTGAACTTCACCACCTTCGTGACGCCGGTGTCGGGGTCGATCTCCACCTCGGCGATGTGGCAGCCGCCGGGGAAGGTGAAGTTCTTCGGGTCGTAGAACGCGTTCTCCTCGAGGCCCGGCTCGAGTTCCTCGAGCGGGTAGTTGTGCGGCACGTAGGCCGTCAGCGCGATCTCGCCGAAGGTCTTCGACTTGTCGGTGCCCACGACGGTGAACTTGCCGTCCTTGAACTCGATGTCGTTGACCGAGGCCTCGAGCAGGTGGGCGGCGATCTTCTTCGCCTTGCTGACCACCTTGTCGAGCGCCTTGACGATCGCGGTGCCGCCGACGGCGAGCGAGCGCGAGCCGTAGGTGCCCATGCCGAACGGGATCTTGTTCGTGTCGCCGTGCACGATCTCGACCTGGTCGATGCCGATGCCCAGCGTCTCGGACACGACCTGCGCGAAGGTCGTCTCGTGGCCCTGGCCGTGGCTGTGCGACCCGGTGAGGATCGTCACGGTCCCGGTCGGGTGCACGCGCACCGTCGCGGCCTCGTAGAGGCCGGCGCGCGCGCCGAGCGCGCCCGCGATGTTGGACGGCGCGATGCCGCAGGCCTCGAGGTAGGTCGAGATGCCGATGCCGCGCAGCTTGCCGCGCTTCCTCGCCTCGGCGCGGCGCGCCTCGAAGCCGGCCCAGTCGGCCGCCTTCTGCGCCTGCTCGAGCGTCGAGAAGTAGTCGCCGCTGTCATACTGGAGCGCCACCGGCGTCTGGTACGGGAAGGCGTTGGTCGGGATGAAGTTGCGGCGGCGGATCTCGACGCGGTCCATGCCCATCTCGCGCGCCGCGACGTCGACGAGGCGCTCGAGCAGGAAGGTCGCCTCGGGGCGGCCGGCGCCGCGATAGGCGTCGACCGGCACGGTGTTCGTGAACACCGCCTTCACCTCGACGTAGATCGCCGGCGTCGTGTAGACGCCCGCGAGCAGCGTCGCGTAGAGGTAGGTCGGGATGCAGGACGCGAAGGTCGAGAGATACGCGCCCATGTTCGCCGTCGTGTCGACGCGCAGGGCGAGGAACTTGCCGTCCTTGTCGAGCGCAAGCTCCGCATGGCTGTGGTGGTCGCGGCCATGCGCGTCGGACATGAAGCTCTCGGAGCGGTCGGCCGTCCAGCGGACGGGGCGCTTCAACTTGCCCGCGGCCCAGGTGACGATCGCCTCCTCGGCGTAGTGGTAGATCTTCGAGCCGAAGCCGCCACCGACGTCCGGCGCGTAGACGCGCAGCTTCGACTCCGGGATGTGGAGCACGAAGGCGCCCATGAGCAGGCGGATGACGTGCGGGTTCTGGCTGGTCGTGTAGAGCGTGTAGTCGCCGCTCGCCGGGTCGAAGTCGCCCGTCGCCGCGCGCGGCTCCATCGCGTTGGGGATCAGGCGGTTGTTGAACAGGTCGATCTTCGCGACCTTGTGCGCCTTGGCGAAGGCGGCGTCGACGGCGGCCTTGTCGCCGAGCTCCCAGTCGTAGCAGAGGTTGCCGGGGGCCGCGTCGCCGTGGACCTGCGGCGCGCCGGTCTTGAGCGCGTCCTTGGAGTCGACGACGGCGGGAAGGGGCTCGAAGTCGATCTCGACCAGCTCGGCCGCGTCCTTGGCCTGGGCGCGGGTCTCGGCGATCACGACGGCGATCTGGTCGCCGACATGGCGCACGCGATCGACGACGAGCGGCGGATGCGCCGGCTCCTTCATCGGCGAGCCGTCCTTGTTCTTGACGAGCCAGCCGCAGGGCAGGCCGCCGACGCCATCGGCCGCCATGTCGGCGCCGGTGAAGACCGCGACGACGCCGGGCGCCGCCTTGGCCTTCGAGACGTCGATCGAGCGGATCCGCGCATGGGCCTGGCCCGAGCGCAGGATATGCGCGTAGGTCTGGCCGGGGCGGGCGATGTCGTCCGTGTAGGTTCCGCGTCCGGTGAGGAAGCGAACGTCTTCCTTGCGCCGCACAGCGACGCCGATGCCGTCAGCACCCATCTGGGTTTCCCTCCCTGTCCGTTTTCACTTGGCCGCGCGCATCGCGGCGGAGCCGGCCTGGATCGACTTCACGATGTTGTGGTAGCCCGTGCAGCGGCAGATGTTGCCCTCGAGCCACTCGCGGATCTCGTGCTCGCTGGCGTCCGGATTGGTCTTGGCGAGGTCGATCGCGCTCATAACCATGCCGGGGGTGCAGAAGCCGCACTGCAGGCCATGGTTGTCGCGGAAGGCCTCCTGCATCGGGTGCATCTTGCCGTCCGCGCCGGCGACGCCCTCGATCGTGGTGACGCTGGCGCCCTCGAGCTGGGCGGCGAGCAGCGTGCAGGCCTTGGCCGACTTGCCGTCTACATGCACGACGCAGGCGCCGCACTGGCTGGTGTCGCAGCCGACATGGGTCCCGGTCAGGCCGAGCTTCTCGCGCAGCACCTGCACGAGGAGCGTGCGGCCCTCGACCTCGACCTTCACGGGGCGGCCGTTCACGGTCAGCGAAACTTGAGGCATTGGCGTCACTCCCTCTCGATGACGAAACACGGCGGGCGGTGCTTCCCCCTCGCCGGAACAGATATCCCTCGGATGTTCCGCCGCGTGCCCGCTCGGCGTCAAGCGGGGGCGGCGGCGGGCGGCCTTCAGCCGCGCGCGAACCAGGCGATGGCGGCGACCGCGGCGACGAGCAGCGGGATCCAGATCCAGGGCGACAGGCGCGCCCCGGCGTCTGGCCGCTCCTCGGGCGCGGCGGGCACGCGCGGCTCGGGCTTCGCCGGTTCCTCGGCCGGGAACTCGGCCGCGAAGCGGGTGAAGAACTCGTCGGCGAGCTTGCGCGCGGTCGCCTCGACGAGGCGCGAGCCGATCTGGGCGAGCTTGCCGCCCACCGAGGCGTCGGCGCTGTACCTGAGCAGCGTGCCGCCGCCGGGCGCGTCCTCGAGCGTCACGACGGCGCTGCCCTTGCCGAAGCCGGCGACCCCGCCCTGGCCGGTGCCGGAGATGCGGTAGCCGTTCGGCGGGTCGAGGTCGGAGAGCGTCACCTGGCCGTTGAACGTCGCCTTGACCGGGCCGACCGCGAGCCCGACCTTGGCCGTGAACTCGGTGTCGGAGGCCTTCTGGATCTCCTGGCAGCCGGGGATGCAGCGGCTGAGGATGGCGGTGTCGTTGAGCGCGGCCCAGACGCGCGCGCGCGACGCGGGAAGGGTCCTCTCTCCGGTCAGTTCCATGTGCTTGCTCCGATGTCGAAAACGGCGGGCAAGCTACGCGCTCGCCATCGCGCGCTCAAGGCGGCAGCGGCGGCCGGTGCGGTGGACTCCCGCGCGGCGCGATTGTTAGGTTCGCCGCGGCCGTCCGCGGGACGGCATCCAAGGGGATGGGGAGCAGGGACATGAACAGGTTCACGGCCATGGCAGCCGGCGCGGCGATGCTCGCGGCGAGCGCCGGCACGGCCAGCGCGCAGAGCGGCGAGATCACGCTCGTCGCCTATTCGGGCATCTTCCAGGACAACTACATCGCGTCGGTCGTCCAGCCCTTCATGCGGCGCTTCCCGAACGTGAAGGTGAACTACTTCGCGGCCGGCACCTCGGCGCAGACCCTGGGCATGCTGCGCGCGCAGAAGGCGGACCCGCAGACCGACGTCATCATCTTCGACGTCACCACGGCGATGATCGGCAACACCGAGCAGCTCCTCGACCCGATCTCGGACGCGGACGCGCCGAACATGTCGGAGCTCCACCCCTCCGCGCGCACCCACGGCCCTGGCTTCGGCCCGGCGGTCACCTTCGACCACCTCGTGCTCGTCTACGACGCGGAGAAGGTCACGCCCGCGCCGACGAAGTTCGCCGCGCTCTGGGACCCGCGCTGGAAGGGGCGCATCGCGATCGACGCGCCGCCGAACATCCTCGGCCTCGGCCTGACCGCGATGGCGACGAAGATGGCCGGCGGCGACCACTCGAAGTCGATCGACCCGGGCATCGCGCGGCTGCGCGAGCTCGCGCCGAACATCGCCGCCTTCGAGACCACGCCCGATCCCTACACGCTCGTGCTCAACGGCACGATGGCCTTCGCCAACGGCTGGAACGCGCGCGCGCAGTTCTTCCGCGACCAGTCCAAGGGCAAGCTGGGCGTCGTGCTGCCCGAGGAAGGCAGCATCTTCCAGATCAACACCATCAACGTCACCAAGGGCTCGAAGAACCGCGCCGC
>Ga0068877_10004055_pt1 | contig 11530 bp, 14 predicted proteins | sample NOAtaG_FD_66437 | JGI IMG/M metagenome (GOLD analysis project Ga0068877, IMG submission 66437) | Freshwater lake microbial communities from Lake Erie, under a cyanobacterial bloom - NOAA_Erie_Diel6S_1000h metaG | ecosystem: Environmental > Aquatic > Freshwater > Lake | place: USA: Ohio, Lake... | reverse complement strand
TTATTTTAACATAAAGCCGTCCTAAAAGGACGGGGCTTTAACCCAAAATTTTGGTAATGCAATCTAACCTTGATTAGATACTTTTATTAGATGGTAGGCTAGATACTATATAATATATGTCATCTTAGATTAAACTAGATGCTATGAGTAAAGTCATTAGTTTTTCGATCAGCGATCGCTATCTCGACAAAATCCGATCGCTTTACCCGCCCCTTACCGACAATCTGGCAGCCAAGCAATTCTTGATCGATCAATTAGATGAAGGCTTAGATACAAGCTTAGATAATGATTTGGATGATAAGCTCAGAATCTTAATAGAGAAAAGCTTAGAGGATAGCTTAGATGCCACGCTAGATGATAGATTAAATGCTATGGGAAAATCGATCAAAGACCTTGCTAATAAACTATCCCAGTGGGTTTCAGCTTTTGATAATCAGTTAAAGGATATCGGGCAGGAAATAAAAGATAAATCGATCACACTTGATCATCAGATAAAAGCTATAGAGGCAAGACTAGATGATAGCTTAGATGACAGCTTAGATGATAGTCCAGATAGTAGTCTATATGAAAGCTACAGCGAGATTTTCATTGATAAGCCAGATGAGAGCTTAGATACTAATCTAAATGAGAGCTTAGATACTAACCTAGATGAGAGCTTAGATGAGAGCTTAGATAATATACTATATGAGAACTACAGCGAGATTTTCGTTGATAGGCTAGATGATAGTTTAGATACTAACCTAGATGAGGGCTTAGATACTAACCTAGATACTAACCTAGATACTAACCTAGATGAGAGCTTAGATAATACTACCATCAATGGCAAAAAGCACGGCTCGGCCGCAACGCACTCGCTACGCGAGATCGAACCAGCAATAAAACAATGGCTAACCTTGAAGGAAATACTAAGCCAGCGCCGGAAGAATTGGCCAAAATCGATCGAAGGCTTGCGGAAAAAGGCGATCAGGGAAGGATGGCCACGGCGAGATCGAGAAAACAGGAAGGAGTACCAGATTCCTGTAGCAAAATAAAGGGAAATTGCGGGTTTCGCGGGCGGGGGGGATATCCTTCTTACCAAACGCTTGCCGATGAAGATGCCCCCGCACCTTCTCACTTGCCCCCCACCCCACCCCACCACCCCACCCGCCGCCCTGTCCTGATCTAGCAAAGGTTGCCGTTACTTGACAGTTGCGGTGGGTTGGTCCCCTCTGGTCGTTTGCGGATTTGGCGCGCCTCTGGAGTCTGGGACTTCGCTGACGGCGGGCTGGTGGGGGGGCGCGCCAGCCGCAAACTTCCCGCCGGGGACCCGCAAACAAATCGAAACTGCTACTCTCTATTTATCAGTTTTTGAGTTTTAATGATATTTTATCAAAAAAGAGTGATAAAATAGAAAGATAGAGTTATTTTTCTGCCTGTGATTCCTGATGCCGTCGTTTCTCTTATTACCGCCGCGCCCTGCGTTGGCTTCTCTGGTTCGCGTTCCCCTTCCGCCGCCTCTCTCGCAGCCGTTTCTGCTGTTGCCGCAGAGGTTCCCGCCTCCTGCCCGATCTCGGTGGGGTGTGCCGAGGGTGTCGATCGCCTTGTCCGTTCTCTTTTTGCGTGCGCCCGCGTTTTCTCGGCCTCCTCGTTCGGGGTTGGGCGTGGCTCCTTTGCGGCTCGCTCGGTGGCCTGCGTTCGCTCCGTTTCCCCGGACGGCGTTTGGCTCTCCTTCCCCGCGTCTCCCTGTCCCCCTGGTCTGCTGCCCTCTAGGTCTTCTTCCCGTTGTTTCGGCGGGTTCGGTACTGGTTCTTGGTCTTCTCTAGCCTTAGCGGTCGGTTCCGACTTGCGGTGCGCGGTTTTCCTTCCCCCCGATATCCCCTCGCCGGGATGGGGGCTGATGTCGGTGGGCGGCGGCTGGTGGCTATGGTCGCCGGTTGCCTTTCAGCTATTGCTTTTCTAGTGCTTTTCTAGCGGGGAAGTCCCCGCTTTTTTATCCCATTTTATCTAAAAAATTTTCTATTTAATGATAATTTATCACTATTTTATGATATAATAAAATCATAGAAGTTTTTGGAGAGAACCTTATGTACCAGTTGAACCTCTGCGATCGAGTAACGATCTTTCTTTCTGATAACGGCGAACAGCGCTGGCCTATCAACCCGAGAGATCGGGTACGCCGGCGATTCCTTACCTACCTAGCAGGAAATAATAAAGCCGAGCTTAAAAAGGCTTGCCAGTATCTGGATATTCAAAGCTTTGAAATTCGACTCGCCAAAAGATTGAAAGCCTATAAATGGGAATGTAAAATCAAGGGGATGGCCTGGAATGATGCCCTCGAATTAGCGGTAAATTTAGGTGCAGATTTAAGTCAGTGCGTCCCGATCAATCTGAAAAATTCAAGATACAGAAATCACTCGATCAATGCACTAGAATCCGAAAAAGTTCCCTATTAAAAAATATTATCTTCCCCGCAAAATGTGGGGATTTTTTTATCTATTTATTGATATTTTATCACAAATTTATGATAAAATAAAACTATAAACCAAAGAAGAAAGGATAAAGCGATGACCTTATTTTCAGATAACTGGATCGAAATAATCGGAACGACAGAAGAAAAGGACAACCTCATATTAATTTGGCGGAATAGTGAGCGAACAAAAGTGGGGACGATGACCGTAACCAAATTATTAGAAATTGTCCCAGTTGCTAATGCAATTAGCTAGGCTGACCAACACATTAAATCACCATCGGTAGAATATCATGAAATCCCATCTAGAAAACGCTCTTGACCATTTACTGCTCGCAAAACAAGAGAGCCAAGATAGTTCCTTCGAGCGCTCCCAAATGCTCAATAAAGCGATCGAGAACATTTCCCAACTGCTGACCGAACTCGAAGAAGAAGGGCAATGGACACCGCCCACCCCCTACGACTTCTCGATCGCTGACCTGCTGATCGAGGCCTGCCAATAATAAACCCCTAGCAAAATACCGGGGCGCTTGCCGCCCCCCAGAAACCGAGATAAAGGACATCTGAACAATGGCTAAATCAAACTATACACCCTCGGACAAATTCCAAATCGTCAGCGATCGCTTAATGCAATTATTAGAAAATGGCGTTAAGCCTTGGGTAAAACCTTGGAAAGCGGTCGGCTATCAGAATTTGATCACGGGTCACGAATACACGGGCATTAACCCGCTACTCTGTGCGATCGATTGCATGGCTCAAAACTATGAACAGCCCTACTTTCTGACTTTTAATCAAGCAAAAGAAAACGGCTGGACGATTAAAAAAGGCTCCGAATCCACTTGGATTCGTTGGGGTGGTTCCTACGCGGTAGAAATAGAGAATGATCAAGGTGAAACCGTCAGGGAATTTCGGAATTCTGCCAGATGGTTTAACGTTTTTAACGTGGCCTGTGTCGAGGATAAAAACGCCGAGATCAAGATCGCTCACTTCTCAAAACCCGAACCGATCGGACGGGAATACACCACCGATCCGATCATGCAGAAATTCCTCAACAGTCAAAAGGCGACGATCTCCCACGGTGGCGATCGAGCTTTCTACAGTCCAGAACGAGACGAGATCCGCCTCCCGGAATTATCCAGCTTCCAGAGTCTGGCGGGATACTACGGAACGGCGATCCACGAACTCGCCCACTGGACGGGACATAAAACACGACTAAATCGAGACCTATCGGGTGGTTTCGGCTCTCAATCCTACGCTTTCGAGGAACTGATCGCCGAAATTGCCGCCGCATTCGTTCTCAACGAATTTAACTACACGGGAGAACTGGAACACCACGCCAACTATCTAGGCAGCTGGTTAAAAGCGTTGAAAAACGATAATAAATATTTCTTCAAGGCCGCCGGTATGGCCACGAAAGCCTCCCTATTTTTGCTGGAAAATTGGCAATCATAACACCTGTAACTAAGACAACTTGTCCCCCGACTACATCGGGGCTTTTTTTCGCAACCATTCGACGATGATATCCGATAGAAAATCACTCTGATTCTGGCCAGAAGCCTCGATCAGCAAATCCAATTCTCGATCGAAATCCGCCGGTAAACGTAGGGAACGTCCCCGCCCCAAAAGCTTATCCCCCGGTACAAATTCCCCCACCTCATCTCGCGGACGCTTAACCGCCACGGGTCGGGCCGGCTTAGAAATTGCCTCCTCTACCGACCAACCCCGATCAATGCGCTTATAGACCGTGGCCAGGGGAATACCATTAGCGATCGCTGTCTCTTTGTCGGCGGCATTGAGAATTTTTCCTACTTTCCCCATCTCTTTATTATTTAATCTCTAGTCTGTCCTAACAGATAAAAATTTTTTATCTTCAATGATTGATATTTTATCATTAATTGGGGAAAGACGAGATCGAGCGAATTAGTTTGCTTTTGGAAGATCACAGAAAGAGAAGCGTCCAAAGAAAAAAAGCTAAAGCCCCCCGTGTAGCTTCCATGATTCGGATAAGACTTTTATTTTTCGCAGTTGTCGGGATGCTCTAACTCTTGCAAAAAAGAGGTGATCACCCCTCTAACTTTTTCCTGCCAGTTATCGATCTTTTTCAGCTTGGCATATTGAGATGGCGGCAGCCTTAACGTTAACTTGGCCGTGCAAGGCTCGTCCCTATCGGTAGAGAACCTATGTTCTACTAAATCGGGGTTGCCCCCTGGTCTTCCTCTCATCTTCTTTTTTACTATTCTCGGCCTTAGTCTAACATGACGACACGCTATAAAGTTTACAAAATTTTATGTAAAAGTCTTGCTTATTGCATGACGACACGCTATAATGAAATTATCGAGTTAAGAAACTCGAATCAAACGGGGGAGGACAACGGCGAAATTGCATCCCCCGACGCTCACCAAAATGAGGTAATGACATGATAGCAGAAGAGATCAAGAGTTCACCCAATGGTAATTTCAAACTTTACCAACTTTGCAAAAATGTGGTGATCTGCCAGAGCGCCACAGACCCGCACGGCTGGGGCAATGCCACGGAGGACGAGCCAGCCTTTATGGTCTATCTAGGTTGCAAAAAAGAGGAAGTCGAGGGTCACATCCGAACTTTCAATACTTTTTATCGCTGCTACTGGTGCGAAGTCCGCAAACCGAAATATCTAAAAGAATTTGAAGCCGAGATCAAGATTCGGGGAATGCAGCGCTATATCGATTCCCACGCTTTCGGACTCGATTACTTAGTCGAATCTCAAGCTGGCCAGCACGGCCAGATCATCCATTTCGATGAAATAGATTTCGATGAGTACAACTACCGCACGACGGGTTATATGCCCAAGTGGTAAAACTCATTCCCCCACCTTTGGGGGATTCTCAAACAATTTTAGTTCAAAGAAATGCAAGGAGAAAATCATCATGGCTACTAAGAAATCTCATCAATTTTCCGTCTTTGGCACGCGAACTGATAATGCTATTTGTTTACCCGATATCCCCTACTCGGTGCGGATCAATTGCAAAGATGGCGGGCTTTTTATCGGTGGATCGGAAGCGCAACACCGCAAAACTAACCCCGACCAAAAGATAGATATCGGCATCATCAAAGTTTCCAAATTCTTCGGTAGTTTGGGCCAGATCAAAAATGTCCCCTGGATTCAATTATTCTACATCCCGGCCCCGAACGTTGCCCCCGAAATTCTGCCTAAAAACACGGTCTGTGTTTCCTACATTAAAAAGCAGTCGATTTCCAACCTTTTTAACAAGGTTCAGGAAGCGATGAACCACGGCGAACCAGGTATGGGCATCTTTACGATTGGCTTCAATCGGGAAGTAGCAGACAAAGGACCCTACTACAGCGTTAGTTTCGACTGGCGCGAACGGCAATCGGAAGAAGAAAAACAGCAACTAGAACTTATTAGCGACTTCGTGATCGCTTGCGGCAATCAGCTGATCGACTTAGAAGCAACCCGCGATCTGATCTGCGTAGATGGCTGGACGGCGCAACAATTACAGGCACTCACCAGCCAACGGCGCGAGCTAGAAGGAACCCGAAATCAGCGCACCCTACACGCATCTTAATCGATAAAAACAACGGGAGGGGATTAACCTCTCCCCCATTCAGGAGAAAAAACCATGACTCAAACTAACCCCAGACTCTGGGAACTTTCGGAAATTATTGGCGAACTGGAAACAGCGATCGCTGCTATCCAAGAAGACGAAACTCTAACCGACGAGGAACGAGAAGCCAAACTAGAACAGGTATTTACCGAATGGCTAAAGGCTGGTGACTCGTTTCGAGAGAAAGCCGAACAGGTAGCGGCTTATATTCGCCACCAAGAGGCATTAAGCGAGGCAAGGAAAGCCGAAGCCAAAAGGATTCGCACCCTAGCGGAACAGGCGGAGAACCAAGCTGACCGCTTGAGACGTTACCTGACTAATCAAATGTTACTGACTGGACAGACCCGCATCGATGGTGTGACGGCCAAGATTGGTTTACGTCAAAAACCCCCACGAGTGATGCTCAACGTTCCCCCAGAAGAACTACCGCCCGAATATGTGCAGGTGGAATATACTCCAAAACTAACAAAAATCAAGGAATTACTCAAATTAGATGCTCAAGGGTTCATTAGTTGGGCTTATCTCTCCCAATCTCATGAGTTCTCAGTGACTATCAGATAGAAACTTTACTTTCCCCCACCTTTGGGGGAATTAAAACCCATCGACTTATTAATTAAATAAGAGGAGGACGAAGGGGTAAAAATTCCTCTACCCTATTCGCTCAAATATCATGAATAAATTTCCTTGGTTGTTATTTCATCCGAATATTCCCAAACCTTTACATGGTTTAGCCCCACGAATTATCTATTATCTATTATCTATTATCTTAGGGGAAAAATGGTGGAACGAAAGAAAAAAAGAAGCGAAAAAAATTTAATCAACATTGTTGGGCTTGTGGCGTTCACAAGCATAAAGCAACCTATCATAATTGGTTAGAAGCACACGAATGCTATTCAATTAATTACGGTATCGGTCAAGTTAAATACGTCGGAACTTGTGCTTTATGCCATGCTTGTCATAATTATATCCATGACGGCAGAATGCAAATATTGACTACTAAAGGAGACTTTGAATTAGAAAAATATGAAGCAATAATTGAACACGGAGAAACCATATTGAAAAAATGGTTTGAGGCTAAAGGCTGGCAATGGAAAGGATACAAAAGCGTTTTTGGTCTGTTTCTTCCGTACTATGAACTTTATCCCAGTTTACCCAATTTTTCTCATAAAATTAAATGGGTAAAAGGCGAAGGCAAAGCTGACTGGAACGATTATCATTTAATTGTTGAAGGCAAACGATATGAAGCCAATTACAAAAGTTATGAAGATTGGTTAAGTTTTTATCAAAGTTAAAAATAATAGAAAAATTAAGAATTACTACCGTGAAAACTTGTCCCAATTGTGGAAGCACAGAAATTTATCGCCAAGACCTACAAAGCTTGACCATTCACTGTGGGAGCGAAGCGCTGCTGCAAGCAGAACGCTGTGGTCATCAATGGGAGGCAGAACAGGTCAGAAAACCCCTAGCAACAGCGAGAGCAAGAGAGAAACGGTATCCCCGCACTAGGCTAAATATTGGCGTGTATCTATGCCCAATCGACCGAGATAAATATTCTTTCGCTATTAATAACGGCAACGGAATTATAGCTTTTAATGAATTCGAGACAGATAGATATTTAAGCGGCTGCTATCACTCGATCGAGGAGGCACTGACAGCAGGAATAAATTTTTCATCCGCATTCACCGAGTGCAATCGCTGCCAACAAGATGGGCGATCGATTAAGAACCGTAAAGAATCAGTAAAAATACGGAGCAAATTCACCGAAATTTGACCTCGATGGCTTAGGTTAAACACAACAAAACCTAACTTTTGTTGTGCTGGCATGAACCTGATCACCTACCCGCGACTGACGGACGCGACCACCGACGCGGAACTGATCCGCTGGTGGCTCTCCGATAAAGCGAAAACGACCAGGAAAACCTACCTGACGATCGCGCGTCAGTTCCTCGAATTCGCTGAAAAACCCCTCGCCGATATTAAAATCGAAGATATTCTGCTATGGCTAGAGTCTTGGCAACTGCGCTCGGCGAATGTGAACACGGTGGGCAACAAGCTGGCCGCCCTCAAGTCACTTTTTGGCTTCGGGTTAAAAACAGGCTATCTAGCTACCAACCCGACGAAAATGATCAAGACCCCCAAGGCCAAGGACGCTCTCAACGAGCGCCTACTGATGGAAGACGACGTGAAACGGCTGATCGTCGCGACCGAACCGGGACGCGACCGGACTATTATCAAGGTTCTCTACGTTCTCGGTCTAAGGGTGTCGGAATTGATCGCGCTCGATCGGGGCGATTTCCGCACCGCCGATAACGGTGGCGCGATAGTAACGGTCTACGGCAAAGGCTCGAAGACAAGAGTTCTAGCCATCGATCGCCCTCTATGGGAAGAAATTCAAGGACTCCCCCGCGGTCTGACCACGGAAGCCGTGTTTTTATCGCGATTTGGCAACCGACTCGATCGCCACGCGGTTCACCGGTTGATTAAAAAAGCGGTGGAGAGAGCGGGAATTAACCCCCACGCTTCCGCCCACTGGCTACGCCACGCCCACGCTTGCCATAGTTTGAAACACGGCGCGGGGATTGACTTGCTGATGAAGTCGTTGGGGCATAGCTCTTTGACCACCACCACCCGTTACCTTCACGCCAACCCGGACGAGTGTACGAGTCAATTTATTCGGTTGGATTGAGGAGGCGATCGTGCGATATTTCTCCTTGTTGATTCAGTGGTGACAGCACGTTAACATCTAGATCGACTAAAAACTGGAATTTATGAATAAACAACTATTTGAAATCCTGTCATAAACAACTATTGGAAATCCCGTCATCAAAGATGACTTTTATATTTTTATACAAAAGTCATCCAATCAATAAGTATAGGTTTTTCAGCAATTACAAACCAATTAATCCCATCCATCAAAGACTTATCTTATACACCACGACGGGCAACCAGATCAGCAATAGCTCTCAAAATCTCTCCTAAAGCCTCTGGGGGAATATGTTCAATTACTTCATTAATATCTTTAGAATCACCGTTAAACTGAAAACTGATTCCAGAATTTACCACCGCCGAACCGTAGGAAAAGACACTAACATTAGTACCTTTCTGGAGAGATTCGACATCTTCTTGCGAGATATTATATTTATCAATTAATTCTTGAAAGTTATTAGTCGCCACCGCAGGATAAGAAATGACAATTACAGACACTAATTTAACCCAAAATTAAACCTAATTTAATTTTGCCAAAACTAGACACAAAAAAAGCACACATTGACCAAGATTATGCGGCAACAGTAGAACAAGAACGGGAACGCTGCACAACCCTCTGGGCAAGCAAATCGAAAAGATCGTGCAAATCGTCGCTAGATAAAGATTCTACAAGCAGACCCAGATCGGGGGCCAAAGAACAACCAAGAAGCTGCGAAAAAAGGTAATTTTTTGCCTCTCTAGGCAACGGACTCAAGAGTCTCTCTAAAGTATCCGTTTGAACCTGCCCCTTAGAATTACGGAACCTGCTGATCATCTGATGATTAACCCCAGACTCTCTGGAAAGCCAAATATTAGATATCCCGAATTTATCTAAAGTTCGATCAAAAGCGATAGAGATAGTGATCATGTCTTGACAGATTAGCGTATAATAAGCATTATATTTCTTAATTAGGCAATATTTTAAACATACCTACCAAGAAAGTATGGCACAAAAATAGATGGATCGCAAGGCATCCAAAACAAACCAGGTGCCGCTTGCTCGGTCGAACACTTGCGGTCGCGCCGACATCGAAGAAATCCCGACAAAAATAGCCTTTGATCTTGTCGGATCAAGGCTAAACAAAAAATTTTCATATAACACTACTTATGATAGCAGAAAAAATCCACATCGACTTGGTTCGCTCCTGCAACCACCAAGAAGGAATTTACTTATTCGGGCTAAAAATTGACGAATTACCCGATACTTGCTCTATTTATAGCTTTCTCCAAATAATAGCAACAGGCGAGGAGGTAAGCGAATGAAACGCACAAAAACCTCGGAAACCTTTTTCATGCTCACGCCTGATGTTAGAGATCGGCTCCTGACGGCGAAATTAACCGCGGCAGAGTGGCGAGTATGGTGCTATCTAGCGAGCCTCGATCCTTTCGGTGATCGGGGGGCGAAATTTATCCCGGCCGAATTAATGCTTGCGTGTTCGATCGGCAAATCGAGCTATTTTGCGATCAAGGCGAAATTCCAGAAATTAGGCTTGTTCGACTTTAAAGAGGGATTATCTAGAGTTTTCAACCTTCAGCGCAACTCCAGGACTTTGGAGTCTAACTCCGGGATTTTGGAGTCTAACTCCGGGATTTTGGAGTCTAACTCCGGGATTTTGGAGTCTAAAAGCCCAAAACCCTTACAGGACAAAGATTCTGAAACGCCTAAGACTATTCAGACTATTCAAACCCTCCAGACCGTCGAGGAGGCGGATGAGGTAGATTTTATTTCCGAACCTACGGTCGAGGCCGAACCTCCGAACATAGATAGTACAAAGTTATCCCCTAGCAATATTTCTAAAGATATTCTCGGTCATCTAAAAAGATTGAAGATACCGATCGATAAGAAGATCCAAGAGGCGATCGATAAATACGGGGAATCGCGAGCGTGGGAGGTGATCTATCATATTGAAGCGACAAAGGAAACTATCAGGAGTAAATACGGGGTATTTCTCTACCAAATCTCGAAACAACCCGAAGAAAAGCCGACAAAACAACTATCAAGCGAATTTCTGGAGTGGTATCAATACGCCCGCATTGAAATCGCGGAGGATATTCCCCCAGAATTGCTACCACTCGATCACCATGGCGAACCTTTGATCAGAATGCGATCGAGGCCAGGGGAATTGATCGCATGGCAGCGGGCTAAATCAGGAGAGAATTTTACTCGCTTGAGCGGGGAATATCTAAGAGCAGCTCTAGAAAAAATAGCCCCAAATTTCGCAAATAAATTGCGGAAAGGAGGGAAAAAATGAATAAAAATAGCTGGTATCACTCCCATTCTTTCAAGTTTTGCGGGCTAACTTGGGAATTTACCTACATAGAAGCCACAGCAAGCCGCACAATCCAAACAACAAAAGCAGATGGGACAAAAATCAATCTAACCATCCCGATCAAGGAGACGACTAAATTTCCCTATCCCCTTGCTTGGCTAAAGAAATGGGAGCAAAGCAACGGAAAACGAATGCTTCTAAGAGAAAAAGCAGAACCGAGAACCCTATTTGATTTAACCCCTAGCAAATTACAGCAGGGGGAAACTGAAAAAACTTTGCTAGGGGTTAACGGGGAAAAAGAAGTGCAGTTAACCCCTAGCAAATCACAGCAGGGGGAAACTGAGAAAACTTTGCTAGGGGTTAACGAGAAAGAAGAAGTGCAGTTAACCCCTAGCAAATTACAGCAGGGGGAAACTGAAAAAACTTTGCTAGGGGTTAACGAGAAAGAAGAAGTGCAGTTAACC
>Ga0068877_10004053_pt1 | contig 11536 bp, 6 predicted proteins | sample NOAtaG_FD_66437 | JGI IMG/M metagenome (GOLD analysis project Ga0068877, IMG submission 66437) | Freshwater lake microbial communities from Lake Erie, under a cyanobacterial bloom - NOAA_Erie_Diel6S_1000h metaG | ecosystem: Environmental > Aquatic > Freshwater > Lake | place: USA: Ohio, Lake... | reverse complement strand
CCGGTAGGCATCGAAGGAACCTATCCCCAGAATATTGATCATTTTTTGGAGCATCAAGCTACACAGTCTGTTCAAGCTATTCGTCAAAACAATTCGCGGCCAATTCGCTGTAGCGATCGCAAACCAACCCACAATAACGGACTTTCTAGTATTGTTCGCGCAATTCCCGGGTCAATTCCTAGAATTTGCTTTGGGAGGAATTCTCCGCGCGGGAACCGAAGAGGCCTATCGGAGCCCCAGCTTCCCCTGACTGCCGCAAAATGTGCCATTCTCTGCTTTGTTTCAATCCCCCAAAAGCAGTCGAAGCACTGCATTTGGGGTGCATGACCTTCACTGCAACACACCCGTAATCCATGGTGCTTCCGGGAAAGACAGATTTCGCAAACCACTACAGCACAACATCTTACGGCGCTTTCGGCAATTGCCGGTTCGTTGCGGCACGGAATATGTAATGGAGTTGCCCTACGAACGCTGGTCTCGTTTGGAGCCAGGCAAACTCAGTACCAACCCGGAACGATGGATATGAGTCAATTATCACTTCTTGACGAGACGGTCCCCGCCTCTCCCGAAAATTTACCAGAAAACGGCAACACGAGCAGCGAAAACTCTCCTTCGTTGTTTGAACGCTTTGTCTCCAGTTTTTTTCAAGAGAACAACATTAAGTGGATGCTGATGATCGGGGCCGCCATCGTGACGGTCTGTTCCCTGAAACTCGTCCATCAGAATTGGGATAGCCTCAACGAGACTCTCAAGTACCTTTCCATCCTTCTTTACGTAAGTGCCGTTTACGGCTTTGGTGAAGCAAGCGATAGACTATTGGGACTGCGTTCAACCTCCACTGTACTTCGCGTATTGACGCTGTTGCTCATTCCAATCATCTTCTTTTCGCTCGGTTGGTTAACTGAACAGAGTGGAATGAACTTGATTACCTCTATGCCTCTCTTGGCGATCGGCGGTGCAGTAGGCTGGTTATTCACCGACTCCATTTTCAAGAAGTTCTTCGGTGGAAGACAAATCACTTACCAGTCAGCCTATTTTGTGCTGGCGATGGCATGTGCACTTCCTAAGTTAACCGACTACAGCTTGCTAGTTGGTGGACTGATTTGGCTGGTAGGAACGGCGGGCACGATCAAAGTCAATCGGCATGCATTTTGGCTTGCGGAACAGCATCGCAAACCAGCGATCTTTGGGTTCTTTCCGATCCTTCTCGTGGGAGCGCAAATGCTCCTACTGTTCTCCACCAAACTGAGCTGGATGAACAACATTGAATGGTTGGGGTTCGGATTGGTCCTATGCTCGATTCCAATCGCCTTGACGACTCGCACGGCAGCCAACGTTTTCAAAGCACGAACAGGAGGTTTGATTCCGACGCTCCCCTTGGCGATAGCCACCGCAATGTTTGTAGGTTTGATTCTCTGTGCTGCCGGCGTCACGCTGTCCTTTCATGGATTCCGCTGGGGAGGTAACTCGTCAATGGCCGCGGTTCCAACGTTGGCTTTGGCATCATGCATCGCATGGTTTGCAGCTCGCGACACTCGACACTTAGGGTTCTCTTGGGTTGCGATCGTTCTCACCATCGCGGCCTACCAATGCTTGCCTGCAATGTTTTCAGAACTCTCCCGCTCGGTTGTTGCATCCGCTGCCACATCGATTTCCGAAGAGAGATTACCAATCGCATTCTACGGACTGACCTACCTGCCATTGTTGATCGTCTTTGCCATTGCTAGTCGTTGGATGAATCGAGCCTCCAATTCGAATCAGCTCCAATACGCATCTCGACCATTGCAATACGCGACAACGGTCATGTGCTTGTTGCTTTTGGCACTTTCGGCAACGAACGTCAAGGCGATATTTCTCATACCACTCGTGCATACCGCTCTATTTGCAGGTTTTGCCTATTGCTGGAATGATCGTCGGTATCTTGCGATTTCGTTGTCGACGGTGGTCCTATTGTCAGCCGCGTGGGTTCCATATGCCAACGCAATGTTCTCGATGCAACTCCCAATCGCAGCGATGGTGGTGAGTGTCGGACTCCTCGGTTGCACATTATTAACCGGCCACGTTGACCGATGGTTCTCAAAGTTCCCTGTTCCTGAGCGAGCTATCTTTCGCTGGCCTACCCTACCGAATGGCAAGTCGTTTCCATTGGCCGTTTCGGTCAGCGGAGGCTTGATCGGTTGCGTCGCTGCAGCCTGGCTGGTCGATGCGGTACCCAACATTACCCAACCCGTTTCCGTTTGGAATTATGCAAAATCTGCAGTTTGCCTTCTCGCATCCTGGATTGCGATCTACCGAACACGTCATTATCTGGCAGGATTAGCACAGGGGCTGGTGATCGCCGTGCTCGCGGTCTCCATCATGTCCTCTTTTTCGATCCGCTTCTTGGTGCAATTGGACATAGCAAGCTGCGTGCTGGTAGCTGTTTCATGTGTTGGATACTCCGTGTGGATGACCATTCGCCGAACACAATTCGTTTGTTGGCAAGAGGATCGACAAGCTTTAGGTCTGGATGTTAGTAATCTTTGCATGCACCCCAGCAATGCTATCGCGATGCGTCATTCGTTGCTCGGCACGATCATCATTCCATTGGCTGATCTTGCCACCTTGGGTGTTGTCACTTGCCTTTCGTTTCAATTGGCTGGTGTCATACAAGCAGGCTTTCTATTCGAACATGAGATGCTCCGTTGGAGTTTGATCGTACTGATCGGTTGGTTGGCCTATGCGATTGGAATGACACGAAGTCGAATCGCAACAGCTGCATTTGTTGGCCTTCTACCCATTGTCGCGTCTGCTTACCTCCAGTCGATACAACTCATCCCATCAGAACATCGTTTCTCTGTGCTGGTTTGGGGCGCCACAGCATGGCTGATGGGCGTGGCACCGCACTGGCTAGAGCAACAACTACAACTGTGGAAGGGCCACACACAAGAGTCGCTTTCGGATCGTGGACTCCTAACACGGTATGTACCACAGGTTGCTGGCGTATGGCTGTTGGTCATCGCTCTCGGAAGCGTGATGATCCAAACATGGTCCGTGCAGATCGCTGGCTTGATCGCAGTAGCTGGCCTCATGGTGATGTATCGACGACCAGTTCAGTCTCCGGAATTTACTGCAATGTGCATGTGGGGCAACATTTTGATCCTATTGCTTATTGCTCCCTGGTTCTCGGTCTCTGGGTTAGTCGGCGAAGCTATTCGTGGTGGGCAGTCCGTCACCACGGCACCATTCCTTTTGGCGTTCTTCGCTGGAAACATCTTCTTGATCAAATGGGCTTCCTCTCGATTCTATGCCAACGTGGTAAACGTATGGTTAGTTGGCCTCTATGCGTTAACCATTCTGTCTTACGGTCTTTGTTTGCGAGTGACAAACGTTGCTCTGATTTCGGGGGTGGTTGCGATCGTTGCGATTCTGTCGTTGGCAACCGAGGAGTTGATGCATGCGGTTCGCTCTCGCAACGAATATCGAGTCTGGGCAGCCTTTGGAATTGTAGGAGCTGCATTGGCCTTCAGTTTCTGGCATCGGTGGCTCCCGATCACAGGGGCCGGCTCGTTGATAGCGGTGATCGCTGGACTATCACTGCAATGGTTGGGAGCCCGCTGCAGGAACAACGAGAAATGGTCTGTTGTTTCCAGCCCGTCTGACATCCTCGGCCGAATACTGCCGGTCGTCGTAACGCTGATCGGAGTCGCCTCGCTCTTTGCGGTGCCCGATCTGACGTCAACCGCATATCTCGCTACCGCGATCTTGCTAGCAGGTATTGCAACGCTATACCGTTCTGCCACACAAAGCAACAAGGCCGATGCCTGGGTCGCGATTGTGATGCTGAACATCGGTATCGCACTCGTAACGAGATCGACAGGTTGGTCTGATGTCCAACTCTATCTTGTTCCGATCGGACTTTCCATCCTCGGGCTTGTTGAGTTGATGAAACAACAGATCCCTTCCCACTTTCATAAATCGTTGCGAATGATCGGATCTCTCACCATTCTCGTTTCACCAGTCTATAGCATGGTCGTACACGAAAGCTGGTGGCACATGTTATCGCTGCTGATTCTCTCTGTCCTTGTGATTCTTCTGTCCATTGGACTGCGAGTGAAACTACCGATGTACACCGGAGTCGCGTTTCTCTCCGCGGATTTGCTCGCGATGTTAGTTCGCTCCGCCGTGGAGTTGGAGATGTTATGGGTAAGTGGTCTTGGAGTGGGAATCGCAGTCATCGGAGTTGCTGCACTCTGCGAAGTGTACCGTGAAAGAATTCTTTCTCGCGTCCGAATGTTGAGTGTGGAATTGGCTACTTGGAACTGATGCATCGAGTGCCGTGGGCTCACGCCCCTTTGCTCTCCTCGTTGGCAGAGCGATGGCTCCGGCACTCTTTGTGGTTTTTGATCGAACGTTTGTTAGTAGATTTTTAAGGAACAGAATTATGGCTTGGTTATCACAGTTTTCTTTGGTGATGCGATCTAGTATCACAGCGCTACGCGAGCAAATCGAGGATCCAGAACGCATGCTTCATCAACTCATCATTGATATGCAAGGCGAACTCGATACCGTACGATCGAGTGTTGCAGAGGCAGTCGCAGATGAAATTCTCGCGAGAAAGCGGATCGCTCGTGAACAAGAAGAAGAATCGAAATGGCAAGAGCGAGCAGCGATCGCGATCAAGCGTGGAGACGAAACAACGGCGAGAACCGCGATAGATCAAAAGCTAGCATGTGCCACTCGGATCGAACAATACCAACGCGATCACCTCAAACAAGCGACTGAAGTTGATAAACTGAAGTCCGCTGTACGCGATTTGGAAGATAAGATTCGACAGGCACAGCACAAAAAGACGCTCTTGATCGCTCGCATGGCTAGAGCACGGTCTACAACCAAGATACATGCTGCGATCGAACGTACAGATCAGCGGTCTGCTTTTGCTCATTTCCAACGATTGGAGGATCGAGTCGATCGTCAAGAAGCCCGCATTCAAGCTTGGACGGAATTGGATGGGGACGAATTGCCCAACAGCGATGTCGAGAAGGAATTCTTGGAACAAGAACGCAAAGATCGAGTTCAGTCCGAACTCGAGGCTCTTCGCCGCTCCTTACAATAGGCCTGGCGAACAATAGGACATGCGACTCCTCTTTACGAAAGATATCTCAGATCGTGGGCTTCCTCTCAGAGTGTTTGATACTGATCCGTGATTGGATTGCTGTTGACCGAATTCGGTTGCCCAAACACACTGGACGTTTGGGAAGCCTGCGAATGGGAGACCGATTTCTTTATTGCGATTCGGTTTTCATGGTGGTTTCGAGCGTGACACTCAATGCGTCTGAGACCGAAACACGCAGCCTTTTGCATTTGATCGATACAGGAGCCTTACCGTTGGCACATTGGGAACTGGTTGTCCATGCGACATCGCAACCGACGATTTCATTGACAGGAACTCTGCGCCGTCACGGGACCGACAGTGGATGTGAAGAAACTATCACCGATTTAGATATCGTCATTTTGAAACCATGCACTGTGAAGTCGAGTACTGTTATGTCGAGCATTGTGCATGATTGAACGATTCGAGTGGTTTCTTATCGGTTTTTCGGGACTCTTTGAGATCGTATTGTTACTGCTTTTATGCCAGCCGATCAACCGTTCGCATGTTGCGCCTTGGTTGAAATGGTTGGTGGGTGGGGCTTTCCTGTACCATCTTGGATACTTCCTCCGACTTTTGTTTCATCGTGAACGGATTGCCACAGCCCATTGGCTCGATCAAATCGCGATGGTGCTGCTTTGCACAGGCATGTTATTGATGCCATCTGCAATGTTGCATGCGGCCATTCGCCTTCGTGGGTTGAAGTCAGGCTCGTTAAAACCATTGCCGCCAAGAGACTGGCGGTATGGTTTGCTGTATCTACCTTTGCTTTGTCTGGTCCCCGCGGTTGGGCTGATTTGGTCAGGCCCCGAGGGGGACTTCATGGCGAGCATTGCGCCGCTAAGTGCGATATACGTTGGTTGGTTGTTCCTCTCGAATCTCGTTTCTGCATTACTTTTCTCTATTGTGGCCTACCGAACCGACGTACCAATGCGACGTGTATTCTTCGGCTGGATGGTGGTACTGCTTAGCTCTTTTACGGCAGGCGCATTCTATTATGCAGTAATTGCCGTCGACACAGAGTATGAGTGGGTTGCTCGACTGGCGGCCGGAGTTGCCCCGCTCGGCCCATCCATCTTGTTTGTTTGGTATAGCCTCAAGAGTCGACTGCTGCCCGTCGTGTTTGAACAGTCGATTATCTACGGTGGCCTTGTATTGTCTCTCTTGTTTCTTCACCGTTTGATTGTTACTCCGCTGACGATGCAGTTACAACAGAGTATCGATATCGACTTTATCGTTCTTGAAGTACTCGCTATAGCTGCTTTGGTATGGTGGATTCGACCGTTGCGAAAACGAGCCAGTGAATCACTTCGATTCTTGATGAGTCCAAGCGCTTTTCGTTTCCGAGATGAGATTCGATACTTGGCACTAGCCATCACACAAAAGACAAATGATGACACGATGAGTCTTTGTCAGTGGTTTGCCAGGGAGCTACAAAACCGATTCGAAATCTGTTGGGTTCGGGTTTGTATTGGAGAGTCGGATGGTACGCTTAGAGTAGACTTTAGGTCGCCGGAAGAATCTGGCAAATCCGCTTCATCGGCAAGCAACTCAACTGCTCTTCGATCTCTTCTTTTGCTTGTACCCGAGTGCACGAAGGCGATTGAACGAGGCGAGGAGCCAACCGCGGAGTTGACAGAGCAGATGGAGTCGCTCGAATGCGATCTCGCGATTCCTATGGCCTGCCAGAGCGTTCGAGGGATGGTGCTGTTCGGGAGCCGACAGAAGTTCGGTCGATTGGCAGATGAGCAAGTGACCTCGCTTCTCGTGCTGGTCGAGCAGTTTGCGGCCACATTGCAAAACCAAAAAGAAGACGAACTACGCCGAAGAGCGGAGCATCACAGTTTGCAACAAGAAAAGCTATCGACGCTTGGGATGATCAGCGGATCGTTGGCTCACGAACTACGCAACCCACTCTCCTCAATCCGCACCATCGCGAGTCTCGTGCTAGAAGATTTACCTCTTGAAAACACCAATCGTCAAGACCTGCGATTAATTGTGACCGAAGTCGATCGATTGACGAGTACACTACACCGTGTTCTTGATTTTTCTAGACCGGCAGAGCAAATCAACCCCCTGAATGAGCCGGATCGAGTTATCTCTCGATTGCTTGCGATCATGGATTTTTTTGCCAAGCAGAATCAGACCGAGCTGAAGATCTCACTCAATGCGAATGGAGTGAAAGTCGCATCCAGTGACATTGCATTGAACGAAATCTTTATGAACCTGATCAAAAATGCGGTCGAAGCAGCCTGTGACCGAGAAAATGCAATGGTATCCGTTACAACTAACGTCTTCGACAGTTGCTTCGTCGCGACTGTCGAAGACAACGGGAAGGGAATACCCGCTGACCGCATCCAATCGATTTTCAAACCCTTTGAGACGAGCAAATCAACAGGAACGGGTCTCGGGTTGTACATTGTGAAGGAACGAGTACAGCAAATCGGAGGAACGATTGAATGCAAGTCGATTCCAATGCAAGGGAGTCGGTTCGTTGTCCGAATTCCCGTCGTTTCATTGATCGGGTGATTGATCGTCAAGAAGCTTTCAAGAGGCCAGCGGCGATCACGAATGCCACTAACAACACCACCCAAACGATATCAAGGAAATGCCAATAGATCGCACAAAATCGCAATCCGATGTTTCTCTCGTGGTCGTATTTGTCTCTGCAGGCATTGAACACGGTAACCAATAGCCCCACGATACCTGCTATTACATGCAACGCATGCAGGAGCGCCAAAATAAATGTAAACACATACGCTGTCTTTCTCGCAGTTCCCATTTCGGCAGCTGAACGCACGAGTACATACATTCCTTCAATTTGAACCAGCATAAACAAAATCGCAAAGAAACTTGCGAAGACCAACGAGTACTTCGCACGGTCGGTTCGATCTCGCCGGGCTGCCCTCAGTGCTACTTCAAGAGCTCCAGAAACTCCAACAAGGAATATAGTCGACCAAATAAAACTTCGCGGAAGCCGAAGGGCACTAGCGACATCACCAGCATTGGGGCCCATTCGCATCGCGATATAAACGACGTACAGGATAATGCTCGAGAAAAAAAAGACACCGAGCGCCGCGATCAATAACCAGACGCCCTGCAAACTCCGCCGATCCGCTGGGATGAGAGAGCTCTGTTTCTTGGCCGAGTTGACGGTTGCTAGTTTACTGCTCAAATGCCAACTCTCTCATCAAGAACGTTTCACTCATCTTCCGAATGGAAATGGTCAGTATCTCCACTGAACCGAGACTTCAGGGCACTGATAACTTTCCCTATCGCGAAATATTAGCTCTGCGCTACCTTTTTCCATTGTTTTCATGGAATGACAACTTTAGGAGCCCAATGCTTGTCGAGTTCCTGGCGGAGGGTTGCAACAATTTCTGGATAAGCACCAGCAATGTTTCTATCCTCGTTAGGATCTGCCTGCAAATCGTAGAGCATTGGTTGCGCGGAGATCAATGTTGCCTCCAAGTCGGGACGCAAAAACTTATCAGACGGAATCGATTTCAATGGTCCTGTCGCCTCATAAGTGCGTGGAATAATCAGTCGCCAGCGGCCATCGGTCACCCATCGCCACAATACATTAGCAGCAGGATCCTCAAGCGTCTGCGACCGGATTGTGTAGTCTTCGCCGAACGCGTATTTTCGAGATTCTAGGCTTTTGTTATCAAGTAGACTGACGCCCCGAAGTTCTTTCGGAATAGGAATCCCAACAGCTGAAAGTAACGTAGGGGCAATATCAATGGATGATGCGATCGAATTCGATGTTTCGGGCATAACATGCCCAGGCCACCGCACCATAATAGGAGTGCGATGTCCCGCGTCAAAAGGGGTTGTCTTATTCTTCGGTGCAAAGCCCGCCGTCGACGGAGACTGTATCCAACCATTATCTGTCACATAGATTACGATCGTGTTCTCTGACAATTTTTCTTGATCAAGATGATTCAATAGCGATCCGCACGTTTCATCGAACCATTCGCACATTGCCCAATAGCGAGCGACGTGCGGCGAATCGGTTTTGTTTGCGTACTTTGCCAACACGCGTTCCGGGGGAGTATGGGGCGAATGAGGCATAAAGGGAGCATACCAAACGAAAAATGGCTTCTCTTGTTTGCGCGATTCAGCGATGAAATCAAAAATGGGCTGCAATCCTTCGCGACCAATCGTGAGCCCTTTGTCACCATGCCGACTCCCCTCGGTCATTCCGTGCGTGAAGCCACCTCGAGAAAAGTCCCCTTGCCACCACTTGCCCGTCTGAAAACTGAAGTAATTTCGGCTGGCAAGCAATCGAGGTAATGTCGGTACCTCATCAAGCATCGCGTTCCATTGCGTAGTGAGTTCAGGAGAAGAACCACGACCACCCTTTGGTTTTTCGTCAGGGACCTTTGGAAGCGGCGGATCATTGGCGGTGATTTTATGTTGATGCGGATAGAGACCGGTGATGATGGTTGCCAAGCTGGGGCAACAAACGCTGGTAGGAACAAAACCGCGAGTGAAGGTTAAACTCTCCTTCGCCAGCCTATCGATGTGCGGCGTCTGGATATGCGGGTGTCCCATAAATCCGTAGTCACCGGCCCCTTGGTCATCGGAGATAATCAGAACGACATTTGGTCTAGAATCTGCGATTGCAGTAATCGAAGTATCCACCGCAATACACAGTACGAGCACCGTGAACATGATCGCGAAGCGTTGCTTCACAAATTGCTGATGAAACAAACTTAGGATACTATCGAGAATCATGATGGCAGTTCTAATACAATCTATCGGAAGGGCGGATGAGTTCCGAATTATAGACCAAAGCAATGCTCGCTCCCAGTAGAATCCTATTCAAGATCGATGGCTTCATCGCACAATTGGAACTATTGTCCGATATACTTCATGAATCGCGATTTCATTGCGTTCCGATGTGTCTCACTACAATCGGTGACTCACGATCTGATCGCTTTCAAAGCTACTTCCCTCCACTCGATCTCAACCATCCACTCACCGATTCTGTCATGAAGCATCTACTCACTTTGTTCGTCTTAACGCTCTGTGTTTTCGCAACTATTTTCCACCATGTCGATGAATTGCATGCCGATCCCCCGAAGCCACCTGAGGGATTTCGTGCGTTATTCAATGGTCAAGATCTTTCCGGATGGTATGGTTGGGATCCGCACGCATCGGCCAGCCTGACGGGTGATGCTAAAGCCAAGAACCTAAAAAAGCAGCGAGAAGAATTTTTGCAACATTGGCGAGTCGACAACAATGAGCTGGTGAATAACGGCACCGGACCGTATGCAACGACAGAAGAGGAGTTTGGTGATATCGAGTTGCTACTGGAGTACAACACTGTCGCTACTGCGGACAGCGGTGTCTATCTTCGCGGGACCCCTCAGGTGCAGATCTGGGATGTAAATCAAAGGTTCGATCCAAAGAAACCAGATCGCAAACCTCACTTGGGATCAGGCGGCCTATTCAACAACACTCCGAAAACGCTTGGTCGAGATCCTATGATGGTTGCCGACAAGCCCTTTGGTCAGTGGAATGCATTGCGCATTCGTCAAATCGGCGCACGTACTTGGGTTACGCTCAATACTCGGTTAGTGGTCGAGGACGCTGTCATGGAAAACTATTGGGATCGCAAGCTGCCGCTTCCGGCGCGTGGGCCGATCATGCTTCAAACACACGGCGGTGAAATTCGATGGAGAAACATCTTCGTCCGCGAGATCGACGCTGCTGAATCGCAACGCGTTGCAAAGCTAGAAAAGCAGCTACCCAATCCGACCTATTACGACGTTGCTTACGGGCCACACCCAAAACAAGTGGTTCACTTTTGGAAAGCGGAATCCAGTCGGCCGACTCCATTGCTTTACTTTATTCATGGAGGCGGCTGGATGAATGGTGGTCGCATGAGCGGTTTATCCAACATGCTGTCCACCTTGCTCGACTCAGGCATTTCCGTTGCATCGGTCGAATACCGATTCATTCCTGAAGCGACCGCCGATGGTGTTGTTCCACCGGTGAAGGGACCGCTCTATGATGCCGCTCGCGGTTTGCAATTTATTCGAAGCAAAGCGGCAGAGTGGAACATCGACAAGAACCGAATCGCTGCGAGTGGAGGTTCCGCAGGCGCTTGCTCGTCGTTGTGGCTCGCGTTTCATGCTGATCTTGCGGACCCGAAAAGTAAAGATCCCATTGCTCGCGAATCGACTCGATTGTTTTGTGCTGCCGTCAACGGGGCTCAAACCTCACTGGATCCAAAGCAGATGAAAGAATGGACTCCCAACAGCAAGTACGGTGGTCATGCTTTCGGATTTTCGGGCGACAGTGCGAAGAAGCTGAGCCAGTTCGAAGAGTTCTTGTCGAAACGCGACTCAATCTTGCCGTGGATTGCAGAATATTCACCCTATGCTTTGGTGAGCA
>Ga0068877_10004052_pt1 | contig 11536 bp, 9 predicted proteins | sample NOAtaG_FD_66437 | JGI IMG/M metagenome (GOLD analysis project Ga0068877, IMG submission 66437) | Freshwater lake microbial communities from Lake Erie, under a cyanobacterial bloom - NOAA_Erie_Diel6S_1000h metaG | ecosystem: Environmental > Aquatic > Freshwater > Lake | place: USA: Ohio, Lake... | reverse complement strand
TGCCAGAGCGATCACTATTATGCCAAAAATGATCCGGTACGCAATAAACGGAACCAGTCCGTGGCGGCGTATGATGCGCAGAAAGAACGCGATCACCCCCAGCCCCACCACGGCGCTGCCGCCCGCGCCAATCAAAAACGGCGCCAGCATCCCTTCGCCCAGTCCGTGCTTGGACAGATCGTAGGCCGACTTCAACCCCGAGGCGGCTACGATCGGGCTCGAAAGCAGAAAGGAAAAGCGGGCCGCTGCCGAATGTGTCAATCCGCGAAACAAAGCCGCCGAAATCGTGATGCCGCTCCGGGAGGTGCCCGGCACCAGCGCCAGCGTTTGCGACACGCCGACCAGAAACGTGTCCAGCACCGTCATCTGGCCGATGTGGCGCTCCCGGCGCGAATACCGTTCCGCGATCCCCAGCAACAACCCCACGGCAATCAACATCGTGCCCATCACAAAGGGATTGCGCAGCCGGGTCTCGATTTCGTCCTTGAACAGCACTCCGGCCACACCAGCCGGTACGCTGGCCAGCACCAGATACCACAACAGACGCGGAGATTGCCGTAGTTCCTCATCCTCGCCATAGCGCCACCCGAAGGTCTGCGCGGCGATCTGCAACCAGTCACGAAAAAAGTAAATCAGCACCGCGATCAGCGTACCGATATGTAGAGCAATGTCGAAGTCGAGCCCTTGGTCTGGCCAGCCCAAGATCCACGGCACCAAAAATAAGTGCGCCGAACTGCTGACCGGCAAGAACTCCGTGAAGCCTTGGACGATCGCCAGAACGATCGCCTGGTAGAGGGGCATAATGGGTATTGTAAGGCTCTATCTGTTTCTTTCCCGCAAATCAATCGCTCAAACGCATGCCAAGCACTAAAATCGTTGCCACCCTGGGTCCTGCTACCGACTCGCCGGAAATGATCCGCAAGCTGCTCAAGGCGGGGGCGGATGTCTTTCGCCTGAACGCGAGCCACGGACAGAAAGAGGACCATATTCGCCGCATGCGCCTCGTGCGCGAGATCGCCGCCGACATGGGCGTCCACGCCGGCATCCTCCTCGATCTTCAGGGTCCGAAAATTCGCCTGGGCGACTTTGAACAGGGCGGTTGCACGCTCATTCCGGGCGATTTCTTCACTATCACCACCGAGCAGATTCCCGGCAACAACAAGATCGCCTCCACCAGCTATGCCGAGTTTGCCCGCGACGTCAAGCCAGGCAATACCGTTCTGATCGCCGACGGCGCCGTTAAGCTGCGCGTTGTCTCCACCGACGGCATCGCCGCCCGTTGCGAGGTCGTCATCGGTGGCCCGGTCAGCAACCGCAAGGGCATCAACCTGCCCGGTGTCGCCGTCAGCACACCCTCGCTGACGCGCAAGGATAAACAGGACTTACAGTTCGGTCTCGATGAAAAAGTCGATTTTGTCGCCCTCAGCTTCGTGCGCCAGCCAAGCGACGTCCTGCGGCTCAAGCTCTATCTCGAGGAACGCGAAGCCCGCCCCCTGGTGATCTCCAAGATCGAAAAGCCCGAAGCCGTCGAGAATCTCAACGCCATTCTCGCCGAGAGCGACGGCGTGATGGTGGCGCGCGGCGACCTCGGCGTCGAGATGGCGCTCGAAAAAGTGCCCGCCATCCAGAAGACGATCATCCAGCGCGCTCGCGGCATGGGCAAGTTCGTCATCACCGCCACCCAGATGCTTGAGAGCATGATCGAGAATGCAAACCCAACCCGCGCGGAAGTCAGCGATGTGGCCAACGCCATCTATGACGGTACTGATGCGGTGATGCTCTCGGCGGAAACTTCCACCGGCAAATATCCGGACGAGGCCGTGGGCGTCATGGACCGGATTGCCGCGGAAACGGAAACGAATCTGCGCTACCGCGGCTTTCAGGAGCTTCCGCCCCTGGCTAACCCCACGCATGCCGAGATCATCGCCGATGCCGCCTATCGCGCCGGCCGCTATCTGGGCGTTGCCGCGATCGTGGTCTTCACCGCTAGCGGCGCCACCGCCCGCCTGATCAGCCGCTTCCGCCCGCCGGTCCCCATCTATGCCTTTACACCCAACGTCGAGTCGGCGCAGCAGTTGTCGCTCATCTATGGCGTGCTGCCGATCGTGGTGCCCAATGCCGGCTCAACCGATGGGATGCTCGTCCAACTGGACCAGGAACTGCAAAAGCGGGGCCTGATCAAACCGCATGACCAGGTTGTTTTCGTCAGCGGCCAACCGATCGGCGAGCCCGGCAGCACCAACATGCTCAAGCTCCACCGCGCCGCCGAGTGGCCCAAGGCCTGAGCCTCAGCGCCGCACCAGCAGCTTGCGCAAGGCGACATTGAAGGCTTGATCGAAGACCCGCACCGTAATCAGGCTCTCGCCCGGCCCCAGCGCCAGATCCGCCCTCGCCGCCTCGCGCAGAGAGTCAAACAGCCCATCCCCGGCCTCAACCACCACCCAGCGGCCGGCATTCACCGCATACTCGATGCGCCGAATCGGCGATGCCGTGTCCCGGGCTTCAATCTCCAGTCGGGCTCCATTCAAGGTCAATTCCACGCTCGGCGCCGTCTGATCCAACTGCACCGGCACACTGGTGAAGACCGCCGTCTGGGCCGCCGCGGTCGTGTTCGATAGCCCGTCGGATGCTGTCAGCCGGAACAGATAGCGCCCGTCTGCCAGCGTGTCGGCGTCGATGGCATGGCTCACATCGGTAAGTTCGGCTTTGAGCAGCTTCCAGTCGTTTTCTTCCTCGGCGCGAAAGTGAAGGCTGTATTGCAGCGTGTCGCCGTCGGGGTCTTCCGCCGTCCAGGAAAGCAGCAGTTGCCGGCCCGCCGGGCGCGTCGCCAGCAGGCTCGCCGTGGCGGCCGCCGTGGAACTGGAGGCTTCCCCCGTATCACTGACCGTCAGCGTGTAGGTGGAGCTGGTCGCCGCGGCCGCCTGCGGCTTCGGCGCGTTGCTGGGCGTCATCGCCACCACCGCCGTCAAGGACCGCACCACCGGCGGCTGGTTGCGCGGCAGATAATGCACGATCGCTGAGCGCAGCCGGAAGCTCGCCTCCGCCCGCAGCCGCCACTGTATGTAACGCGCCGTCGGGCTTTGTATATTGCTGCCCGCCAAAGGCTGCCATTCCGACCAGGTGGCGTCGGGCCGCGCCGCATTTCCGCTTCGCGTTTCAAACAAAGCTTGGCCGGTTAACTGCGTCTGCAGCGCCCCCCAACGGGCCAGATTCGCTGCTTCATGCACCGGTGCTTCGTAGGTGAACGGGCCGCGCGCCCCCGCCTCGAGCACCAGCAGCTTGGGCGTCGTCGTCGAAATGGCCAGCCATTGCTTTCCCTGAGGCAGAATGCGCCCCAGTTCCCCTTCGCCGGTTTCGCTCAGCAGCGTGGCCGAACGATGGTCCTCGAGCCGGTACAGACGGCCCTGGCGGTCGGTCGAAAAATAGAGCACGCCCTCGCCATCAACCAGATCGTAAAGCGACTCTTCCTTGGTCACATAGAGTTGATCCACGGTGCGATCGGCGTTCAGCCGGTAAATGGCGCTGCGATCGAGCCCCGGCACATCGAGCGTCGAGCTGATCGCGGTCGCACTCGCCGCCGGCGCTGGGGCGGCCGCCGCCGGCGGCGTTGCCTTCGGCTTCAAATCCAGTCCACCCTGCGCTTCTTCCGTCACCGTGATCGTCGTCGTCACCTGCGGCACTCCCGTCGCGGGCGTCCCCGCCGGCTGGTTCACCGTTTGGCTTCGTTTCCCCACCGCCCCACCCATGGCCAGAAACGCTACCGTCCCATCCGCACGCGCGATCACCGAGCGGATCTCGGTGAACGGCGCATCGTACAGGATCTCGGCTTTCCCCGCCGCCGGGATGCGATACAAGATGCCATTCGGGTCCGAACCGGCGAGAATCGCGCCATCCGCCCCCCGGGCCAGCGAAGTGAGATTGGCTTGGTCCGACTGATAGTGCACCTCTGCCCCGGCTGCCGTGACGCGGTACAGCCGGCCTTGGTCCGCCCCGGCATAGAGCCCGTCTCCGGTCGCCAGCAATGCCCACACAAAGCCCGCTCCCGTTTCCGCGTAAAGCTGTGCCCCGCCTGGCGTCAGCCGGTAGATCTTGCCGCCAGGCGACCCGGCGGCATACACGGTCTGATCGGGAGCGATCGTCAGCGCAAACACATGCGCTTCATTGAGCGTCGCCACCAGCGCAAGCTCCTTGGCGCCCGGGGCGCGCCGGTAGATTCTTCCCTTCGGCCCCGTGCCAAGATAGACGCTGCCGTCCCGGGCTACCGCCATCGACCACAGCGATACCTCGGCCAGCGCAATCGTTTGACCAATCACCGGCCCCGGCTCCAGCACCCCCTCGCGCGTCACACTCACCCCGTTCAGCTTGCCCTTGAGAAAGTCGGCGTATTGCGACAACTCCCAGGTTTGCGGACTCGACCCAGGAAGGGTTGTCTCGAACATCCATACGAGCAAAAGCAGGCGCTTCATTTTTCGATTTCCAGACTGAGCGTGCGGCTGCCGTTTACTATGCCGGCCGGCAGCAGGAACTCGCGGTCAAACAGCTTCGATTGGTAAGTGGGAAGGTAGCTGGCCGGCGCCCGCTGCAGCGCGGCGGCGATCGACGGAGGCAGATTCCCCAGATCCTGCCCCGCTTGATGGAACCCAGGGCTCGAGCGGAAGGCCCGCAGGGAAAGAGCATTGGCCGCATGCAGCCGGCCCAGCGTGGCGATCAGCTCGGCGGGGTTGCGAAATACCGGCCCCCCAGCCTGATAAAACGACCGGAAGTCCACCAAGTTTGTCGTCAGCGCATCGGAGGCCGTCACCGTCAGCGTCTCCCCCGGGCTCACCCACGCCGGCACGGCAAAGGCATGCGTCAGCGTCTGCTGGCGTCCGTCCTGGCTTGCCAAATGCGTAGCGATTTTTATGGTTTCCCCCGGCCGGGCCGTGCGCCGCGAGCTCGTAATCGACTCAATGACCCAATGCTCATGGCCATCGCGCAATTCGAGTTCCACCGTCACCTCCTCGGGCAGAAGTTCATCGGCGCTGTGCTGCTGGAAGAACGAAAACGGGATAGCCGCCCCGAGCGAGGCCGCCAGCGGCAGGTTGTTATCGCCCGCATAGCGGCTCCTCACACGCAAGGGCTCAGGCTGGCCCGGATAGCGCACCGTCGCCCGCAGGTCGACCGTACCGGGCCCAGCCGAGCGGAAGTGATGGTCAAGGGTGGAAAAAACCGCCATCTGCAACAGCAGCGGAGACAATAAAGAATGGCGGACCATCTCAGCCTGGTATTCGTGCTCTCCCGCCGAATCGCGGTAGCGGATGCGCAAGGGCGCCAGCCGCGGCTTTCGGCCCAATTCACCGCGCACCGCCGCATCGCCGTCATACACAATTGCCCCCTGCGGCGCGAGCGACTGGCTGATCTTGAACGGCATCTGGTAGTTTGGCATCGGCGTAATCACCTCGGCCCGGGCGAAGGGAAACTCGACCGGCCCCCCGCCCAGAAAACGATGGCCAAAGGCCAATACCTGGCTGCCTTCCACATACGTAACCGTGCCATCGGCCCCGGCATTCATGTCCCCGCGCAACAGTTGCACCGAGATCATTTCTCCAGCTTGCAAGGGCGCGGACGCTCCGCTTTGCGCTGCTGCCCCGCCGCCCGCTGGCTGCAGAACAAACCCCATCCGGCGCCACAGCGGGGCAAAGTGCGCGATGGTGTCGGGGGTTAGGCCGGAGAAAGAAATTGGTGTCAACACCGGCTGCGGCAGATCGGCCCGGGAGCGGCTTTCGGGCAGCGGTAGCTCTCCCGCGCCCAAGTGCACTCCCAGACGCGCCCGCATTCCTCCGCTCACCCCTGCCGTCGCTAGCATCTCTTCAATCGGGCGGATCCCGGCAATCGGTTCCTTGGCAAAGGGAAAAGCAAAAGCGATGGCCCCGATCAGCTTCCCCCCAATGTAAACAGGGCTGCCGCTCATCCCCTGCATCACTCCAGTCTGCTCGAGCCGCGACGTCAGCAGACGCGCCAGAATCATGTTTTGCCCGGGGCCACTGTTCCGCAACACACCTAGAATCCGCAGCGGAAATTCTTCCGGCTGCTGGCCCCGGAAGACTGTTCGCGCCACGCCTTCCGCATCCGTTGGGATGGCGGTGAGCGGCAGGACAGTGGGCTGCGCCAGCAATGAGCATGCCGCGACTACTAGAGTTGTTATCAGTCGCTGCATTCTCTCAGTGTACTAACGCCCGCATTGCTTCCGCCCTGTTACAACTGCCATTGTTGTACCTTGAGAGAAGCAGATGCGAGTGTTCTGCTGAATAGAGGATGAAGTTGGATCACATTGTGGAAACGAACACGGAACAATCTTTAGCCTCAAAACCGGGCTCGGCATCTATCTCCGCGCTGCCGGTTTGGGGCCCGTTGGCCTGGATTGCCGGCATGATGCTCGTCTCTTTCTACCCCATGCTCGAACGGCTAGTGAGCCAATGGATGAATGACGATGACATGGGTCATGGCTTTTTTGTGCCCGCGGTTTCAGCCTACATCGCATGGCAGCGGCGCGACGAAATTCTCGCGGTTGACAAGAGCCGCAACTATTTCGGGCTCGCCTTAATGACTTACGCCGCCGTTCAGTATGTGCTCGGCACCATTGCCGCTGAGCTCTTCTTGTCGCGAACAGCCATTGTGTTTTCGATCGCTGGCGCCGTACTATTCGCTGGGGGCAAGAACCTCTTCCAGCTGTGCGCCTTCCCGGTTTTCCTGCTCTTCTTCATGGTTCCAATCCCGTCAGTTATCTACAACCAGATCACTTTCCCCCTCCAGCTCTTTGCCAGCTCTGTTGCCGAAACCGCCCTTCTGCTGCTCGGCATACCAGTGCTCCGGGACGGCAATATCCTCGAGTTGGCAGAGCATAAACTATCAGTCGTCGAGGCTTGCAGCGGCATCCGCTCACTGCTGTCGCTGACCTTTCTTTCCCTGGTTTATGGGTTCTTCTTTGAGGAAAAACCCTGGTTGCGCGCCGCCCTTCTGGCAGCGACCGTGCCGATTGCCATCGCCGCGAATGCATTCCGCGTCTCGATGACCGGCGTGCTCTATGAGTACAAGAGCGAATGGGCCGAAGGCTTCTTTCATACGGCTGAGGGCTGGGTGATCTTCATGTTTGCCCTTTCGATGCTTCTCATGTTTCATCGTTTCATGTTGTGGTTTCTGAAAGGAGTGGCCAATGCCCGGCAACAAGCCCAGCAGCAGTCAGCTTAAGTCGACCCTCGCAATTTTGAGTCTGGTCCTGGCGGGCCAGACCGCGGCTTATCACAAATTCACTCGAGTCGAGAAGGTGGCGGCGGCCCCGCCGCTCGTAGGCATGCCTGCTCAATTGGGCAACTGGGTCAAGACGCAGGAGGGATATGTCGACGCGGCCACGCAGGAAGTTCTCCGTGCCGACGACACTCTGTCGCGCACTTATGCCAACCCCCAGTTGGGCGCTGCCGCCACTCTTTTTGTTGCCGCCTTCCGCAGCCAGCGCCACGGAGCAGCGCCTCACTCGCCCAAGAATTGTCTTCCCGGCAGCGGCTGGACACCGATCGTAAATGACCGGATTCTGGTCAGGCTGAACGACAGGCCGGAGCCGATCGAGGTCAACCGCTACTTGATCCAGCGGGCGGAATCACAAAGCCTGGTTTTGTATTGGTATCAGAGTCGTAATCGCGCAGTCGCCAGCGAATATAAAGCGAAGCTCTACACCATGGTGGATGCGGTGAAGGACAACCGAACGGATACGGCGCTGGTCCGCGTCGTCATCGGCCTCGGGCCCAACGCCGACCGTGAAGAGGTGCAACGCGCGGCCGAGGACTTTGTTCGTGCTTTCTACACACCTTTGAAGCAGTTTCTGCCGTCTTAAGATAAGACGAGGTCCAGCCATGAGGATCGTGCAGCTAGCGTCCGCCTTAATTTTTGCAGTACTTGCTAGTTCAAGCGCAGCGGCGGATAACGATAAACAAAAGAAACCGGAGGCGCCGCCTCCCCCGCCTCGCGTCAACATCGAACGGCGTGAAGGCCGCCCGTTGAAGCCAGAAGACGCGGAGTTGTCGCGCGGAGCGAACTTGCGGATCGATACGAACCTCGTTTTGATCCCCGTTTCCGTTACCGACCCGCTCAACCGCTTCGTCACCGGGCTTGAGCGCGAACACTTCAAGATCTTCGAGGACAAGGTCGAACAGTCCATCGCGCAGTTCGCCAGCGAGGACGCTCCTCTCTCGGTCGGCCTGGTCTTCGACACAAGCAACAGCATGGGGGCCAAGCTGCAGAAAAGCCGGCAGGCGGCAGCGCAGTTCTTCAAAACGGCGAATGCGGAGGACGAGTTCTTTCTGATTCAGTTCAATGACCGGCCCGAACTCGTTGTGCCGTTCACGCCGAACCCGGAAGAGATTCAGAACCGCCTCACCTTTACGCAGGCAAAGGGCCGAACCGCGCTGCTTGACGGCATCTATCTGGCCATGAATCAAATGAAGAAGGCGCGCAACCCGCGCAAGGCGATTCTCGTCATCTCCGATGGGGGCGACAATTCGAGCCGCTATACGGAAAGCGAGATCAAGAACCTGGTGCGGGAAGCCGACGTGCAGTTGTATGCAATTGGGATTTTTGAGGCCATCGGAGCCCGCGGCCGCACAGCGGAGGAGCTCTCGGGTCCGGGTCTGCTCAACGACCTTGCCGAGCAGACCGGAGGCAAGCATTTCGCCGTCGAGAACGTAAACGAGCTACCCGATGTGGCGGCGAAAATTGGCATTGAACTGCGCAACCAGTACCTGATCGGTTATTCTCCTAAGAATCAGGACCGCGACGGGAAATACCGGAAAGTCCAGGTCAAGATTGTACAGCCGCGAGGCCTCCCCCCTCTGCGACCCTCGTGGCGGCAAGGATACTATGCACCGCAACAATAGCCGGCGCTCGTTTTTGGCCGCGGCGCTGTCAGCGCCGCTCGCCTACAGCCAGGAAGACCCTGTCTTTCGCAGCGACACGCGACTGGTGGTGCTGCACGCGACGGTGGTGGACAACAAGGGGAATATCCTTACCGATTTGCCGCGCGCGGCCTTCAAGGTTTTTGAAAACAACTCCGAGCAGCCGGTCAAGATTTTTCGCCGCGAGGATGTGCCGATCTCACTCGGTGTGATCGTCGACAACAGCGGCAGCATGAGACTGCGCCGTAATAAGGTGGAAACAGCCGCCCTGCAAATGGTGAAGGCCTCAAACCGGCTTGATGAAGTATTTGTGGTGAACTTTAACGACGATGCGTTTCTCGATGTCGACTTCACGGGCGACGTAAAGAAGATGGAGGAAGGCCTGACGCGGATCGATGCGCGGGGCGGCACGGCGATGTATGACGCCATCAGCATGTCGATCGACCACCTGAAGGCCAAGGCCAAGCGCGACAAGAAAGTGCTGATGCTCATCACCGACGGGGCCGACACGGCAAGCAAGACTTCGCTTGAGAAGCTGATCTCGCAGGCGCACACGACCGATGCCGTCATACACGCCATCGCCCTGCTCGACGAGGAGATTCCGCGCGAATCGAAGAAAGCCAAGCGCGCCCTCGAGACGATCACGAGGACTACGGGCGGGCTTTGCTTTTTCCCAAAGACGCTAGAGGAAGTGGATGCGCTGGCCCTTGAGGTGGCCAAGGACATCCGCAATCAGTATGTGATCGGCTATTCGCCAGTGGTGCAGGAGTTGGACGGAACCTTCCGGACGATCAAGGTCACGGCAAACGGGCCGAACCGGCCGATGGTCCGCACGCGTACCGGCTACTATGCGGGTTCGCCTCGCGCGGCAGCCAAGCCGAACAGTCTGATTCGATAATGATCCGTTTTTTGTGGAAGGCATCACGGGGATACCGGCTGCGGCCCTGGGCCAGCCCTTACCTGCGCTGGCGGATGGAGACGTATTGGGGGACACACGCCGATGACATTGGCTTTGCCGAATTCTGGCGCTTTCTCTGGGTGCACCGGGCGGAGATGTGGCGATTTCTGCGCTGGGCCGGGCGGATGAGCTAAAGCGTCTGGGTGACTTTTGACAAGGACCGCGGCTGATCGGGATTGAGGCTCTTTTCCGCCGCCAGGTAGCCGGCGAAGAGCTGGCCCGGGATGATGTAGGGAATCGGCGTAAAGAGCTCGGGGATTGCCACCGGGATACGGATCGCGCGACGGGAGGAAGACCAGGCTTCTTTATTGCTTTTGTCGGTGATGATGAGCGATTCATGCGTGGTGCCGTCGAGCCGCGCGAGCAGTTGGGAAATGGGGTTCCAGGTAACGCCGGAAGGGGCGAAGACAAAAGCGGGAAAGTGGGGATCGACCATCGCGATAGGGCCATGGAGCAGGTCAGCGCTCGAGAAGCGCTCGGCGATGACGTAACAGGTCTCCATCATCTTCAGGGCAAACTCGAAGGCATTGGCGTAGTTGAGGCCGCGGCCGACCACAACGGCGTGCTGCATGAAGCGGTAGCGGCCAGCGATCTCGGCCACCCGCGGCTCGAGTTTCAAGCTGCGGGCAGCCAGCTCGGGAAGCTTTTCGAGGTCCTTTCGCTCAATTTTCGCCCCCAGTGCATAGGCCAGCAGGTACATGGCGAGCAATTGGCCGGAATAGGTTTTGGTGGCGGCGACGGATTTTTCCTTGCCGGCGCGGACCAGAATCGTGGCATGGCCCAGCCCGGCGAGGGTGGAGCTGGCTTCGTTTGTTATGCCGAGGGTAAAGGCCCCGAATTCGCGGGCCCGCTCGAGGACGCGATTGGTATCGGTGGACTCGCCCGACTGCGAGATGGCGACGACGAGGGTGTCCTCGAGGTCGAGCTTGGCGTCATAGAGCGTGTAGAGGCTCGGGGCAGCCAGGGAAACGGGGATACCGGTCATCAACTCAAGCAGATAACGGCCGAATTGGGCAGCGTTATCACTGGTGCCGCGGGCGGCCAGAACAATCAGGCGCGGGGGATAGGCTTCGAATTGCTGCTTGAGCTTTTCGATGGCCTTCCATTCCTGGCTGAGCGTTTTGGCCAGAGCTTCGGGCTGTTGGCGGATTTCCTCCAGCATTTTCGACATAGAACCAGATGCCTCCGTAAAGGGGAGAAGGGGCGACCGGTGGAATGCACCAGTGCCCCTTCGCCGCGTCGTTCGGGAATATCCCTTGCTTTTGAACTTCTTTGTCCCCTTCGAATCGGGGTCTTTTCAGAATAACATCTGCTGGGGGCTGCGCCGAACCGGACGGGGCGTTTTTTTGCGGCTGCCGTGACGCTCGGCTACGGCGAGAGCCTGGGCGCGCGCCGCCGGGGCGCGGCGGACAACGGACATGCGGGAGCGGGCCAGGGCCAGAGCCTCTTTGTGGCCGACGATCGGTTCGTTTGGATAGCCGGGGCCGGGCGGGAGCCAGCGGCGGACGAAGTCGCCGTCAGGGTCCTGGTCCTGCTGCTGCTTGATGGGCGAATAAATACGCAAGGTGTTGATGCCCGTTGTGCCGGACTGCATCTGGATTTGACTGTAGTGAATACCGGGCTCGTAGTCGACGAAGAGCTTCGCCAAGTGCAG
>Ga0068877_10004049_pt1 | contig 11541 bp, 18 predicted proteins | sample NOAtaG_FD_66437 | JGI IMG/M metagenome (GOLD analysis project Ga0068877, IMG submission 66437) | Freshwater lake microbial communities from Lake Erie, under a cyanobacterial bloom - NOAA_Erie_Diel6S_1000h metaG | ecosystem: Environmental > Aquatic > Freshwater > Lake | place: USA: Ohio, Lake... | reverse complement strand
TCCATAAAATTCCATACATTTACACCAAAGATAGGTAAATTACAAATGAATTACACTATATTTGCGTAACAAATTTGTAACTAAAAAATTTTGAACCATGGCTCAAGCAATTTCGATCAACGTCTACAACATTGACGGTAATGCCGTTCCTGTAGTTCGTAGGGGTTTCCCCGTAGCACAAAGTGGATTCCGTCCATTCGTGCAGAACGCAGATGGCGCTAATGCCTCTTTGTATGGCATCATCGAGACTTCAGTATTTGGCAGGCCGCAGAAATTCGGCGTTGTTGAGACTGTTGCTCAATTGGTGACCGCAGCGAACGCATAAGAGATCAGTTCTAACCTTAATGACAAAAACCCCGAAAACATCGGGGTTTTTTAGGTTACGTTAATTGGTAGGTCTTAACTATTTGTATAGGCTTAGTGGATGCTGGCTTCTTCTGGACCTGCTCCGAGATGACTACAGTCCCGAGCTGGAATGCCACCGCTAAGTCAAACTTTGTCCTCTCGTCCACATCGTACTCCTCAAGTTGCTCCAGCAAGGCCAAGAACCATATCTTGCCGCAGTAGAAATCGATATACTCGACTGATTTGTCGATCATCATCGTATACGAGAATCCGTCACCGGACTTAATGCCATACTCCTTCTTCTTGTTCGGACCCTTCTTCTTGTTGGGGTCAATGGTATTCTTGGGCCTGACCATGGCGTAAATCATCTTACCCTCGCCCTCCAGGAATTCAATGTATTCGTCATAATCAGACTCGTAACACATCTCGCACCCCCAATATTCAGCCGCCAATAACTGCTGCTCATGGAATACTCGCTTGCGCCGAGGTCTGCCCCAGAACATGGCCACAGGCATCCCTGAGTTCTCCTTATCCAAGGGGTTCAGCTTCTTCCATATAAACCCGGCGCCCTTTGACCCAGGTCCGGTAATGATCGTATTCTTGTATGGGTCGGCAGTGTGAGCGTACTTGCTCTTGTTCCCAGGAATAAGTGTGCCGTAGAACGGATCCTTGATCACCTTGTTCTTCTCCTCGTCAGACGGGAGTCCGCCATCAAGGACCCACCACATACCGTCTTTATCATCAACCCAGGTAGCCATGCCCTCGCCGTCCCGGGTGAACCGGACCTGCCTGATCTTGGGCCGGACCTCCATGATCCTCTCTTTCTGGTCACGGATATTGGTCATGTTGTAGATGTTGCTGTTATCGTCAAAATCAAAGGCCTCCCCCTCGTTTAGTGGATTCATCCTTATCTCTTCATTCCTGGTGGCGGGATCTCTGATCATGCTCCTGAGGTGCAGAAGATATTCTTTAGCAGACATTGAACACTGCAGATCGTCGGCGCCATACTTCTCCTTCATGTACTTTGCCTGCTCCTTAGTGGGCTTGTCGAGAATAGACATCCCGTACTCATCGATATAAGGCACATACCCATCATAGGCGGGGCAGAAGTATCTGTACAAGCCCGTACCTGTCACCTTGTTCTCGAAGTGGTTGCTGTCGTCCCACAGCACCTTAAAGCCGCGACCACCCTTTGTCAACTTATTTGATGTTGATGGCAGTACCGCGAACCCGACACGCTTGCCGCCCATCTTTAAAGTTTTCCTCACAATCGGCCAGTATTCATTCACGGGTACATCGGTTGGAAATTTTCCTCCTTCGTCGATCATTACCTCTGTCAGACGCCCGGAGTCATAGGAGTTTAGTTTCGTTGCCTTGTAATTAACCCTCGACCCAATACCCTTGTCGTCCTCAAATACCTGCCCCCTGCGCCTGTTGGATTTGGTCTTCTTCGCGTTCCTGTTCTTGGGCTTACGGAATACAATGGAGGTCTGCGAGTCTGGGTCCTCTACGTCCAGCGGGACCAAGAAGATCGGCAGCTTCTCAAACCCGTTTTTGATCATGTCAATAAACGCCGTCTTGGCATCATCTCCGGTCTTACTCACCACTCCACAGAAAGCCTTCTTTTGCCTGAGTGCGGTGCGGACCAGATCACAGCACTCCTGTGATGTAGCGCCCTCCCTACGTTTCTTGGACCTAATGATGCCATCAACATGGGTGGTCTTTTCACAGTAATCCTTGAAGTACCACCACCGTCTGTCGCAGTCCCGATAGTCTGGCTGATCACCATTTTCCAGGGTCCAGTAGTTCATGTACATATAATGGTGACCCGTAATATAAGTCAGACTCCCGTTATTGTAGAACCAGTAGCCGTCATCAATCCTGTCCAATTCCCGATTGATAAAAGCAATCATCTCATCCGTAAACAAGGGATTACCCTCCTCATCAAAGTCGAGATTGCGGAAGATGGGTTCAAAATCTACACGCTCAAACTTCTGCTCCCGCTTGGGTTTGGTATAGTTTTCAATATCCCGATTGTGCGGAATGCTGGGCAAAGAGTACTGAACGCCGTAAACGACTTCTTTCTTCGACATAGTGTGATGCGTATTTTCTCTTTAAAACTTTTGCCTTTTTCTTGATTTTCGTAATCGTCTGCCTGCCTTCTTCGGTAATGTAGTAATTAGTCTCCATCTCTCCCTGCAGTTGATAGTTACTCGCCCACCCCCTTTTTTGGAACAGGTTTAGCGTCCTTTTGACCTGGTGAATACTGATACCCTCCATTAGTGTAAATAATTCCCAAGCCTTTATGGATTCAAACTGGTTAAGTTTGAACAAAAGGAAATGGATGTATGCGTGTCGGAATCCCAGCCAGTCAGCGATGTTCTCGTTCAGCATGACAAAGCATTCAGCCCTAAGTCCCCTCATAGCCCCCTTGCACTCATTGGGTGTTAAGTCTCTACTGATCATCTCGCTCTTTGTTCAATTGGGTTAACTGGCCTCTTTTCTTCTCTGTTGTCATCGCCCTCCAGGCCTACCTTTCTCCTCAGCCATTCCAGATTCTCGCCCATCTTCTTCAGCTTGTCCATGGTGTCCATGAACCGATCAAATAAGTCGCCGTCATCTGTAAAGCTGACAGTAATCTCATTATCGAGTTCGGTGGCAACATTATCCCATTGCTTCTTTAGACCCATGTACATTTTGGCGTATGGGCTTTCCTTGTATTTGGCAAGCTCTATCTCCAGTTCCCGTATCCTGTCCTTATCTGTCATGGCTTTGATTTTAACCAGCACCCGCCTATTACCCCACAGTAGAAGGATAACCCTCCAACCAGGAACAGTATAGTCGTCTCCGCGCTGATGCCAAATAAAATCGTAACAAACGCCCATGCCATAAACACGCCAAGCGTTATCAGTCCAGCCAAGGCCACACACAGGTATGCGTCAAACGACAGGGTATCCTCCTTGGGGGGGATCGGTTCCTGTGCCTTGCAGAGTTGGTTGTGCCTGAAGTACATATCGCCATCTTCAGTAAACACGACCTCCGGCTCACAGTTGCAAGTACTATCCCTGGTGTGGAGGTGTTCCTCCCCGAGCGGTATTGAGTTTGTAAAAACCATGGTGTTTGTTATAAAAATTTGAGTAAATTGATACTGCGTTCAAGTTTTGACTTCGTCCCGTTGTTAACCAGGACTACATCAGACTCCTCCCATAAGTCAATCGTAAATGAGGTTTTGGGTTCAAGTGGTTTCCTGGGGTCAAATACACCGAGGACGATATCAAATAGTTTGGCACGTTTGCAAGCCCGTATTTCATCATGGCTACGCATCCCGATGTAGATGTCATTGCTGGCCATAATCCCCTTCCCGAGCCTGGCTTTGTCTTTCTCGTTGTACTTACATATCTCATCATACCATTCGCTCCTGTGATTTACACGATCCAGATACGCCTCTTCATGGCTGAGGTATCCATGCCTTTCTTTGAGGATGTCGAACAAAAAAAGTCGAAGGGATGCGCGAGACGAATCCTCGCCTTTGTACCAATACGACTGGTTTAGTATCTCGGCTACCGTAGTCTTCCCGTGTTGGGCGTGGCCGATAATGAGAATCTTAAGCATGGAGACCTCCTGCGTATTGGTATTCAGGAACCCATGTGTCATCCCACTCCATCCCGCCATCTTTACGCACCGTCACGCCCATGACCCACACAGGCTTGCCCTGGTTCTGGGCGGTCAGGATTTCTTCTTGTACGCCGCGTGATTGCTTAATCAGCTTCATGCCCTCCTCGTTGTCCCCGATATTAATCACCACGACCTCGTCGGCCCACGCCAGTAACGGCAGGTCCTGTTTCATCCAGAACTCGTGATCGAATCTTGTTTCGGGCCTGAGGTGGTCCGCTATAAGATGGGAGTGTGAAATGGGGGAGAAAACGATATCGCCAACCTCCATCAGGCGCGAGGCAGAAAAGTTGGCAACCCTGTGACTCAGTTCCGGGTTAAAACTGTACGGGATAGCGAGATAAACCTTCTTACTCATATGTAAACTTGTTTTGAAATGGCTAAAACATCGGCGTACTTCACCCTGACCGCTGACTTCATTTTCATGTCATAGACATACTCAATGTCGTAGTCACTCTTTTCGTAGGTAATGATGATGTCACCAGGGTTAATTACAACATCCGCATACTCATCTACGCCGCCGCCAGCGGCTACAACCTTGAACTGATTTGGGATGTACTGGTCATGATCAGGGGTAACAATAATGCTACTCCTGTACTCTATTGGTATGCGCTCAACCAACACGAATCCCTGCAGTGGCAGGGGATCTCCGGTACTGGGATCAACTCTGCATTGGATTTGATGCGGCTCTATGGCGAATACGGCCTCGCCTTTTGGCGTTTTTACTCCCGTATCCCCATGCATATAGCCCTTGCCCACTTCACGCCGAAATGTGTTGTGATGACAAATTACAACATCCTGTGGTAGGAGTCCGAGCGGCTTATCACCAGTAGATATAATCGTGGTCAGTACTGGCTGTGTCTTTTTGCCGTCAAACCCAAAATCTTTGTTACCCCAGAGCTGCAGGCCGCCATCGGTTACGAATTCAAAGTTGTTTTTCTGCGACATATTCACGGATACAATGATCTTGTTCCTTACGGGCTTCATCCCGCCGGATCCTGTTGCTTTCTGCTGCGCTATCAATTGCTTCATCAATTAGGTTATTTTTAAATACTTGTTTCTGGTTTAGCCCCAAGGCCTTCATTGCCTCCCCTATGGATGTAAAGAATAATCTTTTGCCATTGGCTTCGATAACAACGGGCGTCCTCTGGTATCCCCTTATGTCTTCGCCGTCAACATCAATAAAGACCTCATACTTTTTATTCGCCAGCATCTTCTTGTACTTGCTCAGGAACACACGGGCCGCTTGCTTCGCCTGGTATTTTGCTCTGAGTTTGCTGTCTTCGAATGACCTGTTGAGGTACTCCTGCCCGTCTATGATCACTATTAACCTCGCCCCCATATTCTGTTTCTTTGGTTTTAATTAAGCCCCTCCTGTCGCCATTGAATATCATATTCGGGTTGACGAAAAAGGTTTTCTTATTACTGGTCCTCGCAATGACGCCCAAGTCCAAGAGTCCGACCACGGCAACGTAGTATGATGCCCCGGCCAGCTTAGAACTGAAGGCTTCTGCCTTTGCCCTGGTCAACTCAACCGTGTTTCGCCTGGGTTGGATATGGGCCATGATCATCATTACCAAGCAGAGCGACCTCTGGTTCAGGTGCTTCATCGTATCCAGCCCGTATTTAAAGACCTTGACGTACTGCTCTTGGTCGTGTACGATTGACCTTTCCTTCCCGGCCTCCTGCAGGTACATCTCTGCCCCATCCCCCGAAACCATGGTCGCGGTCTTGCCGGGCTTGGTGACTACCTTCTGCTCCATACCCGAGATCGGGAACGGCGAAGACTCGTACTGCCTGAAGTCAGATATCTTCCGCACACACTACTTGATTAGGCCATCAATCAACTGCGACAGGAATGATAATGCCGCCGCTACCACAAATGCGAGTATCATAAGGGTTAAGCCGTCCACCACGTTCCTGCGTAGGGGTGGCCTTGGCCCCGACAGATCAGGGCCAGGCAGCGTAACAAAAGACTCTGGCGCGAGGTCGTAGTCGTAATCACTCATCCAATCGATTAGTTTTTCCCTGGCCTCCGCCTTAGTCCGCCCGTACACCACCTTGGTCCCGCCGTTTAGGCGTATGTACGCCTTTACAACAGGCATACCAATACTTGTCCTGACTTCTTCGTAGTAAATTGGTATCATGGCTCCTGCCTCCGTTTTTTTTCATAATAGTATGCCCCCTGCCTTCTGACTTTCTGCAACGCATTGTATTCAAACTGTGTCAAGTGCTTATATCTCAGCCCTCCCAACTTCTTTACCTTGCTTGTTGCTATCCTGATATTATACACACCCCTCTTTCTTGCCCTTTTTGCCGCCTCACTAATCCTGTTTCCCTCCACTACCATATCAAGAAAGGGGGTGTATACCCGTCTTGGGTGGTGGAACATACGGGTCAATTCAAGAGCGGAATTAAGTGGGCTATGCTCCCTTACCTCTTCTACCCCCCTTCCGCTTGGGTTTTCTATAAGTATTAAATTTTTCATGGCCTAATTCCCTCCTCGTCTAAGATTCTTTGATACACCTCGTCCCGGACCTTCTCGTTTCTCATCAGGCCCATAGCTACCTCAACTGCGGTTTCGAAGGGAAGAGTGAAGAATTTCCCTGTTTCCGGGGGGACCGGGCTGGGATTCGGGGTTTCGTGACAACACACCGGAGGCGGAGTGTGGGTGTATTTGCCATAATTTGACATTGAGATATATCCCGTTTCTTTTGTGGCCACGTTTTGGCATAAAATACCCAAAGTGCGAGATTCTGTCACCTTAAAGGTTGATCCACGCTGGTCTTTAATGAAGTCGCCTTCCTGGAAGGGGCATGGATATTTACGGTAATCGCCCCAGGCTTCGGGGTACTTCGGCCAGGGGTTGGGCAACGGGTCGGGGAGGCGGTCTGGGATCCCGGACAGGTAAGACTTGAAATCGTAGGACTTGATAGGGTTCCCCCCGTTCTTGCCGACCCGAACATCTTCCGGCGCCTTAGCATCAATGGGTTGCGGGGCGGAGGCGAACTCACCCTTACCGTACTTAACCTCAGCAAGGTTGTCGTGGAGTTTTGGCCAAGGCTTAAACCCGGCCATGGGGTTTTCTTTTGAAAGATTAATCCCCACCTCTTTTGTGCCATCCAAGTGGGGTCTTAAAACCAACCCACTGTCGGGGGCCTTTGGCGGGTCAACAAACCCGGTCGTGACATAAAAAAAATCAAACAGGGATCGGTATGAAAACCAAGTGCCGTTTTTTGTGTCCGGTATCCCGCCATTGTCGGGTGCAGGGACCACCAGATACAGTTCGCCCTGCTCAAGGCTTCCCCCAGACGGGAGAGCCATGTAAGTTTTCTTGTCAAGTTTGCCGATCAGTTTTTGGCCCGGCATAATCTTTATCTTGGGGGATAGTTCATCCCATTCGGCGACCTTACTTGTACCCTCCATACATAATGTTTTAGCTTACGCCAAAGATATGTATTATACTTCAGTTTTGCAAGAATTTCTATAAATCATAGAACATCGTTCTATGAATCGTAGAATTCCTTTAGACACGCCTAAAAAATATGCTACCCTGAAACCCGCCACAGCAAAGGGTTACAGCACATATTACAAAAATTCGTATCGGATGCTCCTATATTATATTATATTAGACCTTTTTCGGCCAAGGAAAATTTCTATAAATCGTAGAAAAAATTAAATAGCCTTGGGGGAGGAGCGCAGCGACCCATCGAGCGCAGCGAGATGCCTGGTACTCCAATAAAGATCTTGGCCATATCCTGACCGTAGAGAATCAATTCAGAGTAAAGGCGTAAAAAAAATAATTGGCCCTTGGTCTAACCCTGTATCCGATCAGGTATAAACGTATCCTCAATCCCTGAATTCATACCCGTTCGGGCCATATCCGAGATTCGGAGAATCAAGGCCGACTGGCTACCGCCACCTATGGCGATCATAGTCAGATCATGGTCGGTAGGCGTACAAGCTATTTTAAGGCGATTTAAGGCGGTTTCAGCATACTTGAGCCACAGATACGTAGAAGCCAGAGTTATCGCCGTGTACCGCCGTAGGATCAACTTCTGGACCCATACCCGGCTCGGGGTCGGATAGGTATTAGTATATTCTATCCACTTCCCACAAAAAAAAAGAACAGGCGTAGAAAAAAAATAGCAGAGGTGGACTACAAAAATAATTAGTATGGGGGTGTCTGTGGGGAAGTGGGAGTGGGAGTAGAAAAAAAATTGATAGGTGTAGGTGCGTGGGGAATCCCCGGTGCGAAGCGACCGGGGTCCAGGAAGGGGAAGTCGGTTCTGCCAAGGCCGTACCCCGAAAATCTTTACTGGCAAAGTTCTGCATTTCTCGTTCTTGATTCATGGTTCTGAATTGGGCAAAGGTCAAGTGGCAAACTATATGCGGCAATGGCTGAAACGCAAGGCCATTGCGGGTTTGGGGTCAATGAATGGGCAACCCTTGGGGAGGGGGAAAGTCAACGCCATGTCAACTACTCATTGCAATGCATTGACTATCAATGCTTATTCGATTCTGTCTTGGAATACGTACTCAGAAGTACAATCAATCTAAATATGGTTGCATTCCCCACTAAGCCACGATTAATGGCAACAAACGTGTAACAAATTCCCACCAGGACATGATTAATGGGCATATTCGGATCGCAAATTCCCACCGAACGACCGTTTGACCACTAATTCCCCCCCTTCACCCCTTAAAAACACGGTCAAAATCAATACGGCAACAACAAATGGTATAAATCATGGGAGTTTTGGTGATTCACGGTATGGCGAAGGGTATAAATCAGGGCATTACTCCAATCCTGCAAATATTTCTTTGCCATGTGGCAAAGAGTACCTATCTTCGTATTCTCAATTGAGTTATTCACCCCAAATAAACAGTATATGACAGTTACTAACCATGCTTACGTCTTGCAGAACGATGGTGGCGGCTACTACGCCCAAGGTGACACATTCCCACATGGGGTTGTGTATAGTGCCATTGAAGCCAAGGTATTCAGTACAGAAGAGGAGGCACGGGCAGTATTGGATGATTGCTTTGAGGAGTACACGGATTTCGCCTTCTTCATATGCCGATACGATAGTGTCGAGGCGTTCCTGTCCGCTCAAGATGACAACGATAATTTGTTCGACATTCTCTAACCAAATAAGCAAGTATATGAAAAAGTCAATCGTCCTGTTTGCGTTCTCAGTCCTCTCCTTGACATCTGTAGCCGCCATAGTGCCTTGCAAGGGCGTGAAGAAGGATGGCAGAAAATGCCAGTCAACTATTGTGAGTGCTGCCTCAGGCTATTGCAGGTCGCACAATCCTTCCACGCCCAAATGTGGTGCGGTTAAGAAGGATGGTAAGCCATGTGCCATGGTGGTTAAGGTTTCGGGCAGCAAGTGCCGCTTTCACGCCAAGTAGGATGGTCTTATGGAGGGGTTCGACTCCCCTCCCTACTTCTAAACCAATTAAACAGAAAACACATGACTAAGGCATTATTCGTTCTTGATTCAGTTGTGCCTCCCGTGGAGGGATACCACGACAATTCCAACCGTTGGAACGGTTGGTGTACTCCATACTTCAATGAGGCCAATACAAGGCGTATATGTGCCTTATTTGACATCCTCGCTGACGTTAATGAGGATGGCACGACTTATACATGGGATGAGTCCTCTCAGCAGTTGGTTGAGGTCTATTATGAGTCAGGTTCAGCAACACATGAGGTCATCCATCCCACAATGATTGAAGGTGAGAGGCATTATCCCATCGGATACTACTGCTATTGTTGGGAGGTGTACAAGAACAAGTTCGATGCCACTTCGGGATGCCTCAATGCCATATGGCGTGTAAACCTGACTGCTGAGTCTGTCGATGCTCAGATAGTCGATGGTGGAGTAGATAGGGATGGCAATAAGATGTTCAGCATCTCATTCAGCACCGCCCTTGATGACATTGAAGGCTACCATGATGCTGATGACGCTGAGAACGACATCGATGAGATGGGGAGGTTTGCCGACATCAACTTCAAGTGGGCAAAGTAATTCAAGGGCAATGGTTGCAGGGGTGGTTCGACTCCACCCCGCCCTTCTAAACCAATTAACGCCAGTTATACCCCCCGAACTGAGAGCAATGTGCGAAGGTGGTTCGTTACCACCCTCAGTTCCTCATCAAAACAACACACATATGAAAAGGTATTTCGTTGATTATGGAGATTACAACCGCACACAAAACGCATCAGAGATATTCATCCGCTATGAACAAGACGGAGAGTTATTTGATGTCTGCCAAATGTCTGATGAATGCGGTGACCCTGTGTCTATAGCTGAATATATGTGTTCATGCTTGAGTGTACCTCAAATGGGGTAATCCCCGAACTGCGATGGTCTTCACATTGGTTCGACTCCAATGGCAGTTCCTCATCAAAAAAAACACACCATGAAAAAGTACTATGTAACTATTCAGATGCAAGCCATTATTGTCACCGATGAAAATTTAGATGATGTAATATCAGATTTGTCATTTGGCAATATTGATGTAGAAAATGAAGAGGTTATCAGCTACACGATAGATGACGTTAAATAGTGCCCCCGAACTGGGAGGAAAGTACCGAAGACTGGTCGTTCCAGTCCCCAGTTCCTCATCAAAAAACACAAGCCATGTATAAGCAAGCCAGTACAATGACTGAATTGAGATCGCTTCAAAAAGAACACGGAGGCGAAATTATGATCCGCAAAAAAAGAGACGGCCAAAATTGGGGGGATCCGACTTATTGGCCTTCCGATAGCCTATTAGGCATGAAATTGGATGATAGCGACACGGTCATTCGTTATCGCCCCTCCGATGATATTGCCGCATTAGCACGAGACCACGTTATAGGCGGCAACCAATCTATCACCGCAGCCCTGTTTGAGATGCACCCCGATGAGGCTGACATAGAGCAGGTAAGGGACATCCTGACCATTAGGAGCAGCTTTCTTTGCAGCCTTCTTAGGAGCAGGTGGGAACAACAAATAAAGGAGATAATAGAGCAGGTGGATGATGAAAATTTGTCATATGATATCTGGATGGATAACCCGAATCCAGGCCACGTAAACTTCACCATATCCGAAGAAAGCACCAGTTACAGGGATGATGTATACACTACAGAACTGGTATTGGTAACTACAAAAACCTTCTATATTCAAGACCGTGAAGCTGGAAACAAGATTGATGCTTTCAGCACCTTATCGGAGGCTCAAAAAGCACTTGCAATGTATGAAGAAGATGATAAGGCAGAAGGCACGTATACGCCTAATTTTTATGAGATTGTTGAGGAATAGCTTAGTATAATCTGATCTTGATTGGCTAGATGAATAGCCATCCATTTCATTCAACATTTTGCAACTCAAAATCAAAAAAATGAAAACAATATTAGTAGTATTACTACTGTTAATAACTGCGTTTACCTATTCTCAAGAATGCGCCACTAAATTTCATACGTTTTCTCTCTACGCACATACACAAGGAGGTGGAATTGAATTTGGTCAATGG
>Ga0068877_10004046_pt1 | contig 11548 bp, 7 predicted proteins | sample NOAtaG_FD_66437 | JGI IMG/M metagenome (GOLD analysis project Ga0068877, IMG submission 66437) | Freshwater lake microbial communities from Lake Erie, under a cyanobacterial bloom - NOAA_Erie_Diel6S_1000h metaG | ecosystem: Environmental > Aquatic > Freshwater > Lake | place: USA: Ohio, Lake... | reverse complement strand
ACCACGCGCATCGCCTGGCTGATCGAGACGCGGCAGGCAAGCCCCCACGGGCTGCTCGCGGTGACCTTCACCAACAAGGCCGCGCGCGAGATGCTGACCCGCATCTCGGCGATGCTGCCGATCAACACCCGCGGCATGTGGGTGGGCACCTTCCACGGGCTGTCGAACCGCCTGCTGCGCGCCCACCATCGCGAGGCCGGCCTGCCGCAGACCTTCCAGATCATGGATACCGCCGACCAGGTCGCACTGGTCAAGCGGCTGCTCAAGGCCAATGGCCTCGACGAGGAGCATTTCAAGCCGCGCGACGTCGCCTGGTACATCAGCGCGCAGAAGGATGCGGGCCTGCGCCCGGCCGCCGTCGAGGCCTGGGACGAACACACGCGGCAGCTGGTGGAGATCTACCGGCTCTACGAGGCGCAGTGCCAGCGGGAGGGCGTGGTCGACTTCGGGGAACTCCTGCTGCGCGGCCACGAGCTCCTCGCCCGCAACGAGGCACTGCTCGAGCACTACCGCGCGCGCTTCGGCCACATCCTGGTCGACGAGTTCCAGGACACCAACCGGCTCCAGTTCGACTGGCTGCGCCGGCTCGCCGGGGGCGGCAACGCGGTGTTCGCGGTGGGCGACGACGACCAGTCGGTGTACAGCTTCCGGGGCGCGGAGGTCGCGAACATGCGCGACTTCGAACGCGCGTTCAACGCGCGCACGGTGATCAAGCTCGAGCAGAACTACCGGTCGCACGGCAACATCCTCGAGGCGGCCAACGCGCTGATCCGACACAACCGCGACCGCCTGGGCAAGGACCTGTGGACCTCCGAGGGCGCCGGCGAGCCGATCCGGCTCTACGAGGCGATGTCCGACAGCGAGGAAGCCGCCTACGTGGTCGACGAGGCGCACGCGCTGCGCGCGGCCGGCGTGCCCCTGTCGGAGATCGCCCTGCTCTACCGATCGAACGCCCAGTCGCGGGTGCTCGAGCACGCGCTGTTCTCCGCCGGCCTGCCCTACCGGGTCTACGGGGGACTGCGCTTCTTCGAGCGCCAGGAGATCAAGCACGCGCTCGCCTACCTGCGCCTGGTGGCCAACCCCGAGGACGACGCCGCCCTGCTGCGGGTGATCAACGTGCCGGCGCGCGGCATCGGTGCGCGCACGGTCGAGCAACTGGCCGAGACCGCGCGCGTCGCGGGCATCAGCCTGTGGCAGGCCGCCTGCAGCCGCGGCCCGGGCCGGGCCGGCGCAGCCGAGGGAGTCCGCCGCGGGGTCGAGGCCTTCGTGCAGATCGTCGAGCGGCTGCGCTCGGCCTGCGACCAGGTCACGCTGCCCGAGATGATCGAGGCGGTGATCGAGCACTCGGGACTGCGTACCCTCTACGAGGCCGAGCGCGAGGGAGCCGATCGCCTCGCGAACCTCGGCGAGCTCGTCAATGCTGCCGCCCAGTTCGCCGAGGATCCGATGCGCCTGGTCGAACTCTCGCCGGACGCGCCGGCCGACGCCCCGGACCCGGGGGGGGCGACCGAGCCCGACCCGGTGCAGGCGATCCTGGTCCAGTTCCTGGCGCATGCCTCGCTGGAGGCCGGCGAGCACCAGTCGGGCGAGGGCGACGATGCACTGCAACTGATGACCGTGCATGCCTCCAAGGGGCTGGAATTCCACTCGGTATTCGTGACCGGCCTCGAGGAAGGCCTGTTCCCCCACGAGAACAGCCTCGACGACCCGGGTGGCGTCGAGGAGGAGCGACGGCTCATGTACGTCGCGCTCACCCGCGCGCGCCGCCGCCTGCACCTCACGCTCGCGCAGGGCCGCATGCTCCACGGACAGACCCGCTACAACGTGGCCTCGCGCTTCCTGCGCGAATTGCCGACCGCGCTGCTGCGGAAGGTGGGGGGCGGCTGGGAGGATCGCCAGGCGGTGAACCGGTCGGCAGGCACGACCTATCCGCGCGGCGCCGGGGCTCCGGCCGCCGCGCCGGCCCTTCGCGTGCCGCGGCGGCGCGACGACCCCGGGCTGCCGTTTCGCATCGGCCAGAGCGTTCGGCACGCCCGCTTCGGCACCGGCGTCATCGTCGATGCCGAGGGCAGGGGCGAGGATGCACGCGTGCAGGTGAACTTCGGTCGCGACGGGCTCAAGTGGCTGGCCCTCGCCTACGCGAAGCTCGAGGCCGCCTGAGGCAGGCGCCCCCCCACCCGGCCGAGGCCGTCGTCCTTCCAGCCACCCGGAGGCGGCCGCCGGAGCGCGCTTCGCCGCTAGTCGCGCTCGCCCGGCGCCCGGGGGGCCTCGGTCTCGCGGTTCTCGCCGACAGGCTGCCCGTCGCCCGCGGGCGAGTCGTCCTGCGCGGGCGAGGCGCCATCGCCCGGATCGGCATCCCTCGGCGGCGCCGGGGCGAACACGTCCTCGTACGAGGCATAGACCGTGATGAAACCCACCGGCACCATCACCGCGAGGAGCGCGCCGACGATCGCGAAGGCCACCAGCACCCCGAGCAGCGGCACCGCCGACGAGAGGCCGCTCGCGGCCGCAGCCAGCAGGGCCACGATCGACAGCGCGACTGCGTAGAGCAGGAACGCCCGCCAGTTGCGCAGGCTGGCATCGAAACTCTCGCGCAGCGCCGCCAGCGGCCGCTGGCGATGGAAATGCACGAGCAGCGGCGCGAACCAGGTCGCCATCAGCAGCGGCAGCAGCAGCGCGAGGCCGACCGCGACGCCCAGCAGCGCGCGACCGGTCACCTCGGGCATCGGCTCGCGCGAGGCACGCGCGCCACTCGCCAGCAGGTTCGCCAGGCTCTCGCCCCCGACCTGGGTCATGGCCGACATCGCCAGCACCTGACCGATCAGGTAGACCCCGCCAAGGGTGACCAGATCACCGGTGGCGCCGCGAAACCCGGCGAAGAGGTCCGGCAGCGCGGGCGGGCGGCCAGCCGTCGCCGCGCGCGCGGCCTGCCCGAGCCCGGCGCTGAACACCGGGAACAGGATCCCGAACACGATCGGCCCGACCAGCGGAATCAGGGCACTCAGGGTCATCAGGGCCAGCAGCGCGAACGAGAGCGACATCCACTGCAACGGGGCGCAGCGGTACAGGTGCAGTGCATTCACCAGCCACTGGGCGCCGCGCAGCGGGGCGACGGTGCGCGCTTCGGGCATCGGGGAGTGTGGGGTCATCTCGGCGGGGTGGGCCGCCGCGCGCAGGCGCGGGGCCGTCGGGCGGTGTCAGGGCAGGGGCAAGGGCACGTGTGCCGGATGGGCGAGGTGCCAGGCCAGCAGGTCGCGGAAGTGCGCCGGATCATGCGCGTGCACCAGTTCCCCCGGGCGCGGAAGATGGAAGTCGAACAGCCTGGACACCCAGAAGCGCAGCGCGCCGGCCCGCAGCATCAGCGGCCACGCCGCCCGGTCGTCCGGGCCGAACGGTCGCAGCGAGGCATAGCCCTCGAGCAGGGCCCGCGCCCGGTCGCCATCGAGGCCCCGGGACGGGTTCGCGAAATCCGCCCGGCACCAGTCGTTGACGGCCACGGCCACGTCGAACAGCAACGCGTCCGTGCAGGCGAAGTAGAAGTCGATCACCCCGCTCACCCGGGGGGCGCCGCCGGGCGTGGCCGCGAAGAGCACGTTGTCGCGGAACAGGTCGGCATGGACGGGGCCGCGGGCGAGGTTCGCGCCGCGGCGGGCCGCCTGTTCGCGGATCTCCCCCTCGAGCATCGCCCACTCCGCGGCCGGCATGAACGGACGCAGCTGCGGTGCCGTGGCGCTCCACCAGCGCGGGCCGCGCGGGTTGTCCATGGTGCCGCGATAGCTCGCGCCTGCCTGGTGCATGCGCGCGAGCACGCCGCCCACCGCGGCGCAGTGCGCGGCCGAGGGCTCCGTCACCGAGGCGCCGGACAGTCGAGCGACCAGCGCGGCCGGCTTGCCGTTGAGCGTGCCGAACAGCGCCCCCGAGGCATCGGGCATCGGCTCCGGGACCGGCACGCCGCCTGCGGCCAGATGGGCCATCAGCCCCAGGTAGAACGGCAGCTCGCCCGCGGTGAGCTTCTCGAACAGGGTGAGAACGTAGCGCCCGGCGTTGGGTCCGCCATCGGTGCTGAGGAAGTAGTTGGTGTTCTCGATTCCGCTGGCGATGCCCTCGAGCGCGGTGAGGCGACCGAGCCGATAGCGCAGCAGCCAGTCGGCGGCTTGCGTCTCGGTGACGGTGGTGAAGACGGCCATCGCGCAGCGCCGGGGCAGGCCGCTACCAGCTGTGGATCACCCACATCGGCACGCGCACCCGGGAGTCGGGGCCGTCCGCACGGGTGAACTGGCCTTCGCCGAAGTGGTCGACGAGGTAGTAGGGCACGCCTCCGGCGGGCGTGACGCGGATCATGTAGAGGCGACCCTGCAGGCGGAACTCCTCCACCTTCTCGCGCTCGCGCTGGATGATCCTCACCTCCGGTTCCTGCCCCGGCGCCAGCGGCAGCGAGGGCGGCGGAGGCGGCGCGTCCGGAAGCGGCTCGAGCACCGGGGGCCGGGGCTGGGCCGCGACGGGCGGGGCGACGACTGGCAGGGCGACGGCGAGCAGGACCAGGACGAGCAGTCGGCGCATGGCGGGATCCGTTGGGGGAGACAGACGTGGGCGCGGGAAACTGACAGACGCCGATTCTAGGCAACCCTCGCGCCGCCCGCCATCGCGGCGAGGGGCGACCGGGGGCGATCCTTCCCTCGAAAAAAACGCGGCTCCCCCTTTTCTTCCTCCGTGGCATCGTTACACTCTCGGCGAGTCCTCCGCGACGCCTCTGACCGCGGAAGGCGCTACCCGGACTGCCTCATCTCATTCAACGGAGATCACCTGCATGGCTGCCAAGAAGCCCGCCAAGAAAGCCGCGAAGAAACCGGCCAAGAAGGCCGCGAAGAAAGTCGCCAAGAAAGTCGCCAAGAAGGTCGCGCCGAAGAAAGTCGCGAAGAAGAAGTCCGCGCGCAAGCCGAACGCCGCGTTCATGGCGGCCATGAAGCCCAGCGCGATGCTGGCCGCGATCGTCGGCGACAAGCCGCTGTCGCGCCCGGAAGTCACCAAGAAGGTGTGGGCCTACATCAAGAAGAACGGCCTGCAGGACACCGCCAACCGCCGCAACATCAATGCCGACGCCAAGCTCGGCCCGATCTTCGGTGGCAAGAAGCAGGTGTCGATGTTCGAACTCACGAAGCTGGTGTCCAAGCAGCTGTCGTGATCGGGTGGCGCAGCCGCGCTCCGCGGCTGCGTACGGCCCTCCGGGTTTCGTCCTCCCGCCGGCAGGTGGCGGGACGACGGCCCGGATGGCCCTCCGGCGCGTGGACGCGCTAGAGATTGAGCTGGATCTCCCGCTCCTGCGGGGAGGGCGCGAAGCCCCGTCCCTCGTAGTGGTCGAAAATGGCCGAGACCACCTGCGCGGGATCGTCGATGACCTGCACCAGCGACATGTCCTCGGGCGAGATCATTCCCTCGTGGACCAGGCGGTCGCGGAACCAGTCGATCAGGCCCTGCCAGAACGCCTGGCGCACCAGGATGATCGGCATGCGCCGCGTCTTGCCGGTCTGCACGAGCGTGAGCGCCTCGAACAGCTCGTCGAGCGTGCCGAATCCGCCGGGCAGCACCACGTAGGCCACCGCGAACTTCACGAACGCGACCTTCCGCGCGAAGAAGTGGCGGAAGCTCTGGCTCACGTCCTGGTAGGGATTCGGATGCTGTTCGTGGGGCAACTGGATGTTGAGCCCGACGCTGGGGCTGCGGCCGAAGAACGCACCCTTGTTCGCGGCTTCCATCACGCCCGGGCCGCCCCCGGAAATCACGGCGAAACCGGCATCGGACAGCTTGCGCGAGATGTCCTCCGCGAGCATGTAGTAGGCATGGTCGGCCGGCATCCGGGCGCTGCCGAACAGGCTGACGGCCGGCGAGATGCTCGCGAGTCGCTCGGTCGACTCGATGAACTCTGACATAATCTCGAGCACGCGCCACGCCTCGCGCGCGGACTGAAGGCGTCGCGCGAGTTCGGGCTCCTCCGAGGGTGTCAGCAAGGCCGGCAGCTTGTCTCGCATGGGCATCACTCCTCGACCTGTAGACCCCTGTCCCGCACGATGAAGACCCTGCTGCTGGTCGACGCCTCGTCCTACCTCTACCGCGCGTTCCACGCGGTGCCCGACCTGCGCAATGCCGCCGGGGAGCCGACTGGCGCCATCTACGGCGTGATCAACATGCTGCGCCGGCTGGCGCGAGAGGTGCCCGCCGATTATAGGGCCTGCGTGTTCGATGCCCGTGGACCGACGTTCCGCGACGACTGGTACCCGCAGTACAAGGCCAACCGGCCCTCGATGCCCGAGGACCTCGCGCGGCAGGTCGAGCCGATCCACGCGATCGTGGAGGCGCTGGGCTGGCCGGTGCTCGCCATCGAGGGGGTCGAGGCCGACGACGTGATCGGCACGCTCGCCACCCGCGCCCGCTCGCATGGCCTCCGGACCGTGGTCTCCACCGGGGACAAGGATCTCGCGCAGCTGGTCGACGACTCGACCACGCTGGTCAACACGATGAGCAACGAGACGCTCGATCCGGCCGCCGTGCAGGCGCGCTTCGGCGTCCCGCCCTCTCTCATCGTCGACTGGCTGTCGCTGGTCGGCGACACCGTGGACAACGTGCCGGGCGTCGAGAAGGTCGGACCCAAGACTGCCGTGAAGTGGCTGGCCGAGTACGGCTCGCTGGACGGCGTGATCGCGGCGGCGGGTTCCATCAAGGGCGTGGCGGGCGACAACCTGCGCCGTGCGCTCGACTGGCTGCCCACCGCGCGCCGCCTGGTCACCGTGCGCTGCGACGTCGACCTGCCGGCCGGCCCCGAGGATCTCGTCGCCCGCCCGGCCGATGCACAGCGCCTCGCGCTGCTGTTCGACCGCTACGGATTCCGCTCGTGGCTGGCCGAAATGCGCGGGGGGGCGGCATCGTCCGCTGCGCAGGCCGAGGAGGCCGGCGCGCCGGGGGTACCGGTGGCCGATCCGGTCGAGCGACGCTATTCCTGCGTGGCGTCGATCGACCTGCTCGAGCAGTGGATCGCCCGGCTCGAGCAGGCCCCGGTCGTCGCCCTCGACACCGAGACCACCAGCCTCGACCCGATGCAGGCCCGGCTGGTGGGACTGTCGCTGTCGATCGAACCCGGCGAGGCCTGCTACATCCCGCTCGCCCACTGCTACCCCGGCGCCCCGGAGCAGCTCGACCTCGCCGCGACGCTCGAGCGCCTGCGCCCGTGGCTCGAGGACGCCTCCCGGCCCAAGGTCGGCCAGAACCTGAAGTACGACTGCCACGTGCTCGCCAATCACGGCATCCGGCTGGCCGGCATCGCGCACGACACGCTGCTTGAGTCCTGCGTGCTCGAGAGCCATCGTCGTCACGACATGGACGATCTCGCGCTGCGCCACCTGGGCGAGAAGACGATCGCCTACGAGGAGGTCGCGGGCCGGGGCGCCCACCAGATCGGATTCGATCAGGTCGCCGTCGATCGCGCCACCGAGTACGCAGCCGAGGACGCGGACATCACCCTGCGGCTGCACCATGCGCTGCTCCCGCGGATCGCGGCGGTGCCCGCTCTCGAACACGTGTACCGCGACATCGAGATGCCGGTGCTGCCGGTGCTGTTCGAGATGGAACGCGCCGGCGTCCTGCTCGACAGCGAACGGCTCGCCCGCCAGAGCGCGGAGCTGGGCGGCCGCCTGGTCGAGGTCGAACAGCAGGCGCATGCGGCAGCCGGCCAGCCGTTCAACCTCAATTCACCCAAGCAGATCCAGGAACTGCTCTTCGGCAAGCTCGGCATGCCGGTGATCAAGAAGACCCCGGGCGGCACGCCGTCCACCGACGAGGACGTGCTCACGGAACTGGCGCTCGACTACCCGCTGCCCAAGCTGCTGCTCGAGCACCGGACGCTGTCCAAGCTCAAGTCCACCTACACCGACAAGCTGCCGCGGATGATCAACCCGGCCACCGGTCGGGTGCATACCCACTACGCGCAGGCCGGGGCCGTCACCGGCCGCCTGTCCTCGAACGAACCCAACCTGCAGAACATCCCGGTGCGCACGCCCGAGGGCCGGCGCATCCGCGAGGCGTTCATCGCACCACCCGGCATGCGCATCGTGTCCGCCGACTACTCGCAGATCGAACTGCGCATCATGGCGCACCTGTCCGGCGATCGCGGCCTGCTCGAGGCCTTCGCGGCCGGCGAGGACATCCACCGCGCCACTGCCGCGGAGATCTTCTCCACCGAACCGGCCGCGGTCAGCGCCGAGCAGCGGCGCTACGCCAAGGTGATCAACTTCGGCCTGATCTACGGCATGCAGGCCTTCGGCCTGGCACGCCAGCTCGGGCTGGAGCGCGCCGCGGCGCAGCAGTACATCGACCGCTACTTCGCACGCTATCCGGGGGTGGCCGACTACATGAAGCGCACCCGCGAGCAGGCGTACGAAGCGGGCTACGTCGAGACCGTGTTCGGCCGCCGGCTGCACCTGCCCGACATCCGCAACACGAACAAGTCGCGCCGCGAAGGCGCCGAGCGCGCGGCGATCAACGCGCCGATGCAGGGCACCGCCGCGGACCTGATCAAGCTCGCGATGGTGGCGGTACATCGCCACCTGCGCGAACACGCTCCGTCGAGCCGGCTGCTGATGCAGGTGCACGACGAACTGGTGCTGGAGGTCGCGGAGTCCGACTGGCCGCACGTGGGCGAGGCGCTGCCCCGGCTGATGACCGGCGTGGCCGACCTCGCCGTACCCCTGCTCGTCGAGATGGGAAGCGGTCCCAACTGGGAGACCGCGCACTAGCGCCCGGGCGTGCGCGGGTGGCAGTCGAGGGGCCGCCGGTCGCGACGGGACTGGCCGATCCCCGCGTGGCGGGAGGCTGCGAAGCCGTGCGGGACGATACCGCTGCGCGGCTGGCGACTACCAGGGCACGTCCACGCCACGACCTGCGGCGAACGCCTCGAGGTCTCGACGCACGCCCGCGGGCAGTGCGATACCGGCGGCCGCCTGCGCCTGGCGACGACGATGGCCGCGCTCGCCCGGCAGCAGGACGGGAGCGTCGCCCGCAGGCGGCAACGCGTGGATCGCCGCCGCGAGTTCGGCGGCCGCCTGCCCGCGCGTGGCCTGTGGCGCCAGACGACGCGCGTCGATCGCGACCACGAACGCGTTCTGGACGTGCGGGTAGCGCCGCCCCTCGCGCCGCGCCGCCAGCGCCGGGGCAAGGATCGGGTTGCCGGTGGCGAGGCTCGCCACCATCTCCAGCATCAGCGCGAGGCCCGACCCCTTCGCACCGCCCACCGGCAGGAGGATGCTCGCCTGCGCGGCATCGGTCGTGGGCTTGCCACGGGCGTCGAGCGCCCAGTCCTCGGGAATCGCCTCGCCGGAGCGGCGTGCCTGCTTCAGGCGTCCGTTCGACACGCGCGAGGCGGCCATGTCGAAGACCACCGGCTCGGCGCCGGGCGCCCCTGGCGCCGCGATCGACAGTGGCGCGGTCGACAGTGCCGCGCAGGACGCGCCGTGGTAGGCCATCAGGGGCACCGATGCGCTGCCCGCGATGCCGAGCAGCCCTTCGCGGGCCATGCGCTCGGTGTAGCGGCCGATCGACCCGGTGTGGGTGGTGGCCCGCAGCAGCACGCTGGCGCAGCCGGTCGCACCCGCGCGGGCGATCGCCTCGTCGGTGGCGCGGCGCATGCCGACGGCTCCCGCGCATCGATCACCCTCGACCATCGCGAGCGAGGGGAGATCGACCGCCAGCGAGACCGAGGGCCGCGGGTTGAGTTCGCCCGCCTCGATCCAGCCCACGTACTGGGGCAGCCGCGAGACACCGTGGGAATGCACGGCACGAAGATCCGCCCACAGCAGCGCGTCGGCCACCTCCAGGGCATCGGCGGCAGGCATGCCCGCACCCTCGAGCAGCCCGGCGGAAAACCCGCGCAGCCGCGCGACTGCGACCGGCGCGCTCATCGAGCGCCCGCGGCGACCGGCTCCTCGACCAGCAGCGTCTCGCCGGGACGCACCCGGCTGAACACCACCGGCTCGGTACCGTGGCGAAGCCGGCCCTCCTCGAGCCGCACCGTGGTGAAGCGCGAATGCTCGAGATCCCGCACCCCGGGATGATCGGTCCGGAAGTGGGCGCCGCGCGAATCCTCGCGCTGTTCGGAGGCCCCGCGGATCGCGCGACTGACCAGCAGCAGGTTCTTCAGGTTGAGCCAGTCGTGCCAGGTGACGTTGAACGCCCGCTGCGCGCCCGGCACGGCCACGGCGTCCAGGCGTTCCTCGAGTTCGTCGAGCCGCCCCGCCGCGCGGGCGAGTCCGGCCGCATCGCGCAGGATGCCCACGTCGTCCCACATCACGGCATGCAGCGCGTCGCGCACCTCGGAGAGCACCCCCGCCGATTCCTGCCCGCTGCCGCGAAGGGGCCTGAGTACCCGCTCGGCGGCGGCCGCGAGTGCGTCCGCGTCGGGCTCTCGCAACTGCCCGTGCGCAGCCACCCACGGCCCCATCGTGTCGCCCGCGATGCCCCCGTAGACGGTGGAGTTGGCCACCCCGTTGCCACCCAGCCGGTTGGCGCCGTGCACGCCTCCGGTGTCCTCGCCTGCGGCAAACAGGCCCTCCAGTTCGGTCGAGCAGTCGGTACGGAAGACCACGCCTCCCATCATGTAGTGCGCGGTCGGCACGACCTCCACGAGGCCGGAGACGAGGTCGAAGCCGCAGTCGGCGCAGCGCTCGACCATGCCCTTGAACTCGCGGCGCACCATCGCCGGGTCCAGGTGGCGCATGGTGATGTACACCCCGCCGTTCGGCCCCGTGTGGCCGCGAAGCATCTGGTCGTACATCGCCCGGCTCACGATGTCGCGCGTGGCGCGCTCGTTGCGGGGATCGTAGGCCTGCATGAAGCGTTCGCCCTGCACGTTGAGCAGGTGTCCGCCGACCCCGCGCAGGCCCTCCTCGATGATCGTGCCGGTGATGCGCGTGGCGGCACCGGCGACCAGCCCGGTGGGATGGAACTGCACCATCTCCATGTCGCGCAGTGCCAGCCCCGCGCGCAGCGCCATCGCCATGCCATCGCAGCTCTTGTCGCCGGAGGGCGTGTGGTACTTGTACATGGTCGGCCCGCCGCCGGTGGCCAGCAGCACCGCACGCGCCTGCACGAAGCGCAACTCGCCCGTACGCACGTCGATCATCAGCACCCCGGCCACCGCTCGCCCGTCACGGCTGCGCACGATCTCCACCGCGCGGTGCTCCTCCAGCCGCCGGATGCCCCGCGACCAGGTCTGCTCGGCCAGGCGATTGATGATCTCGATGCCGGTGAGGTCGCCCTTGTGCACCGTCCGGTCGAAGGTCTGGCCGGCGAACGCCTTCTGGTGCACCGTGCCGTCCGGGTTGCGATCGAAGAAGCAGCCCAGCTCGTTCTCGAGCTCGTGGATCCGCTCGACGGCCACCTCGACCAGCTGCCACGCGAGGTCCTGGTCCGGCAGCCACTTGCCGCCTTCGATGGTGTCCATGAAGTGGCGCTCGACCGAATCTTCGGCGGCGAGCGCGACGTTGTAGCCGCCCTGCACCATGCG
>Ga0068877_10004043_pt1 | contig 11552 bp, 12 predicted proteins | sample NOAtaG_FD_66437 | JGI IMG/M metagenome (GOLD analysis project Ga0068877, IMG submission 66437) | Freshwater lake microbial communities from Lake Erie, under a cyanobacterial bloom - NOAA_Erie_Diel6S_1000h metaG | ecosystem: Environmental > Aquatic > Freshwater > Lake | place: USA: Ohio, Lake... | reverse complement strand
AGAAGTTCGCGTTCGTCGTGAGGTTCTCTCCGCCCACGCTGCCACGAACGTCATTGTGCGTGGCCAAGCGGAAGTTGATGCCGAACTTAAGCGCGTGCGCTCCGGCGAAGTAAGAAAGGTTGTCGACGATCTGCCAGGTATTGAGCTTACGGGCATTGCCGACGCTGAGATTCTCGGGGACCGTCACTGGACCGGTGAGTTGGATGGCGTTGACGTCGGAGGTGGGGATGTTGAAGTCAAACCCGAAGTAGTTGCGGCCGAATACGAATTCGTTGGTGAGGCGTGAGGTTGGGTTCGTGCGCCAATTAATGGCATAGTTGAGCGGGTCGCGCTTGGTGTCTACCTGACAGGCGCCACCAGGGAAAAAGGGTTGGCCGCCGTTGGCTCGGTCGCAGAGCGTATTCTGATAGCCCCAGGTGAAGCGGGCAAACAAAGTGTTCTTGTCATTCAGAATGTAGTCAAACTTCAGGGTGTTGTCCTGCTGGCGCTCAAATTGCAAAGCGGCGAATGTGTATAGAGCCGTGTTCAGACCGTCGCCACCAAAGAAATTGTTGGGAAGAGGGGAGGCGGCAATCAGGGAGCGGATTCTGGGGTCGGCGCCGAGCCGGTCCGGATCATTGGTAAAGATGTTGTATGTTCCGAGGTTGATGCCAGGCAACACGTTGCCGCGATCATCGATCGAAGCACCCGGTACTCCGGCGGGAAGATTGCGGCCGCCCCCGCGCACATATCGAAAGTTACCCTGCCGGGCCTCCTGCGTGTAGACGGTACGGTCCACCTGAGCGCTTTCCCGGGCGGCCAGGCGTTGGATGTTGGCGAAGAAGAACGCTTTGTTGCGCTTGATGGGGCCACCGATCGAGCCGCCGTAGATATTCTGGACAAACTGTCTCTTGCCAAGGCGGTTGATGTTGTTTTCCCATTCATTGGCATTGAGCCGGGGCGTACGGTAGAAATAGAAGCCGGAGCCGTGAAACTCATTGGTGCCACTCTTGGTCACCATGGAGACCTGCGCTCCGGAATTGCGCCCGAACTCGGCTGTGGCATTCGAGGTGAGCACTTTGAACTCGGCCAGGGAATCCGGATTAGCACGAACCGGGGAGAAATTACTCCCGCCGGCGGAGGTTTCATTGGAATCGATGCCGTCCATCGTAAAGTTCCAGGCGCGGTCGCGCGCGCCATTGACGTGTACGCCGCCGCCGGTATTCGACCCGCTGACGACGCCAGGCTGGCGCAGGACAAGTTCGAGTGGATTCCGTCCGCGGGTACCGACAATCGGCAGATCCTTGATCACCTTTTCGCTGAAGACATTTCCGATGTTGCCGGAGGTCGAGGTTTGGACCTGTTCGTAGGCGCCGGTAACCTCGATGCTCTCGGAGACCGCGCCCACTTCCAGCCGGATGTTGACGGTTGTGGGCTGACCGATATTGACCACGTTGCCTTTCGCGGTGAATTTCTTGAAGCCGCTTTGCTCGACCGTTGCGGTGTAGGAGCCTACCTGAATGGATTCAAAAAAGTAGGCTCCATTCTCGCTCGTGGATGTGGTGAAGGATTGTCCCGTACCTTCATTGGTGAGGCGCACAGTAGCCGCCGCGACCGGGGCGCCGGAGGAATCTTGAACCGTGCCGATCAGCCGGGAGGTGGTGCCTTGTCCGAGGAGACTGACACCGAGCAGAGAAAGGGCTAGGATGGCCCGTGAACAGACGCGCATAAACTCGATTCTAAGGTATTTACAGTTCTAGCTGAGGCTGTCGGCCAAGCTAAAGATCGGAAGGTAGAGGGCAATCAGGACAAAGGCAACAAAGGTGCCCATGAAAATCATGATCACCGGCTCGATCAGGCTCAGGACCGCCTGCAGTTTGGTTTGCACATCTTCTTCATAGAACTCAGCCACGCTGCCAAGCATGGTGGGAAGGGCGCCGGTGGATTCGCCAACTTCCATCATGTCCACGGCGAGTTCGGGGAAGATACCGGTCTTGGCAAGGGAGTGCGACAGGGGCTGGCCTTCGCGCACGAGTTGGCTGGCAGTGGCGAGCGCCTTGCGAATCAGGACGCTCGAAACGGATTCTCCCGCGGTGTGAATGGCTTGCAGCAGGGGAATGCCGCCAAGGAGCAAGGTGCTGAGCAAGCGCGCGAGTTGGGCGACCTGGAATTTCGTCCAAATATCGCCAAAAAGGGGAAAACCCATTTTCAGATGGTCGAGTTTTTCTTGTGCTGAGGGCGTGCGGCTCCAGAAATAGAGCGCAACGCCAGTGCCCGCGAGCGCGAGGAAGGCGGCCAGGATGTAGCTGCTTGCGGTTGTGCTGATGGCGATCAGAATTTGCGTGGCCGTAGGAAGTTCGGCATTGAGGGTGCTGTAAAGTTCGCTGAATTTCGGAACGACGTATGTGATGAGAAAGACGATCAGCGCCAATACGAGTGAAAACAGCAGAGCGGGATAAATCAGGGAAGTAAGCACTTTCTTGCGGACGGAAAGCGCCAGCTTCTGGTATTGAATGTAGCGGTCGAGAACTTCGGGAAGACTGCCGGCTTTTTCCCCGGCCATGATGGTAGTGATGTACATGGGGGGGAAGAGGCCTTGATTTTGAAAAGCGCTCGATAGCATGGCGCCGGTCTTGACTTCATCGCGAATCGCGGTAAGCGGGCCGCGAAGCTTGGCGTCGGTGAGTCTTTCGGCGAGCAGGTCAAGGGCTTTGAGGATCGGCAAACCGGCTTTGATCAGGGTGACAAACTGCTGGTTCAGAATCAGAAACTTTTCCATGTCCAGCTTGCCGCTCCTGTTGCCGGGTAAAGCGGCGCCGCGAGCCGACACTGAGTAGACCAAGTAACCCTCACGGGCGTAGCGCTCGCGCAGTTCGGCCTCGTTGCGGGCAACGGCCGATACCTGATGCACTTGGCCGCGGGAGTCGGCATACTTAAGGACGAATTCGGCCATCGTTCATTAGTATGACGGCAGGCGAGGGGGAAATGTGCAAAGCGGGATTAGGCGCAGGCGAAGGTGACCTTGGGGGTGGGAGCCGGCTCCTGAATAGTGAAGTCGAGGAGCAAGGGGCTGGAGTTGCCGCAACGGCAGGCACGAGGATCGAATTCAGCCGTCCAGCCGGTTGCCAGGCGGGGAGCCGGGCTGCACAAGCCGTACCAACTGGTCAGCACCAATTCTCCCTCAATCTGTTCCAACTCGGCACGATCACACTGGAAGTGCAGACCCTGGTGCATGCCGCATTCCCAAGCGATGAGTTCCCCATCGAGTCCTAGCCATTGCTCAAAAACAGGCACGCCGAGTGTGTTCCACAACATGTCCCGTTCCCCGGAAAACAGCGTGCCCTCCTCAATCCCTTGAAGCACGATAACCGCCTCACACAATTGTGGCAAGGCGAGAAATCGGGAATGGACAGCGGCGCAGATTCGTCGCAGCGCGGCGGGTGTCGCGGCCAACATGCGGGTCGGGCTGAGGTGCAGCCGGCCGAGGGAGCCATTTTCGATAAAGGTAAAGTTTTCTGGCAGTCGCAGTTTCCGGCCGATGAGGGCGCCACAAACCGTGGGGAAGGGAATTCGCAGTCTCCCTACTCCGGCGCTCATATTGGGATTGATGAATTGACTGCGGCAGTCAAGTACTTCGCGCAAGGGGAGCACGGGTAATTGACTGAGGCTGGTCGCCGCTCGCAGGTCCTGTGCGCGGCCGTGGCGGGAGAAATAGGGTGTGGCAAGGGCAGCGTTACGTAGACGGAGGAACTTTTCTTCCGGGCTCAGGTCTGGCTCAGGCCTGAATGCCGCGAGGGGGGCAAGCCACCACGGGTTTCCCGTAACGCGTGCTACAACTCTCATTCAAGATGGAAGTGGCTCGGGGAAGGGAAAATTCTCGCGGCGAATTAATTGCCTGGCATTGCGGCCTCATCGGCAGCAACCATGGGAGTAACGTCGGTACCGACACGGCGAGCACCCTTGTAAGTCTTTCTGTAAAAAGGGGCGTCGAGAGAACTGGTTTGGATGGAAGAACGGCGGTTAGGGGAATGGATGAACTGATTGTTGCCTGTATAGATGCCAACATGCCACCCTTGACGCCCACGAAAGAAAACGAGATCCCCTCGTTGCAGGTCCTCTTTTGCTATGGATTCACCGACTTCAAACTGTTCGCGGGCGGTGCGCGGCAATTCACGGCCGCAACTGCTCGCGTAAACGTGTTGGACGAAACCACTGCAATCGAAGCCGACATTGGGGTTGGTTCCACCGCGGCGGTAGCGAAGACCGCGAAAAGCGCTGGCGGTGGAAAGAGCGTGGTCGACGCAATTGAGACACAGAGGGCCGGATGCAGCGGAATGAGAGCGCAACGAGCAAGCCTTGAGCTCGGGCGAAACCGGGATAGTTGCGAAGTTAAGCGGTTTGGGGGGGAGTGGCGAGGCGATGCGCGTGGATTTCGCCCGTGCCTTGCGCGGAGCGGGCTTGGGAACTGCCGCGCGGGAGGAGCGGAGCGCCGCGGGACGGCGGACGGCATTTTTCTTTTTCGCCACCGGCGCCGCTGCCGCGGGAAGGAACACGAGCAGCAGAACCGCCAGGGCGGTGACAAGACTAGGACGCAATTTTCGGATTATACCTTAGTCATTCGCCTCGGTAGTGAAGCTGTTGGGCCGTGTCAGGCCGGTAGCGAGGGCCAGTTGTGTCAACCCGGCGACATTGTTGACCTTCAGCTTCTTCATCATGGCTTTGCGGTAGGAGCGGATGGTTTGCACGCTGAGGTCGAGCATGACAGCAATTTCTTTACTGGTCTTGCCCTCGGAAACCAGGCGCAAAACCTGAATTTCACGTGGGCTCAGATCGGCCAGAGGGAGCGCTTGGGTGCTTTCGTCGACGCGGCCTTTTTGGATGCGGTCGAGCAGGCGATCCGACACGCGCGGGCTAAGGTAAGTGCCCCCTTGGGCGACCATACGGAGAGCCATGATGACATCGCCGTCGGAGGCGCGCTTGAGAACGAAGCCGCGGGCGCCAGCCTTCACGGCGCTGATCACGGAGTGTTCATCGTCGTACATCGACAACATCATGACTCGCGTATCGGGGTAATGGCGAATCATCTCCACGGTCGCCTCGATACCGCTCATGCCCTGGAGATTGATGTCCATGAGGACAACATCGGGCCTGACTCTCCGAACCAGCTGGACTGCTTCAACGCCACTGTCGGTTTCACCGGCCACCTCGAGGTCTCCTGCCTGCTTCAGGATCGCCTTGATCCCGTCGCGCATGATTTTATGGTCGTCAACGATCAGAACCCGTATTGGCATGGCCAATCTTGATTGTATGCGCATTAGGCGCCGATTCAATAGAGAGACTGGCGAGTTGGGCGATCATTTGCTCATAATCGCCAAGACTGCGCGCGTGTTTGAGTTCAATTGAAAACGGATGGCAATGAATTGCGTGAGGCTCAAGAGCTTCGATGATGCGGAAGATGGCGAGTTGCTCGAGGGGCGTCCATTCGGCGTCGCAAAGCCCGGTTATCCGCGTTTCAGGACGGGTGTGCCGCCAAAGAGAAAGACCGGCGGCGAGACCGCGCTGTCGAACCACCGAGGCGCCGAGGAAATTTTGCGCAGCCCGGAAGCGCTCGAGCAGCTCATCGAGAGCCGAGGTGAGATCCGCTAATTCGCCGGGAGGAACCCCTTCCAATGCGGTTAGCCGCAGGGCGATCGCCGTCAGGATTTGACCGGCATCATCATGGAGCAAGCGGGAGAAGCGCTGCGTCAGCTCTTCATGCCGGCGCAGCAGCTCCGCGAATCCCCGCTCGGAATCCATTTACTTTTTGCGCGCGAGCGCCTTGCGGGCTGCCGCGGCAATATCCTTGGCGAGCAAGCCATACTTCTCGACAACCGCTTCGGGAGTGCCGCTTTCGGCGTAGGTGTTGTCGATGCCGACGAATTCCATGATGCAGGGAGTGGTCTCGGCGGCGACCTGAGCAACGCGGGCTCCGATACCGGTATCCTTCAGGTGCTCTTCGGCCACGACGATGGCGCCGCATTCGCGCGCGGCGCGGTCGATGGCTTCGCGATCAATGGGTTTGATACTGTACAGATCAATCACGCGCGCGGAAATGCCCTCGGAATCGAGTTGAACGGCGGCCTTTATGGCCTCCGCCACGAGAAGTCCGTTGGCGAGAATGGCGAGGTCGCCGCCGGTCAGCAACTCGTGGCTGCCACCGATGCGGAAGGGAGTGCCTTCGGGGTAGATGAGAGGAGTCTTGACCCGGCCGGCACGAACGAAAACCGGCCCCTTGTGCTCGGCGGCCAGATGGATCGCTGCCTTCATTGAGGCATCGTCGGCAGGGGACAGGACAGTGAAGCCTGGTAAGTTACAGGCCAGGCTGAGATCCTCAATTGACATCTGCGAGGGACCATCTTCGCCGATGGAGATGCCGCTGTGCGTGCCGACCACCTTGAGATTTACATTCGGGTAGGCGGCGGTGACGCGCAACTGCTCAAAGCCCTTGTTCAGAACAAAAGCGGAGAAGCTGGATACGAAAGCAACCTTGCCGGCGGCCGACAGGCCGCTTCCGACGGCAACCATGTTCGCCTCGGCGATGCCGCACTGGAAGAAGCGCTCGGGGAATTCCTTGGCGAAGAAATTAGTATTGGTGGACTTGGACAGGTCGGCGTCACAAACCACGATATTGGGGTTTGTTTTGCCCAATTCGACCAGGGCTTTGCCGAACGACTCGCGGGTCGCGGGGCCCATCTTCAGTTCATAATTCGTCGAAACGGCCATTATGCAAGCTCCTTGAGGGCCAATTCACATTCTTCCTTGGAGGGCGCGGTGCCGTGCCACTTGGGATTGTTTTCCATGAAGGACACGCCCTTGCCTTTGACGGTGTGAGCGAGGATGACCGTCGGCTTGCCCTTGACCGTGGCGGCTTCCGCAAAAGCAGCCTGGACCGCGGGGATGTCATGGCCGTTGATTTCGATTACGTGCCAGCCGAAGCTCTTCCATTTGTCGGCGAGCGGCTCGAGCGGCATGATATCTTCGACGAAGCCGTCCAACTGGATCTTGTTGTAATCGACGATACAGGCGAGATTGTCAAGCTTATGGAAGCTGGCAAACATGGCGGCTTCCCAAACCTGACCTTCCTGGATTTCCCCATCGCCCAGCACGACGTAAGTGCGCGAGGGACGGTGGTCGAGACGGGCTGCCAGAGCCATACCAAGCCCGATGCTCAAGCCCTGGCCGAGGGAGCCGGTGGAGGCTTCGAGGGCGGGTATGAAGCGGACGTCCGGATGGCCCTGATAAATAGAGCCCAGCCGGCGGAATGTATTCAACTGGTCAATGGGCGTGTAGCCGCACTCGGCCATCGTTGAATAAAGCACTGGGCAGGCATGGCCCTTGCCCAGGATGAAATGATCGCGGTCGGCCCACTTCGGGTTAGCCGGATCGTGGCGCATGGTGTCAAAGAACAGGGTCACCACCAGTTCGGTGGCGGACAGGCTGCCGCCGGGGTGGCCACTCTTGGCGGCAGTGATCATTTCGATGATGTGCCGGCGCACACGCTTCGAAATCTCCGCCAGATCTGCGGGATTACTCGTTTTGTTCATGGAGTAATTTGATTTTAGCGAAAGCGGCGCGAGCCGGTGCGTGTTTGGCGCCGCGACCGGGATTCGTGGGGGAAACGCGGGCGCGCTACTCTGAAAGCAGATGCAAGTGCGCGTCCTGTTTTTCGGTCTGCTTAAGGAGTTTGCGGACTCCCCCGATCAGACCATCGAGTTGCCAGAAGGCTCCACCGTCGAATCGCTGTTTGCCTATTTTTTGGGCCGGTTTCCGCAATTGGAGGGCATGGCCTGCTCGATCGCGATTGCCCGCAATCAGCAATTCGCGCGGCCGGGAGAAGTCCTTGCCGACGGGGATGAGATTGCCTTCCTGCCGCCGGTCAGTGGGGGTACGGCTTACACGCACCACATTGAGACGCCGGGGGGGCACTTTTTTGCCCTGACGCGGGAGCCGATCCATACGGGCGCGCTGCGGGACAGGTTGCTGCGGGGATGCGATGGGGCGGTGTGTGTTTTCGAGGGCGTTGTGCGCAACCAGTCTGGAGGCCGATCGACCCGTTATCTCGACTATGAATGCTATGAGAGCATGGCCATCAAACTGATGGCGGCGATCGGCCAGGAGATTGCCGCGCGTCATGCGATTTCACGCATTGCGATCGTGCACCGGTTGGGCCGCATGGAGATCGGGGAGGCGAGCGTCGTGGTGGCTGTTACTTCGCCGCACCGCCGTCCCAGTTTCGATGCCGCGCTCGAGGGCATCAACCGACTGAAGAGCACGGTGCCGATTTGGAAGAAAGAGTACTTCGTGGACGGCGAGGTTTGGGTGGAAGGGGCGTGGGACGATGCGGTCCTCCGCGTCCGCTCATGAGACGGCGGGCGATGCTAGGGCTGCCCGCTTTTGGTTGGGCGCAGGAGACCGTGATCCGTGTCGATGTCAAGTTGATCCGGGTTCTTGCCAGTGTTCGGAACGGTGATGGGCAGCTTGTGGGCGGGCTGAGCCGTGAGGATTTTCGTGTTCTTGATGAGGGGGTGGAACAGGAGATCGCAGTCTTTGAGCGCTCGACGACGCAGCCGCTGAGTGTGGCGCTGATGCTCGATGTCAGCGCCAGTGTAGCCCGGGAGATTCGCTACGAAACCGAAGCAGCGCTGCGCTTTGCCCGGGCACTGTTTCGGGAAGGGAATCCGGAGGATTCTCTCGCGCTGCTCAGCTTCAACCACAACGTCGACCTCCTTGCCGGATTTACCCGCCGTTTGCCGCGGCTGGAGAGCGCGATGAAGGGTTTGCGCACCGGTTCGGGAACCGCGCTTTACGATGCAATGGTGCTGGCGAGCGAAGAGCTCGAGGGCCGTCCTGGCCGTAAGGTGATTGCGCTGGTCTCCGATGGCGGCGACACCGCGAGCCGCCGTCGTTTTCACGACGCCAATGTTGCGGTTCAGCGAGCGCAGGCGGCTGTTTACCCGATCATTGTCGTGCCGGTGGCGAACGATCCTGGCCGGAATGTGGGCGGCGAAAACGCGATGCAATTGATCGCCGAGCGCAGCGGAGGGCGGGTGCTTCAACCGGCTTCCTACGAAAAGCTGAGCGGCAGCTTTGAAGAAATTCTTCTAGATCTCCGCACGCAGTATTTGCTGGCTTACTATCCGCGCAACCTGAGCGGCAAGCGCAACCAGTTTCATCGTATTGAGGTGCAGCTCAGACGGCCCGGTTTGCGGGTCGCGGCTCGCTCTGGCTACTATGAGGAGACACTCTGATTCATGGCGAAAGCGAAGACCAAAGCACCATTGCAGACCCTTGCCGAGGATGCTTACCTTCGCAAGCTGGCGGCGAGTAAGGCGCCGATTGCCATCAAGCTGCTCAACGGCCGGGTTGTGACCGGCAAGCTGGAGATTTTTGATGCCGATGTTCTGCGCGTGGCGCAAAGTCAAGGCCCAAGCCTGCTGCTTTACAAGGATGAAGTGAGATATCTTTGGGAAGAGCTCTTGAGCCAATGAGCGATTACATCCGGACAGCGTCCCGCATTGCCCGCGAGGCGGCTGCGATTATCGAAGACTTGCGTCGGCAAAAGATTGGATTCGAACTCAAGGGCGAGGCCGATCTGGTGACCCAGGCGGACCGTCAGAGTGAGATCCACATCACTCGCGAATTGTTGCGCGCCTATCCCGAGCATGCCATCGTGGCCGAGGAGGGCAACAATTCCCACTCGGAATCGGGCTACCGCTGGTTTGTTGACCCGGTTGACGGGACGACCAACTTTGCTCATGGATTTCCGGTTTATAACATCACGATGGCTCTCGAGAGATATGGAGAACTAATAGCGGGTATCATTTACGATCCCACGCGCGATGAGATGTTCGCGGCGGAAAAATCGGCAGGCGCGTACCTGAATGGAGAACGAATTTCGGTTTCCCGCGCTGCGCGGCTGGAAGATGCGCTTTGGGCCACGGGCTTTCCCAGCCGGAAGCGTCACCAGAACATCAATATCCATTTCTACTACCAACTGGCAATGATTTCTCATGGCGTGCGCCGCGCGGGTTCGGCTGCGATTGATCTCGCTTATGTCGCCTGTGGGCGGCTGGACGGTTTTTGGGAGTTCGGCCTGAATCCATGGGACATGGCGGCGGGCAAGCTGATGGTGGAAGAAGCTGGTGGGGCTATCACGGACATGCATGGGGCGCCGCACCATCTCATAACGAGCCGCCACTTGCTTGCCACCAACGCGCACGTTCACGAGGCAACGCTCGCGCTTTTTGGCGATATTTTCGCGGACCGCTCGCCATTTCGTATTCCCGAAGTTTCTGTCTATAAAGGCTGAGCCTGAGCCTCAGGCGGAGTAATTGAGGATTTCTCCGACAGGCTCCACCCCAACCCTGGAAGCAGCAAAGTTTCGCAGCCCCGAACGGAATTCGGCCAGCACGGATGCTGCTCCCCACTCCCGGTCGCGCTCTCCATGGCTAAGGCAATCGAGGCAGTACTCGCAAACCCGCGATACCATGTCATCGGCTTCGGTCCGAACGGGCTGCGCTGCTAAAGCAAGACCGTAGATTGCCAACTGGGCATCGAGCAGCCGCTCGATCCTCCCGTCCTCAATGCCTTGGATCGCTTCATCAAGAAGGTGGAGCAAGAGGCTGGACTGCGTCATGAGGCCCTCGCCGCGATTGCCGCCAGGATCAGCCCCGGGCCTTGCTGGTTCTCGAGCAGGCTCGATCCCGGTTGCTCCTCCAGCCGATTGGAAGCCCCTTGGGCTAGCGCCGAGGCTACGACGCGGTCGCGGACGACGCTGCTTGACGTGACGGCTCCCGCTACTCCCGAGCGCAACATTCTACCCAATTCAGCCAGTTTGCTTGCCTGAAAAAGGCCCAGCAATCCGCGCTGATCCGTCAGTTCGGAAAGCGCACGATCGATGACGACAATTGCACCAAGGGAACCTTTGAAGCTGCGTGGATCGACCTGAGCCACGCCGCCCTCTGCCAAAGGCTTGTCCGCGGTCAGTTGTCCGATCTGCCCGATGGCGCGATTGAACTCTTCCAGAGCCTGCCCGGACAGCCGTCTCTCCGGAGAGTTAACTGCTTCAAATGCCAGTGTTCTGGCACGCCGCAGCAACTGTCCCGCCTGATCGAGATTGCGGTCTGCTTGACGAGCCTCAGTCACCGCATCGTTGGTAGAGTAGGCTTGTTCAATTGCCGCGGTAGCCCTGACCTTGACCAATTCTCCCGCGACGGACTCCGCGGGAGTTGACTGCGCGGCGCGCTGGCCCACCGCGCTGGCAAGACGATCCAGATTTCGGCTAAACTTCGTGTTCATATTGGCTTGAGCATTCCCGGCAGTGACGGCCGAGAGGGGCGGAATGGACGACGCCATACGGTTTGATCCTCCTTGGTACCACGGCGTATCGGCGGGCCGGGATGTGACTTGAGATGAAATCACCTGAGTTGTCGTCTGCCAACAAGCTTAATCCTGCCCAGCACCAGGGAAAGTTTTCTCGAGGCTGCTATTGGTCGCCGGTCGCCATCCAGCCAAAAGCAAATGCCTCACTTGCG
>Ga0068877_10004041_pt1 | contig 11558 bp, 8 predicted proteins | sample NOAtaG_FD_66437 | JGI IMG/M metagenome (GOLD analysis project Ga0068877, IMG submission 66437) | Freshwater lake microbial communities from Lake Erie, under a cyanobacterial bloom - NOAA_Erie_Diel6S_1000h metaG | ecosystem: Environmental > Aquatic > Freshwater > Lake | place: USA: Ohio, Lake... | reverse complement strand
CACCATCGCCCGCGCAAGCACACCCTCATCAAGGATCGAACCCTCGATCAGGTCACTCCGCGAATCCACCCGCTCGCGACGACCGCTGCTGAAGTCATCCACCACCCGCACCGCCTCGCCACGCTCCAGCAACGCCCGGCACAGATGCGAACCAATAAACCCCGCCCCACCCGTGACAAGGCACAACCGCCCGCCCACACCCTCCTGCCCGCCGCGCTGATCGAAATGTGCACGGCTGGTCATAGGGTCGGCCTTCAAATCCCGGATCTACCAAACACAAATCAAACACATTGCACAACCGGCGGCAGGAGTGAACCGCCAGCTCTGGGAACACGAGCGTACGCGTGGGAATATCGGTCGGATCGTCTGGCTCTTTCAGTCAAAGCCACGCCGACGTTCAAGGTCGAGCCCCACCCTCATCCCTTCGCTCAACGATACCGATCTTATTCCGTACACATCGGCCATATGGCGGCTGAATCGGAACTGTTCGACCGCACGAGCGAAGGCCTCAGAACACGGCTCAGCCCCGCGCCCGCTGCTCGCTGATGATCGCCAGCCCCGTCGCCGCGGGAAGCGCGAGCAGACCCACCAAGCCCAGCAGCTCGATGGTGCGCAGCTCACGGAACATCGTCGGCGAGAAGGCCGAGGCAACGATCGTCGCCAGCACCAGCGTGCCGATCGTGGCCGCCAGGATGATGAAGAACCGGACAGTGCGAACGGGCTGAGGCATGCGGGAGTGACCTTGATCCCGTCCAGCGAGCACGCCGGGCGGGGTTCTTGTTCGTGAACTGCACTTGCCGGTGCGGTCGGCTCGCGGTGGGCGAGAGCGGCACGACGCGGCGGGAACCTCTGCGCCGAAGTGTTGCAGAACTCGCCTTCGTTGTCTCGGTGTTCGACCCCTCGACGCGCGAAAGAGACCAGATTTCGGGTTTGCCCCGAATCTGCGAAATCTGCTCAAGCCCTTTGACAATTGCGCCCGCAACACCGCCGACGCGGGCCTCCACGCCGCCCGCGCATCACAACAACGCGCTGCCGTTCACGTTCTTGACCCCCTATCGCGCCCGCTCCGTCACGCACCGCACGATCAACAGCCCCTCCTCGCACGTCAGCGACAGCACCCGCACCCGCCGCCCGTCCGCCAGATTCACCACCATCGGCTTCGACCAGGCATTCTCACCGGCAAGCACGCTCATCAGCTCCTTCATCGGCCCATCATCCGCTCCCCCCGCGCCCGTCATGGCCGAGATCACCGTCGACCGCGGCACCGGCAGCAACCCCGCCCGAAAACCCAGCCCCTTCAACCACAGCCGCCCCTCCGCATCAACCGTCGGCGTAAACGTCACGCTCGACACCCGCCCACGCTCGCCCTTCGGGCCCAGAAAACTCAAACTCACCGTACCGCTCTCGATCGTGCACTGCACCGACCTCACCGCGCCGGGCCACGCTCCATCCCCGAACTGATGCTCAACCCACGCCCTCAATCGGCACGCCAGCCACGCACCCGCCGCGTCCTGCCTCAACACCATCGACCACGGCTTCTCCAGCACCCGCGGCTCGGTCATCAGCGTCGTCAGCCCGTTCTCAACATCCGCCGCCAAGCGTTGCAACGCCGGCGACTTCGCGTCCAGCTCCACCACCCACGCCGGCTTCTGCACACTCAAAAACCAGCCCGCGCCGATCAGCACCGTCACCAGCCCGGCGACGATCAGCAGCGCCCACGTCAGGCGTCGATGACTGGCCCGCGACATGGGTTTACGCTTCGTGCTCACTCACGCATCTCTCAACGCACCGGCAAACCCACGCCCGCTTCACGCGCCGCATCGTTCGCCACCGGCTTCATCAGCGGGAAGAGCACCACGTCGCGGATCGTCCGCTGATTCGTCAGCAGCATCACCAGGCGATCAATCCCCAGCCCCATCCCACCGGCCGGGGGCATGCCCACCTTCAACGCATCGATGAAATCCTGATCGAACGTGCGGAAGGTCTGCTCCTCGGCGCTCTTGCCCTCGTCGGCGCCCTGCAACTGCTCGCGGAACTTCGCCGCCTGAATGTCCGGGTCGTTCAGCTCGGTGTAGTGCGGCGCGATCTCCATCCCCGCGATGAACAAATCAGCCCTGTCCGCCAGCGAGGGGTTGTCCTTCTTGGGCCTTGTCAGCGGGCTGATCGCGGCCGGGTAATCCGTGATAAACGTCGGCACCGACGGGTCCACCGACTTCTCGGCAAACTCCTCGAACAGTTCGTTGACGATCAGCACCGTGCTGATGGGCTTGCCGTCGGTTGTCTTGGTCTTGATGTGCCGCTGCTGCGCTTCCTGCACTACGCGCGCTTCGTCGGTCATGTCGAAGCCCAGAGCATTCTTGAACAGCTCGCCATAGCTCACGCGCCGGAAGGGCTGCGAGTAGTTCACGTTCAGCTCGCCGAAGGGCAGGACGACGTCGCCCATCGTGTGCCCGCGCTGCTGCGCAACCATCGTCGCCGCGTCGCGGATCAGCCGCTCGGTCAGGTCCATCACGGTCATGACATCCCCGAAGGCCTGATACGCCTCGAGCATGGTGAACTCGGGGTTGTGCTGCTTGTCGAGCCCCTCGTTGCGGAAGTTGCGGTTGATCTCATAGACACGGCGCATGCCGCCGACAAGCAACCGCTTCAGGTACAGCTCCGGCGCGATCCGCATGAACAGCTTGATATCCAGCGCGTTCATGTGCGTAACAAACGGCCTCGCCGCCGCACCGCCCGCAAGGGTCTGCAGCATCGGCGTCTCCACCTCCAGATACTGCTCCCGGCTCATGAACTCGCGGATCCGCGAAACGATCTTCGAGCGCAGCACGAAGACCGACGCCGTCTCGGGGTTCACCCACATATCGACATACCGCTGACGGTACCGCAGCTCCGGGTCCGCCAGGCCCGCGTGCTTCTCCGGCGGCGTGGCGAGGCACTTGGCCCCGGTACTCAGCGACGAGGCCCAGATGGTGATCTCGCCGGTCTTGGTCTTCATCAGCGGGCCTTCGACGACGACGATGTCGCCACGCTCGGTGAACTTCGCGAGCTTGAAGGACTTCTCGTCGCAGTCGCGCTGCGAGCAGGCGATCTGGATCTCACCCGTATCGTCGATGAGCGTGAACCACAGCAGCTTGCCGCCGTCACGCGACAAAATCACCCGACCGGCCGTGCGCGCCCGCGGCCTCTGATCGCTCACCACGCTCGCCGGTGCGGGCTGCGCGGGCGTGCCCGGTGCGGGCTTCGGAGCCGCGGCCTTCGCCGCCGCCACCGCTTCGTTGTACGCCTTGTCCGCACCCTCGTCATACTTCGCGCGGGCCTGCGACAGCGTCAGCAGGTTGTCCGTCCGCTCGCCGTACACCGCCATGTTCAGCTCGCGCGAAACCTGATCGCGGTTCGCCCGACGCTGGGCCTCGAGATGATGCAACGACTCGGCCCCTTCGGTCGGGGCGGGCTGGTCTGCGTGGGCGGCGTTCTTCGGTTGATTCGGCTGCGACATAGCCGCCGATCGTACGCATCAGCCATGATGATGCCGCGAACGGGCGTGCCCATGTCCATGCCCATGCCCGGGCTTCGCCTCGCCGCCGGCCTTCCGGCACGTCAGCACAAACGCCGGCGGGAAGTTCATCCACACCGATCGGCTCCGCGTGACCGACTCGAAATACTCCGGCAGCAGCTTCCGCGTGAACCGCTTGCTCGCGGGCATGATCGTCGACACCGCGTACCCAAAGGTGATCAGCACCCCGCCGGGCTTCAAGACCGGCAGCGTCGCATCCAGGATCGACCGCTGCAACGTCTCCGAAAACGACGCCCACGGCAGCCCCGAGATGATCGCATCGACCGACCCCGCCGGCTGCTCAACCCCCAGCCCCTTCACCGCGCTGGCGACCTCCGTCACACTCCCGCGGTGCAGATGCAGCGACGGAAACTTCGCGTGCAGCCGATCCGCGAACAGCTCCGAAAGCTCGATGGCCACAAACCGCGTCCGCGGCTGCAACCGCGAAAGGATCTCACGCGTGAACGCCCCCGTGCCCGGACCAAACTCCACAATCACGCTCGCGGCGTTGAAGTCCACATCCTTCAACATCCGCCGGGCCAGCGCCCGCCCGCTGGGCGCCACCGCACCAACCTGCGACGGCTTGCGGATGAACTCCGCAATGAACGACGCCCGTCCCGGTCGCCGGCCCGCCGACGCATCCCCCACGTTCAGCCCGACCTTCGGCTCACGCATCTGTGCCTCCCCGCTTGCCTGGGCTTCGCTGGTGAACGCTGCTCGGTGCTGGCTCGCGCTGGCGTGCGTGTGCAATGAAACCTCCGAAGCGTTGCGGCGAACCGCGTCCGAACACGATCCGCCTCTGCGTTCAACCGATCAACACCGACCGAAATCCACCAAGCCCAAACAGTGAAACGACACCAAAGTCTAGCGTTTGTTCCGATCCGCGGACGATCAGTTCCACAACTTCATCGGGGTTTGATCGGTTCGCGTGCGCTTTGCCCTAGCCGCACCCAAACGCAACCAACCAATGAAAAAGCCGCCCTGCATTGCACAGGGCGGCTCGCGCTTCAGAACACGCTCAACCAAGCCGCACTCGGCTCGGCTTCATTCACCCCAGCTCAGGCGCGACGGCGACGCGAAGCGAAGAGCCCGCCCAGAGCCATCAGCGCACCAACGCCCGGAGTCGGGATCTGGATCGCCAGCAACTGACCGCCCTGCACCAGCTCGCCCGAGATGTTGTAGTGGGCCTGCACGTTCAGCAGCAGCCAACCCTCACCCAGGATGCTCTCGGCATCGATGATGCCCGAGGCTTCCTCGTCCAGCGTCAGCAGACCGGGCTGACCAACGCCGAAGAGGCTGCGGTCAAACTGCGCCAGCACCGACATCGTGTTGGTATTGGTGTCGAACATGAGCACACGCCCGAGGATGGCGTTGTTGCCAACGTCCTCGACGATGAAGATGCGCCCGTGCGTGTCCATGCAGATGTTGTCCATCATCCGAACGCCGTTGGGCGACTCGGTCCCGCTCGTGCCGGCGGCGCCCGACGGCCCCGTCAGCGCGTAGCTGGACTGCCAGAGCATGTCGAACTGACCGCCCGCGGTGGGGTTGGTGATGTCATCGAAACGCTGACGCCACAGACGCGACTCGCCCGTGGCGCTCGCGGTGGTGACGAAGTAGAAGTCACGCTCGAAGCCGGTGCGGGTGTCCCACGCACCGTCCTCCTGACGCTGCATGCCGAAGGCGCCCGCGGCCTGCGAAGCCGCGTTCATCTGCGCACCGGTCAAGCCCGAGACATCACCCAGGCTGGCATACCCGAAGCGACCGCTCGTCACCAGCGAGCTGGTTCCCAGCGCGAAGGCGTTGCTCTCGCTGGTCACGGCGTTGCCGTTGACGCTCACGGTCATCGCGTAGTTGATGCCGTTGGTCAGACCCGCACGCTGAACCGCCGAGCCCGTGTTCGTGCGGTTGCCCACGTACATGTACGTGTACCCGGCGCCCGCGCCGTCGTTCATGCTCATCACGATCGTGCGGTCGTGGTTCTGGTACGGGCTGATCAGCGCGTTCTCCCAGCTCGTGCGGCCCAGCCAAGGGAGCTGCGTGATCGTGTTCGGACCGCCGTTGCCGATCGTCAACGCGAATGCACGACCCTCAACGCCCGACTCCTCGCCCGTCATGAACAGAAGCTCCTGCGTGCCGTTGCCCGTCAGCGGGTTGTACAGGCCCGTCGCCGGCGCCAGGTCCGCCGAACAGAAGCGGCTGAAGCGGTTGTTCGGATCGTTCGCCGCCGGAATGATGTACGAGTTGGTCGTCGAATCCCACAGACGAACGTCGTTGTTGGACTGCACGGCGTCCTGCCCGTTGGTCACGCGGAAGGCATCCGCGCCGCTCGTGGCGCGGTTGATGGTCCACTGGCTGACGAACGCGCCGGTGCCGCCGTGGGCCCGGGCGATGCCCTGCGTGTTGCCCAGCTCATGATTCACCAGCAGGCTGAAGCTGCTCGCGTTGAGGTTGAACGCGCCCATGCCGTCGGGAATGCCCACAAGGCGGTAGGGCGACCCGCTGGGGTTGTTGTTGACCGACTCGCCGACGGTCAGGATCGACACGGTGGTAACGCCGGGCACCACAGGCAGGACGTACGGGTTCACGCTCGTACTCGCGCCACGCAACTGCGCAAAGGCCGAGCTCGACAGACCCGCGGAAGCAACCAACGCCAAAGCCGCAACGTTTGCGATACGCATGTTCATCTCAAGGCTCCTCGTACTGAACAACCACTCACTCTTCCCAGCCCGCACCAACGGATGCGGGCATAAACACACACACACAGAAACTCACGGGTCAACACGAACAGAAAAGAACACCGACAACGACACACCGCACGCCCCACGCGGTCCGCGTGAGCGCCTTCATCGATCTTCGCGTCGTCCTCTTTGATCTCTCGGCGTTCGTCCCCGCCGATCGTGGCCTGCCGATGACTCCGTCACCGCCACGCTCTCTCGTATGCCGATGACAATACCGCGCGCACCACTCAACCGCGCGCGGAGTTCGTCATGAATGAAACAAGACTGCGTGAAGCGCGATTCTCTACCACCCGATTCAAGTGGTCAATCCACGCCGATCACGCCTCAAATCAACTTTCGCGGCTCCCCCGACCGCGCCGCCGTCGTCTGGCTCGGATCAATGATCTGCCCCGGCAGCACCGGCAACACAATATTGAACGCCGCACCGCGCCCGCCCGGCCCCGGCGCAAGCTCGATCCGCCCGCCGTGCTGCTCGATGATCCGCTTCGTCACCGCCAGGCCCAGCCCCGTCCCACGCAAACCCTTCGTCGTGAAAAACGGCTCAAAGATCCGCTGCTGCACCTCACGCGGAATCCCCGGCCCGTTATCAAGAATACTGATCCGCGCCTCCCCACCCGCACCGCCCATCCCCGCCGCCCCGCCCGACCGCCCTTGATCATCACGAAAACTCGCCCGCACCGTCACCGCCCCCGTCCGCGCTTCCACCGCCTCCACCGCGTTCGTCATCAGGTTCATCAGCGCCTGGTGCATCAGCCCCGCGTCCATCGGGATCGGCGGCATATCCGCGTCCGCATCAATCAAGAGCGCCACACCACGCGACACACACAAATCCCCCAAGAGCTGCGCCGCATCCTCAAGCAGCACACCAACCTTCGTCAGCTCAATCTCCAAAGGCCGCGGCCTCGAATACGCCAGCATGTTCATCGTCAGCGAAATAATCCGATCCAGATTCCGCTTGAGAATCCCCCACCCGCCCCGCGAAATCTTCAAATCCTCTTTCCTTAGCCCCATCTCCACCACATCCGCCCCGCCCCGCAGCCCCTGCAAAATATTCTTGATCGAGTGGCTCAGGCTCGCAACCGTCTCGCCCATCGCCGCCAAACGCTCCGCTCGCAGCTTCTGCCCATACAACTCCGCGTTCGCCATCGCCAGCCCCGTGTGCTGACCAATCGCGTTCATCAGCGCAAGCTGCTCCTGCGTAAACGTGTAGTTCGCGATCGACGAATCGATGTACAAAACCCCGAACGTCCGATCCCGAAACCGGATCGGCGCACAGATCGCCGACCGCACGTTCATCGTCGTGATGCTGTCCGCAGGCGATCCGCCCACCCGCGAGGCAAACCGCTCGTCCGTCATCGCGTTGCTGCTCAAAACCCCCTCGTTCCGCTTCAGCACGTGCGTCAAAATCGTCCGTGGCACCGCGATCGACGACCGCACCTCGCCCGCACCCGCCTCACCCTCAACCGAAACAAGCCCCTCACTCGCATACCGCACCACCACCGCCGTCGGCGCCGCCTCGCCCGAAAGCTGCTCGGGCGTATCCGTCAACAACACCACGCCACGCTCGGGCCGAAACTCGTTGAACACCAGCTCCATCACCTGCGACAACAGACTCTCACGCTCCGTGCTCTGCGCCGTCAGCTGCGTGAGCTGATAAATAATCCGCAGGTGGTCCGTCGCCGATTGGTGCGGCTCCGGCTCCGCAAGAATTACCGAGTCCTCGTTGCTCAGCATGCTCGCCTGCACCGCCGAGTCCATCTGCCGAACAATCCGCACCGCCGCCGACTCGGGCCTCGCCTGCCTCTGCCCGAACACAAACAACGTCGAGCCCGTCCGCACCTGATCCCCGGGCTTGAGCGCCACCCGCTCACCGATCCGAACCCCGTTCAGAAACGTCCCGTTCTGACTCCCCAAGTCCCGCAGATACCACCGCCCACCGTCCGGCGTCAGCTCCGCGTGCCGACGCGAAATCGTCGTGTCCGTCAACGGGATCGCTTCGCTGCTCCGCCCTACCAACTGCGGCTCGTTCTCCGGCAGCTCAAACGTCCGCCCCTTGTCCGGACCCTGGATGACCGTGAGAATCAGCACGCACAATCCTATTCGCACAACGCCCCCGCACCGCCTCACTTTCTCGCCACAATCTCCCCACGCCCCGCCGCTCACGCTCGGCCGTGATCACCGAGCACCACACGCACCCATACCGTTCAACGCGTTCACCACTTCCCCCTCATCACCCTCGCCAACCACACCATGACAAACACCAACACCACCAACACCGCCCAACTCATCGACCGCTACGAACAAGGCGGCCGCGACTTCGCCTCCCTCGCCCAAGGCCTCTCCTCCACCCAGCTCGACACCCGCATCGCCCCCGGCACCTGGAGCATCCGCGAAGTCATCGTTCACCTCCTCGACAGCGACCTCGCCGCCACACACCGCATGCGCCGAATCGCCGCCGAGGACCTCCCTCTGCTCATCGCCTACGACGAAACCGCCTTCGTCGCACGCCTCCGCTCGAGCGAAACGAGCCTCGCCCACGTCCATGCCCTCTTCGCCGCCAACCGCGCCTTCACCGCCGCCTGGCTCCGCACACTCACCCCCGACGACTTCGCCCGCGCAGGCATCCACAACCAACGAGGCCGAGTCACCCTCCTCGAAATGCTCAACATCTACATCACCCACCTCAACCACCACATCCAGTTCATCGAAGGCAAACGCGCTGCACTCAACAAACTCGCCTAACCACGCTCATCGCTCAGCACTCAGCACTCCGCACTCAGCACTCCGCACTCAGCACTCAGCACTCACCACTCACCACTCAAAAAAAGCCCCGAGCCGTCACACGGCCCGGGGCTCATCTTCGACTCACTCAAACCGCCTCAACCAAAGGTCCTCAGGTCTTCAGGCCTTCTGGCTTTCGCCCCCCTCGGCCCTCGGCCCTCAAACCTCATCCCTTCCCGCGCCATCAGACGCACGGCAGGAACAGGTTGTTGAAGAAGCAGTTGTAATCGCCTTCGTTCACGCCGTTGTTCGTGCAGCCGGGATTCGTCGACAACGCGTCGCCGTTGTCGCACGCGATGTCGCAGTACCCGCCCACACCCGCCAGACCCTGACCGGCCTGGAAGAAGAACCCGTCCGCCGCGAAGAACGCGTTGTAGTCGCCCTCGTTCGGACCCGTCGGGCTGTTCGTGCACCCGGGATTGCTCACCAGCGGATCACCCGTATCGCAGGCGATGTCCGCCGGGTTGCAGCCGGCCGTCGCACCGCCCGCGACCGTGAACTTCACAAACTTCACCTCGAACGACGACGTCTTGCTCAGCGGGACAAACCGGTTCCCCGCGCTGTCCACAACCAGGAAGCTCAGGTCCTGCGCCGTGCCCGTCGGCAGCGGGTTCGTGCTGCCGTTGGCAATCACCCCCGCGCTCGCCATCCCGAACCCGCGGTTGGGCGAGCCCTCGTCCGTCGAGGCGCTCTGGTTCGTCATCAGGTCAAAGTTGCTCACCGCGATGTAGTACGTCCCCGCCGCGAACGTCCGCGTCAGGTTCGCCTGACGAATCACCGGCGCACCGGCCGTGTCGTCGTTGCTGAAGTTCGGGATCGGGTTCAGGTTCGAGTCCAGCACGCACATGTCCGTGTCCACCGTCGTGACGCCCTGCCACGTGATGGTGATCGAACCCGCGTTCAGCGGGCCGCCGCTCAACTCATCAATCGTCACCGCGCTCGGGCCGTCATAAATCACCTGGTACTGGTTCGGGCTGCTGCCCGTCCCCGTCACGCGAACGTCAATGAACGGATTCGCCTCCGTCCCCAGCGTGTACCACTGCAACATCCGCGGCGGGTTCGTCGACGCAACCGCCGCCACCAGGTTCGCATCACTGTTCGGATCAAGCACGCCGCCCACCGAGTTGGTGCCACGCATCGTCAGCCCGTGCGTGCTGTCACCCACAAGCCGAACACGGTGCCGCGTGATCGTCCCCGGCGCGCTCTGCGCCGTCTGAATCCGATAGAAGTCCGGGCTCGTCGCCCCGCTGCCCGCGACATTCCCCGTCGTCGTGCCACAGACCGCCTCAAACCCCTCCGTAAAGCTCACCGTCTGCGGCGTCAGCCGCGCATCATTCGGCTCCGTGTCCGTCGCCACACACACCGGCGACGGATTCACCGACCCGCTGCTCACCTTCAGGTTGATCGTCCCCTGACGCGACGAACCGCTCGTCACCGCCCACCCATCGTGCGCAACCGTGATCGCCTCACGCGGAACGCTCGAGAACACGCCCTCAGCACAGAACGCAACCCAGTACGTCCCCGCCGGAAGCGCCCCGTTGCGGCCATCAAACGGCAGGCTCACCGACGTCGCGCCCGTCTCCGCCGGTCGCGGCTGCGTCGAGCCACCAAAGCTCAACTGCGCCGACAGACCCTCGCCGTCATCATCATCGCCCGCATAGATCAGCCCGTCGCTGTCATACACAAACAGCAGCGTGTCGCTCAGCGTGTCGTTGGTCCCGAAGACCTGCGAGAAGTGCGTATCGATATCCACAAACTTGCCGTTCGCCGCCGTCACGCCCGAACCCGTCACCACGAACTTCGCCCAGCGGATCTCCCCCGGCGCCAGCGACAACGTCGTCGTTGTCGTGCTCGGGCCCGAGCCGATCGCCGGGAAGCTCAACGTCCCCAGGTCCGTGAAGCTCGCCGGCGCAACCGCCGCCGCGTTCTTCAGCGTCAGCGAGATGTTGCTCCACGTCGCCGCCGGAACAAACCCGGTGAAGAAGTCCTGCTCAGCGCTGAAGAACAGCGGCTGCCCACCCTGATAAGGCGTGCTGAACGCCGCGTCCCAGCTCAGCAGCCGCGGGTTCTCATCCAGATACGAGTTCTTCCCGCTGAACGGGAACGCGTGCAACACCGTCCCCGTGTTGTCACCCCAAATGCCCGGCCAAGCCTCCGACGAATACTCACCCTCGATGCTCCCCGTGAAGTTGAACTGCAGGCTGTACGTGCGGTACGTCCCCGCCGGCACCGTCGCACCGTTCAGATCCACATACTGCCGAGTCTGCGTCGCCACCAACGGACCAAACATCGGCCGCGTGTTGTCCGCGCTCACCACGCTCGCCACGCTCACCAAACACCCGCACGCGATCGTCAACGCTTGAATCTTCGCCTTCATAGAAATCCTGCTCCTCTGTACCCACGCTTCCGCGCCGGGCTCTGTGTGTTCCGTCCCGATTCACTCGACCACCACCGCCGCCGACTTCAGCCTCATTCCCCCCCTCCCC
>Ga0068877_10004039_pt1 | contig 11560 bp, 10 predicted proteins | sample NOAtaG_FD_66437 | JGI IMG/M metagenome (GOLD analysis project Ga0068877, IMG submission 66437) | Freshwater lake microbial communities from Lake Erie, under a cyanobacterial bloom - NOAA_Erie_Diel6S_1000h metaG | ecosystem: Environmental > Aquatic > Freshwater > Lake | place: USA: Ohio, Lake... | reverse complement strand
CAATCAGGACAATCCGTTAATGGATATCGCTGAAGTGAAAGGGACGCCAATTCTGGCTCTGGATGTATGGGAGCACGCGTACTATTTAAAATATCAAAACAAGCGCCCTGATTACATTTCGGCGTGGTGGAATGTGGTGAACTGGGCACAGGTAGAAGCACTTTTCGCGAAAGCGGGCACCAAATAACCACTAAAAACTAGGGATTTTACTATCTTTGTCGTCCAACTAATTATTACATCAGATGACTCCATTCATCATTCTTGGACCTTTCGGACTCGGTGGACCTGAAATGATTATCATTTTGGTTATTGTGTTGCTGTTATTCGGCGGCCGCAAAATTCCTGAGTTCATGCGCGGTTTGGGCAAAGGCATCAAAGAATTTAAAGACGCGTCAAAGGGTGTTGAGAACAACACACCGGAGAAAAAAGACTAATTACTTTACCTAATTGCAGGCAATTGTGGTGAAGGATTACAGTTCTTTAGCTGACGTTCAGAATGATCTTCGTGCAGGAGCGATTACTGCCGTTGATTTAACGCGTTCCTATTTAGAGCGCATTGAACAGCACAAAAACCTCAATGTTTTTCTTGAAGTATTTACAGATTCTGCATTAGCAAAAGCAGAAGAAGTAGATGCGAAAATAAAATCCGGAACTGCGGGAAAACTTGCAGGCATGGTGATCGCGCTGAAGGATAACATCTGCTACCGCGGACACAAGGTTTCTGCATCATCGCGCATTCTCGAAAATTTTGTTTCTCCTTATAGCTCAACAGTTGTTGAACGTTTATTGCAAGAAGATGCCATCATCGTCGGGCGCACCAATTGCGATGAATTTGCAATGGGTTCTTCCAACGAAAATTCTGCATACGGCAACGTATTGAATTCATTGGATCACAAACGTGTTCCGGGAGGTTCGTCCGGAGGTTCTGCGGTTGCTGTTGCAGCTAATTTGTGCCTTGCTGCTTTAGGAACTGATACAGGTGGCTCCATTCGTCAGCCGGCTTCGTTTTGCGGCGTTGTGGGACTAAAGCCAACTTATGGTCGCGTATCGCGTTGGGGCATTATTGCTTACGCATCTTCATTTGATCAGGTTGGTCCGTTGACGCATAATGTTGCGGATGCTGCAGCTATCATGGAAGTGATCAGCGGTGTGGACGAATTCGACGGAACACTCGCCACACAGCCGGTTCCGGCCTATTCACAACAACTGCAGGCTCCACAGAAAAAACGTATTGCGTATTTACGCGATTGCTTAGAAAAAGACGGCCTCGATCCGGAAATTAAAAACCGATTGGTGCAATTGATGGATCGATTGCGCGCAGAAGGTCATACGGTGGAGCCGGTTGAATTTCCATACCTCGATTATTTAGTTCCGACGTACTACGTTTTAACTACCGCAGAAGCATCTTCCAACTTAGCGCGCTTTGATGGTATTCGTTACGGTTACCGCAGCAAGAATGCCACAGATTTGGAATCGACGTATAAAAAATCGCGCAGTGAAGGATTTGGCGCGGAAGTAAAACGTCGCATTATGCTGGGAACCTTTGTACTCAGCGCCGGTTATTACGATGCGTATTATTCCAAAGGACAAAAAGTGCGTCGTTTGTTACGCAATAAAACGGAAGAGATTTTATCCTCGTACGATTTTATTTTGCTGCCGACAACTCCGGGAACAGCATTTGAATTCGGTGTCAACTCTGCAGATCCGATCAAGATGTACCTCGAAGATATTTTCACGGTGCAAGCCAATCTTACCGGCGTACCCGCCATTTCTGTTCCTGCAGGAAAAGCAAGTAACGGCATGCCATTCGGCGTTCAGCTGATGAGTGCCAACTTCACAGAACCCGCACTGTTAGCGATGTCTGCGCATGTGCAGGACATTTGTGAAAAACTGTAAGGTACTTCTAAGTCCATTTTCTTGCTATTCTCGCTTAGGATTCGATCTTTGTAAAACTCGTTCGCACTTTTTTCGGAAGTCTTACGTTTCATTCATTAGCGGGAAAATGTGATGCAGCTAAAACAAATCGTCATCGGATGGTTCATCATACTGCTTGGGTTGCCACTTGGCGCTCAGGACAGCGCATCTTTCGTGGATGATCCCGTTGCTGCTATGCTGGATTCGTTGATGCGCAATTCTTACGTCAATCGTATTCCGAAACAAACCACGCAGCGCACCAACAAATACAATTTTGCTCCCGACTCTGTTCCTGTGTGTGATGCGCTCGTGATTGAAGGTCGTCTTGCAAAACTGAACGCGCAATCACCATTCGATTTAGTGTACAATAACGAAGTGCAAGCATACATTAACATGTACACGATGAAACGCCGCGGTTCTGTAGAGCGCATGTTAGGTCTTTCACAATTGTATTATCCCATTTTCGAAGAACAACTCGATAAATACAATTTACCGTTAGAACTAAAACATTTGGCGGTGATTGAATCGGCATTGAATCCGACGGCAACATCACGCGCAGGCGCACGTGGCTTGTGGCAGTTCATGTACACCACAGGCAAGATGTACGGACTCGAAGTAACGTCGTATGTGGATGAACGATGTGATCCGTATCAATCTACAATTGCAGCCTGCGAGTATTTGCAGTTTTTGTACGGCATGTTTGGTGATTGGCAAATTGTTTTAGCAGCCTACAATGCCGGACCGGGAACCATCAACAAAGCTATACGAAGAGCAGGCGGCGGAAAAAAAACCTATTGGGAAATTCGTCCGTTTTTGCCGAAAGAAACTCAAGCTTATGTGCCCGCGTTTATCGCCGCCAATTATGTGATGATGTATCACGTTGAACATAACTTGTATGCCGTTGCACCGCGCAAAGTGTTTTATGATGTGGACACAGTTGCCGTAAAACAACAAGTTACATTCATGCAATTACAATCCGTTTTAGGAATTGCTTACGACGAAGTGCAGTTCCTTAATCCTATGTACAAGTTGGGTGTTATTCCGGTTTCGTTTAATGAACCGTACAAGCTCGTGCTTCCGATTGCTTATGCGGGAAATTTCGTTCAAAACGAAAATGCGATTTATGATCATGTGAAAAAAGACACTGCCACAGCAATTATCGTTCAGCAAAAAAAATCCATTCACACGGTCAAGAAAGGAGAAACGATTAACTCTATTGCAAAGCGTTACAAATGCTCGGTTACTGATGTCCGCTCCTGGAATAATTTAAAAAGCAATTACCTGAAAGTGGGACAAAAGCTGACGATTTACACTCCCGTGCACGCGCCTGCTCCTGCCCCACAACAAAGTCCTGTAGTTAAACAGCCTTCGCCTTCTGATCCGAATCAGAATAAAACACCGGTAAGCACAACGGGGCAGTTTAAGTATTACACGGTTAAAACCGGCGACAACTTGTGGAAGATTGCTCAAGCGAACAGTACAACGGTTGATGAATTAAAAAAGCTGAATGGCTTTGGGGACAAAATCGTTTTGAAGACGGGACAGAAAATAAAAGTGAAGCAATTGTAACCGCGCTTGCTATTTCCCCATTATTGAGTCTTCCGGAACAGCTATATTCTTAGTCAAAATGAGTCTTGTATCTGTTCGTGCTTCACACATTTTCATTTTTGATGTTCCGGCTGTGTACACGCGAGCCGTTGTATCCGAACACCATTTTGCGGGAACCACCACATGTTGCTTGAGCCCCGGATCATACGCGCGATACACCCAAGTAGGAATATACTTGGTGCTAGCCAACTTCATTTTGCCATTGGACCGTTTTGTTACACGAACATTAAGGATCACGCCGGCATCGGTGTATCGCCAGTATTGATTGGAAATGAAATTGCCTAAGGACCAAGCAATCAAGCCGCTGTCCAGTTTGCTTCCTGCTGCAGGACTGAAATAATCCATCGGTCCGATGACGTGCGGATGCGCTCCGATAACCAGATCAGCTCCTGCTTCTCGTGCCCATTTCGCCATTGTTCTTTGATAAGCAGTTGGCTCGGCTTTATTCTCTTCTCCCCAATGATAAAACACGATGATAATATCACAACCCATTTCCCGCGCACGCTTGATGTCAGAAGTCACCAATGCGCTGTCCGCTACATTCAGCATGTATTTATGCGATTCGATCGGATATGCTCCGTTGGTGCCATAGGTGTAATTCAAAACGGCTGTGGCTATTCCGTTTTTACGCAATACCCGAATCGAATCACGATCACGTTGCGAGTCGTAAGTGCCGCAATACCCCAAATTGTTTTTCTTGATCACATCAATGGTTCGCAACAAGCCTTCTTCTCCGGTATCCATAGAGTGATTGTTGGACGTAACCAAAAAATCAACTCCTGCATTCTTTATTGCGGTTATAAATTCATCAGGGGTATTGAATGCAGGATAACCACCATAAACTCGTTTCGTTCCGGCGCAGGTTGTTTCTAAATTACCAATGGTAAAATCTGCCCAAGAGAGATGTGGCGCTATTTCCGCAAAAGACGGCGTGAAATCATAAGATCCATTCGGTTGACGGGCATTATTAAACTGCGGAGAGTGACACATAAGGTCGCCAATAAAGCTGAAGGTGATCGAACATGTGTCTGCAACCAACGTATCTTGAAACACAACGCGTTTCTTCGCTCCTTTGACTGGACTTTGAATAAAGCCGGCCAACACAAACACCGGAATCAGCGAACCCGCAAAAACGAAAAATGGCCAACTTGAAACTTTCATGCTTCTCCTACTTAACTGGGGCTGCAAAGGAAACACCAAAACACTCCGAAATAAAAATTTTTTCGACTAAATCGTGACATGTGCAACGTTTTTTATAACTTGCTAAATTATTATCGCATAATGACTCAACACAAAAACAAAATAAACATGAAAAAAGCGCTTCTTTTAATCCCGGCATTCGCTATTGCTGCGGGTTTCAGCTCCTGTAAAAAAGAAGATTCTGCCGGAACAGACGGCGAGGTAATTTCGGTTTCTTCACGGTACAAGCCGGTAATGTTCGAATATTCCGCAACTTGGTGCAATCCTTGTGGCGTATATGGCTACCCGGCTATTCACGGTTTGCTGGAAGAATACAAACATCAGATCACTGCAGTGTTAATGCACCCGAACGATGGCATCGTGGATATAGAACCTGCGGGAATGGAAGACATTATTGATTTTTTCGGTTTCAGCGGAACTCCATCATCTGCTGTTAACGCAGGTCCTGATACGTATCCAACTTATTTGGAGCCAAAAATTACTCAGGCTTTAACTGCAAACCCAACTGCAAAGGCGGGTGTAGGTATCGCACACAAAGTAGAGGGCAACAATTTCGTAGTTACTACTAAAACTGTGTTCTTCGAACAGGTAAGCGGTAATTACAACTTGGCTGTTTACATGGTAGAAAACGGCATCATGGAAACGCAATCAGGTCAGACCGGCGAAGTTCCTTTCGACCACATCTTGCGCGCGTGTGCGGACGGAAAAGCTTTTGGTGTTTCTGTTGCTGCTAATCCTGAAAAAGGATTTAAAATCGACAACACCTTCACTATTGCTATTCCTAACGATGTTCGTAACAAAGAAAATCTTCAGGTTGTAGCGGTAATCTACAAAATGGGTACCGACGGCAATCCAACAGACGTGTTGAACTCTAACATGTACTAATCGTCACTACGTTACTCGCGCCCGCCTGCTGCAAAGTTGGCGGGTGTTTTTTCAATATTAAATTGCTCCACATATGAATTTTCGCTCGATAATAATGATCCTTATGGCCTTGATAGTAGCAGTTGGATCTGCCGATGCCGAAACGCTGAAGAAGCGCCGTAAAAAGAAAAAAAGAGGTAAAGAAGTGGCCTTTAAAGCTGGACAAATCGGGGCTTCTGCAGGAGCAGGATTTGTAGTAAAAGGGAATTATTCGAAATCCGATTATTCCATTTACGGAACGAACGAATTCGACAAGGGCTTTCCCATTAACATCCGCGCGGAATATGGCGTAACCGATTTCTTGGGAATCGGCGTGTGGTATGGTATGTATAAGGAAAAAGTAACTATTCAGGACGTTACTGTTCCAACCAACTCTTACGGATACGATCATAAATTTACGCAACTGGCACTGCGTCCTGCGTTCCACGTGCCGATGGGCCATCCGAAATTAGATCCTTACGTGGCTATTCCTTTTGGAATGAACTTGACCAAAGCCACGCCGGACGGGAATGAACATAATCATGTGCAAAAACCGCTGAAAAGTGGATTTGGTTGGGCAATTCATGCCGGAACTAACTACTACTTTACCTCCAACATCGGAGCGTTTGTGGAAGGTGGTTATGGCTCGTGGTTCCCGATGATCAACTTCGGATTATCCTTTAAGTTGTAACATGAGTGCAGCTCCGTCTCAAGATTTTTCAATCGAAAAAACCGAAGACGGATTTCCGTGTGTTCATTTTCCCACATGTGTGGTCGTAAAAATCGACGAGCACATCAGCGAAGTGCGCATTCGTGAAGGTGCATTTGTCGATGAAACCGCCTTGTACCTGACGAAACAAGCCAACGAGTTTTTGTTTGGCTCTGAGCGCTACGCCGTGTTGGTTACCACCTCCAACTTTAACGCCATTAGCGAAAAAGCCCGGGAGTTGTCTGCCAGCGCGGAGTTTGTGCGCAACACCAAAGGCAAAGCATTGCTTGTACACAACAGTGCCACCAAATTAGTCGGCAACTTCTACCTCAACTTTAACAAACCGAAAATGCCCACGCGTTTGTTTACCGACCGCAGGAAAGCATTGGCGTGGTTGAAGACGTTGAAATAAAGAAGAGCAGCTCTCGCTGCTCTTCTTATTTAATTAATTCTGCGCCTGCAACTGATGAATATAATCCTCCAATCGTTCTACAATTTTGTCGTAGCTGAATTGCGCTAACGGCGTTGGGTTCACGTTGTGGTATTCCGGATTGTTGTTCTTGCGTAGCGTGTAAATGTTCTGCTTGCCTTCTTCGAAACGCCCGATCGGATCAATCGTCATGGTGAGAATCTGGTAGTCGTAGTTCTTCGCCAACTCGTATAACATGTCGAAGTTTTCTCCCAATCCCGCCACCTCATCGATAGCCATGAAACGCACTCCACGCTTCACCTTGCGATCCTTACGACTCAACTTATCCGTGTCGATGATGGATAAACGCGCGATACACAACAAGGCCAACATGGTATAGTTCTGTCCGTTAGATCCCGGAGCATCTTCTCCTTTCGGCGTTTTCAGGCTGATAGACAGATCGAAGTACGATTTCGGATTTGTCAACTTACGAATATCCGGCTTCACGTTCTTACCATCGCTGTGTGCCTGGAACGCGCGAAGAATAATAGCGTCTGCCCCTTCGTTCTCGGTTTCAAACATCTTGAACAAGCCTACGTTCTGCGCTTTTGCAGAAATTTCCTTGTTCAAATTTCTAATCCAAGAAATAGGATATGCTTTGGACGGATCGAAATTGATTTCTACGTAGTGACCGCCGGAAATTTTATTCTGACGGAAGAACTCGCGGATGTCGTCAATACGATCGCGGTATTCGCTGTACACTTCTTCAATCTTAGAGAAGATACCGTTGATGATCTTCAACTTGTGATCATTGATTTCGTTCATCTTCTGGTTGATGATGCGCAAGTGTTCTTCTACATCGCCCGCCAAATCTTCTTCAATTCGATCCGGGTTCTGCACAATCTTCGGCAACATCACCTCCGCCAAGGTTTGGAAATCGTAACGGTGATTGCCTTTCAAGCGCTCGTCTTCAATCTGGAATTTCTCGTCGTATAAAACTCCGTCGTAATTGGTTTCGTAAGCTTTCTGAGTAGTAATCACGGTTACTTTCACCTTGTTTACTACACTTTCTTCAACTTGTTCGGTAAGTTCTTCCGGCTTAAACGGCCCGATGATCTCTTCGTACTTCTTCAACGATTCGGTATAGCGTCCTTCCAGCGATGGCATTTGCTCCATCAATCCGATTAAGCGCTGTTCCAATGAACCTTGTCGACGCGAAATTTCCTGCAAACGCTGAGAGAACGCGTTGTACACCATCTTCGCGCTGGAGCCGTGTTCCTTCTCAATAGCACGAATTTCCTGGTTTACCTTCACTTGACTTTGTTCACCTTCCGATGCTTTCAGATACGTTTGTACATCCGCCAACCAATCTTTAAAGCGCTCTTCGAGTGCTTTTTTCTCCTGACGGAAATTTTTTGCTTCACGTTCTTTCTCCGGCAACTGCGTTAAATCCAACTGTCGAATTTGTCCGTCGATAGCCTGCAAGCTGCCTTGTGAATTCGCAATGATGTCATCCGCTTCACGAAGTTTCTGCAAAGCATCTTCCCAATTCTTCTTGGCTTCATCGTATTGCATGCGCAAGTTGTTCTTCGGATTGGTGAAGTGTTCCAACACCTGATCGAATTCATCCTTCTGCATTTGCAAGGACTCATCCGGTTCAAACTTCATGATTTCATCACGACGCAACCACACATCCGACAGCTGTTGATTAAATCCGAATTCCACTAACTGATCGCGCAAGCCGCGCAAACTGTCGCGTTCAGCGGTTAGCTTCTCCAATTCCTTCTCAATCGTGTCTCCGTATTTCTTCAATTCCTTCTCAATCGTATCCGGATTGTTGAAGAGTTGCTTTTGCACGATCGGCACAAATTCGCGCACACCGCCGAGATCCATCCAAAAGCCGTCAGATGTTTTATCCAACACTTTCACATTTTTGTAAATGCTTTCCGGATCAGGAATGTAGCGCGTTCCGTCTTTTGCTTCTGACGGTTTTTTGGTGCTCAATGTTTTGAAATGCATCAACACCGATTCTTCTTCTTTCGTGAGTTTGCCCGCGTTGCGAATCGCCCACTGCACCACAGAATCCTTGTTATCGCTGTCAAACAACGGCAACAGTTGCTCCAAGCGATGAATTTCGCTATCAAGTTGATCCATCACACCATCGTACTCTGCTTGCGCCAAACGATAGTCTTGCGACCAGGTTGAATTCACGAACAAATCGTAAATGCCGCGCTCATCGAGGAAATTATCAAAGTCCAACAAACGCTCTTTGTCACGTGCATTCTTTTCTTGCTTCGCAAATTGTTCGCGAACACCTTCCGCTGATTTATAAATTTTCAACCAACCTTCCGCTGATTTCACACGCGTCCATTTAGCACTCGCTTCATCATATTCCGACTGCGCAATGGTGTATGCTTTTTCATAAGAAGCTCTGTTCTTTTCTGCGAATTCGCGTTGCTTCTTTTTGTTTTCCAATTCTTTCTCCAAACGTTCGCGCTCACCGGAAATGCTGTCCAATTCGCGTTCTACCGCTTCCATGTTCAACTCATTCACACGTTGCTCGAGCATGATTTGCTGCAAGTTCACGTACGCCACTTCCTTTTGTGTGCGAATCAAATCTTTCCCCACAACTTCACGCTGCTGATATGCGAATCCGGTTTCCAACAACAAGGAACGGTGCAAGGCTGCATCGCGCTTCTTCTTATCTTCCAACAAACTCAACAAGCGATCTTTCTTCAATTTCACGGTTTCATACACACGTGCGCGACGCTTGTATTCTTCATGCGCCTCTTCAATTTCCTTCTTGCGCTTTTCGTATTCTTTGTTCTGATCGTCGTCGTTGGAGAACAAGAAGTTTTTCAAATCTTCCGATTTCGCGCCCACGCCTTTACCGCGCGAGAACGACTGAATAATTTGCGCAAAGGTTTTTAACTTCTTTTCGTCGTGACTTAAGTCGGTTGAAAGAATGCCATTGTTAAACAGCGTACGATGAAACTCGGCCGTGCGGTTGTTGAAATGACGCATGTTGTAGCCGAGCTTTTCGAAATGCTCTTTCAATTTATCGATAGGAAGAATTTGATTGCCCGGAAGGAAATCGCGGTACAACAAAAACTTCGACATCGGCTCTAAATTCATTCCTCCTTCAGGATTGAAGTCAAATCCTTTTTGAATGATGAATGGATAAATAGAACGCGCATTGGTTTGAATGTGCGTTCCGATGATAATGTATTTACCTTCTTCAACTTCCACGTTGGCAAACGCATAGGCCATGTTGCCTTGCTCGCCGCCTTGTTTCAAAACAATACCTTCAACGGTACGTTTTTCCGTGGTCATAACATCGGTTCCCGATTCCCAGTATTCTTTTTTCGCAACGAAAATCAACTGCAGCAAATCGGCTACCACCGACTTTCCCGAACCCGAACCACCTGTAAAGTCGGTACGAAGCGGGTGCAGCAAGTAGTCACAGTTGTTGTGATAAATCACACCTACTGTGGAAAGGGAAAATATTCTTGGATATTGTTTCATCTGTATCTAATGTATTTTGAATGCGTGCGTATTATTCGGCGCTATCGCCACCTTCCACGGGATATAAACCTCCTGTGGTTTCTTCAATGGCGTTGGTTTCGTCGATGAGTCGATCGATGTTGTGAATTTCGTACGAGTACATCGTGAACAAACGATCGATAGATGGCATGATTTCAAACAACTCCTTATTACGCGGATCGAAGTGAATCCAACCTAAGCGCTCGAACTGCATCAGAGAATTACGAACCCATTCGTCGATAGTGCTTTCGTCAATTTCTGTTGCTTCCTTTTCACGACGCTTCGCGAACAAGCCGTAGATGTAGTTCTTGTACTCTTCGTTGCTCTTGATCAACTGAATAAAATCGGGCACATAAATGTCGTTGATGAAGTATTTATCAATACGATGAATCTTCAACAACAAAATGCCCAATAACGTGTATTCCGGCGCCAGTTTTTTCGCGCGAGATTTTACGATACCACGACTTTCTTCGTCCATATCGAGGAAGAAATAACGCGTATAATCTGTTCCTTTACCCACAAGTTGTACGTGGAACAAATTCTTGTAGTACAAACGAATTTCATCTTCATACTTTTCTAAAAAGTTGAAGAACTCTGTTTGATGCGGATAATTCTGAATGTGCTGCCCACTCTTCAACATAAAGTCGAGTTCCGCAAACAGATTTTCTGCTTCGTCCGTTTCTAGGAACCCGTATTTTTTACTTGCATTTTCCATATTCCAATGTTTGGTTGTTTAGGGTCGAGCACAAACTCTTCCGATACTGAAACTTCAAATCCTTCTTTCTTGGTAAACTCTTTTAACACGAGCGTTGCTGTTTTGATGGCTTGCTCGAAGTCGTTGTCCTTGTGCAAAATCTGGTAGTAGTATTCTCCGAAGTTGACTTTCTTTTTCTTTTCCAAATCGGAAGAAATCTTTTCATACCAATGCTCGATACGGCGCTCACGATCAATTTGCTGCTGACGAATCATCGCCTGTCGCTTCAAATCTTCTTCGTCAAAGTCGTGCGACTGCAATTGCACCGGAGGCGGCTCCAACAGCTGCATGTAATCCAGCGTTAACAACTTGGAGCGATCCATGTAGATGTCTTTCGTCTGAATATTTTTCGGTAGTGTAATTTCTACATCATGCACCGTACGACCCACAAGTTTTTTGGAACGCCCGAATTTGCTGGTAGAGTTTTTCAGCATGTAAATAAGGAACGATTCAATCTTGCGATCGAAATCGCGTTTTTCGAAATCGTTGTACAGCTTGTTAATCTTCGGCTTGATGCGAT
>Ga0068877_10004035_pt1 | contig 11565 bp, 10 predicted proteins | sample NOAtaG_FD_66437 | JGI IMG/M metagenome (GOLD analysis project Ga0068877, IMG submission 66437) | Freshwater lake microbial communities from Lake Erie, under a cyanobacterial bloom - NOAA_Erie_Diel6S_1000h metaG | ecosystem: Environmental > Aquatic > Freshwater > Lake | place: USA: Ohio, Lake... | reverse complement strand
TCAGCACCGCAACGATCTGGGTTTCAGTAAATCTCGACTTCTTCATTTGAACCTCCTGGCCATTAAAACAATGCCAGAAAGCTCTACTTTTAGCTGGTCCGGGATTCAGGGAAGCTTACGCGTTGCAACAATCCACAGCATTCCCCGGTGAGCAATAATTTTGACTTTTCATGATACCAATTTGGTATGCCACACCGATTCTCTCCAAGATGCCAGTAAAATCTTTGCTTCTCCAACGCGCAGGTTCAAATCATGGATTTCAAATTCACCCCCGAACAGGAACAGTTCCGCGACGCCGTTCGCGGCTTCGCCGAACGCCACCTGCGTGACGGCGCGCTCAAGCGCGCGCACCAGGAAGAGCACCCCTGGGATGTCGCCAAGCTGATGGCCGAGCAGGGCCTGATGGGCATCACGATGAAGGAAGAGGACGGCGGCCAGGGCGGCTCGCTGATGGACGCCATCATCGCCATCGAGACCATCGCCTCGGTCTGCCCGCGCAGCGCGGACGTGATCCAGGCCGGCAACTTCGGGCCGGTACGCGTACTCGCCGAATACGGCACGAAAGACCAGAAAAAGCGCTACCTCGACAAAATCCTCGCCGGCGAATCGGTAATCACCGTCGGCATGACCGAGCCGGAAGCCGGCTCGGCCGTCACCGACCTCAAGACCACCGCCACGCCCGACGGCGAGGGCTACCGTATCAACGGCGTCAAGGTGTTCCAGACCCACGCCTCGTACGCCGATGTGATGCTGACCTATGTTCGCTTCGGTCCCGGCGTCGGCGGCATCGGCTCGGTGCTGATCCCGCGCGACGCCCCCGGCTTCAAGCAGGGCGCGCCGGCGAAATTCCTCAACGGCGAGGAATGGGTGCAGACCTATCTCGACAACGTCTATGTCGGCCCCGAAAACGTGATGCTCAAGGAAGGCGGCTTCAAGAAACAGATCGCCGGCTTCAACGTCGAGCGTATCGGCAATACCGCGCGCTCGCTGGCCTTCGGCCGCTATGCCTACAACGTCGCCCGCGAATGGGCGATGCAGCGCAAGCAGTTCGGACGCCTGCTGTGCGAATTCCAGGGCCTGCAGTGGAAGTTCGCCGACATGAAGATGAAACTCGACGCCGGCCAGCTGCTGCTCTACAAGGCCGCGGTCAACGCCGACAACGGCATTCCTTCGGCCGAGGACACCGCGATCGCCAAGGCCTTCTGCAACCAGGCCGGCTTCGACATCTGCAACGAGGCCATGCAGATCATGGGCGGCATGGGCTACACCGATGAATCGCTGGTCGAGTACTGCTTCCGAAAATGCCGCGGCTGGATGATCGCCGGCGGCTCGATCGAGATCCTGAAGAACCGCATCGCCGAGGGCATTTTCGAGCGCACGTTCTCGCAGCGCCCGCCGAAAGCCTGAACATTTACAGGATAGACAGGATTTTCAGGATAAAACCCTGAGGCTTTTGATTGGTTTTATCTTGTCTATCCTGTCCATCCTGTTAATTTCGTTTTTGACTTTATGACGACCAATCTCTACCAAGCTGTCTTTGACCCCCGCTCCATCGCGCTGATCGGCGCCTCGAGCGATGAAAAGAAAAACACCTCACGTCCGCAGCGCTACCTGAAGCGCCACGGCTATGCCGGAAAGATCATCCCGGTGAACCCCGGCCGTGACGAAGTCTTCGGCGAGAAGGCGTATCCGGATGTCGCGTCCATCCCGGGCGAGGTCGATCATGCCTTTGTCATGGTCCCGGCGAAGGCGGTGGCGGCGGCGGTGAAGCAGTGCGTGGACAAGAAAATCCCGGTGGTCACGGTCTACAGCGACGGCTTCGCCGAGACCGGTGAAGCCGGCCGCGCCAGGCAGCAGGAACTGGTGGACCTGGTCCGCGGCAGCAGCACGCGCCTGGTTGGCCCCAACTGCATCGGCCTGATGAGCACGCAGACCCACCTCGCGCTGTCGGTCAACGCGGTGCTGGAAAAACTTGAAATCACGCCCGGAGGCCTCGCCATTGTTTCGCAGTCCGGCAGCATGATGGGCGGCCTGATGTCGCGCGGCCTCGGCCGCGGGGTTGGTTTCTCCAAACTGATTTCAGTCGGCAACGAAGCCGACCTCGGCGTCGGTGAGCTCGCCGGCCTGCTGGTCGATGACCCGCATACCGAAGCGATCCTGCTGTTCATGGAAACCATCCGCGACGCGAAGCACCTCGCCGAAGCCGCGCGGCGCGCCTATGCGGCGAGCAAGCCGGTGATCGTCTACAAGCTGGGCCGCTCGGAAGTCGGCCAGGACCTCGCCGCTTCGCACACCGGCGCGATGGCCGGCGCCGACGAAGCCGTTGACGCCTTCTTCAGGGCCCACGGCATGCTGCGCGTGGACACGCTGGAAGCGCTGTTCGAACTGCCGGCGCTGGTCAAGGGGCGCAAGCCCAACCGGCAGCATCGCGTCGCGGCGATGACCACCACCGGCGGCGGCGCCGCCTGCGTGGTCGACCGCATCGGCACCTTCGGCGTCGACGTGGTCGGGCCGACCGATGCCGTGGTGAATGCCCTGGCGCAGAAGAACATCACGATCAACCAGTCACGGATCACCGACCTCACGCTGGCCGGCGCGAAGAAGGAAATCTACGGCGGCGTGCTCAACGCGCTGCTCGCCTCCGACCACTGCGACCTGGTGCTGGCGGTGGCCGGCAGCTCGGCGCAGTTCCAGCCGCAGATCGCGGTGGAGCCGATGGTCGAGGCCGACCGCCGCGGCAAGGCGATGGCGGTATTCCTCGCGCCGCATGCCGAAGCCTCGCTGAAACTGCTGGCCAGCGCTGGCGTCGCCGGCTTCCGCACGCCGGAATCCTGCGCCGACTCGATCCGCGCCTGGAAACAGTGGGTGCCGCCGGTGGACATCCCGCAGCCCGATGCGCAGAAGACCGCGGCAGCCGGCGCATTGCTGAAAACCGCCACCGGCAAACAGCTCAACGAACAGCAGGCCTGCGCGGTGTTCGGCGCGCTGGGCGTGCCGCAGGCGCAGACCGCGGTGATGGCCGATGCCGGCGCCAAAGTCGAGATGACATATCCGGTGGTGGCCAAAATCCTGTCGCCGGACATCGCCCACAAGACCGATGCCGGCGGTGTGGTGTTGAATATCAACGACGCCGCGCAGCTGAAACAGGCGGCGGAGCAGATTTTCACCCGCGTGAAGGCCAAACACCCGCAGGCGAAACTCAACGGCATCCTGGTGCAGCGCATGGAGCGTGGCCTGGCCGAGGTCATCGTCGGCTTCAAGCGCGACCCGCAGGTCGGCCCGCTGGTGGTGATCGGCGTCGGCGGCGTGCTCGCCGAGATCTACAAGGACTTCGCGATGCGCCTCGCGCCGGTGACGCCGGCCACGGCATTGCAGATGATCGAGGAAGTGAAGGGTCTGGCGGTGATCCGCGGCTACCGCGGCATGACCAAGGGCGACTGCAAGGCGCTGGCCCAAGCCGTGGCGGCGTTTTCGCAGCTGGCCGCCTTCGACGACATCGCCGAAGCCGAAATCAATCCGCTGATCGTGCGCAAGGAAAGCGAAGGCGTGGTGGCGGTGGACGGCCTCATCGTCCGCCGCTGAACGGATTACCTGATCGGATCACGATAAACAGCCCCACGGAGGAGAACCGACATGCTGCTGCAACAACTGGCTGACTATGCCATCCGCGAACAGACTTCGAAGCTGCCACCCCAGGTGATCCATCACGCCAAGCGCGCGGTGATCGACTGGTACGCCGCGCTGCTGCCCGGCAGCATCGTCAATCCGGCGAAGCTGATGGAAGAGGCCTTCGCCGAGGATCTCGATCGCGGCCGCGCGCGGCTCGCCACCGGGCGCCGTGCCACGCTGCGCGCCGCGGCGCTGATCAACGGCGCGGCCTCGCACTCGGTTGAATTCGACGACATCTACCGTGACGCTGGCTACCACCCCGGCAGCCCGACCATTTCCGCTGCGCTGGCCGCGGCCCAGGCCTCCGGCGCCAGCGGTGACCGCTTCCTGCGCGGCGTCATCGTCGGCTACGAAATCTCCACCCGCATCGGCGAAGCGGTGATGCCCTCGCACTACAAGTACTGGCACACCACCGGCACCGTCGGCTCCTTTGGCGCCGCCGCTGCTGCGGCCACGGTGCTGGGCGCCAACAAGGACCAGTTCATGCACGCGATGGCCACGGTCGGCAGCTTCGCCTCCGGCCTGCAGCAAGCCTTCCGCTCCCAGGCCATGACCAAGCCGCTGCACGGCGGCCACGCAGCGGATGCCGGCTGCTGGGCAGCGATGGCGGCGATGAAGGGCCTCACCGGCGCGCTGGACATGCTCGAGGGCGAAGTCGGCTTCGGCAATGCGATGAGCGTGAACCCGGACTGGAGCAAGGCGACGAAAGGCCTGGGCACGGATTACCACATCAACCAGATGACCTTCAAAAACCACGGCTGCTGCGGCCACACCTTCCCGTCGATCGACGGCGCGCTTCACCTGCAGAAGCAGCACGGCTTCTCTCACAAGGATGTGAAGAAAATCCGGCTGCACACCTATAAGGCCGGCCTCAACATCATTGACAATGACAATCCCGAAGGCGAATACCAGGCCAAGTTCAGCATCCAGTACACCGTCGCCCACGCGCTGGTGCGCGGCAGCGTGCGCCTGAACGCCTTCGACCCCGATCACCTGAGCGATCCGGATGTGCGCGCATTGCTGAAAAAGATCGAGCCGATTGCCGATCCGGAAATTTCCGCCGGTTACCCCAACCGCCGCGAGTCGCGCGTCGAGATCGAACTCAACGACGGCCGCAAACTCGAGCACTTCCAGCCCTACCGCAAGGGCGACCCCGAATTGCCGCTGACCGATGAGGAACTGAACGACAAGTTCATCGAACTTGCCGAGCCGGTGCTGGGCAAGGCTGCAGCGTCTTCGCTGCTGAAGCAGCTTTGGGATACCGAAAAGCTGGCCAGCGTCGATTACGACACTGGCGGCGGCGAAAAACGCGCGGCTGGCTGATCGCAAGGCGCGCCGTGCAGTTGACCCGCATCCTGATCGCGGCCGGTGCCTTGCTGGCACTGTCCGCGGGCCAGGCCATCGCCCAGGGCTACCCTGCCAAGCCACTGCGCCTGGTGGTACCGGCAGCGCCCGGCGGCGGCACCGACATCCTCGCGCGCAGCCTCTCGCCGAAACTGGTCGAACTGCTCGGGCAGCAGCTCATCATCGAAAACCGCGCCGGCGGCAACACCAACATCGGCACCGAATTCGTGGCCCGCGCGGCGCCCGACGGTTACACACTGCTGATGGCGAGTACCCCGCACGCCATCAATCCCAGCCTGTTCACCAGGCTGACCTTTGATCCGGTCCGCGATTTCACGCCCGTGAGCCTGCTCGCAGCGACGCAGACCGTGTTTGTCGTGCATCCATCGCTGCCGGTCAAAACCATCCGCGAATTCATCACGCTGGCAAAGGCCCGCCCCGGCCAGCTGACAGCGGGCACTTCGGCGGGCACTTCGCAGCAACTGGCCGTGGAGCTGTTCAAAACAATGGCTGCTGTGGACGTGGTCAATGTGCCCTACAAGGGCGCGGGCGCGGCGCTTACCGATGTGCTGGCAGGCCATGTGCAGTTTCAGGTCAACACACTGGCGGCGACGCTGCCGCACATCCAGTCGGGGAGGCTGCGCGCGCTGGCGATGTGCGGCGCGCAGCGCTCGGCGGTAATGCCGAACCTGCCGACGGTTGGCGAGACCCTCAAAGGTTTCGAATCGGCCGGCTGGTATGGCCTGCTCGGACCTGCCGGCCTGCCGCGCGACATCGTCACCCGGCTGCACGGCGCATTCAGGAGCGCGCTGACCGATCCAGCGATCCGCGAACGCCTGACCAGCCAGGGTGTTGACGTGATCGCGAGCAGCCCCGAGGAACTCGGCGCCTATCTCGCCTGGGAAATCCCGAAATGGGCAGCTGTGGTCAAGGCCGCGGGGATGAAACCGCAGTAGCCGTTTTCATTCGGCTTTCGCCCCCGAGGCCCTGATCACCTTGCCCCACTTTTCGATCTCGGTGGCTAGATAAGCCCGCGCTTCGCTGCTCGAGGTATGCGCGGTCTCGATGCCCTGCGCATCAAATTGTTCGTTGACCACGGCATTCCCGGCGATTGTGGCCAGTTCCCGGTTCAGCCTGGCCACCACAGGTTGGGGCGTCGCCGCCGGAACCACCAGCGCGTACCAGGTGGTGAAATCATAGCCGGCGATACCGGACTCGATCATCGTCGGCACTTCCGGGAAAAACTTCGACCGCTTGACCGTGGTGGCCGCGAGGGGCCGCAGCTTGCCTGCCTTGAGCTGCGGCAGTGCTGAGGCCGTGGTCGAAATGATGAATTCGATGCGGCCGCCGACGAGGTCGAGCAGTGCCGGGCCCAGTCCCTTGTACGGAATGTGGTTCATCCGGGTACCGGTGGACAGCTGCAGCAGCTCGGTGGCGAGATGCGAGGCAGTGCCTATGCCGCCGGATCCGTAGTTCATCGCGCCAGGCCGGGCGCGCGCCAGGTCAAGCAGCTCCTTCACCGATTTCGCCTTTGACCCCGGATGCACAACCACGATGTTGGGCTGGCGGCCGATGATGGACACCGGGGCAAGGTCGCGCAGGGTGTCATAGGGCAGCTTGGGCACCAGCGTGGCATTCACCGCGAGGCTGATGTTGTTGATGAGCAGGGTATGCCCGTCGGCCGGCGCCTTCGCGGTCATGTCGGTGCCCAGCGTGCCACCGGCGCCGCCGCGGTTGTCGACAACCACGGTCTGGCCCAGCCCCTCGGACAGTTTCTGCGCGATGACGCGGCCGACGATGTCGTTTCCACCGCCCGGCGGGAAGGGCACGATGAAGCGGATCGGCCGCGAGGGATAGGTTTGCGCCGCAGCCTGAAGGGGCCACGATGCGACCAGCATGCAGGCCAGCGAAAGCAGGGCCAGGCTGAAGGTTTTCATGTCGGGGATTTCCGCAAAATCGGCAATTCTGACCCGCCACCGTGACGGCGCGGTGACAGGCACGCAAGTTATCATCCGGCCATGATGATGCCCTTCGATCAAGCCCGGCTGCAAATCATTTCCGGCGCCGGCGCCAAGGGCCCGGCCTGCTTTGTGGTCGAGACCAGCGGCCCGCGGCTGATGCTGGATCTCGGCTACGGTCCGCAACCGGGATTGTGGCCGGATGTCGACGGCGTCGGGCACATCGATGCGCTGCTGCTTTCGCATGGCCACGCCGACCATGCCGGCGGTCTCAGGCTGCGCCCGAAAGTCGGTAACCCGCCCGTATGGGCTACTGCAATCGTCGCGCGCGGCCTGCCCCCGGGTGTGCCCGCGCATGTGCTGCCGCTGAACGGAACGGCTGATGTGCTGGGCGTACGCGTGCGCAGCGGCCGTTCGGGCCATGCACCCGGCGGCATCTGGCTTCACCTCGATGTCGGCGGCGGCCTGCTCTACATGGGCGACAATTCCAGCGAATCGGCGCTGTACGCGGCCGATCCGCCACCGCCTGCGGCGACAGTAATCGTTGATGCCTCGTACGGGCATTACGACACCCCGCTGGAAGAATGCCAGGCACGCATCGCGCATTGCATCGACCGCGGCCCCCTGTTGCTGCCAGTACCCGAAAACGGTCGCGGCCCCGAAATCGCGCTGTACCTGGACCGGGCCGGGCTGGGCCCGCCGCATCTGGGCGAAGTCATGCGCAACGCGCTTGAACGCCTCGCCACCACCGACAGCGAATGCCTGCGCCCGGGCGTGGCCAACCGGCTGGCGATGCTCGCCGCGCAGGCCCCTGCCATTGGCGGTGCGCGCGGAGTCATGCTCGCCAACCGCGCCGACGGCGCCTCGGGCGAGGCGGCAGAGCTGCTCGCACACTGGGGGGCGAGCGCTGAACCAGCCATCGTGTTCACCGGCTACCTGCCCCCGGGCACGCCAGCCGCCGAACTCACCGCCAGCGGCCGCGCGCAATACCTGCGCTGGAACGTGCATCCTCGCCTGAGCGACAACGCGGTACTGGTGCGCGCCACCGGTGCCGCGACGGTGGTGCCGGCATTCGGCGACGCGAAATGCCTGCCCGACTGGCAACGCGCCTTCGCGCCGGCACGGGTGATGCTTCAGGGGCCCGTCCGGCTGTGAACCACACGCCGGACATTGCGCTGTTCGACGGGCCCTTCGTTTTCCTGCGCCATGGCGAGACCGAACACAACCGGCTGCGCCTGATCGCCGGTTCGCTGGATGTGCCGCTCAATACCAGCGGGCTGGCCCAGGCCCGTACCGCAGCAGAGAGCCTGCGCGGCAGCGCGGTCGATGCGATCTGGGCCAGCCCGCTGCAGCGCGCGCGTGACACGGCACGCTGCGTGGCCGAAGTGCTGGGCCTCGACATCACGCTGGTGGCCGAACTGGCTGAGCGAAACTGGGGCGTGCTTGAGGGCCGGCCGCGCGCGGAACGGGTCCGTGGCAGCACGCCTGCCGGCGCGGAATCGGCGGAAGAATTCCGTGACCGCGTGCTGCGCGGTTTCAGCTGCATCCAGCCCAGCCGGCTGCCGCTGATCGTTGCCCACTCCGGCATTTATCGCATCCTGGGCGACCGGCTCGGCCTGCCGCCACAGGATGCGCCGGTGGCCAACAGCCTGCCGCTGCAATTCAGCTGCCGCAGTGGTCAATGGCTCAGCGAGCCGCTGCAGCAGACCGGTCCCGGCGCGCTAGAATGCGGCGACCCGCCGTCGCCACAACAAACATAACAACGGCCGTCCCGGAGGAAACCATGTGCGCCGTATTGCAGATGCCGCGCCCGATCATTGCGGTACTTTTCGCGTTGCCGCTCGTGGCCCTGCCGCATGCCGCCGCAGCTCAAGCCTATCCGGCCAAACCGGTGCGGCTGATCGTGCCGCTCGCGCCCGGCGGCACCGGCGACACCCTGGCGCGATTGACGGCAGACCTGCTGACCTCGGCGCTGGGCCAGCCTACCGTGGTCGACAACCGGCCGGGCGCCAACGGCATCATCGGCATGGAGCTGGTCGCCCAGTCGGCTGCGGACGGCTATACCCTGCTGTCGGGTTCCAGCGGCAACACCGCGCTCAACACGGCGCTGCATGGCAGCAAGCTGCGCTATGACGTCGAACGCGATTTCGCGCCGGTGATCCATGTCGCGACCACTACTTCGGTCGTCGTGGCCCATCCCGCCCTGCCGGTGAAGACCATCCCCGATCTGATCGCGCTGGCGCGCAGCAAACCGGGCACGATCCTCTACGCCTCCGCCGGCATCGGTTCAGCCGTGCACCTGGGCAACGCATTGTTCGAGAGCATGGCTGGTGTGCGCATGAACCATGTGCCCTACAAGGGCAGCACCCCCGGCCGGCTCGCCGTGGTGCAGGGCGAAGCACACCTCATGTTCGACGGCCTGCTGCCCTCGCTGCCACTGATCAAGCAGGGCAGGCTGCGCCCCCTCGCGGTCACCGGGCTGCAGCGCTCAACGGTGTTGCCGGAACTGCCGACCATCGCCGAAACCCTGCCCGGCTACCGTGCCGAAACCTGGTATGCCCTGTTCGCGCCGGCGCGCACGGCGCCGGCCATCATTAAGACACTCAACACGGCCGTCGCATCAGGCCTGAAACGCAGCGAAGTGCAGCAGCGGCTGCAGGCCCAGGGCGCAGAGCCCGCAGGCAGTTCGCCGGCCGATCTGGCGCTGCTGCTGAAGCAGGAAACCGCGCTGTGGCGCAGGGTCATCAAGGAGGCAGGCATCACGGCGCAGTAGGCGCCGCTCGTCGCCATCGTCATTGCCGCGCCCGCCACCGCATCCCGACACGTTACCGACCACTTCACCGTTCTTTCCGAGGGAGATTCCATGAGCAACAACACACCCCGTCCCACCGCACAATTGCGCGCCCTGCTGGCTCGTCCCGGCTGCATCGTTGCCCCCGGCGTCGCCGATGCCTTCGGCGCGCGGCTGGTGAAGATGGAAGGCTTCGAGGCCGTGTACATGACCGGCTTCGGCACCAGCCTGACGCGGCTGGGCATGCCCGACGTGGGGCTGCTCACCGCAACCGAGATGATCGACAACGCCAGCCGCATCGCCGAAGCCTCGGGCCTGCCGGTGGTCGCCGACGCCGACACCGGCTACGGCAACCCGATCAACACCCGGCGCACCATCCGCGACTATGAAAAGGCAGGGGTTGCCGGTGTGCACCTTGAAGACCAGGCCTGGCCCAAGCGCTGCGGCCACCTCGCCGGCAAGCGCGTGATCCCGACTGCGGAGATGGTGGCCAAGATCAAGGCCGCCTGCGATGCGCGGCGTGACGACGACTTCGTCATCATCACCAGGACCGATGCCATCGCCGTCGAGGGTCTCGAAGCCGCGCTGGAACGCGGCGAACGCTATCGTGAAGCCGGTGCCGACATCCTGTTCATCGAGGCGCCGGTCGGCCGCGAGCAGGTGGAGGTCGTGTCCAAACGCTTCAAGGGCGTGCCGCTGCTCTATAACATGGCCGCCAGCGGCAAGACGCCGGACCTGCCCGCCGACGAACTGGGCCGGCTGGGCTTCAAGCTTGCCATCTATCCGAACTGGATGCTGCTGGCGGCGATTCCGGCGATGCAGAACCTGCTGCGCGAACTGAAGAAGACCGGCTCCATCGCCCACCTGCGCGACAAGGTCGCCAACTTCAAGCAGTTCACCGAGATCGCCGGCCTGCCGGAAATCCAGGAACTGGAAAACCGCTACGGCCTGCCCGAGGACCAGAGGGCCGGGCTGTGACCCACAGCCTGCGCCTCTACAGGGACGAGCTCGATCCGCAAAGCGCGCTGGCGCCGGGCGGCGGCGTGGTGCGCGCAATCTATGTCGTGTCCGGCGGCCTGCGTGCCAGCGGCGACGCGCTCGACGGCAGCTTCGGCGCCAATAGCGCCTTCCATGCCCGCGCCGGACTGACCTTGAAGGCGGGCCACCTGGCCACCACGCTGCTGCGCTGGGAGCTGGCGGTCGCGGGCAGTGCTCCGGCGCCCGCGCAGGGCCCGGGTGTGCGCAGCGCGCTGCTGCTCGAAGCCGCGATGGCACTCGACCGCGGACAGCCCTGGCTGCTGCGCGGCGACCGTGTCGATTTCCCCCCGGGCGGCGAGGCGCTGACCCACACCCACAAGGGGGGCGGCATCCGCTGCCTGCTTTTTGGCGGCATCACCATCCACACCACCGGCAGCGTGCACGCCTACGCGCCGCTCGAACCCTGGTACGAGGCCGGCCCCGATCCCGTGTATGCCGCGGCTTCAAGAACCGAAGCCTCGGCCTTCGCGCGGGTGATGATCCTGCCGCGCGAACTGCTCGGAAAATCATCGATCAGCTACGTCAACGCCGAGGACCTCGACAAACCGAAAAGTCAGAAGTATCAGGTGTTCATCGACACACCGATCGAACTGCCGGCCTGAAACCGGACGCCGCATCCATCTACAGGGAGGAGCACCATGCAAGGCAAACTCAAAGGCTTGATCGCAGCCGCACTCGTCCTCGGCAGCGCCGCGGCTTGGTCGCAGAGCTATCCGGTGAAACCGGTGCGCATCGTGGTGCCCTTCGCGCCGGGCGGCAACGTTG
>Ga0068877_10004033_pt1 | contig 11570 bp, 12 predicted proteins | sample NOAtaG_FD_66437 | JGI IMG/M metagenome (GOLD analysis project Ga0068877, IMG submission 66437) | Freshwater lake microbial communities from Lake Erie, under a cyanobacterial bloom - NOAA_Erie_Diel6S_1000h metaG | ecosystem: Environmental > Aquatic > Freshwater > Lake | place: USA: Ohio, Lake... | reverse complement strand
CGGGCCTGGTCCATCCTGCTCACCTTTTCGTTCATCTCCTTCACGCGGGTCTGGTTTCGCTCCGGCAGCAGCAGTGGATGGAATGAGATGGAAAAGACGCACGACATCAGCAGTGAATTCAGCTCGGCGCTGGTGATGCTGGACCGCATCTTTCTGGGCATGGACCTTCGGGTGGTGCCCCGGGTGATGGCCGCATACTGGCCGGTAGTGCTGGTATTTCTGGCGGGTATGATCATCCACTGGCTGCCTGAGGCCTGGAAGCAGCGCTATCGCGCCTGGTTTGCCGGATTGCCATATGGGGCCATGGCGTTCATTGCCTTTCTGGCGGTAGTGCTCGTATATCAGGTATTATCGGCCGGCACGCAGCCATTCATCTACTTTCAGTTCTGAACCCCTCAGCGGCCATCGCGGACAAACTGGAAGTCGATCCGGTACACCCCTTCTTCCCGCGGGCCTTCCACGAACGAGACCAGACTATCTGTGCCGTTCAGCTCATAGACGATGCGCGTGGGGAAATCGTGCCCGGGATTGACAAACTCCACCCGCTCGCGAGATTGCCGGTCCATCCGGAAGGGAATAATCTCCGGATTAGAAGGGTCGCCGCCCTGGGCGTAATAGGTCATCACCCCGGCAGAGTCAGGCGCAATGCGGAGAAACTCGATGAACGTCGTATCGCCCGATTCCAGGATATAGCCCCTGCCCTTCAGCTCCTGCTCACCAGAGCGCTGCCATTCCTCAAAGCGGAAGCTGCGGTCCTGGATATTCTCCCAGCGCCCGGTGAGCCGGCCGAAGTCAAAGGACCCGCCCTCAACCGAAGAGGGAGCACAACCCGTCAGGGCCGCAAGAGAAGCCGCAAGCGCGGCAATACACAATCGGCTCACCAGGCAAATCTAATTCATTGGCCGACACCTCAGCCGTATGATCCCTGAGCGGGAGCCAGAGGTAACCAGAACAGGTGGAGCGCGCGAAGGAAGCCATCCAAACCCGGTGCATCTTTGCCTGACCACATGGAGTTCGTGCTCATCATCCTCGTGGCCCTGGCCGGGGCTTTCCTGAGCTTTTTCAGCGGGTTCGGACTGGGCACCCTCTTGCTGCCCGCCTTTCTGGTTGTGTTTCCGCCACCCGTTGCCATTGCCGCCACCGCTGTAGTGCATATGCTCAACAACCTGTTCAAGCTTTTCCTTGTCGGGCGCTATGCCCAGCGGCAGGTCCTTGCAGCCTTCGGCATCACGTCGGTAATGGGTGCATGGCTCGGAGCACAGGGCATGGAAACTCTGGCCGCTTCAGACACGCGCTATGCCTGGAGCCTCGGTGCGCTGCATGGAACCGTGGCGCCTGTCAACCTCGTGGTAGGCCTGCTGATCATCCTCTTTGCTTTACTGGAAAGCTGGAAGCGCTTTGAGCAACTCGTGGTTCCGCGAAAGTGGTTCCCCGTTGGCGGCTTCGTAAGCGGTTTCTTCGGCGGGCTCAGCGGGCATCAGGGTGCCCTGCGCAGTGCTTTCCTGATGAAGTCGGGCATGAACAAAGAAGCCTTTATGGGCAACCGCGTGGTGCTCGCCTGCATGGTGGACCTCACGCGCATAGCTGTATATGCAGGCATGATCCGGACGGGATGGAAGGATATGAACCCCGCCATGGTACTTCTGGCCACGCTGGCAGCGTTCACGGGAGCCTGGTTCGGCAACACGTACATGAAAAAAGTGGAACTCGGCTTCATCAACCGCATCGTGATCATCAGCCTGCTCCTCTTTGGCGCAGCCATGAGCCTGGGGCTCGTCTGATCTACCGCCTATCCCCCTCCTTTGCTTCCCCTCTCTCATTCTGGCTCTTTTGCCTGGCACTCCGGGCTTACAAAAATGCCTCACTCAAATCCAGGCTCGCCTCATCTTTGATGCACGATCTCTTGACCTTATGCCAAGCCTTCTCACCAACACCGTCATCCTGCTGGTATCCATCACCGCAACAGCATCCGCGCAGACCGTGAAGCTACCCGACTCGCTCGTGATCAGCGGATACCTGGAGACCTACCTGGCCGCCCATACCGACAATGACCGCGAACGGCCGCCCTTCTTCTACTCGCATCACCGCACCAATGAGGTTAATCTGAACCTCGCCTTTATCCGCGCCGCGTTCCGGGATCAGCGCGTACGCGGCAACCTGGCCCTCATGGCGGGCACCTATACCAACCAAAACCTGGCCTCCGAGCCCGGCGTGCTGCGGAACATCATGGAGGCCAGCGTCGGCGTCAACCTTTCCAGGCAAGGCGATACGTGGATCGAGATGGGCGTGTTCCCATCGCACATCGGCATGGAGAGTGCAATCGGACGCGATTGCTGGAACCTGACCAGGAGCATTGCGGCCGACAATACACCGTACTATGAGGCGGGCATCCGGCTCCTGCGCTATTCGGCCAATGGCAAGTGGCTGCTCAGCCTGCTTTACCTGAACGGCTGGCAAACCATCCAGCCCAACTCCCGCTCCGGGCTGCCCGGCATTGGCCACCAGGTGCAATACACACCCAGCGAACGCGTACTGTTCAACAGCAGTTCCTACGTATCCCGCACAACAAGGCTGGCCGACCAGCCCATGCGCTATTTCCACAACTTCTACAGCCAGTTCAGAATCCGGCCCAAGCTTTCCGCAGCCCTCGGCTTTGATATCGGTATGGAAAATGAGCGACTGGATGGCCGGCCACGCGGCATCTGGATTTCACCGCTCGCCATGGTGCGCACGCACTGGCAAGGGCGCTGGCAGCTCGGCGGGCGACTCGAGTACTACTCCGATCCCGGGCGTATCATCATCGACATATCTCCAGAGCACCCCTTTGAGGTAGCCGGATGGTCAGTGAATCTGGATTACCTCGTGGGCAGCCGGCTCATGTGGCGCAATGAGGTGCGCGGCTTGCATGCGCCCCATGATTTCTTTGATGTGAATGACCAGCCCTCATCCACCTATCTGCTCTGGAGCACGGCTATGGCGTTTAGTTTCTGAGGAACACCCACCGGTCAGTCCGGACAAAACCAACTGATATACTCCCCTGCCCTCGGATAGCCCGCCGACTGGCTGTAGTGCAGATCTGCACAGCCCTGCTCCGGAGCATAGGCCATGAGGTGCGCCAGACCGCGGTTGAACAGGGCCTCGCCGTATCCCGGATCCAGAGCCACGGCCCGGTCGTAGGCTTGAACCGCTGAACGGTAATCTCCGAAAAGAAGGTGGATATTCCCCTTCAGATTCCAATGGCCCGGACTTTCGGGTTCCAGTTGTATAATCCGGTTCGCATCTTCGAGCGCCTGGTTGTAATTGCCCATCATCTTGAAGGTAAATGCACGATTGAACAGCGCGGAAGTGAAGAGACTGTCCGTATCCAACGCCTGGTTGTAATCATCCAGGGCGCCACTGGTATCCCCTCCCTCCTTGCGCAGCATGGCGCGGGAGAAATAGGCCACTCCCATATCGCGGGAAAGGCTGATGGCAGCATTCAGATCCTCCAGAGCCCTGGTCTTATCCCCCAGACAGCGGTGCGCACCGGAGCGGTTGAAATAGGGCAGGTAGAACGTGGGGTCAGCTTGTATCGCCCGATCGAAATGAATCAAGGCCGCGTTGCAATCCCCTGTCTGCATAGCTGCAAGACCAAGCAAATCATGCGCAATGGCCCTTCCCGGCGATACCAGCAAGGCACTGTCCGCATAAGACCGGGCGGCGGGAAGGTCGCCAAGAAGCAGATAAACCAAGGCTATGCGCTCGTGTTCATAGCCCTTTTGCATCCCTGCCCGCGCCAGACTGTCGAGCTGCAGCAAGGCGAGATCGTAGTGCCCCTGGATAATGTTCAGGTCCACGTGCTGATCCGACTGATACAGCGCGAGCTGATCACCCGGATTTCCCTGCATAGCCCGGATGGGTTTGCCGGCGAGCATACCAATCGCTGCGCGCGGATCATAAATATAGGTTGCGTAAGGATTGAGCGAAATGGCCTGCCTGTAGTCGGTTTGAGACTCCCGCTCACGGCCAAGCATCTGATGCAGTGTGGCCCGCTTCATCCACGCATCGGCAAAGGCTTGATCCGCTTGCACAGCGAGATTGTAGGAAACCAAAGCATATTCCCAGTTGCCCATACGCAGGTGATTGTCTCCGTCGCGAATGTGTCGGATCGATTCCAGCCGGGCTGATTGTTGGGTATAGCCGGCAGTGCTGCATAAGACCAGAATCAGAAGCAGGAAAATGGGTTTCATGATGAACGCTTTACTTCTGTAAACAAAGAAATACCCACTCAGGTTCCGCAGCCACCATGCTAACGCTGACAGCAATCACTCGCGTGGGGTGCATGGCACATGCCCGTCGCAAGTTCGATGAGGCGCTGAAGAACGAACAAAAGACAGCTCTATATGCGATGACTTTGATGCAGCGGTTATACCGGCTGGAGCATTGGATGAAAGTGTATGGCATCACCGCTGAGGGCAAGACCGCATTGCGGCAGCGCAAAGCAGCGCCGATGCTAACGCCCCTTTTTGAGTGGCTGGAATCGGAGGTGCAGAGACATACACCTACGTCTGCGATTTATCAGGCATTGCAGTACAGCCTTAGGTTGCGTGAAGAGTTGAGCAGGTACACACAGGATGGCGTATTGCACAGCGACAACAATCTGGTAGAAAATAAAATCCGGCCCGTCGTCATCGGTCGCAAGAACTATCTGTTTATGGGATCACATGAACCCAGACAGCGCACTGCAATGCTCTACTCATTCTTTGTGAGTTGCACAGCCCATGGCATTGATCCCGAGGAGTGGCTCGAAGATGCACTCAGCAGAATTAACGACCTCAAGACCTCCGAGCTGAACAATCTGCTCCCACACCGCTGGTCCAAAGCCTGCCCCCAGCAGCATTAGCTAAATTTACCTCACGAAGAAAGACGAGCCTGGGCGGGGGGATACAAAGAAACGACATCAGCGACTTTTCAATCTATTCTGGCCGCCTGACTGCGTGCTGAAAGGCAAGCCGTGTTGAGTAAATTCGCATTGTTATCAACGTCAAAAACTCACTTAGCATGAAATCCTTTCCGGTTATCATGGCCATAAGCCTTATTCCCACTGTCTTTTTCGCTCAGAAGGAAGCCAACGTGTGGCATTTCGGAACTGAATATTCCCTTGACTTCTCCTCCGGGGAACCGGTGGAGCAGGCAGGCAGCCTGATCAATGCCTATGAAGGTTCATCCAGCTACTGCGACCCCGCAGGTAACCTGTTGTTTTATTCCAACGGTGGCGGATACGAAACACTGGGCTTAGGCGGCAGCATATGGAATGCAGCCAATGAATCCATGTACGAGATGAATGGCGTGGAGGGCGGTGGCTACAGTGCCATGCAGAGCTCCGTGGTCCTTGAAGCGCCCGGTGAACCGGGGGTCTATTACCTCTTTACTATGGATGACTACGAGTTTTATTTAGATGCCTCCGAAACCATCATGGCCGAACAACCCGAAGGACGCGGATTGAGTTATTTTAAAATAGACATGGCACTCAATGACGGCCTCGGGGAGGTAATTGAAGCCGACCAGCGCGTGCACACGCCTTCGGGCGAAGGACTTTGTGCCATACGCCATGCCAATGGCGAAGATTACTGGCTGATCATCAACCAGGACTCAACCGGTGTCGGGGTATACAGCGTTGCCGCCGACGGAGATGCCTGGTCATCCACTTATGCCATCGACGAAGGCACAATTTACCTCATAAAGGCCTCTCCTGACGGCTCGCATTTTTTCGTGAGTGGACGCTCTTTTCCTTATCAGTCTTATCTGTTTTCCTTCGATCCGGCCACCGGTGTCATCTCCGGTGCGGAATCGCTGGGAGAACTCGGCGGCGTTTTCTATTTTGAGTTTTCTCCTAACAGCCGTTACCTCTATGTCGCACCCGGCCCCCTGAACCGCGAGGTTTTTCGTTATGACCTCGAAAGCAGCGATATTCCCGGAAGCTTAACCTCGCTGTTTGACTTGACCGACCTGCCCGGACTCAGCTACATCGCTCAAATGCAACTCGGACCCGACGGAAATCTCTACATGCTCTTTGTGATGGATCAGGAGGGCCTCAGCGGGGTCAACACCCTCAACCGGATTACCTGTCCGAATACCGAAGAGCCCGGCATTGAACTCGAGGTGTTTACTATCGTTCAACCCGAAGGACTCAGCAATTTTATCGGGCTGCCGAATTTTCCGGCCTGGATTTTTCAAAGCGACGATGCCACCTATGTCTCTCTGGGTCCAGACACACTCTGCTACGAGGGTGAGCCCATCGTGCTTGATGCCCTCAATCCCGGCGCTTTTTTCCAGTGGTCAACAGGCGAAATTGCCCAGAGCATTACGGTTACGGCACCCGGTACCTATTCGGTCACGGTCAACGGAGCATGCGGCTCCGGCGATGACCAGGTGGTGGTGGAGCTATGTAACCCCAACGGAGTGAACAAGGGCCCGGATACAGCTGTTCGAATAACAGCACAACCTAATCCCGTGTCTGATAACATGCAGCTATCTATACCTCCCGACTGGGTCGGTGCCCCCTACCGGGTATGCGACTTGACGGGACGTATTGTGCTCATGGGCAGGGCAGATGCGCCTCAAAGTGAAATTTCGCTGGCTGTGCTACCGCCATCGATATACCTCCTCACAATGGGCGATTTTCCCGGCCAGACCCTCAGATTGGTTAAAGAATAAAGCCTCCTTCTTCGAAACCCATGAGGGGCCTGGTATCAACAGTGTTAACCATCGTGTCTCACCCCGACTCTAGAAGTTGCATACGGTCCACCTCAGGAAACGCCAGGTATCTGATGCGGCGCATTGCGATCCTCATACCAATGATGGTCCTCGCCGCACTGGCAAAGGCCCAGACGCCACCGCACTATTACCACCAGCCTGTCCTGACCGGGGTGACGAATTCCTTCTTTCTGGTTCCCCGCTCGCTTTTCATCTTCACCCAGCCAGAGATAGCGGGCATGGTAGCACCGGTAACAGGCCCGGTGGAAATTACTGCACTTTGGTTGCGCCATGGCGGAGGCAGTGACGGAATCTTTACGGACCTCACGGACTTCTCCATTCGTATGGGCCATACAACCTTGGTGGATGCCGTTCCGGTTTTTGATGCGAACTTCAATGCCGGAAGCCCGCAAACCGTCTTGTCTCAAGCCCTCTATACCTACACTCCCATCGTTTCCAATGTGGAAGATCCGGCAGACGGATGGACCATCATCCAACTCGACACGCCCTTCCTCTATAATTTTTCTGACAACCTGTGTATTGAACTCTCCTTCACGGCATACAGTGACGCCATTGCCCCTAATTACGGCAGTATCGATGCCTGGTCTTCCGAAGGGACTCCGCTCAGCCAGCATGGGATTGCCAATGGAGATGCAGAAGCAGGTTACAACGCACCCAGGCCTATGGTGGGCTTTTCCGTTGCGATAGAGGAAGAGGAAAATGACGAAACCTGCTTCGACTACCTGCCCGCAGATGCCAGTCCCGGCTCATTTGTAGTGCCGCCCGGTGTTCAATCCATATCTGTCAAAATGTGGGGAGCGGCCGGAGGTAGCGGTCCTACGGGATTTGGAGATGATGCCGGTGGCGGCGGCGGTTATGCCGAATTTGTGATGCAGGTTACACCGGGAGAAGAATTTGAATTGTCAGTAGGCATCGGTGGTGAGAAAGCAAGCGCTCACATCGGCGGTGCCGGAGGATGGCCCGGAGGCGGAGACGGTGGAAGCGGAAATCGCCTAGAAACGATCTTTGATGTGCCCACGGAATTGGGCGGTGCCGGCGGGGGTGGGGGAGCAACGCTTTTCCGCAGAGTCTCTGACAATACGTTGATCGCGGTGGCAGGCGGCGGTGGCGGTGGTGCGCTGGGCCGTGTTGGCGGGGCCGGCGGTGGCACCGAAGGCTTGCCCACCTTGCTTACCAACGACTTCAGCCAGTTTGGCTTTGGCGGCACGCAGACCGCAGGCGGACAGCCATCGGACAATGAGATTTGCACCCATCCCGTTTTCGGAACGGCCGGCGACTTTCTCCTCGGCGGAGATGGAGCCACCGACCTGGGCGGAATATTTAACGACCGCGTGGGCGGCGGTGGCGGCGGCAGCGGTTACTATGGCGGCGGCGGCGGCGGAAGCTACGACGGCTGTTTTGGCGTAGGTAGCGTGGGCGGTGGCGGTAGTGGCTTCCTGCTTTGCGAGGATTGCCCCGAAATCAGCGGTTTTATCAGCACGGGAATGGCGAATGAACCGGCCAATGCGGGCGATCCGCTCCTCGACCTGTATCCCGGAACCGCCACCGGTGTCGGCGGCGAGCCTGGCGGCGGTGGTCTCATCCGTATCTGCTATTCGGTCAGTTGTGTGCCGACGCAAATTGACACGAGTATCACCGCATGCGGAAGTTATACCAATGAACTGGGTGTTGTCTTTACCCAATCCGGAGCCTACACCTATACCCTCACAGCCGGTGCATGCGATACGGTGGTGAACCTGATCCTCACACTGCTTGAAATACCTCTTGTGCAGGTTGAAGATGCCGCGATATGTCCCGGGGCTTCTGTAACGCTGACACCTTCGGGCGCGGAGAGCTATACGTGGACACCGGCCCAGTCAACTGCCCCCGACGGCTCCATCACTGTGAGTGCGACCGAGACCACGGTATATACGGTTGTGGGAACAGATAATAATGGCTGCGCGTCTGAACCTGCCACAGCCACTGTCACGATGCTTCCAACGCCCGATGCAGCCTTTACGTTTTCGCCGCTCAACCCCGATGCAGACAACGCTGCCGTGACCTTTACCAACCTCACCGATGATGCCGTGGAAGCCATATGGACCATAGACGGGGAGGAAGCCGGCACCTCAGTCAACGGTTTGTCTTACTTATTTCCAAATCAGTCGGGCGAATACACGGTGGAACTGTGGGTCGTAAACAGCGATGGCTGCTCAGCAACCTCCACGACCACGGTGGTAATTGGCGGTGTTTTCACCCTGTTTGTTCCAAACGCCTTCACCCCCAACGGCGACGGTATCAATGAGGTCTTTGGAGTCACCGGTACCGGTTTTAGTGCGGAAAACTATCAACTCGAAATATTCGACCGCTGGGGCGACCGGGTGTTCAGCAGCACCGATCCCTCGGAGATATGGACGGGAAATAAGTCGGGAAGCAATTACTTTGTGCCGGACGGGGTCTACACCTACTCGTTGACTGTGCGACCTGAAAGCGAAGCAGCGCCCAAAAATTTCCGCGGGCATGTAGTGCTCTTCCGATAAAGCACAAGGCCTTCATAAAACAAATCCTGGCTTGGCTTGCATGTAGTGCAACCGTTGTGACCTTGTTCGCACAACAGCTTACCAAACGTATGGCATGCGGGTATAGGCAGGTCCTCAGGCTTCGATTCAGGATCGCCGGCACGTGTGCCGGATAGCCAGATGGCGCATTACGAAGGCAACACCTCCCGGTAAAGGATGATTTTATCCAGCTGTCTGAGTGTGCCTTCCACGACTCTTCAATGCCATACCTGATATCATTCAGACTGTCGCATTTAGCAAACTGACAAAAGAGCATCGTTCCAAAGTGCGACCATGCGTCATTTCCTTTGCTGTGCTTGTTGGACTCGAATTGCTCCGCCAGAGAATGGAAAGAATCCCTGCAAACTTTTTGTGTGAAAAAAGAGTGATCTCCATCCCGAAGTTGGTTTGTGTTTTTGTGAAACAACTCAAACATACCGGATTCGTCGGAACCAACTTCACTTCTATTTCCCCTATACGAAAACGATTTGGACAGGTGTGATATACTACCATGACAAGACTCTGGAAGCCCAGCGCAAAGCAAGGTTCCATTTGCACACTTGCACACTTGCGCATTCAACCGTTACTTCCCGCTCAAATCATGAAACTCCCCCTCCTCCTCGCCCTCTTATCCCTCGCTGCCACAGTCCGCAGCCAGGATGCTCCCCAGTTTGCCAAATACCAGGTGTCCGGAACCGGTTGCCATGTGGATCTCCCCGGCAATCCGGGAGAGTTTGAACTGTCGCTGAGTGAAGACTCCAGCGAGATCTATATCGGCGAGGTCAGTCACAAGGACTACCTCTTTGCGGTGATCGCGGTGAAGTTTAAATAACCGCTCGGCACCGACAAGCTGGTGAACGAAGACCTCACCATGCCCTACCGCGATTTCCTCCAGGAGCAGTTCGCTGTCATCGCCTCCGCCGGCTACGGCAAGGGCCATACCCTCGAAAGCACCCCTGCCGCTATAGGCGTGATCGACTACTGGGAGAATGTGGACGGACTGCAATACGCAGTCAAGGCCTGGTGCGACGGCGATTACCTCGCAGTGCTTCTCCTCTGCGGTCCGCAGGAGTATCCGGTATTCAGTGTGCAGGAAATGTTCCTGAACGGGTTTCGGTTTCCGGAGTGAGAGGGGGGTAGCAACATGGAGTTTCTATTGAAATGCGCCCAACACCATAGAGCTCAGGCGAAGAAATTGAGTCTTGGGGCATGTTCACTTTATAGTTAACTTTGTGCTGTGAAGGCCGAAAGAAAAATAATCTTCCATAAAAGCTACTTCATAGACTTCTATTCCTCACAACCTGCGAAGGTTCAGGAAAAAATTGAATACGTGTTCCATATGATCCGGAGTGTGGACAAAGTCCCAAAGAAATTTCTGGATCATCTGACCGGCACCGATGGTCTCTATGAAATCAGAGTAGAACACGGAAGTAACATTTTTCGCATGTTCTGCTGTTTTGATAGAGGAAATCTCGTTGTCCTGTTCAATGGATTTCAAAAAAAATCACAGAAAACACCCAAGCAAGAAATCGAGCTCGCCACAAGACTTCAAAGAGAATACTTCGCCTCAAAAAAGGACAAAAAATGAAAAAAACGGGCATAACAAAAGCAACATCGTTTGATGAATTGCTTGAGATTAAGTACGGCAAAGTCGGCACTACCAAACGCGATCAGTTTGAGGAGAACGCTCAATATTTTGTCATCAGCGAGCTCCTCAAGGAGGCCCGCAAAGAGGCCAAAATGACCCAAGAACAACTTGCCGAAAAACTTGGCACGAAAAAAAGCTACATCTCACGATTAGAGAATGGTCAATGTGACATTCAGATATCCACTTTGTACAGAATATTTGAATTTGGTCTTGGTCGGCGAATCAATCTGCTGATAGATTAAGTACAACCTGTTTCAGCAACCACGGGTAGTAGGAGTGCATTAGGGGCTCCATAATTCCCAAATGCGCCATACGCTAGGCTGTATTCATAGATGGGCCCCGCTGGCGCCACAAGGCCCGAACGCGGCTCTTCAAGCCATCTCATTTGCACAATCAACCATTCGACGTTATTGCTAACGCTTATCTCTTGCCTGGACCACCGACAGCGTGCGGGCCGGAGCGGAATCGGGACTCGGGACTCGGGACTCGGGGCACGGGACTCGGGGCACGGGACTCGGGACTCGGGACTCGGGACTCGGGGCACGAGACTCGGGACTCGAGACTCGGGACTCGAGACTCGGGACTCGGGACTCGGGACTCGAGACTCGGGACTCGGGACTCGGGACTCG